>Ga0105152_10000422_pt1 | contig 12354 bp, 13 predicted proteins | sample LakBais05cmmetaG_FD_81534 | JGI IMG/M metagenome (GOLD analysis project Ga0105152, IMG submission 81534) | Lake sediment microbial communities from Lake Baikal, Russia to study Microbial Dark Matter (Phase II) - Lake Baikal sediment 0-5 cm | ecosystem: Environmental > Aquatic > Freshwater >...
AACTTTCTACTTCGGCTATCTCTTCAATTTTGACTTTTAGGGATTCGGCATGGTCCTTGACTTTTTGCATCAGTTCCATGCCGTTGATGCGGGAATACGATGGGAAATTTTCGACGGAATAGGCGTAGTTCGCCAGCCCTCCGCATATCTCCCTTTCAAGCACCAGAACGTCGAGATTGGCTCTGGCCGCAAAAATGGCCGCGGTCATGCCCGCGATACCGCCGCCGCAGATGATTAGGTCATGCGAAATGGTCATCACTGCGCCTGCGACTTCGAGATCAATGTCGACAGTTCAGCTGGCCTCATGACCCCGGACCGGCGAGCTGAGGGCACACCATTTTTGTATATCAATACGGTAGGCACTTTGCTTACATCCAGATCTGTGAGAATGATGGGATTTTCTTCAGAATTTACACCCGCCACAACAAGATCGGGAAAGGCAGGAAGGCACTTCTCAATGACCGCCATCATCACCTTGCAGAGTGGGCAGTTATTTTTAAATATCAGCAACAGGAAATCCCGGCTGCCGATGAAACCGTTAAAACTGTCTGCAGTGAGAATGGTCATTTTATCAAGCATGGTTATTCCTCGTTAAATTCAAGAAGTCGTACACATCCAACTCAGACCTCAGGTCTCCTTTACCTTGGAGGCCAGCTTCGTGAACGAGGTGATCACAAATACCACGGCTAGACCCAAGAGCACGGCCGAAATCGGGCGCGTGAAGAAGATGGTGAAATCACCTCGGGACATTTCAAGTGACTGCCGCAGAGCTCTTTCCATCAACGGGCCCAGGATGCCATGATCCACCACCAAGAAAAATGAAGAACCTCGTTGATCCTGATAAAACAGGGTGATAGAGTGATTTTGGCAAAAAAATCTATCATCAACGAGGTGAATCGATTATGTCACAAGGCGTTCTGGGATTCAAGTACGAAGAAGAGAAACACGATACGGGGATGACGGGTTTAGCGGGTCTGCCGGTGTACCTGGATTTGATGAAAGCAATGGGTTTGCAAGAGAAGATCGGTCATCATCTTCAGGTGAAGCAACGTGGCTGGACGGATGCGCAGATGGTATCGTCTTTGATATTGTTGAACCTTTCTGGTGGTGACTGCGTGGAAGATCTGAGCACAGTTCAGAAGGACGAGGGGTTTTGCAAGATTCTGCGACGGGTTGAACAACAGGGTATGAGACGGGCGGAGCGGCGGGCGGTTGAGCGCCGTTGGCGCAAGGAGAGGTGGCGGAGCGTTCCCTCGCCGAGTGCGGTATTTCGATATTTATCGGCGTTTCATGATGCGGATCAGGAGATGAACCGTAAGGAAGGCAAGGCATTTATTCCTGTTCCGAATGAACATTTACGGGGCTTGGCGAAGGTGAACCAAGCGATGGCAGCCTTCATGCAGAAGCGTAATCCCCAGAAGACAGCGACCTTGGATCAGGATGCGACACTAGTGGAGACTGCGAAGCGGGATGCATTATTCAGCTACCAGGGGTTCAAGTCGTATCAGCCGTTGAATACCTGGTGGGCAGAACAGCAGGTGGTGTTGCACACGGAGTTTCGGGATGGGAACGTACCGGCGGGATATGAGCAGTTGCGGGTGTTAAAGGAGTCTTTGACCTTGTTACCGGATGGAGTTGAGCAGGTTCGTCTTCGTTCGGACACGGCGGGTTATCAGCATTCCCTTTTGCGTTATTGCGAACAGGGAGAGGATGCTCGGTTTGGCCGGATCGAGTTTGCCATTGGCGCCGATGTGAATCCGGAGTTCAAGAAAGCGGTGCTGACGGAAGTGAGTCAGACCGATTGGCAGCCGATTTACCGTGAGTTCGACGGCCAGCGGGTTCGGACAAACCAGGAGTGGGCGGAGGTGTGTTTTGTTCCGAGCGCGATTTCTCACAGCAAAAATGCCCCTGTCTATCGTTACCTTGCGATCCGTGAGCCGCTGGGGTCGATGGAACTTCCGGGGATGCCGCAGCAGGAGCTTCCCTTTCAGACGGTTGAGGTGGATCTTCAGCGGTACAAGCTGTTCGGTCTGGTGACCAACATGGACTGGGACGGGGAGAGGCTTATTCATTGGCACCGTGAACGCTGCGGGAAGTCGGAGGAAGCGCATTCGGTGATGAAGGGGGACTTTGCCGGAGGGAAGCTGCCCTCGGGGGATTTTGGAGAGAATGCTGCCTGGTGGTGGATCATGATCCTGGCGATGAATCTCAACACGATCATGAAGCGGCTGGTGTTGGGAGGATCGTGGGTAAGCCGGAGAATGAAGGCGATTCGGTTTTCGTTGATTACTATTCCGGGCCGAATCGTTGAAAGATCCCGTTCCCTGATCATCCGGTTGGTGAAGGGGCATCCCGCTCTTGAGCTTTACCTGGAGGCCAGGCGCCGGATCATGGCGATGACGCCGGTTTATGGATGATAACAATAGGTCATCATTGGGATTAAGTGAATTTGGTGGTGGATTTTTGAAGCATAATTTTCCGACCGGTGGCGGAGGTATGCTCCGAGACAGATACGACCCAAGGAGTTTCGGCAAACTTTGGACAATATGAGGTCATTATGACATTCTTGAGCGGATAACGAATCAGGGAATCAAAAAAATGACCTCTGAGAGTACACAAAACCTCTCAACCCGAAACTTGGTGGTGGATTACGGGAATACGGCCCTATTGGCAGTGGGGTTGAATTATGATATACTTGATAGAGTGTAAATAGTAACTAATTGCTATTTATTCTCTACTTATTGACTCCGCAAGTCTGAATTTCCGCCAGAAGACTCATTTTGCCGAGTCTTTGGAAAATCATTCTTTGCTGGACTATAGAGGAATGTTGCTTCTGGTCTTTTAGGTCAATCACCGCCGTTGTTCACACAAGGACGATGATCATAATCTAGATTTGCTTTGACCAAAGCAGAAAAGGAGTAAGATGACAAATCGCAATGATTGGGAACTCGCTTCGGCTGCAATGAAACTGGTGAGAGATGTCATGCTGGTCAAGCCGGGGGAGACCGTGGTGATCACCGCTGACACCGGTAGTACCCAAGAGATCGTAGAGGCCACAGCCCGAGCAGCTCGGAGCCTGGGTGCCTTGCCCATCGTAGTCAAACAGTCTCTGCCTCCTCGAGCCCACATGGAACCCCCCAAGCCGCTCGCCGCTGCTATCAAGGCGAGCGATGTTTGGATCGAGTACGCCTTTCGCCCCATTTTCACCACGGCGGCCTACGAAGAGGCGGTGGCGGCAGGGACTCGCTACCTCAATGTCGCGAAAGCCCAAATCGATTGGTTCATACGAACGATCGATCTGGATTATGGAAAGATGATTGAGCTTGGAGATAGGTTGTCGGAGCTCACCGACAAAGCAAACCAGGTGCGTGTGACGAATCCTGCCGGGACGGACCTGACTGGGCTGAACGGCGGGCGCAAATCCCACAATCATGGTCTGGCGACCAAAAAGGGCCAGGCCTACATGCTCGGTGGGCAAGTAGGCTGGTGTCCCATGGAAGAGACGATTAGCGGGGTCATCGTATTTGATGGGATGGTCTCTTACCCTGAGGAGTTGAACCGGCTTTCGCGTCCGATCGAATTGCGGATTAGGGAAGGGATCGTCACGGAGATCTCTGGAGGCCGGGAGGCCGAAGCCCTTAGACGCTGGATGGATGGTTTCGGTGATCCAAACATGCGTCGCCTCGCGCACTTTACCTTCGGTTTCAATCCAGGCGCCAAGCTCTCTGAGTATATTGTGGAGACCGAGAGGATGTATGGCGTGCACGTCTTTGGAATTGGAAAACAGGTCAAGCTTATTGGAGGCAAGGGCTGGAACGCACCCGGGCATACGGACGGAATCGTGATGAATCCCAGTGTCTGGTTCGACGGGGTGTTGGTAGAAAAAGATAGCCGCTTTGTCCATCCCCAACTCGAGGGCCTGGACAAGGCGCTGATGGGTCCCTAGCGCCGCGCATCCGGTTCCGCGCCAGGTGAGTGCATGACGCGTAAAGTCCTCTATATCAATCCAATTGGAGCAAGTGGGGCCATCGGTGCGACAGAATCCCTTGAGTATCTCGCGTCCGAGACCCACGAGGATGTGGAGCTCTGGGCTGTCAATCTTCCGCGCGGGCCTTTACACCTCCGCTATCGCTACTATGAAGCCCTCGATTGAATTGATTGATAAGATATTGCTTTTGACGGCTCGGAGTATAGGGGAGGTATTTTTGCCTGTCAAGGGATATTTTTCATCGAAAAACAGGGTTGGTGATGCGGTTGGGCAGGGTATGTGGATTGGTGGCAGTCATTTTTGAGCAGCCGGCTCACTTTTCGGTCGAGTCACCCGCCGGGAAGGCATTTTTGAGCGCCATTCAGGCAGACCTCTCCGGCACGCCTATTTTTCAAAATGCGTTATGACTGGATGTATTCATCCCAGGTATATTCGGGATCGCCGTAGATCGTATCAGCGGGTGTTTGCAGTTGGAGGTCGCCATTGGCGCAGGGGATCACGATGCCGTCATCTCTCCCTGGCGGGGCGTGAGCTTTTGGCGGCGGTCTCGCCCTTGTCAGCCACAGTCCCAGATGATTGAGGATATCCCGGATCACCGACGGATCCTCGATGAAACTGATGATCCGCATGGTTCCCAGACATTTCGGACAGACCAGCGGATCTACTTCGTATATCTTCTGAATCAGTCTGGCCCAACTTTTCCTGAAAGCCTTTACGTTTCCCTGCGGTTCGAGGATGCAGGGGATGGCGTCATCCAGACCTTCCTTTTGGCGTTTTCCCCGCGAGACGTTGCTGTAATATCCGTAATATCGCACCATCTGCTCGCCCCGGTTCGGGATGTGAGAGCACATCGCGGCCAGCCATTCGACAAAGGCTTGGTCTCCAGCCTCGATATTCTCCAACTCGCCGGCATTAACCTCAAGGAAGTATCTGGCGGGTGTCGCAGAGGTTACTGTTTTCACAAATAAAAAATGTTCAAGGGAAGATTATTGAGAGGTGACTGATAGAAGTTAATCTATTGAAAATCTTATTTATCTAAACTCCAGGCTTTGAAAAAGCATTAATACAAGGCCCCTCTCCAAATATCCCCGACAGTAAAACCTTCGGGAAATGGGTCTTCGGAATCGAGCACATATTGGGTAATTGCGTAAATCCAAGCCTGTCCGCTAATCGTAGGGATGACCGCTGGGTAAGGACCGACGCGGGTTTCTTTAAGAAGCCTTCCCGTGAAAATTGTACCAAGGATTCCCTCATGGCGAAAATCTTGGTTCAGGCCGAGCTTCCCTTTTGCATAAAGTGTTGCCATCTTTGCACAGGTGCCAGTGCCACAGGGCGAGCGATCCAAAATGCCGGCCCATGAATCCTGAGACCTTAAATCCAAGCCACCGGTAGAAATAACCACTGTGTTCTTGAGGTCGGCATCTGGACGGGTGGGGGGGGCTGAAAATTCGGTGAGGGTCACCCCAGCAATGGCCCGGTTCTCTGGGTGGACGACTGGTAATTGTTCACGCGTTGCAGCCTTGATCATCTCTCCGAGGCGGACGATGTCCCGGCACTCATCGGGCGTCAAGCTTAGTCCGAGGGCTTTCGCGTCGGTGATCACGCAGAACATTCCCCCATAACCCACGTCCACAGTAACAGTTCCAAGTTTAGGCACTTCAATTTTTGCATCTAAGTGGACAGAAAAAGCGGGCACATTCTGGAAAGTCACACTCTTGACCTTACCCTTCTCCACTTCAGCGTGGATCTCTATCAACCCTCCCGGTGCCTCAAGTATGAACTCTGTGATTGGCTCTTGCATCGGAATCATCCCAGTCTCCAGAAGCACAGTAGCAGTGCAGATGGTGTTACTGCCTGACATGGGGGGATATTCTGAATGCTCCATGATGATAAAGCCAGCCTTCGCCTCCGATTGTGTCGGTGGAAGGACAACATTACAGCAGAGGCCTGGGTAACCGCGCGGCTCATTAAGCATTCGTTTCCGCAAGCCATCGTAATGGTTCTCTAAGTAAACCTTCTTCTCGAACATGGTTTTGCCAGGGACATCCAGCACGCCCCCGATGATGACTCGCCCAGGTTCTCCACAGGCGTGGGCGTCGATAGCAGTAATTATGTTTTTCAATTGCATAGCCTACCTCCTAACACATTTGTTATTTTTCTCTCAGCAAAGCCAAGAGCTTATTTTTGTTAGTTTCCTATTGGAGGATAGGGTCCTCTGAAAGGAACTCGTCTTCAAACTTAACTCTCGAATGTGTTCTCCTCAGACTATTCATCAATACCAATTTTGGATTATATTTTTAGATCAGATCACCGAGTACAAAATTTTATTCGATTCCCTTCTTCTTTTACTTCAGGTAGGTGGAATGGGCCTTCACTAAGTCCTCAAAAGCAGATCCCCCGGACTCAAAAGAAGTGATTTCATAACCCCGAACTCCGATTTCTCGGGAGAAAAGATACTATCGTGGCTCCAAAGGAATCTTCTCTTTCGAGATAGATAGGCATAATAAGAAAAACTCTCTCCGTTTTTTCAATTCCCCCATATGTCCGCAGAGGGATGGAAAATTAATCCTTAGCCAGATTGTTTTTCATCATTTCACCGAGCGCCTTAGACCTCTCGGTCGCTACCTCGACGGCGTTGATCAGGGTAGTTCTGATTCCGCCTCCCTCTAAGGTATGTAGGCCAGCAATGGTTGTTCCTCCCGGAGAAGTCACCATGTCTTTCAATTTTCCTGGATGCTCCCCTGTCTCAATCAACATCTTGGCCGCCCCGAGTACGGTTTGAGAGGCGAGGATCAGCGAATCACTCCGTGAAAGTCCCACTTTCACCCCTGCATCGGCTAAGGCATCGATGATGAAAAATATAGGCAGGCTCAAAAGTATTATCAGGATGGATTGAGTGAGTTTAAATCAAGAAAATTGCCCGAAACTTTTGTTAACCTCTTGGATCTGCCTGCCGATATTAATGCACAATCCCTCAGATGTTTTGCCGAACACCTCCTTTAAATACTGCCCGCACTTTACGCAGTGCCATGGCCGGCGACTCCATAAGATCGCCCTCAACGGCAATAAAGTCGGCAAACTTGCCCGGCTCCAAGGTCCCTAATTCATTCTCCTTCCCACAAAGTTCAGCACTCCCTATTGTTGCAGCCTTGATTGCTTCAATTGGGCTGTAGCCTGCTTCAACCGAGGTTTCAATCTCTTCAGCGATGGAAGCATGGTGGGTATCGCAGCCCACTGCGAGTCGAATGCCCCGCAACTTAGCCCTCCGGAGCATTCCCACATATTCCTCGCTTACCTGTCTGAAGCGTTTGCGCATGAAGGGTACGACATGCGGGGCCTCTGCTGCTGCACGCATCACACTCGATGTTGAAACCAGAAAAGTTCCATGACGAACCATACCGTCGAGTTGTTCGTCAGTAAGAAAGGTGCCGTGTTCAATGATATCGACCCCGGCCTCGATAGCCCAGGTAGCTGCTGGTCCACCGTAACAGTGGACACCTATGCGCCGACCTGCCAGATGCGCTTCTTCGACAGCGGCTCGGATCTCCGCCTCCGTAAAACATGTGCGAACCAACGTGCTGCCAGGAGTGGTAACTCCACCGGTGATGATCATCTTTATCATATCCACTCCGGTCTTAATATTTTCTCGCACGGCGGTTCGAACCGCTTCCGGCCCATCGGCTTCTATCCCCAGAAACCAGCCATGACCACCGGTGGAGCAAATCGGAAGGCCTGAGAGAATTAATCGAGGACCTGGGACCCAACCTGTCTCGATCGCCCGACGGAGATGATGGCCAAGGTAGTGCTTCTCTCCGGCGCTCCGCAGCGTTGTAATACCGGAAGCCAGCATTGCCCGCGCGTTCTTGATGCCCTTGATGGCACGCCATTGAGGATCCTGCATGGCTTCAGGTTCGCCGTCTCCCATGTCAATGTCAAGGTGATCGTGCCCATCGATAAGGCCTGGTAGGATTGAAAAGTTTCTGAAATCGACCACCTCCGTGTCCGGCTTATTGTCGGATCCTTGCCAGCCCCCCTCGACTTCGCGCACCCGTTCTCCCTCGACGACAAGAGTTACCTTGTAGGCGGGTTCTTCTTTCCTTCCCTCAAAAAGCATTCCACACTGGACATATTTCAACATCGCCTCTCCCCCGGATTAGCGCATTCCTATGACATTTGGTAACCAGAGTGAGAGCTCTGGGAAAAGGATCAACAACACTAATACGACTGTTTCCCCTATAAGCATCGGCAGCGCCGCCCGGGCAGCTCCTGTGAAACGAACTTCTGCAATACCCGTTGCGATGTATAGGTTTATGCCGACAGGGGGTGTGACTTGGCCGATGGCCATGTTGACCGTGAACACGATCCCAAACCAAATCAGGTCAATGTGAAACGTCTGGAGCAGAGGCAGAAAGAGGGGAACGAATATAAAGGTGATCGAAACAGCATCAAGAAACATGCCGGCGATTAACAAAATTCCATTTATGATGAAAATGATGACCATTGGATTTGAGGACCAGACTGTGATGGCACGGGTGATCTCCGCTGAGACTCCGAGCCGCGTGATGACCCAGGAGAAGAGGCTGGCACCAATTACAATGACGAGTGCCATACTTGTGATGAGAGCACTGTCAGCGAAGAAACGTGGAAGGGTTCGCAGGGGTAGATCCCGGTAAATGACCGTGCCAACCACCAGGGCGTAGACAACTACAAAACCCGCTGCTTCGGTGGGCGTGAAAATGCCTCCGTAGATACCACCGAGAATGATGATAGGAGCGATCAGACCCCACGATGCATCGCGGGTTGCGGTCAGCAATTCGGTTAATGAACCCCGTTGCCATCCAGGGCTCTTGATGTGACGAGTGCTGAGATAGCTTGGGAGTGCCAAAGAAAGCCCGATCAAAATCCCTGGTATAATTCCAGCAACGAAGAGCTTCCCAATGGAGGCTCCGGAAATGCTGCCATAAAGCACGTATATAATGCTGGGAGGAATGATGATGCCAATGCTTCCCCCGCATGCGATCAATGCTGCCGCAAACTCCTTAGGATATCGGGCATTGGCCATGGCAGGGATAAGGATAGCGCCCAAGGCTGCGGTGTCAGCGGTCCCGGAGCCAGAGATTCCCGCGAGAAAAATTGAGACGACAATCGTCACATAAGCGAGCCCCCCGGGCAGACCTCCCACTAACAGCCCGGCCATCCGGATGAGACGAGCAGCAATCCCTGAGCGTTCCATGAGATAGCCTGCTGCAATGAAGTAGGGGACTGCCAGTATCGTAAATTTTGAAACAGTTGCGTATGCAATGCTTGGGACCAGATCAAGAGGGACGATTCCAAATACCCAGACCGTCGTGATCGCAGCTACTCCTAAGGCAACCGCGATCGGGATATTGAAGGCAAGAAGAAGGAGGACCAGGCCGAAGAGAAGAAGGGTCTCCATTTAAGATCTCCCCCGGTGGACGAAGCAATGGATAATCCGAACCACGGCGACTGCCGCCCCAACAGGGACGGCAGCGCCGATCATCCATTCCGGCCATCCTAGAGCTGGTGTTCGCTGGTCACTGATGATCTCATTTATCACCATACGTGACCCAAACCAGGCAAGCAAGGCAAAGAAGAATAGAAAGAACAAACGCCCAGCAACCTGGAAAGCCATTTGGAGGCGAGATGGGAGTCGATCCACAAGAGCTGAGAAACCCAGGTGGATATTGCGTGTAATGGTGAGGCCTGCAGCAAGGAATACGACCCATACGAAGAGTCCTAGCTGGATTTCCTCGATCCAAGACAACGAGAGGTGGAGCCAATATCTACAGAGTATCCCTGTAAAATTAAGCGCCACCATCAGCATGAGGAGAATGGCCAGCAGGTACTCCTCTACGGTTAACCGCCGATTTGCCTCCATTACAGTCCCTTACGGAATCGATCGATTAGTTCCTGACCAACAGTCGGTGCGAATTGTGTATAAACAGGTGGCATCTTCGCCTGGAAGGCGGCAAGCTGTTCCGGAGTGAGGATCATGATCTCCATGCCGTTGGCCTTAAGCTTTCCGATGACTTCTTGGTTGGACTTTTCAAGGAATTCGCGTTCATCCTTTGCGGCCTGTTGTGCTGTTGAGCGAAGAATCTCCTGATCCGCAGGCGAGAAGCTGCGCCACAATGCCGGGTTGAAAAGAATGTAGATGAGGTCAAAAGAGTAATTGAGTTCCGTCCCGTATTTTTCCACCTCGTAGAATTTGGTGCTAAATTTATATACCCATGGCAGCTCTTCTGCATCGACCGTTCCCTGTTGAAGTGCCGTGTAAAGCTCTGCGAAATTGACCACCACTGGCTGCGCCCCCAGTGCCTTCCACGACTCCACCAGCATCTTGCTGCCCGGAACTCGCAACTTCAAACCCTGCAGATCCTCTGGTTTCATCACCCGGTGCTTCCGATTGGCAAGCTGGCGAAAACCGTTTGAGGCGACAGCAATCGGCTCCAACTGCTTGGCCCTAAGCCAAGTCATGGTCTCTTGAGCGATTGGCCCGTCCATCAACTTGTCAGCGGCTGCCTTTGTAGGGACAATCCACGGTAGTCCCACGATGAGGAATCGCGGGTCTATGACGCTAAGGGTTACGGTGGGTAGTATCGAAACTTGAATGACTCCGGATTGAACGAGTTCGATCTCTTTCTGCTGGTTGCCGCCGCTGAGCTGCCCACCCCCAAAGAGTTGAAGTTCGATTCTTCCGCCGGTTTTCTCTTTTAGTAAGGACTGCCATTTGAGACCCATATGGTGCCATGGGTCACTTGCGGAGGGCGCGGCCTGGTAGCTTAGGCCAAGACTGATTTTCTTGTCACTGGCTGCCATAGCAGGATTAGAAGCCATGAGTGGAATGATAAGAACACCTAACAAAATTAGAAGAAACATCGTTTTCATAATTTTGCTCCTTTCCATGAGACGATAAGAATTTCTTTTATTAGGGTGGAAGATAGCATGAAATTAACTTTTATGTCAATTTAAAAGACCACCAATATATTTGATGGGGGAGTTTCCTATATGATGGGAAAGGGTTGGGTAAGGTGTTTAGGTAGGCGAATCATCACAGCATTACCCAATGACAGGAATCTCCTCCTGTAAAGGGCGGCTTCGGGAGATCACTTCAGTCTCCTTCTCTCGAACGAGCACCAATTCTTCAAGATGGTACCGTTCTCGGTCCTGTTCAACGTAGATCAGTTCCGCACAAATAACCATACCAGAGCGAATAGGAGTTAGATTCCCCGGAGATAGGATCGGCCATTCGTGAACACTAAGCCCTATACCATGCCCCACATGCGGTGCGTTGAAATTCAAGTTGGCACGTTGAAAGTCAGAGGCGACTGCCTCGAAGAGGTCGCCTGCTGTTTTTCCAGGGCGGATTCGAGCGATATGGTCATTTAAAATGTTGCGAAGCGTCTGGTAGACATGCCTTTGCCGTTGGGAAGGCTCAATGACACAAGCTGTTTTGGCGAGATCGGAGGCCCACCCATCAAAGAATCCTCCCATATCCAATCGAACGAGTTCTCCTGGAGCAAGCAGTGCATTAGATGGAGTGGCGTGAGCAGCAACACCTCGGATACCCCCACCAAGTAAAAGGAACGCAATAGTTTCGGCGCCCTGGCTTATCAATGCTTGACGGAGATGAAGTCCGAGCTCAGTTTCAGTCCAGCCGTATTGGAATGCCTCCAGCGCTGTCCATTCGGCATAGTCAGTGGATTGAGCTGCATGACGCAAGATTTGAACCTCCTCAGCACTCTTTAATCCGCGTAGCTCAGAAAACAAATTGGTAGAATCCTCAAACTCCACGTATGGCGCCCTTTGACAAAGTTCGCGAAAGAAATGAGCAGATATGCCTTCCAGATCAATCCCAATCCTTGCCTTCGTGAGTCGCTTCTTGCCAAGAGCTTCGCAAAGGATCGATACCGCCGCTTCGGTTTCGCCCTTGTACAACCAGAGATTTGAAATGGAGGACCGTTCCTTTAAGAATATCTCCTCTACGGCTGCTGCGATCAATATCGGATCGTTCTCTCTTGGCCATAGAACAATAGCAGGTCTCTCAGGAAGGAGTTTTCTGACTGGATTGTAAGCCCCAGATAAGTACACGGCGTTTTCAGGAGCTGCCGCTACCAATGCATCTAACTTAGTTCTCTCCAGTGCCTCTTTAACTCGTTTGCGACGTACCTCCATTGATTCGTTTATTGACACCTGATCAGCAACCATATCCATACCTTTTTTAAAAGGAATTATGCAAATGACTCTTCCCTAAAATATTAAATATTAGCTGTTGGTCAGATTGTTTTTCATCATCTCACCCAAAACCTTAGACCTTTGGGTTGCCACCTCCACCGCATTCATCA
>Ga0105152_10000424_pt1 | contig 12335 bp, 11 predicted proteins | sample LakBais05cmmetaG_FD_81534 | JGI IMG/M metagenome (GOLD analysis project Ga0105152, IMG submission 81534) | Lake sediment microbial communities from Lake Baikal, Russia to study Microbial Dark Matter (Phase II) - Lake Baikal sediment 0-5 cm | ecosystem: Environmental > Aquatic > Freshwater >...
GCCTCTGTCAAAACGAAATTTTTTATATCGCCAACGCGGAACCCATAGAATGGCAGAATTTTCTGGAGGAAGTTTCCCGGTTGCTGGGAAGAAAAAAAACAAGAAAAATCGTGATCCCGGAAATTCTGGGCCGGGGCCTGGCCGAACTTTCCGAAATCCGCATTCGCGCTTTTAAAAGAAAAGCCATTTTCAGCCGGGACAAATTCAATGAAATGAAATTTCCGGCCTGGGTGTGTTCGGCCGAGAAAATCGACAACTTGCTTCATTTTCAACCCCAAATCCCTTTCCTTGAAGCTTTGCAGGAAACGATCCGTTGGTACCAAGAGCGAAACATGCTATGACCGGACTTCATTTTTTCTTGATTTTGTAATTTCTGCGGGAAACAAAATTGGCCGTGAATTTCTGGGTGGTTTTCACGGACCAGTTGTCCTGAAAGAGCATGGTAAAAATCACTTCGCCACTGACGGTCAGGTTGCCGATCAACGCGCTTTCATTTAATTTGAAGGGAACTTCGATTTCCTTTTGAGGATCCAGAAAAATTCCTTCCTTCTCCTTGGTGGTCGGCAGGTTCAATTCCGAACCGGCAAAAAATATTTTGGAAAAAGACAGGCTTTCATTTTCGTCCAGGCGGATCATGAATTCAGGATTGGCGGATATTTTGATGCCATTGCGCACATCGATTTTGATCTTCAGCAACCCGTCATTGCCCTGAAGGATCGACCGGGGGGAAACCGCGCACTCGATCTTCAAAAACTCATCCTGGCAAAATGCATTGGAGAAAAACAGAAAAAAGCAAATTGGTAATAGAACTCCATATTTGGTCATCTTACCTTTACGTGTATATACTATATTTCAGCCGAACTGTCAACCTGCCTTTGCCCAAAAACGAGTTCCCGGCTGAATCCTGGAAAAATCAGCGCTTTCCCACCTTGTTATCGAGAATATCACGTAGAGAAATTGGCAAAAAGTGTTTTTCTATGGTTTTTTCAAGCATTTCCCACACTTGTTTGGCCAAACAAGAGTCCTTTAACTCACATTTTTTCCCAAGCAGACAATCGGTAAGCAATATCCGCTCATTAAAAGCATCCATCAGCATCAGTAAAGTGATTTCCTCGGGCTTTTTATTCAACTCATAACCACCGTAAATGCCCTGCACGCTTTTGATCAATCCGGCTTTTTCGAGCGGGCCAGCCAATTTCCTGAGGTATTTCGGGGATACGCGCATGCCTTTCCCCAATTCGGTCGTATTCATTAACTTACCGCCCTGGGCAATGGCGATCAACATGCGCAAACCATAACGGATCTTGGTATTGATTTTCATGCTCGGAAATATAACCTTTTCAGTATAATCTGTCAAATCCGTCATATTGACAAGCCCTGATTATGTCGCTATCATGCCCCAATAAATCATAATGCTGGAGCGCAGCACATGAAAAAAACCCTGGTGATCCTGCTGGCAACCGCGGCTGTTTTTTTTATCATTTTTGTTGTGGCTACCAAAAAAAAGACCGAACACATACTGCAAAAGACCCAAGCCCAGATCAGGACCCGGGCAATTCCCCTGCAGATTTTCCGTGAAAAAAGCCGGGAAAGCGATGAAGGGCAACTGCTTCTGTCTGCTAATGCCATCCATGACATAGAATATTCTGAGCCGAATTATTATGTGGCGACTTCGGGAGGGATTCATCTGCTGAACGCCAATTTCCAGGCAGCAGGCCATCTGACCACTTTATCAGGCTTGCAGGCAGTTGATGTCCGGCAGATAATCAAAAGCCCGGAATATTTGTACTTTATTTATAAAGACGGCCGGTTCTCAAGATTCGCGGACAATGCCTACGACCATTTCCAAGCCTCCGGCCTGGCTATCCGCAGCGGCCTTTGCCTGAGAAATAAAATTTACCTGGCCGATCAGAATCATGTCTATCAGCTTCAGGATGACCGTTTGCAAAAAATCATTGATCACAAGAATATAAAAAACATATTCGGCATCGAGCATCTGCATTTCATCGATGCCGATAACCAGGTGTTCCGGGTCGGGAGTGACAGCGAGGTGATTTCCACACCGGACCTGCAACTGGTCAGCAATGCCAGGGAATCTGTCGATTCCGTTTTTATTGCTTCCAGCCGCGGGCTCTATTCAAGCGCCGCCAAGGCTTTCCTGTTTCCCGGACACTATGTCAAAGACTGTGAATGGCAGGACGGGGCCCTTTTCGCCTTGACTGCCAGTGGAGAGGTTTTGACCAACCGGGGTACGGTCAAGGTCATTTCAGAGCGATCGTATATTTATAAATTTAAAAAAACCAATGGCCGTCTTTTCGCTTTGAGTTCCGAGGGTATTTTCATTTGGGAAAATGAAAAATGGCGGGGGATAACGATCCCGTCCGCATTGCCCGAAGCATTCATCACCACCTTGTGCCAAAGTAACGGCACTCTGTGGGCCGGGACGCTTGACCGAGGCATTTTGTCGATCCATGGCCAGACCCTGCATGACCACTTTGAAAAAACCGCCGAAATAAACGATTCTCTCATTTTTAATGGGGAGCCATGCTTCGCGTCAACCCTGGGAGTGCTGACCACTTCCGGTGCCAAAACGAACTGTATTCAAGGCACGGAAAACATATATTGCAACGCCTTGCTGGCCGACCAGGCCGAAATCTACGCGGGTTCGACCAGGGGGCTGCTGCGCATCCGCTCCGGCGGTCTCGAACTCTATAACCTGTTTCAAAAACTCTCCAACCATAAAATCTTTTGCCTGGAAAAAGCAAATTCCGGCATCTGGTGCGGGACCATGGGGGGGCTGCAATATTTTGATGGACACGAGTTTTCCAAAAATTTGAGTTCACTGAACACTCCGCTCCAGGACAATTGGATTGCAAACATCAAAGACATCAATGGAACAATATACATAAGCACCTATAACGGGGAACTGGGGAAAATCAGCGCCGACAACATCGAGATCATCAGCCGGCAAAACTGCAAATTCAATTTCAACAATATGGTTTCTTACAAACAATACTTGTTTCTGGGTACATTCGATCAGGGGATTTTCATCATCAATCTGGAAACAAAACGATCCGCGCTTTTGCGAAAAAACCTTCCTTCGACCAACATCACCGATATGATCGTTAACGGGGAAAAACTGATCGTCGCCTCGGATTCCGGTATCTATCTCACCGACCTGGCTTCCGCACTCAATGGTTTGAATATATAAAAAAACCCCTTGTTTTTAAAGAAAAACAAGGGGTTTTTATCGTTATTTTTCTTTGGTCAGATCTTTCATGAATTGTTCGGAAGCCAGTTTACGTTTGCGCAGTTCCTGGAATTTCTGCACCATTTGCCCGGCTTGTTTTTCATATTCAGCTTTCTTCAAGGGTTCGGCGACAACTTTTTGCCGGAAGAGTAAACCCATGTACGCCCAGGGATCGGGGAAATTGGGCGACAGATCGGTTGATTTTTTCAAGGCTTCAAAACCTTTCTCTACGACCTGCACACGTTCAACCGACCCCATGACGTCGGGCGGGGTTTGGTAGCTTTTGTTCCAGCACACCACACCCAGGCGGTAATAAGCGTCTGTCAGGAAATCGGTTTTCGCCTTTTCTTCCATAGCGGATTCGCTGATTTTCGTGATCCTCAATTCGTGGTTTTTAATGGCATCGTCCCATTTGCGTTTGTCCTGGAAAAAACCGGCCAGATAAAGATAGCCTTCGGGGTCGGCGGGATTCAAGGCGATCCTTTTTTCATACATCTCGATGACTTTGTCATACTTGCCATTGTTGCTGTAAAAACCGGCCAGGTTGTAATACGAAACGGGATCATTGGGAGTGAATTTCTGCACTTGCAGGTAATATTTCTCCGCCAGTTCAAAATTCTTCATTTTGTCGTTGATGTCACCCAGGGCCTGAATGATGTCCTTGTTGTTCGGATTCAATTCCAAGGCTTTCTGCAGGTATTCGATGGCCTTGGCGCCAAATTCCTTGTTTTTTTCCGATTCGTCGCCGGGCTTGTAAGCCATGATATAGCTGGAACCGAGATAATAAAAAGCGGCATTCAGGTTGGGATTCAGTTGTAGCGCGGCCTCATATTCGGTGATCGCTTTTTTGTATTTTTCCTCGGTGTAAAATTTGTTGCCTGATTTAAAATGCTTGTTGGCTTTCAAATTGGTGATCTTCAATTTGTCACATCCAGCAAAGCTGGAAACAATCAAAGTGGTCAAAAACAGTATGAGCAGGACCGACCATAATTTTTTCATGAAAACCTCCTAAACAAGATAACTTTATAATTTAATATTGGGAAAAAGTCAAGTTGTTGGGGTTATTTTTTTGGCGATTTTATTTTACCCGGTAGAACCAAAACAAAAAAAGCCACAGATCATGGATATAGGGGATCGCCTTGTTGTTCAGGAATATTTTCGTGGTTTCATGGTCTTTGACCAGTTCGAACAGGTTGAAAAGATCCTCGACTTCGGTCGGATAAAAACTGGCGTAGGCCTTGTAAAAATCCCCTTCGCCCTCCTCCATGAAATATTTGTTTTTTTTGGCCAGTTCCAGGGCTTTTTCAAAATTTTTTGAGAGGCGTTTTTGAAAACGGATGGTGATCTTGAATTCCCGGTTGGATTTGCGGGGATTCAGAATGTTCTGGAGTTTTTCTTCCTGGATCAGTTGCCGGGCATTCATGATCAGATTATAATACAACCGCAGGGCATAGTAAAGCCGGACTTTGCCCGTTCTCGTCGGGCGCAATCGGTCTTGCGCTTATGAATCAGTTCCGGATTTGTCGACCAGCATTTTTTCCCAGGTGGCGCGGAAGATCTCCGGCATATTCACAATATTCTACATTTCTGAACAAACGTCTCCAAATCTCCAAACCGTTTTCAAACTTTGACAAGGCGAATTATCCAGGCTTATAATTCTCACACCCTATCAGGGGATGCCATAAGGAGGTCGATATGAGCCCCAAGACGTCTAAAGAAGTCCGTTCTCACCCTCGCATTCTGAGCCTGTTTTGTATCCTTGCTTTATTTCTAAACTTTGGCTTCGTTTCGGCGCAGGATAAGTATCAAAAGCCGTCCCAGGAAATCCTGGACGTTCTTAACGCTCCGCTTCCACCGACGCCCTTTTTTAGCCCGAAACGCGACATACTCGTGCTCGCCCAGCCGATGATCTACCCCTCCATCGCGGACCTGGCCGAGCCTATGCTTCGATTGGCTGGCATTCGCTTCAATCCCCGCAATAATGCCGACCGAAGCTATATTTATTACTTTACCACGCTGACCCTGAAAAGGATCTCCGATGGCGCTGAGACTCCGATCATCCTTCCCGCCGATGTCAGTCGCATAGGCCGGCCTCAATGGAACGCCGATGGGACCATGTTCGCCTTCACCAATATAACTCCCAATAAAGTTGAGCTGTGGGTAGTGGAGGTCGCCTCGCAAAAGGCACGTCTGCTGCCCGGGCTGCGGATTAACCCGCTTCTTTATTCTTCAGTTCAATGGATGCCCGATCAGCGGACACTCCTGGTCAAGCTCATCCCGGAAGACCGCGGCACGCCCCCTCCGTCGCCCTCCGTCCCGCCCGGTCCGAAGATCCAGGAAAGCCTGGGGGTGGCGGCGGCCTCCAGCACCTATGAGGCCCGCGACGTGCTAAAGAGCCCTTACGATAAAGACCTCTTCGATTACTACACCCGGTCCCAACTCGCCTTGGTCCGTCTGCCCTCGGGCGAAGTGACCCGGATCGGCAAAGCTGAAATCTTCGGGCGGATCTCTCCCGCACCGGGCGGCCGTTATCTGCTCGTGGAACGCTTCCACCGTCCATACTCCTACCTGTGCGCCTTCTACCGGTTTCCAACTGAGGCTGACATTCTGACGACGACCGGAAAGCCCGTCGAAAAGCTGGCCAGTCTGCCCCTGTTCGAGCAGGTCCCGATCGAAGGCGTTCCCACTGGCCCGCGCAATTTTTATTGGCGCCCGACCGAACCGGCGACGGTCTATTGGACCGAGGCGCTGGACGGCGGAAATCCCAAGACCAAAGTCCCCCACCGCGACCGCGTGATGCTCAAGCCGGTCGGCGCCCCCATTGCCGAATTCGTACGGACCGAGGAGCGGCTCGATGATCTGCAGTGGATCGAGAAGAGCGGCCTGGCTCTCGTATCCGATTATGACCCTGATCGCCACTGGACCCGGACCTTTGTTCTTAATGCCGACAAACGTTTGATCCCGCCCCACCTGTTGTGGAGCATGAGCGCCGATGAGAAATACAAGAACCCGGGCCATCCTGTTTCCCGTGTGCTGCCAACGGGGGAGTATGCCGTCATGCAACAGAACGGTTGGATCTATCTTGACGGCAACGGCGCATCAGCGGAAGGGGACCGGCCGTTTCTCGACCGGTTAAATATCCGCACATTCAAAACCGAGCGGCTTTTTCGCTGCGATCGTTCGAGCTACGAATATTTCGTCGCTTGGGTGAACCCTGCCGCCGGAACGTTCATCACCCAGCGCGAGTCGCCCACCGACTCTCCCAATTTCTTCTTGCGGACATTGGGCAAAGTTGAGAAGGGAGCGGCTGAAGGAGAGCCCCAGCGGACGTCGACATCGCGGGCCATCACCGGCTTTCCGAACCCGATACCCCAGATCGCGGGCATCCAGAAACGCCTCGTGACCTATAAGCGTGCCGACGGCATTCCTCTCTCCTTCATGCTGTACTTGCCCCCCGGGTATAAGGAGGGGACGCGCCTACCAACCGTCCTGTGGGCCTACCCGCTCGACTACGCGGAGCAATCCGTGGCCGGCCAAATCGAGGGTTCCTCCAAGCTCTTCACGACGATACGGGGCGCCTCGGAGCTCTTTTTCCTGCTCGCGGGGTACGCCGTCCTGGATGACACAGCCATGCCCGTGGTGGGGCCTCCCGAGACCGTCTACGACACGTTCATCGAGCAGATCACGGCCAACGCCAAGGCCGCCATCGATAAAGCGGTCGAGCTGGGTGTCACCGACCCGGACCGCATCGGCGTGGCCGGACACAGTCATGGTGCGCTCATGACGGCCAATTTCTTAGTCTATACGGACCTCTTCCGGGCCGGGATTGCGCGCAGCGGGGCCTTCAATCATACCCTGCGCCCCTTCGGATTCCAGAATGAACGCCGCACGCTGTACCAAGCGCGTGATACGTACATCAAGCTGTCCCCGGTCATCCAGGCCGATAAGGTCAACGAACCGTTGCTCTTGATCCACGGTGAGATCGACGCCAACCCGGGGACCGTGCCCATGCAGTCCGAAAAACTCTATGACGCCTTGCGCGGGGTCGGGAAGACCGTACGCCTGGTCATGCTGCCTTACGAGAGCCATGGGTACCAGGCGAGAGAGTCGATCGAGCACGTGCTCTATGAGATGATCTCCTGGTTCGACCGGTTTGTTAAAAACGCTCCGCCCCGGTCCGATCAGCCGGTCGCTGCACATAAATAGGGGGACGAGCCAACTGCTATATTGATTGCGGGATCAACATTTCTCGTGGCCAGGGCATTGATCCGTTCCCAGACCCAGTCTTTCAAATCGTAGAGAAAATAATAATTTTTCAAGACATGCAAAAATGAGATCGGCAAGCCCTGGGGGCAAGGCATGCAGTATTCACAGCGCCGGCAAAAACTATCGCCAAGGCGGTCCTTTTCCTTCTGCAGGCGGGTGGTTTCCTCAAGCGTCAAAGGCGACAGATCCGTTAAAGCCGCACGTTCTCCTCGATCTGTTTTCCCGAATCCATGCCCGGGATGGCCACGTCCACGCCCTGGTTGAAAATAAAACGGAAATTCAAATGGATCTCCCTGATATTGCCGCCGCCCACCGGTTTCATGGCAATGCTGCCCACCTGCCGCTGGCGCGCCGCCGGGATGAGGTTCTGCAGGGCTTCGGTCTCCATGAAATTGCAGGGAACCTGAGTGATTTCAAATGCAAAGCGCTCAAGTGCCATGGTCACGATCCGCGGCTTGTGCCCCGAAAGGCCGATATGGCGGATCTTGCCCTGCTCTCTGTTGACCCTCTCAAGATGCCACGCCCTTCCGAAGTGCATGGCACCCTAAAAGACGTTGGGCACATAGCCCGGTTGATTCACCACATCCCTGACATCTTCCCTATAACCTACCACGATCAAATCCACCCGTTCACCAAGCCGGACAAGACGTTCGTCAACATAGAGCGAGGCGATCGCACCAATGATTTTCTTCGTGGCATATTCAGGAAAGAATCCCCAGGTTGTTACAAGCATCTCATCCACGAAGTCTTGCACAGCCTCCGGTTTCAATGGGCTTTTCGTTACGTGAATCAGCAGATAGTCGCCGCAGACAACCACAACATCATATTCTTGGTGCTAACGCGCTGCTTTAAACTCCTGCATCTCACGTTCTGAGCGTTCAGGAACAAGATAAATTTTTTGCTTAATGTCCAGGTTCAAGCCTGTCCTGGGCTGTTATTCGGTCGTACGCGGCTTGCCAATGACTATTTTCCTACGGGAAGCGCAAGCTCCCATTTTTCTGCGATCTTGCCATCGACCTATCGGCTGATGTTGAGGAGCATGAGCGTCACCGTTTTCTGTGGCAACCTGGTAGCGCTACGTATGGTTAAAAGGATGGCCACTTTGTCTCCCCTAACCGCTGAAGAGCCATCTTCAGGTGGCTCGGAAATATATTGACATCTCTCTATTCACAAACCACCTGAGACGGAACCCCAAACAAACTCCGAAGAGCCTACTTTTTTGGCTTCATAAGCTTCATATGAATCAGGTCAACCATAGTAGTGAAATCTTTCGCTTTAAATACAGTCCATGGATACGATGGAAAATCTTTCAGATAGGGGGCTTGCCATTGATACTCAGGGTGCGCCGCAAGAAAGGGTTTCGCTAAAAATGGAATCTCGCAGGAATGTCCAAATTTGGCGGCAAACTTCATTTGCGATGCCCATTCCGAGTCTGTCACTTTGGCGTCAATCGCACCGCCCGGATAAAATGGTCCCCACCCCCATTCCGGTAATCCATACGGATCGTATTCCACATGGCCACACAATGTCCGACTGCTTGGATTATACGTTTCGACGTAACTATCATAATGGTCGGCCAGGAATTTTTGCGCTAGATCGCGATCAATCTTCCCATAGTTTTCCCGCATCAGTTGCTGCCATCGTGCCCAACGTCCGTTCGGGGACGAAGCTTTATCATTATAATCCATGCCAGTGGCCTCTTCTGCCCGCACTTTGGGATCCTGGGCAACATTTGATCCGGTATAATACCCGTCAAATGTTCTCCATAGTCTGGGGTTTTTCAAGGCCAGCTCAAGCCTCGCGATTTCTCCGGTTTTGATATCGCCGATCAGCCAGTCATTGGCATAGCCGCCATTATTGCCCTTCTCCATAATCTCCACAAACGCATCAATCGAATTGGCATACTGAACAGCTTTTCGTATTCGCTGAAATTCGGGGATTCCCTTTGGATCAAACCCGACAAAACCGCTCATTGTCGTCTCTGCGACGACCAAACCGCCGCTACTGATCCAAAAATCCGTTCCACCGAAAATCCACCCCGGAAATGCCTGAGTAATAAACCGATACCCCTTGTCAGGTACTACATCAAGAATGATGTTCCATTTTCGGCAGAACATATATTCATACCATAAGTTGTGAGCAATCACGATCCGGCCATCGGGTGTGGCGTTCCCTGTGGCAATAAATGCACTGCACGAGCCGTGAGCCTGGGTAGACGGGAGATAATACCAGGCGAGATCAATCCACCCGTTATACGCCGTAATATCAATATGATCGTATTTCGTCACCCCAGCCTTTTTCAAGCCTGCGACGATGCCATTGATCTCGTCTTGATATTCTTGATCCAGTACTGGCCAGAACATTTTTTTGGCGGCATTCCGGTAAAATTCCCACTTTTCCTTTGTCGAGTGTTCCAGGTAGTACGCGACAATCTCGATCGTTTCGTCAACATGTTTCGCCAGCAAATACCCGTTTTGGAACCCCCGCTCAAACGGTTTCCCCTCGACATGTAGGTAGATCCAGCCATCTTGCTCGTAAGTGTTGGCCTTATTTACCCAGGTTTGTTCCTTTGGGGTTAAGCTTTCCTGCGCGAATGCAGGGATCGCCAGAAGCAACACGATGAGATGAAGAATGATTAACGTACGCATAATTTTCCTCCTTTATAAATGATGTTAATGTTTTTGACGATGCTTACTCTTTTCTGTTCTCGGAAATGACTTCGCCAATTCTCAAATGTCAGACAAATCCGCTGGTTATCATCTAACCCCACCTCCTTTCAAAGCTCCTACTGCCTTGTTTTGTGTGATTGACATCACGTGTTCTCCTTTCTCATGAGCGACACACTATCCTGGTGGAAAAGGGAATAAGGAAATAGGAAAATCAATTTCAGCTATAGGCTTATTTTAGGTCGCGATATTTAAAAAATCAAGTGAAAAAATTAAAAAAGTTGTAAAAAGTTGAATTTGTTCGCAAACTCTTAAGTAAACTTAATTTTACACTGTTCATCTATAGCCTGAACCTGAATAAGCAAGGTGGGTCCTTCAGGTCCTCGAGGGAGAGCGGGGGCGAATAGCAACAGAACAGGGAGATTGTAGAGCGGCGACCATGCCCTGTCAACCAGTGGTCGAAAGGAAATAGGGCCCGCGGCCGGGAAAAAATGCCCGCCGTCAGTCGCCGTGCGGCCTTGCGTTCTTATCCGCTTGCATCTTTTCCCAGGTTTCGCGGAAGATCTCCGGCATGTTCAAGTGGTAGGGGCATTTCTGCACGCATTGGCCGCAGGCGATGCAATCCTTGTAGGTCTTGGACAGGGTATCGATCCGCTCCCAGACCCAGTCCTTCAGATCGTAAAGAAAATAATAATTTTTCAACACATGCAAAAATGAGATCGGCAAGCCCTGGGGACAGGGCATGCAGTATTCGCAGCGCCGGCAGAAATAGTCGCCCAACCGGTCCTTTTCTTTCTGCAGTTGGGCGGTTTCCGCTGCGGTCAAAGGCGACAGATCCGCCAAAGCCGCCACGTTTTCCTCGATCTGTTTTCCCGAATCCATGCCCGGAATCGCCACGTCCACGCCCTGGTTGAAAATAAAGCGGAAATTCAAATTGATCTCCCGGATATTGCCGCCGCCCACCGGCTTCATGGCGATGACTCCCACCCGCCGCTGCCGGGCCATGGGAACGAGATCCTGGAAAGCTTCGGTTTCCATGAAATTGCACGGGACCTGAATGGTTTCAAAAGCAAACCGCTCAAGCGCCATGACTACGATCCGTGGCTTGTGCCCGGAAAGACCGATATGGCGGATCTTCCCCTGCTCTTTGGCCTTGACCAGCCCGGCCACAGCTCCGTCAGCAGCGAAGATCTTTGCCAGATCGCCTTCACTGGCAATGTTATGGCATTGGTAAATATCGATATGATCGGTTCGCAATTGTTCAAGGCTGGATTCGATATCCGCCAGGATCGCCACCGCGTCGCGGCTGAAAGATTTGCTGGCAATGACCACCCGGGAGCGGTGGCGGGAAAGGACCCGGCCGAATTTGCTTTCACTGTCGGTATAAATGCGGGCAGTATCGAAAAAATTGATTCCCGCGGCCACGGCTTTTTCCAAGACCCGGTCCGACTGTTTCACATCCAGGCGTTGTATCGGGATCCCCCCCATGCCTATCCTCAGGACTTTCAATCCGTCAGCGACAACACTCACTTTTTCGGCACGTTCCGATCGCATGACTTCACGCATACAAATCCAATCCCCGCTCGCCGAGCATGCGGTAAAACAGATTCAAGGGGAAACCCATAACATTGAAAAAACAGCCGTCGATCCTTTCCACAAAAATAGCGGCCCGCCCCTGTATGGCATAAGCGCCGGCCTTGTCAATGAAATTTTCGTGGTCAAGATAGAAATTGATTTCCCGGTCATGAAGCTGCTTGAAATAGACATGGGTCCGGGAAATGGCAAAACGAGTCTCCCCCTGATACATGAGGGCCAGGCCGGTCAAAACCTCATGCCGCTGACCGGAAAGTTGGTTCAACATCCTGAAGGCGTCTTCACGATTCGTGGGTTTGCTGATCAATGAATCATCAAGCAGAACGACGGTATCGGCGCTGATGAGCAAATGGGAGAAAAATTTTTTTTTATACACCTCTATGCCCTTGGCAATGGTCACCCTTTTCAAAAAAGCATCGATCGCTTCAGCCGGCCGGGCCACTTCATCGATATTCGGGGGGATGATCTCCGGGTTCAGGCCGATCAATTGCAGCAATTCTTTTCGCCGCGGCGAAAAGAATTGCTGCAATTGATCGGCCTGAACCCGGAGATCATCCCCC
>Ga0105152_10000425_pt1 | contig 12334 bp, 12 predicted proteins | sample LakBais05cmmetaG_FD_81534 | JGI IMG/M metagenome (GOLD analysis project Ga0105152, IMG submission 81534) | Lake sediment microbial communities from Lake Baikal, Russia to study Microbial Dark Matter (Phase II) - Lake Baikal sediment 0-5 cm | ecosystem: Environmental > Aquatic > Freshwater >...
AACACACACTTCAGCTACACACTCGGCGCAGAGGGGATAGAGCAGTTTGTCTCGACCCCTGAACTCCATAGCGACGAGGCAATTGAGGGTGATCCTCTCCCGCCGGGACAGGTCTGGGCTGTGAGTCCGGGCACCCCCGAAGCGGGCGCCGGCCTTTACAGAATCGAAGTCACGTGTGGTCCGGGAAATGGCGTCAGAATCCTCAATCAGCCTACCCCGCCGTCTTTCCGTGAGAGTGTCCGAGTCGGGGAGCAGAACCTCTATACAAGGTCAAAGGATCTTGTCGGCGATCGAGATCCGCGCGAGCACGAGTTTTCGATTCAGATGCGCGCGATGGACGCAGACAAGACCGGTGCCGGCGTTGGGGTTCCAGTTCTCGTGGCCTTGTGCGGTTGCCTGCTCGGCCGCAACACACGCGGCGGGACTGTCGTCGTCGGCGCTCTGAACCTTGGTGGTTCAATCGACATGATTCCCAATGCCGTTGCGATTGCGGAGCTCGCAATCGACAAGCAAGCTCAGACCCTCCTAATGCCTGTGGCTGCCCGCCGGCAGCTTAATGACCTTCCCGATGAGCTCTGGACCAAGGTCAACATCGAGTTCTACAAGGACTCTGCCGACGGGGTCTTCAAGGCCCTAGTGGAATGATCAAGCGCATCCTATCTGGCTCGTTTGGAAGAACTGGACTGTGAACGGAATGCCCGCTCGGATTCCCCTCTTTTCGGACCGTGGGCTCAACGACCAACTGCGAACGACGGACTATTCCGCGACCAAGCGTTTCCGGCAGACGATTTGCGATTGGGTTACGAGAATCAGGGCACTGTGGCCGGAATGCCCGGCAGGACTTTCGAAGGACAGCTGCTTCCTAGTGATCAGTTCGTCAAAGGCCTCACCGGCCGTCAAGTCACCGCCATCGGATCCCTGACTCGACTGCTACACTACGCCTGCCTAACTTGGCTCGGCCCTCTCTTGCCGGAGCAGGATCACACGACGGGCAGATCGGCGAGTGGCGGACTCAACTTCATGGCGCCAAGCCTTGAGCCACTCGAGCGGCAATCCGTAGCGACTGCCGGCCGATGAGAACACCCGCATCTGAGGGAAGAAGCCGCAGACCGACAAAGCAGGTCGGGGCTACTTGCTGCCGACCCAAGTTGGGGCTTCTATTCGTCGTGCGACTGGTGCTAGAGTAGCGATGTCGGCGAGAGGGAACTGCCGGACGGAACGGCTCATTCGTAAGCTAAGGAATGCCCAAGCCGGAATTGAAAAAGCCGGTTAAGCGTAGCGGAAGTATATGGGTCAGGGCTTCGCGTGTTCGTTCCGCCCTCGTAAGGGCCGTTTGCAGAGCGCTCGAAGGTGTTTATGGCGCTCCTCGTCTCGGCAACCCTAAACAGTCCCTCGACGACCTCGTTTACATAATTGTCTCAAACAAGACGACACCTTGGATGGCCCGGCTGACTTACCGACGCTTGAGAGACAGGTACGAGACGTGGGACGACGTGCTCGCCTCACCCCCCGCGGTGCTACGGTCAATCCTCAAGCCTGCCGGTCTTTCGACCGCAAAGTCGCGGCAGCTACGCGCAGCACTCCGGAAAATCAAGCGGGATTTCGGTAAGTGCGACCTGCGCGTCCTGAGGAGCAAGGCCCAGGACGAGATTCACGCGTATCTGACCGGCCTGCCCGGAGTTTCGGACAAGGTAGCGAAGTGTGTGATGATGTACACCATGGGGGCGCACGTCTTACCGGTCGACGCACACGTGCACCGAGTGGCGACGCGCTTGGGCTGGACTGCGCGGAAGCGGGCCGATCAATGTCACGAAGAACTTGAATCCTTGGTACCCCCAGAGTTGCGTTACTCGTTCCACGTTGGCTGCGTGCTTCACGGGCGTGAAGTCTGTCGTCCCGAGAATCCGGCTTGCAAGCGCTGCTGCATAAACCGTTACTGCGAATACTTCAGGAAGGCAAATGGAAAAGGCTAGCCGACCGATCGGGGTCGATTTGTTCTGCGGTGCCGGGGGAATGACTCTGGGATTTGAGCAGGCAGGGTTCGATGTCCTTGCCGCCGTCGACGCCGAGCCAATTCATGTTGAAGTTCATCAGAAGAACTTCCCGAAATGCAAAACGTGGTGCGCTGACCTGGCTCGAGTCTGCGGAGACGACATTAGGAGGGAAACTGGCTTAGGGCAGAAACACATTGACGTAGCTTTCGCGGGAACGCCCTGTCAGGGGTTCTCCTTAATCGGCAAGCGTCTCCGTGACGATCCGCGCAACTTGCTACTGTATGACCTCGCCCGTCTGATCGCCGAACTGTCGCCCTCTTACTTCGTCGTGGAAAACGTAGAGGGAATTCGACTTGGGAAGTCCAAGAGTTTTCTCGCGGGGTTTCTGGCGCGGATGGCCGAATGTGGTTACCAAGTCGTCCAGCCGATCGAGGTGTTGGATGCGGCAGAATTCGGGGTACCACAGCGACGACGACGCGTCTTTATGTTGGGTTACAAGCGAGGGCTACGAGCCCCCGAGTATCCGAAGCCCATTTACACGATAGGTGGAAGCGGGGATTACGACGGGCCAACAGTGTGGGATGCTATCGGGGACCTTCCGAGGGTTGACAATTACAAGTACCTTCTCACAACCGATGAGTACACTGGCGATCTGGGCACGCCCAGCGACTATGCCAAGGTCTTGCGGGGTGAGGCTCCTGACCCAGAGGACAAGTCATTGGAGCGAAACAGGAATAGAAACGGGTTGAGCGGTTGCCTGCGAACGATGCACACTACCGAGACGATCGAGCGCTTCAAGAGCACAAAACAGGGCAGCTACGAAGAGGTGAGCCGGTTCTACCGACTTGCCAAAGACGGCCTGGCCCCGACCCTTCGAGCGGGAACGGGTCCGGCGCAAGGATCGTTTATGGCCCCGCGACCCATCCACCCCTTTCAAGATCGCTGCATTACGGTGCGCGAAGCAGCGAGGCTTCACTCATTTCCGGACTGGTTCTGCTTTCATCGAACCAAGTGGCACGGTTTCCGGCAGATTGGTAACTCCGTCCCGCCGCTGTTGGCTAGGGCTGTTGCCAAGCGTATTCGAGATGTCATTGTTGGGGAAGGAAGGCGCCGAGATGCCTGAAGAACAAGCGACTACCGAGACTGCGCAGGGTAACCCGTCCAAGGGGTTCTTCATTGCGATGCTCACCAGGGACATCTCTCTGTCTGACTGTATACTCGACCTCTTGGATAACTGCGTCGATGGAATCAACCGAAAGGTTCGGACGAACGGTGCCATGACTGATACGAACAACAAGTACAGCGGGTTTTGGGTGACCGTCAAATTCGATCCGAACACTTTCAGCATCTGTGACAACTGCGGCGGGATTCCCCTCGATGCCGCAAAAAACTACGCCTTCCGCTTTGGGAAGCCTGAAGACGTGATCCAGGACCCGGGGCAACCGATAGGGTTGTACGGAATCGGGATGAAACGCGCGATGTTTAAGATGGGTAAAGTGATTAAAGTTGTTTCGTCAACCGGCGAGGGCTCCTTCGAGCTGGATCTTGTGGTTGACGACTGGAGGAAGCAACCGGAGGCGGACTGGACTTTCCAGCTCAGTAACGTTAGGCGAAACGGGACTGACGTTGAGGTTGGTACCACGATTTCCATAACGGAACTCCACCCGTCTGTCGGCCGCGAGTTTGGCACACCGGGGTTCTCTATCTCTTCCACCCGGGCCATTAAACGGGATTATGCTTTCATACTTCAGCATGGCCTGATCGTAAAGGTCAACAACAAAGCGGTCCATGGAACGATGCCTACCTTCAGAGAAAGCGGCGAAGTGGCACCGTCAGGGTTCGTAGGTCGGAGGGCGAAGTAGAGGTCGAGATCACGGGCGGACTTTCCGCATCGCCGCCAGAAGACGACTCACCCGAACATAGGTTTCCCGAAGCCGAACGTTATGGCGGGTACGTAGTCTGCAACGACCGCGTCGTCGTGACGGCCGACAAAACGACCGTCACTGGTTGGGGCGTTGGTTCCGTTCCTGCTTGGCACCCACAATTCAACGGTTTTCTCGGAGTGGCTCAGTTCCGGTCTAGCAAACCCCAGCTTCTGCCATGGCGGACAACGAAGAGAGATGTGGACCCTAGCAACGAACTGTACAAGAAGGCCCTCGTTATAATGAGTGACGCGGCTAAGACCTTCACGGATTATACGAATCGTCGAAAGGCGGAGTCGAGGAAAGCCCGTGGCGTTGAGAATGCCGCAGAAGTCAAACCGATTTCAAAAGTCAGCTTCAGTGACGTCATGAAGCTGCCTGCGGTGGCGCGGACCACAATGCGCCGTATTTCTTATGAGAAGCCTGCCACCGAGGTAGAAGCGGTGGCTAAGGCCTTACGGCTCCGCTCAGTTTCTGCCAAAGAGGTAGGAATCAGGACGTTCGATTACTTCGTCGAGCGGGAAGTTGAGAAATGAGCCAGGCGGGGAACGGCAAACATGCGTGAACCCTCTTTTGAAAAGATAGACTACACTCTTCGGCCGAACAAAAATGTACAGAGAAAACTAGTAGTGGAGATGTTGTCCCGCGTCGGCAGGTCACCGCGGTTCAAACTCGCCAACTATCGGTACGTCGGATTGGGGTCGATATGGTTTGCCGACTTTATTTTGATGCACCGGCACCTTGGAATTACAGACCTCGATTCGATCGAAAGGGAGGCGACCCGAGAAAGAAGGATGGAATTCAACAGGCCATTTTCCTGCGTTACGGTCTGGATTGGACCCACGAGCGACGTGATTCCTACGCTAGATTGGAACAAGCCGACCATTGTTTGGTTGGACTACGACGATCCGCTAAGAAAGTACATGTTCGATGATTTTGAAGCTGTACTCAGGCGGCTCCACAGCGGCGACGTGTTGATCGCGACAGTCAACGCTAATGTGGATCAGATCAGGGACGTTAAAGAGGAAGAGGTGCCCTTGGACCCCGATACCGCTCTGCGCCAGGTGTGCGGTGACGAAAATGTGCCGATAGATGTAGCACCCGATCTAAACCCTAAGCGTTTTCCGTTTGTGGTTGGAAAGATTCTTACCAACGCCTTCGTCACAACAACAGCGAGGTTGCACACGGACTTACAATTCGTTCCGCTGCTGAATATCACATATAAGGACACCACACGAATGGTTACTTGTGGCGGAATGGTTGTTGACGATTCAGATCGGGGCGAACTGAAAGCTAGTGGCGTGGAAGATTTGGAATACTTTGCGGGCCGGGGACAATTCGAGATTTCTGTTCCGCATCTAACTCATAAGGAAAGGCTCGAGTTCAACAAACTTCTTCCATGTGCTGCCCCGCCCGATCCTTCAAAGTTACCCTTCGAACTGAAGCCGAAGGAAATTGAATCATACTGGAAATTCTACCTTCAATACCCCGTATACCAAGAGCTGCAGCATTAGAGTACAGCGCGGGTGGCGCAGACATCGCGCCTCTTGCGATGTGTGCGACGTACAATGCGGGGGTGCCCCCACAGCATGACAATAATGGCCTCGGCCTCTCGCGCCGTTCAAGAGCCAGCCGCTTTCGCCATTCCTGTCACTGGGCCCGGCTCCGGCTGGGCGTTCACGGATCGCACACCTGCCACACAGCGGGATGGATGCTCCACCCCCGGTCACTTTCCTCCAAAGGTTACAGTCTTAAAGGAGACCAGGAATCTTTCTGTGATCTCGCCCGGTGACAAGCGATATTTCGTCAGCAAGTTGGCGCAGACCTTTTCCAGAGCTGTACCTTGAGCGGTGGACGGGCAAAGATCGCGGTAGAACTGCCGTGCCACGCCGACCAACTCGCCCAGTTTGGCCAGGGTTAGCGTGCTTGATTTCTCCGCCGCTGCGGGAGCGGTGGCATCGGCTGTGGGGTGGACTATGAATCCGGCGAACCGTCGCTTTGGGTAGTTGTCACTTGCCCACTGCACTGAAGTAAGCAGCTGTCCATGCTCGTCCTTGTTTAGAGGATTCTTTGCTTCCTTCCGATGCTTGCACTCGATGACAAACCCGCCATCCGTCCCGGATAGCCAGAGTACATCTGGACCTACTCGGAATTCATGATCTGGTCGCTGACCACGGAAACCCAACAGTTCGCCGAATCTTCTTAGAGATTCTTCAAATTGGTTACTGGTGGCACTCGGCGTGAGGAAGGAGACCGTTCGCTCAAATTCGTCCAAGGCACCTTTGCGAAGAGCAAAGCGTGCGACTTCATCTAGGATGTTGCCAACCTGTTCGCCTACGTCAATAAGCGGCTCGTACTTAGGTTTCACGGCTGGTGGAACTAAAAGGTTGTTCGTTGCAAAGGCAGACCGCTGCAATTCCTCAGATAGGCGATCCTGCTTTGAGAAATACGCCGCGCGCGCTGCCAACTGCAACAACCAACCGCGTAGCTGCCGATCGAGGCCGGCATTACCGTCGGCTAACTCGCGAACTGCCCGGATTGCTCTGTCGAAGTCATTGCCCAAGCAGCTTTCGATGTAGAGCCGTTCGCGGTACGCAATCTCGATTGCTCGTGCATCGACCGTCGGCGCTTCGGCTCTATCTGCCAACGTCTCGGCGTGATACCTCACCCATCCCTTCTCTCGTTTTAGGCACTGCATGACCGTCTGCTCGAGTTCGCTGAGCCCGGTAACGGACTTGCTGATCTCATAGCCCATTTGAACTTGGGTACGGGTGCTGGGCGTCATAAGCGACAGACTGGCAGACCTAGCGATCCACGAAGCTAGGTCTTTGCCGACCAACAACACGACACAATAATCACCGGCACCTCGAGTCCCTCGACCAATCGCCTGTTCTACACGTTGAGCCAATCCCACGTTGATTGAACTGTTCCCACGAAGGACCTCGGCGCGGAAGAATTCATATACGTTCGTCGCTGAGGGGAGTCCGTCCAAGACAAGTAGGCGACAGGCATCAGCAGCCAAGTCAAGACCGTCATAGCGACTGGCGAATACGAATGGACCTCTTGAAGAACCACCCTTGAGATCTTTCACAGCCTGACTGACGGCGTCGCCGATAACAACCTTACCTACATCTTCCCACTGCTTAGCTTGAGCTTCTGATTGCGTCAGAATCACCACTCCCGCGATCTTTTTCGATACGGATTCTGCGATACCTTTAGTTGCCTTTAGGGGCGTCTCCTTAAGCTCCATCAGAGAAGGTGCAAGAATCATTCGCTCGCCGACACCCGCAAGCGACGCTGGAACGATTGGATTGCTCACACACTTCGGGTTGGCATCGAAGGTTCGGACGATGGAGCTATCATCTGCAATTGTTGCGGACATGAACACGCGACGCCTGCATTCATGAAACGAAGGGAAAAGGTGGATCAGAGGCTGAAAAGGGGTGATGGCGATTTCCCGCGCACCTACAAGCGCATGACACAGATTAAAGTGATCCCTGAGCAATGGCAGCTGGAATCTGAATGCCTCCGCGTGGTCCCTTGCGATGAGTTCACGAACTTCGTTTGCTTTGGCCAACCATGCAGGGTACGGAACTTCCAGTACGCCGAAATCCTCACGCTCAACGATGTCGTCAAAGGTTCCGAGGCGCCCAGCCGATTCGAAATCTCCTCGAAATCGCCCCGCAATCTCGTCGTACAGCGGCCTGTGATCTTTCCTGGTGGCGGAGATCGTGAATGCAGCCCTCACGACACCGAGTGCAGCATGAGCGTCGTCACAAATGATGCCTCCGAGCTTTACCGGCTCTCTACCGCTCCCCAACACTCCGAATCTGCTAAGGCCATTGAACAAGGCCTGGTACGGTGCGACTAGAAATACCCGGCCACTCAAAAAATCGGCATCTAATCCAGTCCCCCCGTAACTGATAGCTGCGAGGCCGACCTCGCCAGCTTTTTCGAGTGTTTGCTCGACAAGCTGATTTGTCGGGCAAAGGTAAAGCACTGGCTCGTGTATTTCGTTGAGCAATGACTGAGCGATTAGAAGGCCAACCAGCGTCTTGCCGCCGCCCGTATTCAGTTTGATCACAAGATCGGTCTCTTTACGTCGCTCCTTCCACGCTGTGAGCGCCTTACTTTGTCCGTCCCACAAATCATTTATGTGTGGAGGCTTCGGAAGGCGTTGGAAAATAGCACCCGGGTCAGTGGGTACCGGCTGCTTGCGCTCGGCTCTGAGTTTTGTGAAGTCAACCATAAAGTCAGATTTCCTCGTTTCTTGGTTAAGCCGCAACCTCTATGACGAATCGTCGCAGTTATAGACTTAGCCGGAATTTCCGTTTTGACTTCGTGACCGACCGATAATTTACACCTGACAGCCTCAGTATGCAACGCTCCAGCCTGGTTTCGAGTCCAAAGCCTTTTCGGCGGCCGCGAGAAAATCCCAAAAGCCCAAAACTGACGCCTTTCCAACCTATTCCTCAGACACTTTTCCTTCCCCTTCCTCCCTCGTCACCGAAATCTGATCCGGTCTGCGGCTCGCCTGCCCCGCTGGCGATGGTAGTCCCGCGATCCTGCACAGCATGCTTGCGAAGAGCCGCCTCACAAGATGACTCTCGGCCGAGAGGAGCCAATAATAGCGGGCGTGTTTGATCAGCCGTCCGCCGGTCTTCACCAACCGCTGCTGCAAGCTGGTGAGCGACCAGTGGTCGATCCGTTGCGGCACCACCAACCGCCGCCACAGGTTGCCCAAGTTGTAGGCGATCACACTCAGCCAAAGCCGCACCTCGTTAGATCGGAACCGGTGGCAACTCAGCAGCGTCATCTTCGCTCACAACCTTGGCAATTGTGCGCGCCGCACTCGGAAGCGACCCGCTTGGTTGTGCAACTTGCATACCGAAACGTGCCGCCGCTCAGATAATCCCCATCCCACCAATGGTTTTCACTTGATCGATTGCGTCGCGATCAGATTCAGAATGAAAAGTCGGCTTCCCGTCCGGAATCAGCTGGCTTGCCCCACTTGGCGGGAAGCTTGTTTCACAGGAGTAATCCGGCTTGGGCGGTCAGAAGGGCTGTTCTCGACAGTAATCCCGGCACACCAACTCGATGCGGCCACTCGTCCGGTCGGCGACTCTATGACCAATTCGTTGCAGGCTGTTGCTGAGTGACTGCGGACGATTGTTTCCGTCCGTGTGGGCGACCACTCGCCCAGAACCTCTTATTTCGCTTCCCACAACGCCGTTTCGGGGGATCTGAGCTTGAGGGCCATTTGTCCGCTTTGCCGACTACACGGCCAAGTGACTGCCGACGTCAGCGGAGGAGCCGCAAGGCGCTGGGATAGTTTCCGCGTCCGCAGGTAGCCACGGCATGATCTTTATGCCGTGGGTTCGTAAGGAAGGTGAAAAGCCCACGGCACGAGAGCGGTGCCGTGGCTACCAGCTGAAGTTGAGGCGTTTAGCGGGCGTCTGACCCCGCTGCCGAAATCCCGAGCGAAGCCGAGGGATCAACGAAGTACCGGGCAGAGAGATTAACACGGCGCTACCAGGACTCCAGCCGGGCGGTGTTGGACACGCGAGCAGTTTAGTCCCCCTTGCTGATTGGCGCATACATAAAAGGCGATGTCGGCGCCACCCACGAAACTCCGCGCTAGTATCTGCCTGCTTCAGGTGCATGCGGGGGTCAGGTGTCATACACTAGAGTGCCGTCGTGGTCATAAATCTGCGTTTCTCCTCGTCTGGTGCGTCCGACTCCTGCACGACCACCTTGGCTTGCAGTAGAGCTCCTATTCGCGAACAGGTCACGTCGAACTTGAAACGACTGCGCATGTCCTCGGGGAACTTTGCCAGATCGAGGACTGCGCCATCCTTTGCCTTAGTGCCGCTGATACTTTGGAGGGCTTTGGCGAAACCAGCAAGCTGATCAACCATCCCAGTGATTCGTGAATTACGGAACGTCATTGGTTCAAGGCTGTGGGAGAACTCGTTGCGAATTCGACGTATCAAGTCTAGATCGCATGCCATCCAGTCCTGCACAAGATCGATCGCGTAGCTCACCCGAATCTTCGACGAGAACGTGGATAGAGGACCAAAAACGTCAAACAGCGGCTCCATCAATCCAACCGTTTTGTTGCCGCGGCTGGAGAACCGAGCCCGCAGCAGCCTTTCGAGCGTCGCATCGAAAAACGCCGCGGCGACTAGCGCCACCCCACGATCCGACTCCTTTCTGAAGGCCTCGAAGAGAAGGTCATTTTCGCGCTTCAGATCTTCGATCTTAGGTCCCTTTGTAGAAGACATGTTTACAGTCTTCGCGAGTTCGGCCTTTTCGAACTCTTCGGTTCTTTCGATCAGCAGAGCCGCAGAGTTTCTGAGTGGCGAGACTCTGCGCTACCTTGCTCCGTAGCGAGTGGCGCAGCATCTAGCTTTTTCGAACCGTGGAGTTTTTTCGATCGGGACAGCCGCGGAGTTTCTCAGACGCGATGCCCTGCGCCACGGGCTTAGCGCGCGCCTTAGCTCACTTGCGGCCTCGGGCCTTTTCGCAGGCTCGGGTTATTTGCGATCATTTGGCGAGCCAACGCGAAGTCGTCAACACCTGAATAAACATAGCGTTCCGCGTTCCACACTTGCAGAGAATTCACGAACTCAATGGACATTCTCGGGAGAGGACTGCATTTACCCGTACGGAAGGCCCCGAAGAAACGAACCACCTCCTCCGGCGGTGACGGAGGCAGGGGTTGCCGACCGGCGGCGCTCAGCCGCTGGCACTCTTCGTATGCCGCCTCGAGCTCAGACCTGACCGAGGGGCAATACATACCCAGACATCGCCTGCAACTGATTGGTAGATATACTTCCACGCCTTCGACCGCGAGGCCCACATTGCCGCGGAGATCGAACTTCATTTCATTGTGCATCGCCACCGGGTTGTCCGAGATATACAGCGTCTCATCTTCGGAAACGCTGTGCAGTATCCAAGCCTTCTCCGAGATGAACGGAATGAATTGTTTCATCAGGTCCGGCAGCACACTCGCAGTAAAGAGTTTCTCCTCGTTGTTGTCGAGCACCCTTAGCTGGGGTAGAAGGTCCGGGTCCGTTCCCATGGCCGCGACCCGCTGACGCAGTTCCGCGTTCATGTGCCGCATCGCCGCACGTTGCTGCGGTGATCGCAGGAGAAGCTGAGCCACCAAGCCGCTCAGGACGACTCGCTGGTACACCGTCAAATCTGCAAGACTATCGTTGCTGAGCACTTCCCGCAGCACGCCCGCGGCCTTCGATTCGAAGTCAGCCAGAGAAGGCTCAATCGTGGCCGTTAGGTCGCCCAATGAAAACTCGTAGAGGCGATTCTCCGCTGCCACATCAGCCACGCTCGCAAGAAAGACTCTGTCAGTCTGCTTGTCGAATACGTACAGGCGTGTGCCGCCCATCCTCGCGAAATTCCTGAGCAGGAACTGCGGAACGTAATGATGCTTCTTCGGACGGCCCATGTTCAGTAAGGCAGGTGGCGCATACACTGTCATTTATGTATGCGCCCCACGAACACGCGCAGCATCTCTGTCACCGCGTCCTATCCATGGCCTGTCCTGGCTTCTTAACGGTCCCGCAAGGCGGGATGTCGGCGCCACCCGCGGTATGGATAAGGTCTCATTGTAACGCCACTTATGATCTATCAGGCAAGTGGCCTCCATCTTCTTAGACCGACCGGTGGCCTCGCCTAATCCTCGTGTCTCGCCGGATACGGGCACCACCCGGTCGTACAGCCTCGGAGCCGGGCGGCCAGGGAAGAGTCCCAACGGCGACCGACTGTCACGGGAGGAGTTGTTCATAACGCCAAGCCTGGACTCTCGGCAGAGAGCCGAGTTTCCCACATCATAGACCACACCTCAACGGTCGAAATCTGCCCACTGCCCCAGCAACGACCCAACCCAACGCCACCGGACGCCTAACTGTAGAACTGCTAGGACTAGGGCCCTGCACAAGCCGAACCCTGGTTCCGCCCGAGTGACGGCGTACCCGGGAAGGAATCTTGCCCCCTTCTGAGCAGCGGGGGCTCCCCAGGGCTGCGCAACGCCCTATCTGGAAACTGACCTCCTACGTCGCGCCGCACGGACTTCTTCGGCGATTCTGAAAGGCCTTGCCTCCGTGGTTGAATCGTAAGGATTTCCACACTTCGAGGAAGGCACGAATAGACATGGATTGCCTACGCATTGTAATCACCGGCAAACGAAGCTGTTATGTTGGCGAAGACCCCCAGAGAGCCTGCGGCGGTACCCACCTGACGGCGCCGAGCGGCTGAGCGATGTACGACCGGAGCGAGTGCAGTACTGCACTCCTATTGCGAAGCAGTGCTTAAAGGCCGCACTCTTGCAGCCCGAGGTCTGGGTGGCCGGATAAAGGCCAACCAAACCTTTCGCGTCTTCGCCAAGTTCCTTCGCGC
>Ga0105152_10000426_pt1 | contig 12333 bp, 5 predicted proteins | sample LakBais05cmmetaG_FD_81534 | JGI IMG/M metagenome (GOLD analysis project Ga0105152, IMG submission 81534) | Lake sediment microbial communities from Lake Baikal, Russia to study Microbial Dark Matter (Phase II) - Lake Baikal sediment 0-5 cm | ecosystem: Environmental > Aquatic > Freshwater > Lake...
CGAAGTAATAGCCTATGTAGATGGTCTCTGACATAGCAGTTGCTCTCCATCCCCAATTTTCGAAGTCTACGATTGTCCTTCGCCATTATCAAGTGTGATAAGCCCCAAATTAACGAAATGACGAAATGTGACCTTCGGACTCCCCCTCCAATAGTTCTGTTTCATGCTCTTGCGCGAACATCACCGCCATGTTATAGTTTGTTAAATCCTGGGAGTGAAGATTGTCCACAGCTAAAATTGGTGCACCGGAATGGATAAGAGGCCTTCGTCTCAGGCGCGGACTGACGCAGTCTGAGCTGGCAGGACATCTCGGTGTAACTTTGGTAACTATCAGCCGGTGGGAGAACGGTCAGTCCCGGCCCAACAATCTTGCCATCAAGGCGCTTACTGCATTGGCTGCTGCCAGTGAATCAGAGCCCCTGCAGCATCACTCCGTAGCTGAACCCGAAGCACCGCATATTGGAACTCCGCAACCTCCAGTGTTGGACTTCCGCGCTGAGCCTGACGTGGTCCGCTTATTCGTTGAGGGCGAGCGCCTTTGCTATGGTCACCTGTTCAGCCCCTCCTTTGCCACTGAGACCACGCTGATTGATGCTTTACCCCACCAGCTTATCGCGGTGTACCGTTATATGCTGACCCAACCAAAGCTCCGCTTTTTGCTGGCAGATGATGCCGGGGCAGGGAAGACTATCATGACGGGGCTATATATTCGCGAAATGCTCAACCGCCGGCTGATACGGCGTGTGTTACTTGTTCCACCGGCGGGGCTTGTGGGCAACTGGAAACGCGAAATGCGCGTGCTGTTCTCCCTGCACGTGCGTGAAGTCACCGGGACTGACTGCCGAGAGGAGAACCCATTTACCGGGCCGGGCAGTGACCTGGTAATCGTGAGCGTCGACAGACTGGCAGGCGGGCGGGCATTTGAGCGTCTGGCTGAAGCCGGTACTACTCCCTATGACCTTGTTGTATTTGATGAGGCACATAAGCTGGCCGCCTCACGAAATGTTGATTTGACCTATGAGACTACAGAACGTTATAAGCTAGCTGAGCTTCTGGCCGGTGCAGAGCCACTGCAGGAGACACGCCCGTCGCGCCGTCTACACTGGCATGCCCATCATCTACTGTTTTTGACAGCGACGCCGCACATGGGGAAAGACTTCCCGTATTATGCCCTTTGGCGTCTTCTGGAACCAGGCCTCTTGCGTACCATGGAGGCTTTCAACAGTTTCCCGCCCGAGGCTCGTTCTCAGCATTTTCTCCGCAGGACTAAGGAGGAGATGGTGCGGTTCGACGGTACAAGAATCTATCCAACGAGGGTCTGTGACACACCGGGCTATGACCTCACTCCGCAGGAGTGGGCCTTATACGAGGCAACTACCTCCTACGTGCGCACACACTATAACAAGGCAAGCATGCTTAACCGTTCAGCGGCACGGCTGGCCATGAGCATACTTCAGCGCCGTGCTGCCAGTTCCACCTGGGCGCTTCTGCGTTCGCTGGAACGGCGCCGTGACCGGTTAGAACAGTACATCACCGCGCTGTTGGTTCGGGAGGTAACGGAGCAGGGATTCCAGAAGACGCAAGAACGCCTCCGTCTGGTGGATATCGAGGAAGCCAAGACGAGTGACGAAGAGGAAGTAGTTGAAGGTCTTGAGGAGCGCGAGTCGAGTGAAGCCGAAGCTATGGGAGCAACTACTGCCACCAACCTGGTAGACCTCCAGGCAGAGAAGATGCAGGTTGAAGAACTGCGGGAGCAGGCGCAGCAGGTTTATGACCTCGGCGAGGAGGCCAAGTTCAATAGACTGAACGAAGCTATCCAGGACCAGCAATTCAAAGATGAGAAGTTTCTTATCTTCACAGAGCACCGGGATACCATGGATTACCTTGTACTCCGCCTCGAGGGTATGGGGTATACCGGCCAGGTGGCACGGATACACGGCGGCATGCCTTACCCAGAGCGGGAAAAGCAGATGGGTGACTTCAAGCAACACTGCCGTTTCATGGTGGCCACTGACGCCGCCGGTGAAGGCATTAACCTTCAGTTCTGCTGGATTATGGTGAACTATGACATACCCTGGAACCCAGCCCGTATCGAGCAGCGCTTTGGAAGAATACACCGCTACAACCAGAAACACGACCCTGTTAGGCTAATTAATCTTGTGGCCAACAGAACACGCGAAGGCAAGGTGCTCAGCACACTTCTAGAGAAACTTGAGACCATTCGTAAAGAGCTAGGCTCGGACAAGGTATTTGATATCATTGGCCGCCAGTTCCAGGGCCTTTCTTTGAGCGAAATCATAATGCGTGCCGTCATAGAGGACCGGGCGGACGATGAAGCAGCCAGCCTCAGTGGTACGCTGACGAAGGAGCAGGTGAAAGCCGCTGAGGAGACGGAGGCGAAACTCCTGGGTACCGGCGGGGACGTAGCTTCACTTCTGCCAGTGCTGCTTTCCCAGCGCGAAAGCGACGAGCTACGCTACCTCTTGCCCGGTTATGTGCGCAGCTTCATCGAGAAGACGGCCCCACGCTTGGGTGTTCACATAAACGGAGACCTTGGCGGCCGTTTCAGGCTGGACGGACTTCCCATGACCCTGGCCATCGCTTTGGAAGAAGCAACGGAGGGCAAACCTCTACCGATGACAGTGAACCGGCCTAAGAGCGACGAAGAGGTGCTGTTCCTCCGCCCTGGAGAGCGGTTTTTTGACCTGTACCGTGCCTATTTTTGCGAGCGAGCTGAGGCAAATGCCCTTCGCGGTGGGGCTTTCATTGACCCCTATGCCTCTGAGACATACCTATATCACCTGGCAATGGTCACCACCATTCGACGCGCCGGACCCGAGCTTTCCGAAAGCCTTCGTGAAGAGCAGATAGTCGAGCTTCGTCTGATAGCGCTGGCGCAACCTCTGGGCGGTGAGCCTAGCCAATGTCCTGTGGAGCGATTGATGGTACTACGTCCCCTCTCGCCAGTTCCGCCAGCTGCGCTTCCACCGGATTATCAGGTAACCGAGGCGCTCTCCAAAGCCCGGGCTTATTTGGAGGAAGTGGTAGCCCGGCCAATGGCTGAAGCGCACCAACGGCAACTGGCTGACTCGGTGGCTGGCCGCGAGGAGTTTGTGAAGAGGGGGTTCGACTATCAGGAAGCCGAGCTCCTGGAGTCGCGGGCAAAACTGGCAGAGCAGGCAAGAATGGGAGACCGGGAAGCGCAGAGTAAACTCGATGGGGTGAAGAAGCAGCAGCAAGAGCTGGGGTTGTGGCAGGCACGAATCCTGGCATCTCTCCGGGGTGAATCTGAGCTAATTAAACCGGGGGGGGTGACCTTTCTGGCTCATGCCCTCATCTTGCCCTCCAGAGACCCGGAAGACAAGCAGCGTCATGACCAGGCGATTGAGCGCATAGCTATGGATGTTGCACAGGGCTATGAACTGCGCTGCGATGCCAGGGTGCAAAACGTATCGACGCCCGACCAAGCATTGCAGGCAGGATTGCCCCAGTCTCCGGGTTTCGATTTGCTGTCACGCCGTCCCAGGGGAGAACGCCGCTGTATCGAGGTGAAGGGACGGAGGGGTGTAGGCGATATCGAGCTTACTGAGAACGAGTGGACCAGGGCAGCCAACTTGCGACAGGAGTACTGGCTCTATGTGGTTTATGATTGTGCTACGGGACAACCCCGGTTACTCCGTGTTCAAGACCCCTTCCAGAAGCTGTTGGTGCGAGCTAAGGGAGGAGTGCTTGTCGGTGAAGCTAGCGTATTTGAAGTAGCGGAAAGGGAGAGTTGAGATGACTCAGAGCATGGAGCCATACAAACCGAAGGAAATCACACCGGCTGTTGAGACGTTCTCGGCTGAGTTGGCCGCATATTTAGAGACACTAGGGCTCCCAAGGGACAGAGTTTTGGTGGAGATAGGCGAACGCGGAGATGTTATCAACAACATGCCCACTGTAATCAAGCATCTAACTCCAGATCAATGTGGTGCGGCCATGTATATTTCGAAATTTGTTGCCGCATCAGCGGTCGGGCTTTTTGACGCGGCACTTAATTATCTGTGGGATGAGACCATAAGGAATCTGCGGGAAAAAGTAGCCAAATTTGACTTAGAGTACTTCTACGATAGCGTGATAACCGATCCCGACCGACGCTCCAAGCTTAAGACAGATGCCGACCTTGAAACACTCGATGACTGGGAGCTCATTAGGGGTTGCAGAGCCACGGGGATTATTACGGAGATAGGATTCCGTCACCTCGACTATATCCGAGACATGCGCAATTGGGCAAGCGCCGCCCACCCAAACCAAAACGAATTGTCCGGCCTGCAAATTGTCACTTGGCTACAGACGTGCATTCGCGAGGTATTGTGCAAAGAACCAGCAGGACCGGTAATCGAGGTGAGGAAGCTACTCTGGAACCTTCGAAACGAGAAATTAACCGCCACCAATGTTCCTCCTATACAAGCCGCTCTACCCGCCTTACCGGATGATCTGTCGGCTTCGTTATTGCGCGCAGTGCTCGGCATGTACACAGACCTGAACCTTGCTGCAGATGTGCGAAATAATATTAAGCTCGTTGCTCCGGTTGTCTGGGAAGTGTGTTCGGAAGAATCCCGCTATGAGGTGGGTCTAAAATTCGCTACGCTTGAAGCCAACGGAGATATAAGCAAAGCAAAACTTGCCAAGGAGTTCCTGGATCTGGTTAATGGTCTCCCCTATTTGCCAAGTAGTCGGTTGCAGCTGGAGATCTCGGCAGCACTAGATTCGCTTATGACGGCTCATAACGGAATAAATAACTTCTACAACGAACCGGGACCAGCCAGACAACTTCAACGGCTGGTTCCCCCCAGCGGCGAAGTCTCCGCCAATGTGATAAGAAAATATGTAAAAACGATTGTTATGGGTAAAATTGGGAATGGGTACGGTATCTGCTGGGCGGCCGAGCCCGTCTATGACGATTTGATCAACAGATTCTCAGACAAGTTCATCTTTTGGTTCGTCGATCTCGTAAACGATGGCGAGTTCGCCTCGCGCCTGCTTCTAGGCAAATGCTCACAGCGTTATCAAACGCTAGCTATCAGATTGCATCAAAAAGCAGTCAATGTTCAACTAAAACAGATTCTGGAATTCATCCGCAGTTTCCCGGTCAAAAACATGTATAATATTCGCGCAGACGCTCGCTTCCAACAGCTCCTGAAAGCTATCGTGGCCATCAAGAAGGTGGGCTGAAATGACTACTGATAAACCTCGTCTTATAGAAGTCGCCTTTCCGCTGAAGCAGACGTCGCTGGACTCGGTGCACGAGAAGAATGTGCGGCATGGGCACATTTCTACGCTGCATATCTGGCCGGCGCGACGTCCCCTGGCGGCCTGCCGGGCGGCGCTGATTGCCACCCTTCTCCCCGACCCGGGCAACGACGCCGAGCGTCGTCGCCTGCTTGAAAAGCTAGGAGGTGTGGTTAAGACAAAGAACACATTCAAAAATGTTGGTGGCCGAAAGGTTCCGGTGCTCCAGGAATATACCGAAGGCGGTATTCTTCACTGGGGACAGGAGAACGGCCCAGACCTGGACTTCTTTCGGGAGGAGATTAAGAAGGCTTATGGCGGCAGGGCACCTCGCGTTCTTGACCCGTTTGCCGGTGGGGGCGCTATCCCATTGGAGGCGATGCGGCTGGGATGTGAGGTTACGGCAACAGACATTAACCCGGTCGCTTGGTTTATCCTGAAGTGTACCCTGGAATACCCCCAGCGGTTCGCCGGGCAAAAACGACCACTTCCGCAGTTTGCTCTTGAATCGCCCGACTTCATGGCCGACTTCTTGAAGGCAACTGGAAAAGTTAAGAAGAACAAGAAAAGTCGAGAGCAGTCAAGCCAACCCAGTATGCTGGAAGTGCCGGAAGCAGACCTCACCTGGCACGTCCGTGCCTGGGGGCATTGGGTTCTGGAACGAGCACGCCATGACCTGGAGCGTTTTTATCCCACTGTGGACGGCAAGCCGACGGTAGCTTATCTGTGGGCGCGCACTGTTACCTGCAAGAACTGCCGCGCTACTATCCCACTACTCAAAACCCTCTGGCTCTGTAAGAAAGATAATAAGCGATTTCGCCTCTCTATGAAACCAAAGGCAGACCGTTCAGTCGTAGACTTTGATGTGTTGGAAGAGCCTGTTATAGGTGGTAATGCCGCCCAGCGCCGCGCCCACGACCAGCAGATTAGCCGCGGAACAATGTCCCGTTCTGGAGTCTGGTGTCCAGTGTGCGGCGGACCTGGCACAGTAGCAATGACTATGGAGGACATAAAAGCTCAAGGAATGGCAGATGGGTTAGGCACACAGATGACAACAATAGTAGCAGACGGGCTGAATGGCAAGGAATATCATCTACCACAATCTAAAGATCTGGAAACTGCCAAGGAAGCGGCTCTTCACGTCGAGAGTCTCTTCAAAGAAATACCTTTCGGCTTGCCGACAGAACCATTGCCTGGTAAGGACAGGCATCGGGCTGCAGGATCGCAATTGACGAGCTACGGATTCAAATGCTGGGCAGATTTATTCACAGCGCGGCAACTCTTGGTGTTGGGCACCTTCGTGAAACATGCCCGGACCGCTAGAGACGTCATGAAAGCGGAGGACTACCCCGAGGAGTGGATTGAGGCGTTAAGTGCATATCTAGCAATGGCTTTCGATAGGATAACCGATAGAGGAAGTAGCCTCTGCACCTGGACTGTCGGATGGGATAAAATAGGTCACACATTTGTTCGGTTTGCTCTGCCAATTACTTGGGACTTTGCGGAGAGTGTGCCTCTTAACGACTCAACGGGAGGTTATCCGGGTGCTATCGGCTGGGTGACACGGTACATCAGCCACGCCATGAATGCTTGTGCATCTGCTGGTGTTCCTCGCATCATTGCCCAGTCTGCCACAACCATAGAAGTGGGACAATTAGACTTCATAATTACTGATCCACCGTATTACGACGCCATACCTTACTCAGACCTCATGGACTTTTTCTATGTATGGCTACGGCGCAATATCGGTGACATGTACCCCAAGGAATTTGCTAGGGAATTATCGGATAAGAGTGAAGAGCTGATTCAACAACACAATACTGGTCCGCAGGCGTCGCCCGGCAAGTTGTTCTACGAGACTGGAATGTCCGAGGCGTTTCGAGCGGCGCATGTTGCTCTCAAAACGAATGGTCGCCTAGTAATTGTATTCGCCAACAAGCAGCCAGATGCTTGGGAGACTTTGGTGACTTCAATTATCAAGGCTGGTTTTGTTGTCGATGCGAGTTGGCCTATCGAAACCGAAATGCGGAATAGGGTCCTTGCTATGGGCACAGCTTCGCTTTCATCCTCCGTTTGGCTTGTCTGCCACAAGCGTCCTGAGACGGCGCGGCCCGGGTGGGACAACCAGGTACTGGAAGAAATGCGTACCCGCATCTATGAACGGTTGCGGGATTTCTGGGATGCCGGCATCCGGGGGCCGGACTTTGTCTGGGCGGCCACTGGCCCAGCCCTGGAAGCCTACAGCAAGCACCCGGTAGTGAAAAAAGCGGATGAGCCAAACACTGTCATGGTTGTATCGGAGTTTCTCCGGCACGTACGGCGTATTGTCGTGGATTATGTAGTGGGAAAGGTACTCTCGCGCAATGGTAACGGCCAGGCCGCTGAAGGGCTAGATGACTTGACCCTCTACTATCTCCTCCACCGCCACGATTTCGGCCTGGAAGAATCATCGGTAGGTGCCTGCATTCTCTATGCCCAGTCCTGCAACCTGGCGGACCGGGACCTCGTTGACCGCTATGATCTGCTTGCCTACGGTAAGAGCCGAGCGGCTCTGGAAGCCGAAGAGGATGAAGGCGAGGAAGGCGATGAGACTGGAGAAGAGAAGGCTACCTCCGGCAGCACGGTGAAGCTAAAGCGGTGGGACCAGCGGCAGCGTAAAGACCTGGGTATAAACACTGGCGGCCGTGTCGCCCCGCTTATCGACCAGGCACATCGTATCATGCACTTGTGGCGGGCTGGAGATGTGCAGAAGGTGGACAGCTACCTGGAAGACCAGGGACTCCGCCGCAATCCGCTTTTCCCGCGCCTGCTCCAGGCGCTAATTGAGCTTGCAGGGAAGAACAACCAACCCGAGGAGCGTTCCCTCCTGGAAAGTATTATGAATCAGGTCACAGCAAGAGGCGCTCATCCCCAGATGCGCTTGCTGAACGATGAGGAGGCTAAAGATGGCTAAAAAGTCGTACACACCGTGGCACCAGGTGGTTAGGCTCAGAGACGACCTCCGCAGCGGCGAACTTGCGCTTTCGAGCTTCGCCGCCGACCTCTACGACGTGGCCATGGGCCGCGGCCGCTCCGTCTACCGCGACCCGGCGGAGTTCTTTGCCCTTACCTATCCCACCTTCAACCTGCGGGAGATGGCGAAGGATGTCCTGCTGCGTTTATCCGGCAAGAATGATAAGGCTGTGCGGCAGCTCGAGCTTACCTACGGCGGTGGCAAAACACACTCATTGATTACCCTCTACCATTTGGTAAATGACCCCAAAAGACTCCCAGACCTGCCCGCAGTCCAGGAGTTCCGCCAGCATGCTGGCGGCATTGTCCCACCCAGGGCCAGGGTCGCCGTGCTCTCTTTTGACAAGCTAGACGTTGAGAAGGGCATGAAGGTGCGGTCACCTGATGGTATAGAAAGGTCGCTGCGCCATCCTTGGAGCGTCCTTGCCTACCAGATTGCCGGCTCCGACGGGCTGAAGCTGCTGCATGCGGATGACAAAGACGAGGAGCGAGGAAGCCCGCCCGCCGAAAACCTCCTGCGAGAGTTATTAGAGTTGCCCGAAAAGGAAGGGTTGGCTACCCTGGTGTTAATCGATGAGGTGTTGATGTACGCCCGCGAAAAGGTCGCCCTTGACCCGTCCTGGCGGCATCGCCTGCAAGACTTCTTCCAGTGTTTGACGCAATCGGCTACCAAGGTTGACCGGGCATGTGTCGTTGCCTCGCTCCTGGCCACGGACCAGCGCAAGAGCGATGAGTTGGGCAAGGAAATTATCCAGGAGCTTTACAACATCTTCCGCAGGGAGAAAGAAGAAGGCATCCAGCCCGTAGAAAAGCAGGATGTCGCCGAGGTCCTCCGTCGGCGTTTCTTCACTCCTGAGTCAGTTGCCAATCGGGAGAAGTTCCGCTCGCATGTGGTTTCCGCCCTGGAGGGTATCCAAACACTCGATGAACTTACCCAGAAGAACCGAAAGGCGGAAGAGGAGCGTTACCTAGCGAGCTATCCCTTCCACCCGGAGCTAACCGAGGCCTTCTACGCCAAGTGGACGGGGCTTGAGGGCTTTCAGCGAACCCGCGGTGTTCTGCGTATCTTTGCAATGGCACTACGCGATTCTGAGAAGTGGGATACGGCACCCCTGGTCGGCACGAATGTGCTGCTGAATGCCGTTGGAAAGCCCGGGCTATCAGAGGCTTCGAGGGAGCTGGCCTCGATTGCGACCTCGGAAGAGTACGAGGGCAAGCGCCAGGAGTGGGCGGCCATTCTTGAGAGCGAGTTAGCCAAAGCGCGAGATATCCAACAGGAATTCCCAGCCCTGGCGGGAAGAGAAACGGAACAAGCGGTCATGGCTACGTTTCTCCATTCACAGCCTATCGGTCAGCGTGCGCGCTTGCGAGACTTGCTGGTGCTCCTGGGCGCCAGCAAACCGGACCGCATCGAACTGGAGAAGGCATTGCTTCGGTGGACTGACGTCTCCTGGTTCCTCGATGACTCCGCCTTTGTCAGCAACAGGACCGGAATGAGAGAGCTGCCCAAAAGCTGGCGGCTCGGCACCAAGCCCAACCTCAAGCAGATGCACAGCCAGGCGCTAGGGCGTGTTGCTCCGGACCTTGTGGAAATGACGGTACGCGACTTGATATCAAAGGAGCGACGGCTGACTGCCGGGGCTACTCAGGCAGACATCAGGGTGCACAACCTTCCGGCCAGACCTGCCGACGTACAGGATGACGGTGATTTCCATTACGTTATACTGGGACATTCCGCCACCTCCGAGCCGGGTAAGGCAAGCCCGGAGGCCAAACGCTTCATCGCGGAGAAAACGTCTGCCGAGAACCCCCGCGTTTATCAGAACGCCATCCTGCTGGTTGTTCCCTCCCGCGACGGCCTGGAACTGGTCAGGAACCGGGTGCGGGACTACCTGGCATGGCAGGATGTTGCCACATTCCCTGAGTGCAAGGGTTTTGACGACCTGCGTAAGTCACTGCTCAAGGGATATACCGATCAAGCTAAGAACGCTGTACCTGATGCAATAATACAGGCTTACAACATTGTTGTCACGGTGTCTACTAAGGGGGAAATCGAGGCTTTTCGCATCACCACCGGAGGCGAGTCCCTCTTTGAGACTGTCAAAAAGGACAAGAGGTCCAGGATTCAGGAGTCAGCAATCAGCCCGGATGCCCTCCTCCCCGAAGGCCCCTACAACTTGTGGCGCTCAGGTGAGACCTCGCGACGGGCCATAGATTTAGTAGGGGCATTTGCGCAATTTCCGCATCTGCCCAAGATGCTGCGGCAGAAAGACATCATAGATACTCTCGCTCTTGGCTGTCAGCAAGGATATTTTGTGCTCCGGCTGACACGCCCTGACCAGACCATACGTACCCTGTGGCGAGTGCGCCCGGAGGACACTGACTTGCGAGAGCGGGCCCTTGAGGTCGTTTTGCCTCAAGCGGCGGAGCTAACATCACTGGACATCTCATCGCTGGCTCCCGGTGCTTTGCTCGGTCTGTGGCCGAGTGACAACTCGTCAATCATTGTCGGGCAGGTGGTGGACTTTTTTGATGGAATCCACATAAGCAAGGTGCCACGCCAGGGTTATGATGAGCCTTTCCCTGTGCCGCGAGCGTCCCGGGAGATAGTGGAGGCAGCTATCAACGAGGCGGTTAGGGCCGGAATCCTGTGGCTGACCGCGGGGCCAACCAGCCTGTTCAAAGAGGCTGTGCCCCTTGGCGTGCTAAGCAAAGATGCCATTCTCAATCCCCCTCCTGCGGCAATACCAGCCACCGCACTTCTGCCTCAGAACTTGCCTTCGGCATGGCAGAAGGCAAGCACAACGGCGGCAGGCATCAGTACGGCATTATCGGCAAGTTGCGGTAAGTCCTTGCCGTGGACGGTGGTTGCTTCAGCCATTGATTCAGCCCTCCGCGGTCGGCTACTTGAGATTGCCCCCGGTAGCGGGCCCTGGCCATGCGAGTGGTCGGGTGCCGGTAACATCCGTCTGCGAGTTCCATCGGCACCACCGGAGCCTCCGCCGCACCCGCCTGGAAAGCGTCTAATAGCGGAGGCCGAGCTACAGCCCGGTGAACTTCAAGACCTGGTGGAGGGACTCAGTGACATAGTGAAAGCCGGAGCCGGCCTCGGCCTGAAGTTCTCGCTTCGTCTGGAACTAGGAGATTCTGTCGAACCAACAACAGAACAAATGACTAAGCTGAACGAGGTGCTTAAAAAAGCGTGCGGCAAGCTGAAGTTTGAAAGGTGACAGACGCCAAGTTCTGCTAAAACAAGCTCGAATCGGAAAAGAGCATAGCGTGAGATTGATGAAAGATCTGGAAACGAAAGGCTTCGGAGGCTTCTGCAATGTAGCCGCATTGCGGACCAACTCTTTCTCAAGCATACCTTCTGCACCCGGAGTCTACGCAGCAATCAGAGAGAAAACAAAACAGCCGGTTAAGTTCCTTGCTCGCAGCCCTGCGGGATGGTTCAAAGGTAAGGACCCAACTCAGCGTGTCATTGATTTACGAAACCGGTGGATAGATGAAGCCGAAGTCATCTACATAGGCAAAGCGGGAGGACCCGCGACTGGGCCAGACAGGACATTGAAGGCAAGGATAGGCGAGTTTGTTTGCTTTGGAGCCGGCATACCATGTGCTCACTGGGGTGGGCGAGCAGTGTGGCAGCTAGTGGGGTCAGATGGCCTTGTAATCGCCTGGATGGAGACTGCAGAGCCGAGGTCTCTGGAAAAGCGCTTGATTGAGGAGTTCAAGGAGGCAAACGACGGCAAACGTCCTTTTGCCAATATGCGAGCATAGACCCCAGCTGGTACGAGCGACATGATTGAACATTCAAGCGTTTTGTTCAAGGGATAGCCCACCTGAGTTCCAATCAGGTGACCTGGCGAGCTAGTGAACAATCAGCCAAAAAGTGAAGGGACATTGTCAGTTCGGGAGGACAATCTCCCTTCATTAGGTATCTCCTGCTCAACAGTTAGAAACTACGCTCCCCGACCCCGTTTTGGAGGGGCGCCTGGTGCCGACGTCGGCAAGTCCTGCACCGCGTGGCAATACTTGCACCGACCCTGA
>Ga0105152_10000427_pt1 | contig 12327 bp, 10 predicted proteins | sample LakBais05cmmetaG_FD_81534 | JGI IMG/M metagenome (GOLD analysis project Ga0105152, IMG submission 81534) | Lake sediment microbial communities from Lake Baikal, Russia to study Microbial Dark Matter (Phase II) - Lake Baikal sediment 0-5 cm | ecosystem: Environmental > Aquatic > Freshwater >...
CTGAACGTTCTTGGAGAACTCATGGTTGCCCAGCTCAAGGGCGTCAAATTTCATGGCGTTCATGGCGTCTATCTCGGCCAGCCCCTGGAATTTGGGCGTCCAGATGGTGCCCTCCAGCACGTCGCCCGCGTGCAGCAGCAGGACGTTCTTCTCCCGGCTGCGTATGTCCTCGACAGCCGAATTGAGCAGGCTGTAGCCGCCGGCTGTCGCTACAGTATCCGCGCCATTGATCTTCAGCAGCACGTTATGGGGTATGACGTATGAATGTGTATCGTTGACATGCAGGATGGTCATGGACATGGGAGAAGTGGTTATCTCCGCTAACGGCGCGGCCGGCGGCGCGGCGGGTGCGCAGGCAGTTGCCGGAATAAGCGTGGCCAGCAGCAATGAGAGGAAAACGACTAATGACCTGGAGCCTTTGAAGGGTATCATCTCTGCCTCCTGCTTGGCGGGTTGCGGATATTATATGCCTTTCAGAGGGCTTTCCAAAATGTCTCTTTGTTATCGCCGGGATTGTAGAAATCGGGGATAGTGCTGACATGCCTGTAACCGAGCGTGATATACAGGGAGCGGGCTGCCTTATAATTGGGGTTGGAGGAGGTTTCGATCAATATGAGCCGTCCGCCCTGTTTCTTGATTTGATCGGCTGCCATGGTGAACAGGGTGCTGGCTATGCCCCGGCCCTGTATTTTCGGTGAGACGGCGCACCAGTACATATCCCACGCGCCGTGTGTAAGCGGTGTAGGACCGTAGCAAAGATAGCCTGCAAAATCACCGCCGTATTCCGCTACTAAAAAGTGATATCCGCAACCTTCCGGATCATCAAAATACTCGTCGATGATCTCGCCAACCACCGTCAACTCCTCAGGCAGAAAGGCCCTGGTTTCATCGGTCACCCCGATGATATTGAATCTGTCAGAAGGGAGAATACCTCTTATTTTGACCGTCACGGTCTTACTCCAGTGCGAGGTCGACTATTCTCTGTATCAGTTGAGTATACGTCATACCGCGCGCCGCCGCCTGCCGTGCGATCCCCATCTCGGGCGTGATATCGGGGTTAGCATTGACCTCCAGCACCTTTATGCCGCCGTCCCGGTCCTGCCTCATGTCGACCCTGGCGTATCCCCGGCAGCCTGCTGCACGGCAGGAGGACAGGACGGCCACCGCGATCGTTTGCCTCAGGCCGGCGTCGACCTGTGCCGGGCAACACACCCCGGTGCCCTTGTAATAATCGGTATCCTCGAACCACTTGGATTCAAAGGTCAGTATGCGCGGCAGCCCCGGCGGCAGGGTATAGGTAATCTCGGAAATCTCAATCAGCTCGTGCACCGAGTTTCCCAGTACAGAGGCATTGAACTCGCGGCCGTCGATGAATTCTTCTACCAGCGCACAGCCGCGGAAGCGGCTGCTGACCCGGACAACCTGTTCTTTGAGCTGCTCCATGTCTGACACCACGTTTTCCGGCGAAAGCCCGTGGCTGGCATCCTCATCTCTTGGCTTCACGATGCAGGGAAACCTGAGCCGGAAATTATTCACGTTGGCCGGCGTCAGCACCATGAATGCGGGTGTGTCTACCCCGGCCTCCTGCAGGACGGTCTTGAAACCGGCCTTGTCCAGGGTCAGGTCCAGCACGCGGGAAGGGTTGCCTGTGAAGGGCAGCCCCATCTCTTCCATCATATGTGCCACCACCGGCTCCGAATGGGGTTGGTCTTCGAAGCCCTCGAACAGGTTAAAGATTACATCGGCCTGAAGGTTATGCAATGCGTGGGGAACAGTATCCAGCGGAGGGCGCAGGGGAACTTTTTCAACCTCGTGCCCCAGGGCAACGAGAGCCTTCTTAACAGCCACCACCTCCTCCAGAACACCGGTTATGGCCTCCTCTTCCCCGTTGGGAATAATGACCTCGCCGGGAGGGTCGTTATACAGTATGGCTACTTTTAGAGGCATAATCAATACCTTGCCAGTGCGGCTTCCAATACTGTCCCGATCAGCCGTTGATAGGTCCAGCCCATCTTGTAGGACATAATAGGCAGGTCTCCTGAATCCGGGTTAAGCCCGGGCAAGGGGTTGGCCTCCAGGAAATAGGGGGTGCCGTCCGGTGCAACGCGGAAATCAACGCGTGCGAAGTCGCGGCAGCCCAGTGCTTTATAAGCTTTGATGCCGAACTCGCTGATACGCTTCAGCGTTGCCCTTTCAAGCATGGCCGGGCATTCGTAATCCACCAGGTTGCGCCAGTCGCGCTTGACTTCGAGGGAATAGACGAATGTTTTGAACTTTTTCCTGGGCAGCACTCGCATTATGCCCACGATGGCCGGTGGCGAGTTGCCGGTTATCCCCACTGTGACCTCCTCGCCCTCGATATACTTTTCCATAAGTACGGGCTGCCCGTACTTATCCAGCAATGCCCGCGCCGTGGTGCGTGCCCTGCCTGCTGTATTAACTCGTGATGTCAGGCGGATGCCCTTGCTGGACCCTTCGAAGGCCGGTTTAATGAAGGCCGGCAGCGGGATATCTTTGGCGCGAACCGCCTTAAGCTCGACGCTTGAACCTACCTTTACCCATGGAGGGGTAGGCACACCCGCGGAGCTGACAATTTGCTTGGCCAGGGGTTTATCCAGGGTGATAGCCAGGGTCAGGGGGTCTGAACCTGTATAAGGGATGTTCAGCATCTCGAGTACGGCGGGCACCTGAGCCTCGCGGCTGCGCAGGCTGCCGCGCCCCTCTGCGATATTGAAAACGAAATCTACCCTGGCCTTGAGGATGTTTTCCAGGAATTTGCGCCCTCCACCGAGGTAGACCGTCCTGTGGCCCAGGGCGCGCAGACTGTGTGCGATGGCCCTGACCACTGTAATGGAATCGTACTCTTCGAGCGCGTCTTCAGGGATATTCCGGCCTGCCTCTATGTCGTCCTTGAGGTCGTAGGCAAGGCCGATTCGCATGTCGTCCTTTTTACGCTGCTACAAGCTCCAGAGCCATCTGAAGGTCGTTCAACTTGCGACGCCCGTTGCGGCCTGGTGCCGCTGCGGGAGGCTTGGGGTTATGGTAACTGTAAGTTTTTCCCAGGTAATTCCTGAAGACCAACCGGCCGTCTGCGCGGGATACCAGGTAGCTGGCTTGCAGGGGTACCTTGCCCCCGCCCCCGGGCAGGTCGATCACATAGGTCGGTACTGCCAGCCCTGACGTATGACCCCTCATGCCCTCAATGATGCTCAGACCTTTCTCCACCGTGGTGCGCAGGTGCTCGGTGCCGTCAACCTCGTCTGCCTGGAACAGGTAGTAAGGCCGTATTTTGGCCCTGAGCAGGCCGTGGCAGAGCTTGAGCTGATTCTCTACAGAATCGTTAACACCGGCCAGCAATACTGACTGGTTGTTAACAGGGATGCCGTGGCGCAGTATCTTTTCGCAGGCGGCTTTAGCCTCGTCCGTCAGTTCATTGGCGTGGTTGAAATGGGTATTCAGCCAGATGGGGCCCAGGCGGGAAAGCATGTCGCAGAGCTCATCATCGATACGCTGGGGCAGCACAACAGGCACGCGGCTGCCGATGCGGATGATCTCGACGTGCGGGATATCGCGTATCTTTTTCAGGATATCTTCAAGGTGCCTGGTGGAAAGTGTCAGCGGATCACCGCCCGAGATAATAACGTCCCTGATCCTCGGGTCGTTGCGTATATAGGCAATCATGCGGTCGATCTCCTGGGGTGGTCGCACCCAGCGGCCGCGTCGCCACTCACGCTTGCGCGTGCAGTGTCGGCAAAACATGGGGCAGATATCTGTTACGAGCATCAGGACGCGGTCAGGGTAGCGGTGCACCAGTCCCGGCACTACCGAGTCCCTCTCCTCCTCCAACGGGTCTTCGGAGAGTATGCCCGTGAGTGCGATCTCCTCGAAAGCGGGCATAGCCTGCCTGCGTACAGGATCATGGGGGTTGTCGTGGTTGATCAGGCAGAAATAGTAAGGTGTGATGGAGATGGGGAATTTCTCAGTGACCAGCCTGAGGCTGACCTGGTCGTGTACCGATAGAAAGATGAGTTTAGATAGCTCTTCTATACTGGTGATGCGGTTGCGGAACTGCCACTTCCAATCGTTCCAGTTTTCGTCAGGCACGCCGCTGAAGAACCGTTGCCGGTTCCTCAACAGGCGCAAGCTTGGGGGCTCTTCTACTTCCGTCGCAGGATGACCTGGAGGCTCCTCCTCTGCGGAGAATTCGAATAAGTCTTGTTGTTTAGTTGTTGATGCTTGCGCCAACTTGGGCTGTGCCTCCTTAAAAATTAAAATTATTTCCTATTTGCCACAATCGTATTTTTTATTCTTTCATTTTTTATAACATGTATAAAATAGCATGTCAAGTATTTTTGGCAAAAATCTTTAAATTTTTTTTGAATTGTATCTACGATGGATTTTTCAGGTCAATTTTTTCAGGCAGCCCGCTATACAGGCGTATGCGAAATTAAAAGATTTATGGGTTTGCCAGGTGATGGAGTATACTCTACGTGGTATCAAACTGGCTATGGCTTATAAGTACTGAAAGATGCGCGATATTTTTACAGCAAAATTTCATCCCGGGAATATCATTGTTAACCCATCCGAAGACAGGTTGAGGGATTGGGCCTTGGAGCAGGGTGGCGTTATCTCGGAATTCGGCAACCTGGCGGTGACCACGCGTATCCGTAACAGGATCGCCAAGTTCACAGAAGTGGTACTGGGTGAGATGGAAGACGAAAATGTGAAGCTCGTGGGCGATGTGCTGGAATATCTGAATGACCGGGACATGATCATGCTCGACCGTGTCATGTGCCAGAGCCATGCCTATAAGAAAAGGTGCAGGGTTTATGTCGATGCGCAATACCCCCGCATACCACTGATGTGGGGCAATACGCTCTTCCCTGCTGAGCCGGGTGAGCCTGATTTTATCACGGTCACCGTGCCGGACTGGCCTGAAAAGAAGGTTTTGGTATTCCCCGAGGCTGGCATAACGCTGATAATGGGCAGCGATTACAAGGGGGAGAACAAGAAGGCCATGCTGCGCCAGGTTATGTACTGGGCTAAAAAAGAGGGGAACCTCGGCTTGCATGCTGCCAGCAAGATACTGCGCATCATGAAGGATGGTAGGCTATGTGATCGGGGCTTCCTGCTCTTCGGGTTGAGCGGCACGGGGAAGACTTCGCTGGCCTGCCATTCTCACTGGCTGAGGCCGCCGGAACGGGTGATAATCCGGCAGGACGACGTGGTCATACTCAGGTCCGATGGCAGCGCAATCGGCACCGAGGAGTCTTTCTACATGAAGACCGAAGGGCTTGAACCTGCCGCCCAGCCGCTGCTGTACGCGGCGGCCATCAGCCCGCGGGCAATACTTGAGAACGTGCACGTTGACCCGGCCACCGGCAAGGTGGACTTTTTTGATTCTACGCTCACATCCAACGGCCGCGCCATGGTCAAGCGCCGCGACATAGCCTTCACCGATAGCGATGTCGACCTCGCAAGGGTGGACTACCTGGTATTCATTACAAGGCATAACGAGATCGTACCCCCGGTGGTAAAGCTTTCGCAGGAATGGGGGGCGGCCGCCTTCATGCTTGGTGAATCGGTGGAGACTTCAGCCGGGGACCCGGCCGAGGCTGGCAAGCAGCGGCGCGTCGTGGGCACCAACCCTTTTATTGTGGGTTCAGAGGAGGAGGAAGGGCATATTTTCCTCAAGATCCTGCGAAACAATCCTCACATGCAGTGCTACCTTCTGAATACCGGCAGGGTCGGGGGCTTGACCGGTGGGCAGAAAATAACTGTGTTCGATTCCGTGAAAATCCTTGAAATGATAGCCAGGGATAAGATCACCTGGAAGAGGGATGAATTGTGGGGTTATGACGTGCCGGCCGATATACCGGGATTGGATATAAGCCGCTTCGACCTGAATAATTACTATCCACGTGAGAGAATAGGCTCGCTCAGCAGGACTTTGAAGAAAGACAGGCTGGCCTGGCTTTCACAGTTTGAAGGCATTGACCCCGATATCATAAGCGCCCTCAGGCCATGAAACAATGAAACCCAGATTATTGAAGTGTTTGCTGTGCATCGCAGTTTTCGTAACCCTGACTCTATCCTGCTCAGGGGTATCCAAACTTGTGCCGCCGGGCACTGCAACAGGTACTGATAATAACGCGGTGCCATCGGTCGTGCCGCAGGCCGTAACCGCCGCTGATAATCAAACTGGCAGCAGTGCAATCACGTCTTTACTCAGGGCCGACGACTATGACCGGGTAATCGGAGAGGCTAATGCAGCACTGAATGATAATTCTGAAGACCTCAGTTTGAGGGAAAAACTGGCAGACGCGTACATAGCGCGTGCCTGGTATTACAAGGTGAAGCGCCTTAACCCGTATACATTGAATGATCTGAGCAAGGCCGTGGAGGTTGCTCCGAAATATTACCGGGCTTACTATGAACTGGGACGTTTCCACAATAACCAGTGGCAGTTCAGTATAGGGTTGCTGGATCTGAATAAGGCGCTGTCGCTCAAGCCCGATTTTGCTCCCGCCTACAGCGAACGGGGCTACTCCAATTATAAGAACCAGAAGTACGAGGCAGCGCTGGCCGACGTTAACAAGGCCATAGAGCTCGATGCCGCGGACGGGCAGTTCTACTATATGAGGAGCCTGGTTTACCGAGGGATGGGCAAGGACGACCTTGCCGCAAGCGACCTTGAAACCACTATCAAGCTATCGAAAGATCAGTCGCTGGCCGATAAGGCCGGTGCTGATTTGCAGTTGCTCCAGCCAAAGTAACCTGCTATTCGTGCCGGAGCGATTCGATGGGGTCGAGGCGGGCAGCGCGGAAGGCGGGGTAGGTGCCGGATATTAGCCCTGTACCTATGGAAACACCCAGTGCAATAAGTACAATAGCGGGCGATATCTGGGCTGTAACAGTAGTGGTACCCAGCGAGATATTGCCCATCAGTGTAGCTCCCAGCACAGCAAGACCCAGGCCGACCAGTCCGCCGCTCAAGCTCAGTGCCGCCGCTTCGATAAGGAACTGCAGCAGAATATCGCGGCGTTTAGCGCCGATAGCCTTGCGTATGCCTATCTCGCGCGTGCGCTCGGTGACAGACACCAGCATAATGTTCATGATGCCGATGCCGCCCACGATGAGAGATATCGCTCCAACCGCTCCCATGAAGAGTGAGAACCCGGCTAAAGTAGCCTGCATACTGCTGAGAGTTTCGCGCATGTCGGTAATGGTGAAATCATCCGCGGCGCCCGTCCTGATAAAGTGGCGGTTCCTCAGTACGCCGGTTACCTCAGCGATCACGGAGTCTACCAGGTCAGGACTGGAGGCCTTGACCGCGATTTGCTGTACGTTGTTGCCCCCGCCTGTCAGCTTCGACTGCATGGTGGTAAGAGGCATTAGGATATAGCTGTCGCCGCCGAAGCCGCCCATTTTCTGCAGTGTGCCGACCACCTGGTACTTGCTGCCCTGGATGCGCACGCTTTTACCCACCGGGTTTTCGCTGCCGAAGAGGTCCGTGGCCGTCTGGAAGCCGAGCACAACCACATTGTTCCTGGCCGAGATATCCTGGTTGGTTATGAACCTCCCTTTGTCGACCTGGTAATTACGAATGTCGGTTATCACCGGCGTGATGCCCGTAGACTGTACGTTGGCATTATTGTTGCCGTACTGGATCGTCACCCTGCTGTTGAGCGTGGGTGAGACCACGCTTATTGAAGGGGCCACGATCTTGTCCCTCAAGGCCTCCGCGTCATCGAGCGTGAGTGGCCGAAGGCTGGTTACCGCTTTATCAGTAGAGCTCGATATGTACAGGGCGCTGGCCCCCATGTTATTGAAGGTAGTTGTCATGCTGGCCTGGAAGCCCTGTCCCAGGGATACCAGCAGCACCACTGCGCAGACGCCTATCACGATGCCGAGCATGGTCAGCGACGAGCGCAGCTTATTGGAGAAGATGGCCTGCCAGGCCGACTTAACGCTCTCCCAGATGCTCATCGCTTCTTTTCCTCGATGACGCTGCCGTCCCGCAGGTAAATAGTACGCTGAGTGTATTTGGCAATATCCTCTTCATGTGTGACCACGATTATGGTTATGCCCTTTTTGCTCTGTTCGACCAACAGCGACATGATGTTGTGGCTCATCTGCGTGTCCAGGTTGCCGGTGGGCTCGTCGGCCAGTATCACCAGCGGGTCATTGATGAGGGCGCGGGCGATGGCCACGCGCTGCTGTTCGCCTCCCGACATCTCGCTGGGCTTGTGGGATGCCCTTTGGCTAATGCCTACCGCTTCCAGTACCGCGAGGGCGCGCTGCCGCCGGTGGTTATTGCCCGAGTAGATGAGGGGCAGTTCAACGTTGGCTACTGCGGTCATCTTGGGCAGCAGGTTATATGATTGGAAGACAAAGCCCAGTTTGCGGTTGCGCATGGTGGCCAGTTCGTCATCGGCCATGCCGGCGACGTCAACGGAGTCTATGATATAGCTGCCCGAGGTGGGGCGGTCCAGGCAGCCCAGTATATTCATCATGGTGGATTTGCCGGAGCCGGAATGGCCCATAATGGAGATAAACTCGCCCTTTTCACAGGTGAAAGAGACATCATTGAGCGCGGCGACCTTAACATCGCCGATATCGTATATTTTGCTGATATTTTTAAGTTCAATCATGTTACGTTACGCCCTGTATGTTACCTTTAATGCAGCGCACGCATGGGATTGGCCGCTCCGGAAGTAGTGCGCTGCTGACCTGTGGGTGGTGTGAATGACCCCTTGCCCGGCACCTGGACCTTATCGCCTTCACTCAGGCCGGAAGTGACCTCCGCGTACTGGAAATTTTGCAGTCCAATGGTTATGCGCTTGGGTTCGGCCTGGCCCGTTTTGCTGTTTACCAGCATGACCATCGAACCGCCGGGGGTACTGATGATATATGATACAGGCACCAGCAGGGCATCTTTAACGCTGGCTATCTTTATCTCGGCTGTGGCGCGCAGGCCGTCCTTTAAATCGTCCCCGGGAGGCTCGTTGGGCACTATGATCACGTCGAATTTGACCACGTTGCCGTCCTTTGCCCCGAAGGGTGAGATGAATTTTACCTTCCAGTTGAATTCCTTGTCGGGGATGGCGTCCACCTTTACCGTTGCATTGTCCCCGACGTGCACTTTCATGATGTCGATTTCATCGACCTTGCCGGTAAACTTGATTACTTTCGTGTTGACCAGTCCCACGGCGGGCCGCGTGGCATAATCTTCCGCGGACAGCGGGTCGTTTACCTTGAGGTTTACACTGAAGATTGTGCCGCTGGATGGTGCAATGATGACCGTGTTCATAATGGCACGCTTTTTTCCGTATAAGTCTATTTCGGCAGCCTGCAGTTTAAGGTTGTAATCCTGCAATGTTTTCCAGTTGATATTGCCCCCGCTTTCAAACGTAAGGGTCTGGTTCTCAAGCACGTCCTTGCCCACCTGCAGGTTGAGCTTGGCCGAATAGAGGTCCCAGATGGTATCACTCAGGTCGGCTGCTTCCGATGGCCGGGTTTGCCGCAGTCCCTCGAGCAAGCGCAGGGAGGACTGCAGGAAATCGACGCTGGTCGGTGTGTCGGCGTACTTGTAGATCATCCTGCTCTTGATGGTCAGGGTGCTCCTGGCGACCTGGGCCACGTCGGACGTCTCCTGGTAGGCCTTCTCAAATTCAGGGGCGATGTCTTTGTACGGTACCAGGGGGTCTTTCATGAGGTTGGAAATAATTATTAGTTTGTCACGGTACAGCTTCATGACATCAATGGCCTTCTGGTTATCGGAGGTTACCGGCTGCCACCCGCCGGCATTTATATTGGGGAACCATGTAGAATTGTTCTTGGCGCCGGCCAGCTGTGCTGCGTTTGGCCTGGTCTCAATAAGGTTCTCGCAGACCTGGAGATCGAAATAAGACATGACCAGCCAGTAGCCGGCATCCTTGTAGTTGCCCAGGCTGAAATAGGCGGCAGCCATGTCCATGTCTTTCATGGCCTCGTCTGCCATCCTGCTGATGCTCAGGTCAGGGTAATTGTAGGGCAGGTGGTCAGTATCGCATCCAAGGTCGATAGCATTTTGTGCTGTTTGTATGCTGAACAACGCAGTTTTGATGGCGTTTATTTGTGACCACGGGTCTACTGTCGCCAGCAGTGAACCCTCCCTCACCTTTTCGCCTTCCTGCACCAGGATTGTTTGGACAGTGCCCGGGGTATTGAATGCAAGGTTGAACTGGTCAGGTGCAGTGAGCGTACCATCGGAGGTTACAACGACGCTCAGGTCGCCTCGTTTAACATCTATTGTCTGCCCTGGCGCGGGTGCCTGGCCCGTGGTACAACTCGCGGCCACCAGGGAAAACAGGGCAGGTATCAATATAATCAGCGCAATCAACCTGTTTCTCATGGCATTATCTTCCCGGTGGCGGGCCTCCCCCACCCGGTGGGGGACCTCCTCCCGGCGGGCCCATTGTTGTAGAAACGGGTGCACCGCTCGCCTTGTCAACGACAATGACTGTATCGCCATCACCCAGTCCCTTGATTACCTGCACGTACTGCTGGTTCTGGGTGCCCAGGGTTACATTCCTCTTCTCTGCCTGGCTCTTCTCCCCGGTGACTACCATGACCGTGGAGGCAGTGCCGGTTGTAGTGACGGCGGACAGCGGTATCAGCAGAGCGTTCTCAACGGTGGCTATGCCGATATCGGCTGTAGCCGTGAGCTTGCCCTTGAGCTCTACGGCGGTGGGATCGAGCTTCATCCGTATGCTGTATTTAACTACTTTGTTGGCATCCTGTATGCCTTTAGGCGAGATGAAAGATACCACGCCGGTAAACGTCTTATCGGGGACTGCATCCACAGATATTTTGGCTTTTTGCCCGACCTTTATTTTCATGATGTCGATTTCATCAACCGAACCCCAGAATTCAATGTGCCTGGTATTGACCAGCACTATGGCATTGGTGGAGGTGTTGTTTTTAGAGGACAGGACGTCTTTTTCCTTTACTCCTACGCTTACAACGGTGCCATCGATGGGTGCCCAGATGAAAGTGTTCAGGTAATCATTTTGTTTTCCGTCCTGGTCAACTAACGTGCTGGCAAGGGTTATCTTCGCGTCCTGCTCGTCTTTCAACGACAGGCCGTGCTGCAGTACGATATCATTGGAGCCCAGTATACCGTTGCAGAGTTCCATGTAATGGCGCGCGATGCGCAGGTTGTCATTCATCCCGGGGGAGTATAGCCCGCCCTTCCCGATGCCTTCTATTGCCGCGTCTAACCGTTCAGTCGCCGCGTTGTAGAGATACAGGCTGATTTCCCTGCCGTAGATGGTTGTATCGTCGCGCAATTTCAGCCTGTTTATGTTCTCTATCACCTCTCTGGCGGTCTCATCGACTGTGTCGAGAGCCGTGCGCAGCAGGGGCTTTGCTTCATCGTATTTAGCCTGGTTTATCAGGCTATACACGTTTTGTATATCCGCCTGTGCCTGTCTGAGGGCGGCGACCTCCCTGCGTAGTTCCTGGATGTAGTACGCTGCAAATGAATTGTCATTTTGTATTGAAAAGGCCGTGTAGTTGGAGTCGTTTACAAAAGGTGCCGTATTTCCCAGGCCGGACTCCGGATTGTTGATCGTGTCCTCCAGTATCTTAATGCAGGCCTCAAGGTCGGCCGACGCGACATACAACTCGGATGCTGCCGCGCTGTAGTTATCGGTCTGAAAAAGCGCATGCGCCAGGTTTACTTCTTCCTGTGCCCACCCGTATGACGATAGTATCGTGGCATTGGGATAATACATCTGGTAAACGGGATTCTCGTGGACGCCTTCATCGTAAGTGTAAGTGGTCTTACTCTTACCATCTACAGGTGTCGTAACTATACCGGTATACCGGATACCCGGGAACTGGGGAAGCCGCGGAACCGTCTCATAGAGAGTGCTCAGCGATGTCTGGACCGCGTTGTTGGCCGATTTTACATCCAGCCGCTGAGTGGTGTCATCCAGGTATGCCAGCAGTTGCCCCTGTTTTACCTGGTCGCCCTCCTCGACTAATACCTGCTTTACTTCGCCAGTCGCAGCAAATCTCAGGTTATAATAATCCGTCATTTCAAGGTTGCCATCCACTGAAACGCTTACTATCAGGTCGCCGCGCTGCACCGGGACCTGCCTGCTGATGGTTGCCGCGGTACTCGTGGAAGATGCAGCGGTACAACCTGCTGCCGCAAGCAGCGTAATGCAGATTAGAAACACGATCAGGGGTTTGCTTGGTGTTTTGAGCATATCCGTATGATTTTACCTGTTAATGGATGATTAACCAAATTGCTGGTATCAACCTATAAACTGTAGC
>Ga0105152_10000428_pt1 | contig 12314 bp, 11 predicted proteins | sample LakBais05cmmetaG_FD_81534 | JGI IMG/M metagenome (GOLD analysis project Ga0105152, IMG submission 81534) | Lake sediment microbial communities from Lake Baikal, Russia to study Microbial Dark Matter (Phase II) - Lake Baikal sediment 0-5 cm | ecosystem: Environmental > Aquatic > Freshwater >...
CCATAGCGCTCCATCTCATCAATATGGATACCGATATAGGGGATGTAATTTTCATATGCGGTTGCCCCCATCAAGCCGGATAAGCTAGCTAACCAGGGCTGTTTTGTTCGGAAGATAGCTTGATCGGAGCGGGTTTGTAATCCTGCCAGCTCTTGGCGTGTTTCAGTTTGATTATGAACCGCATGAACGATCAATTCGATGCCAATTAACCCAGCTGTCTTCGTTAGCTGCTCGGTTTCGGCTATCGAGACGGGGTTCGATGGGTCTGTGAAGATGTGGACCATCCCCGGGGCAGGTACAAGCTGGGGAATTAATTTCAGGCGCTCTACTGAAGATTCCAGGGAGCCATCACAAACTCCCGTCAGACGGGATCTCATTTTGTCATTCGCACGGAGAATCTCCTCAACAATGGGATCAGCGACATTGGTAAATACGATGGGCGTGTCGGTCCCCGTGGATGCTTCTAGAGCAGCTTTTAATGCTGAGGCTTGCATGGCAATGATTACATCAGCTTCAGCCTGTATAATGAAGGCAGCGATATCACGACAGCGGATTGGGTCCTCATGACAGCAGCCTAACAAAAGCAAGACGCTGTCCTCTTCAAAATAGCCAATCTGCTGCGAATTAAGGTTATAGCCTAATTGTTCCAGATGGACGTTATACCCCAACCGCTCCAGAGCGGACTTGAATTCTGAAACCTCAGTCAGGACTCTGTCTGTGAATGCAAGGATCGCAATGATTTGCATAGGTCATGTTTCTCCCAAGTTCCCGAATGAACAGCCGGTGAAACAAAGACGCCCCTCGATTGTGGGTATACGGATGCTATTTTACCCGGAATCCCGAAGGGGATGCTTTAAACAAAAACCAGCACCACCAGTATTTTGATTATGACTGGAGACACCGGTGATCGGGTGAAACCTCGAAGGTTATCGATCCTGGAGCATGCCGATCACAACCGTCCCGCCTTCGATCGTTTGCTCTTCTACATACGATTGGGCGGGAGCGACACCAGTATGCAGATTGGCCGTCAGCCTCTCACTAGCGATGTAATCGCCCCAGCGCTGGAAGACCTCGGCCAGCTCGCCCTCGGCCTGGTACCAAGTGGTGATGCGGTTTTCAATGTTGAAGCAGGCTTTCTTCCGTATGTCCTGGATGCGGCTCAGGATCTCGCGTGCCAAGTCTTCGAAACGCATCTCGGGTGTGAGGATGGAGTCTATGCCGACATTGGTGGATTTATCGGCAGTGACGGCCGGACCGTTGACTGGCTCGGTGCTGACCAGAACCTCAGCGGTGATCATCCCCACCATTGTACCAACAAGGCCACCGTCAGCACGGGAGGGGTAAATGGAGGATTCTGTTGTAGAATTCCAATAGAGAATAATGGAGGCCTGTATGTCTACCCTGGATAAAATTGCTTTCTTCCAAAACCGGCGCGACGAAGTCCCCAACCAGTTGTTGGCAAAAGAATTGGCCGAGACAAAGAATAAAGATGGGATACGGGAAATCGCTGAAAACCTGGAGAATAAAAATAAAAACGTCCGCAGTGACTGCCTGAAGGTGCTCTACGAAATCGGCTACCTTGACCCCGGCCTGATCGCCGATTACGTGAACGATTTCCTGAAACTTCTCAAGACCAAAGACAACCGCAAGGTCTGGGGAGCCATGATCGGGCTGGCAACCATTGCCGACCGACACCCAAAAGAAATTTGGGCACAAATTGACGATATCACCCGCATCACAGAAAGTGGCACGATTATCACGCAGGTCTGGGGGATGCGGGTGTTAGCCAGCGTCGCGGCGGCTGACGAAAAGTATAAAAAGAAAATCTTGCCGTTCCTATTGAAACAAATACGGGTCTGCATCCCGCGGGATGTGCCAACACACACCGAGAGCATCCTTTGCGCGCTGGATCAGAAAAACAAAGGGGAATTGCTATCCATCCTGGAGGCACGGCGGGCAGAGTTGACGCCTGCGCAGGTGACCAGATTCAAGAGAGTCTTGAAACAGATTGACCAGATATAAAGATCAGCCCGGCAAAGAATGTACCTTTGCCGGGCTGATCCAATTCCCGAAAATTATTATTGCGCGGCTACCGGGTTGACCAGTTTGCCGAGGCCCTCGATCTCAACCTCGACACTGTCGCCCGCCTTCAGGGGTCCAATCCCGGCCGGAGTGCCGGTGAAAATGATGTCGCCCGGTTCGAGCGTCATCACAGACGAGATGAAAGCAATCAACACATTCACGTTGAAGACCATGTCACGTGTGGATGCCATCTGGCGCGGTTCTCCGTTGACTTTACAGGTGATGATCGCGTCGGAGGGGTCGAATTCGGTGTCAATCCAAGGGCCAAATGGACAGAAAGTGTCGAAGCCTTTGGCGCGCGTCCACTGGCCATCCAGCTTTTGAAGGTCTCGGGCAGTGACGTCGTTACCGACGGTGTAGCCGTAAACATAGCTCTGCGCTTCCTCGGCGATGATGTTGCGTCCGCGCTTGCCGATGACAACCACCATTTCGGCCTCGTGTTCGATCTGCTGGGACTGTGGTGGCAGGAGGATTGGGTCGCCGGGATTGATAATGGAAGAGGGCGGCTTCAAAAAAATCAGCGGAACTTTCGGCAGCTCGACATTGCGTTCCTTGACATGTTCTGCATAGTTGTGCCCGACGCATATGATCTTGGACGGCTGGGTCGGAGCGAGCAGTTTGACCTCCGTCAGCGGCGTTTCGGCTTCCAGTCGGCGGTACTCGCCATAGATGTCCCCTTCGATGGGGCCGACCTTATTTTCCAGGATCCAGCCGTAACGCGGGGCTTCGATCTTTGTTTGATAACGGACAATTCGCATGGGATTCTCCAGGTTGGGGATTTCGACAAAAGTGTATCACAGTTGGTTAAATCTCGGTATAATAGCCCCGTTGGGCGCATAGCTCAGTTGGTTAGAGCGTCTCTCTTACACAGAGAAGGTCAGGGGTTCGAGTCCCTTTGCGCCCACATAACCGCCGTGAGGCGGTTTTTATAATAAGGTCAGGAGTCCCCAAAGAGGCCGGGAAAGCGAGCCTGAATTACGGGAGCCTGCGGGGCGTTTTGCGTAAGGTGAGATTCTACATTCGGGAGTGGCTGATTTCGCGGTTTTCCCCAAATCGTCAGACCGCGGAGGTCTATGCTATACTTACACAGATTTTTCCCACAAGGAGCCATCCATGGATATCCACACCACCGATGATGCTGTCGCCCGCCGCATCCGTTTCTTCACCGAGCGCGAGAGGAAACTGCGCGAGAATGACCTGTACTTTTACAACCAGCCGGTCGAGGAGATCAAAGGCGGCTCGCGCGTCATCGTTGGAGGGCGCGAGATGGGAATGTACGCCTCGTACAGTTACCTGGGTCTAATCGGCCACCCGCGCATCAACGCCGCCGCCAAAGCCGCTATAGACAAGTTCGGCACCGGCACCAATGGTGTCCGCCTGCTGGCCGGTACGCTGACGATCCACACCGAACTCGAAGAGACCATTGCGGCCTTCAAGCACACCGAAGCGGCCATTACCTACTCCTCCGGTTACGTCACCAACCTGACTGTGATCTCGACCCTGATGGGCCGCGGCGACTATGTCATCTCCGACAAGCTTAACCACGCCTCCATTGTGGACGGCTGTCTCATGTCAGGTGCGGAATTCCGCCGCTACAAGCACAATGATATGGATGAGTTGGAACGCCGCCTCCAGCAAGCGCCGGGCGACGTGGCAAAACTGGTGGTGGCTGACGCCGTTTTCAGCATGGACGGCGATGTGCTCGACCTGCCGAAGACGGTCGAGCTGTGCAGGAAATATAACGCCTGGCTGATGATTGACGAAGCCCACTCAGTGGGCATACTCGGCAAGACTGGGCGCGGCATCGAAGAGCACTTCGGTCTGGGCGACGTGGTGGACATCAAGATGGGCACGCTCAGCAAGACCATCCCGTCGATGGGCGGGTACGTGGCCGCCAGTAAGGAACTCATCCAGTACCTGCGCCATGCCAGCCGGGCTTTCATCTTTTCAGCCGCCCTGCCTCCGGCGCAGGCTGCCGCAGCCAGTGAATCCTTCAAGGTCATCCTGGACGAACCCTGGCGCGTCGAAAAGGTCAAGACAAACGGCGAGCAGTTTATCAAAGGGCTGAAAAGTGCTGGTTTCGATACCTTGCTGACAACCACCGCTATTGTTCCGGTAGTGTGCGGCACAGACGAGCGCGCTTATAAGCTGACCCAGATCTGCCAGCACCGGGACCTGTTCGTCCTGCCTGTGGTCTCCCCAGCCGTGCCGGAGGGCCTAGCTCGTCTGCGCGCCACCGTAACCACCGCCCACGAGCCAGAAGAGATTGACTACGCCCTTGGCGTGATCGAACAAGCCGGGCATGAAATTGGTATTATCCAATAAAACGTAGGGGCGAACCACCGGTTAGCCCTTGATTTTTATGCCAACCCTTACCCTTAAACCCGGACGCGAAAAATCACTCTTGCGCCGCCACCCGTGGATTTTCTCCGGCGCCATTGCCCGCTTGGATGGAAACCCAACCTCCGGCGAGACCGTGGACTTGCTCGCCGCGGACGGGCAGTTCCTCGCTCGCGCCACCTACAGCCCGTGCTCGCAGATCCGGGCGCGTGTATGGACCTTCGACCCGTCCGAACCGGTGGACAAAGATTTCTTCCGGCGTCGTATCAAAACGGCCATCGCCTCCCGTGATACCTGGCACGTGACACGTGACACAGACGCTTTTCGTCTGATTCACGCCGAATCGGACGGCCTGCCCGGGCTGATCGTGGACCGCTACGCTGATACGCTTGTCCTGCAATCCCTGGCGGCGGGTTCAGAATACTGGAAAGACACGCTTGCCGACCTGCTGCTCGAACTGACTGGCTTGAAAAATATTCACGAACGCTCCGACACAGATGTGCGCGAACTGGAAGGCCTTGCCCCGCGCCTTGGTCCATTACGGGGTGCCATTAACCATCTTCCATTAACTATCACTGAAAACGGCCTGAAATTCCACGTAAACATCGAAACCGGCCACAAGACCGGCTTTTACCTCGACCAGCGCCTCAACCGTCAACGCGTGCGCGGACTGGCCGAGGGACGCGATGTGCTGGACTGCTTCTGCTACACCGGCGGTTTCACGGTCAATGCGCTGGCGGGCGGGGCGAAGTCGGTGCTCTCCGTGGATGCCTCGGCAGACGCGCTGGCGCTGTGCCGCGAAAATGGCTCGCTCAACACTCTCCCTGCTGACCGTCACACTACGCTAGAAGGCGACGTCTTTCAACTCCTGCGCAAATTCCGGGATGAAGCCCGATCCTTCGACCTGATCATCCTCGACCCGCCCAAGTTCGCCCCGACGGCAGCCCAGGCTGGGAAAGCCGCTCGCGGCTACAAGGATATCAACCTGCTGGCCTTCAAACTTCTGCGTCCCGGAGGGATTCTGGTCACCTTCTCGTGTTCGGGCGGAATTGATGCCGGCCTGTTCCAGAAAATCATCGCCTCCGCCGCCCTGGACGCGGGCGTGGAGGCGCAAATCGTGGAGCATTTGTCGCAAGCCCCGGACCACCCGGTCGCGCTGAACTTCCCCGAAGGGGCCTATCTCAAGGGCTTGGTTTGCATAAAAACGTAGGGGCAACCCCCCGGGTCGCCTGAGTAGTGAATCGCCGCTCTAACCGTTTGGCAGGATCATTACCTTGCAGACCGGCTCGCTTCCCCTTTCGATCAGTTCGATGCCCCCCTGCAATTCCTCCAGCGGCAGCCGGTGCGAGATCAGTTTCTCCACCAGCACCCGCCGGCTCTTCAACAAGCCGAGCGCCTGGTAGGAATTGCGCAGTGAGGTGAACGAGGAAAGGATCGTCAGCCCCTTGCGGAAGATGGGGAATGCCTCGACAGTCATCTTTTGGCCGGAAGGAGGCACGCCGAACAGCAGGATTTTTCCTCCCGGGCGGGCGAAATCCAGCGTACGGCTCATCACCGCCACAGCCCCGGTCGCATCCACAACTGCATCGTAGGCATCCCGCTCGAGGTCGTCCAAGCAGGTCAGGCTACGGTCGGCGCCCAGGGTTTGGGTAAAGGCAGCCCGGTCCGGATTCTTGTCCACAACCAACACCTCGGCGGCCCCGTTCAGGCGCAGCCCCTGCAGGAGCAGGAGCCCGATCGGCCCGGCACCTATAATGGCGACTCTGGCGGCTACTGCCAGGTCGAGCCGTTCCAACCCATGCAGCACGCACGACAGCGGTTCCATGAACGCCCCCAGTTCGAAGGGCAGATCCCCGATATCGAAGACCGCCTTCTCCGGCACGCTGACGTACTGGGCCATCCCACCCGGGTGGGTTACGCCCACCGCCTGCCAGTTGAGGCAGAAGTTGTGACGGTTGTTGAGGCAATTGACGCAGTTGTCACAGGGAAGGTTGGGCTCCACCGCCACCCGGTCTCCGGTCTTGAAACGAGTCACAGCGCTGCCAACCTTCTCGACCACCCCGGCGAACTCATGGCCGGGAATGACCGGGTAGCTGCCCAGGTATTCCCCCTGGAAGATATGCACATCCGTGCCGCAAATCCCGCTGGCCATAACCCGCACCAGCATCTCGCTTGGAGCAGGCTCCTGGACGGGCACCTCTTGCGTTTCGATCCACTTGGGTTGAAGAACGACAGCCGCTTTCACAGGCACCTCCTTTTTTAGAAAATCATCGCCTCCGCCGCCCTGGACGCGGACGCGGGCGTGGAGGCGCAAATCGTGGAGCATTTGTCGCAAGCCCCGGACCACCCGGTGGCGCTGAACTTCCCCGAGGGGGCATATCTCAAGGGATTGGTATGCATCAAGCCATTATAGACATTAACTTTCGGGATTGGTCAATATACAATAACGACTTCAGTCGTTGGTTTCGTGGTAAAAAGCGACTGCTCCTGCCTTGACGGGTTATGCCAGGGAAATCGCCACTATAACTCGCTTTAGTAGGAGGTCTACGAAAAAAGGGACGGAATTTCATCTGTCCCTTAAAGATGGGTTTACCAAAAACCATTAACATAATTCTGGACGTCTTGTGGGGGCTGCACCCCGATTTCGACCGTTATGTAGTCTGTATAAAACGTCCTTTTTGTACCATCCGCGAGAGTCACGGTGCGCACCAGTTTAAGAAGCAATCCACTTCCTGCGTCAAAAAAAGCTATGCTTCCGATGGCATTAATTGGCTGGGTGTAATCCTCAGTCGTGCGCGGGGAGGCAAGCTGCTCATCCAAAGTAAATACATCGGCTGTCTTCCCATTTATTTCAGCCGTGGTCACAACCGGATGGTTCCCGGTTCTGGAGATAAAGTTGTCCATCTCATCTGCGAATTGAAAGTCCAGGGTAAGGGGATATGGATTCAGGGGATTGGAAATATTGGTCGTCAGGTTGTAGAGAAGATAATTTAGGAACACGATCGTCTCTATGGTCTGTCCATCCTGTGAACTCATAGTCCAGACGTACTCGTATACAAGTTTCTCTGCGTTGATGTGGTACCAGATATCAATTATCTGAACCAACGGGACCGTCTGTCCGGTTGACAATGTTCCCCGTTCTTGCTTGTCGGTGTCGTAGACGATCTTTTCGGTGGCGTGCACCCAGCCGGGCTGGTTGACCAAAGTTTTTGCTTTGTCGGTCAGTTCCGTTAGAATTTTTTTGGCATTATTATCGGCAGAAGACCCACCACAGGCGGAAAGAAGGCTTGTCAAAATTGAAGTAACCACTAAAAACACAAAAATTTTCCTGAGCATATTAACTCCTACTGCTTCTTGGAATTATTTTAGAATTATCTTGTCTCGTAATCCCGCAAATCACAGAACCCTGGTCCAAATATTTTCGTAGTCCCCTGGAATGTTTGTGATTTTCAGGCGGACCGCTGTCCGCCCCGTGAGGTTAATCCTCGCCCAGCAACAAAATGGAGCGCAGTAAACCGGCAACCATCACACCCAGTTGAACGCCTTTGACGGGCGTGATCGCCAGCGACTGACCTTTCTGTTCGGCGCGTTTGATCAGCAGGAGAGCCGCGCTTATGCCCACCAGCGCGCCGATCACCCCGCCGATGAGCAGTGTCTTGAATTTCCACAAGTTGTCGGGCTGGGGTGTCTCGATAATTGCTGTTTCATCCATGATTTTTATCCTTTCGTGCGGTAGGGGCAGGTTCCCTGCCTTGGGTAACCATGAAGATCGCTACCGCCTGAAAATAGATTTAATGACCGCCACGACCTGCTGGGACCAGACAAAGGGCTTCGTTGAACCGTCCGCCACTTTGCGGGTCCCGGCAGAAAGCCGGGCGAAGATGCCCTGGGCTTTACCCGTGTAGTGCGGTAGGACCTGTAGCAGTTTGGCCATGCCATAAACGGTTGTGACCACAATTACCAAAATCGCCAGGGCAAAGAAAAGCACCGAAGTGAGCAACCAGATCGCCGAAATATCGGCCCAGACACCGGTCCGGGGCGCTCCACCGCTGACGACCAGTACCGCCCCCGTGATGATCAGTCCCACCACCACTAGGAACGGCACCAGGATCTGCCAGGCAAATTGGCGCTTATGGGCACGGACGGCCGGGCGGTCAACAGGAGACTGGTTTATCATGCGTTGATTCTAGCACAAAAAAAGACCTGACAGGTCTTCTTAAACACTGTCGGGTCTGATCGAAAACGGGGAATGTTACTTGCGGCTCATGGCATCCACGGCGGCGATGGCAGCTACCTGGATGATGGCGTCGACCTCGTCGCCGGTCTGCAAGACATGGATCGGGGCACCCACGCCCACCAGCACCGGGCCGATGGCGTGGGCGTTGCCCAGCCGGGCCAGCAGTTTGTAGGCAATGTTGGCCGACTCGAGCGACGGGAAGACCAGTACGTTGGCATCCTTGACCGCACTGAACGGATAGCGCTCATCCACGATTTTGGGTACCACGGCCGTGTCGGCCTGCATTTCCCCGTCCACCTGCATTCCGGGCTCCCGGGCCTTGACTAGTGCCACGGCCTTGCTGACCTTTTCAGCCAGCGGGTGGTGGGCAGAGCCGAAGTTGGAGAAGGACAGGAAGGCCACGCGCGGCTCGATCTCGATCTGCCTGGCGAAACCGGCTGCCAGGCAGGCGATCTCGGCCAGTTCCTCGGCGGTCGGATCGACGTTGACGGTGGTATCCGTGAACAGGAAGACGCGCTCTTCCACGATCATGATGTATACGCCGATGACCAGCGCCGCGCCGGGGCGGGTGTGATGGACCTGCAGCGCCGGGCGGATGACATCCGGGTATTCCGCGGTCAGGCCGGAGACGAAGGCGTCCGCATCACCCATCTTGACCATCAGCGGGCCGAGTACATTCGGCTCGCGCACGCGCTTTTGAGCCTGCGGCAGCGTCATGCCCTTGCGGGCGCGTAGTTCGTGGTAGCCTTTAACATATTCGTCGAACTTGGCGAACTGATTCGGGTCCACGATCGGGCAATCGAGTTTGACGGCCAGGTCAGCGGCTTTCTTCTGAATAACGTCCGGGCGGCCGATGAGGATCGGGATGGCGATCTTTTCCTCCTGTACCTGGACTGCGGCGCGGATGATCTTGGGCTCCTCGCCCTCGGCAAAGACAACCCGCATTAGTTTCTTGGCCGACTTGGCCTTGTTCATGAAGAAGTAGCGCACGCGAGCGCCCTTGCCCTGGCGGAAGGCCAGTTGCTCGCGGTATTCGTCAATGTCAATCGGCTTGCGAGCCACGCCGGTCTCCATGGCCGCCTTGGCGACTGCCGGGGCTTCCCACAGCAGGACTCGCGGGTCGAGCGGCTTGGGGATGATGTACTCGGAGCCAAATTTCATGCTTTCCACGCCATAGGCGCGCAGCACCGAATCAGGCACATCTTCGCGGGTCAGGTTATAGAGAGATTGCGAAGCGGCGAACTTCATCTCCTCGTTGATGGCACGCGCCCGCACGTCCAGCGCGCCGCGGAAGATGAACGGGAAGCCGAGCACGTTGTTGACCTGGTTCGGGTAGTCCGAGCGGCCGGTGGCTACCAGCACATCGGGGCGGGCTTCCTTGGCCAGTTCGTAACTGATTTCCGGGTCCGGGTTGGCCATGGCGCAGATGAAGGGTCGGTCAGCCATGGTCTTGACCATTTCTGGGGTCAGCACATTGGCAATAGAGAGACCGAGGAAAACATCAGCGCTGCGCACCGCATCTACCAGCGTGCGGCAATCAGTATCCACAACAAAGCGCTCCTTGTACTTATTCATGCCTTCAGTACGGCCTTTGTAGATAACGCCTCGGCTGTCAAGCATCATAATATTTGACCGTTGAATCCCCCAGCGAATAGCCATTTCAGCGCAGGAAACAGCCGATGCGCCCGCACCGGAGATGACCATTCTTACGTCATGGTGCTTCTTGCCGACAATCTCCAGCGCATTCGCCAGCGCAGCCGACGCGATGATGGCCGTGCCGTGCTGGTCATCGTGAAAGACCGGGATGTCGAGCATCCCCTTCAAGGTCTCTTCGATATAAAAACACTCCGGTGCTTTTATATCTTCCAGATTGATACCGCCGAAGGTCGGGGCAATGGCGCGCGCCACATTGATGATTTCATCCGGGTCGTGGCTGTCCACTTCGATGTCGAACACGTCCACATCGGCGAATTTCTTGAACAGCACACCCTTGCCTTCCATGACCGGCTTGCTTGCAAGCGCGCCGCGATCGCCCAGGCCGAGGATGGCCGTGCCATTGGTAAGGACGGCCACCAGGTTGCCCTTCGAAGTGTACTCGTAGGCGGCTTCCGGGTCCTTCTCGATATCCAGCACCGGCACGGCCACGCCGGGCGTGTAGGCCAAACCCAGGTCACGCTGGGTATCCATGGGTTTGGTAGGAACAACTGCAATCTTGCCAGGTTTCCCATTCAGGTGATGGTAATCACGGGCATCTTGATCAGTAATTTTTGCCATATAGGACCTCCGATTGGTTTTTACTATTATAGCGTAAATTCATTATCGCATAATTGATAGAAGTATTGTTAGTTCCTTTTGTCACAATAAAGACAAACGTCTTACCCCCTTTTCGGTGAAGAATCGCAGGCCCAAGTCGGAATCCGACAAGGGGATCGGTATTTTTTAATGTATAATGGTGCAGTCTGGATATTTGACGCACCGCTTTTGTACTCAGCATAGATGGCGGTCGCGGCTTGAAATGAAACTCTTGGAAAATCCCGGGTGTGCCCCTTGACCCGAAACACGGGCATCTTTTATGGGAAGTCTGAACGAAACGAACGTACGGACGAAAGCAGGACAGGCTATTTGAAAGATTAAGGACTTCCCCTCACAACCCGCATCCGGCACCGGACCCGTAACCGGTTCCCGATAAAACCATCTGTGTCACTGCCCTGGGCGGGATGCAGAACAGATGGACATCCAGGAGGTTTTCCCACAGCCGTGACCCCATAACAGGTGGTCTGCGGCTGTGTATGTTTAATTAATACCCTCACCCTGTGGGAGAGGGTTGCAAAACGATGAGCAAAATCACGGCAATCGAACCTCAGCAAAAGAACCCCCAGCGGGTGAACCTTTACTTGGACGGGGAGTTCGCTTTCGGGTTGGTCCGGATCACTGCTGGCTGGCTGAAGGTGGGGCAGGAACTGAGCGCAGAGAAGATTGCCGCCCTGCAGGCCGAAGATGAAAACGAAATGGCCTACCAGAAAGCCCTGCACTTCATCAGCTACCGCCCGCGCTCCTCGGCGGAAGTGCATCAGAATCTTACGAAACGAGGTATACCCGAAGCTCTCGTCGAGCAGACGGTGAACCGCCTCCAGCGCGCCGGGTTGGTCAATGACCAGGAATTCGCCCGGGCCTGGGTCGAAAACCGGAACACATTCCAGCCGCGCAGTAAGTCGGCGCTGCGGATGGAGTTACGGCGCAAAGGTCTCAGCGACGAGATCGTCCAGTCTGTGCTGGATGAACAGGTGGACGAGGAAGCCATGGCCTTCGAGGCCGCCCGGAAATACGGGCGGCGGTTAGCGGGTCTGGAATGGCCCGAGTTCCGCCAGAAGTTAAGCGGGTTTCTCGCCCGCCGCGGCTTCTCGTACACCACCCTGTCCCCGGTCATCTCTGTAGTCTGGAAAGAAATCCAGACAGCGGACGATGGGGGAACTCTTGACGATAAGGATTGAACATGGAACCAATTGTTGGATTTGTGATTGCCATCCTGACCCTGCTCGTGGGTCTTGCCATCGGCTTTTTCATCAGCCGGTCCCAAACTGAAAAAGCCCAGCGCAGCCAACGAGACAAGACGGAGAAATTCCTGCAGGAAACGCGCGAACAGGCGCGTACCATC
>Ga0105152_10000429_pt1 | contig 12297 bp, 13 predicted proteins | sample LakBais05cmmetaG_FD_81534 | JGI IMG/M metagenome (GOLD analysis project Ga0105152, IMG submission 81534) | Lake sediment microbial communities from Lake Baikal, Russia to study Microbial Dark Matter (Phase II) - Lake Baikal sediment 0-5 cm | ecosystem: Environmental > Aquatic > Freshwater >...
CTCGACGGCCCGCTCCCCCAGGACAGGACCCACTATTTCAAAGCGTACGGGTCTTATCGCTTCCCGTTCGGGCTGACCGTGGGGGCTGTCGCCTACGGCCGGAGCGGCCTGCCCCTGACGACCAAGGTCCTCTACAACTCCAAGTATTTCTACCCCCTGGGCCGGGGGGACATGGGCCGTCTGCCGTTTACCTTCTGGGCCGATGTCTACCTGGATTACACCTTGAAGCTCGGCGCCAAGTACAGGGCCTCCATCAACCTCCAGATCAACAACGTCACGAACACCGACACGATCCAGAGCAAGGTCATGACGGCCGACCGGCAGAGCTTCACGGGCTATCACCCACAAATCTTGGACGGAACATTTGCCCGGGATTATATGTCCATAATCGCCTCGAGGGGCATTGCTCATCCGGCGTTCAATCAGTGGGACACCCTGTTCAGCACCTGGTCGGCGCGCCTGGGGTTCCGACTCTCCTTCTGATCAGATCGCGGCGGAAGCAGCACCTCAAAGAGCCCGTCCTTCTCATGAGGGACGGGCTCTTTTCTTGACATCCAAGGGGAGAGTTCTATACTCTTATTCCATCATTCAAAATAGTCTAGAGCCTTCTTGACGGCTCAAACGGCGAATGGAAGAGCGCTCTCTGATGGCCCGCGGTTGCGAACGAACTTTGACCTAATCTGAGAATTGATGAGTCGAAAGAAATCTCGGAAAAAGGCGGCTCCGGCGTCAGGTCGGACCGGGCCGAACGCTCGCGCGGCTGCAAAAAAAGAGTATTCCCGCGAGCCCCGAAGTCTGCCCGCCGGCGGTCGCCGGGGATGGATCTGGCGGATCGGGGGAATCGCCGGATCGATCGCAGTCGGCGGCCTACTCCTTTATTTTTTTATCATCAGCCCCGGGCGGAAACGGGTCAAGCTGCCGGATGCGCTTGCTCTGAATATCCTGCTCATCACCCTTGACACCACCAGGGCCGATCATCTGGGCTGCTATGGCAATCAGCAGGCTAAGACGCCCAATCTTGATAGACTGGCCCGAGAGGGAATCCGGTTTTCCCGGGTCTATTGCCCGGCTCCGCTGACCCTGCCTTCTCATGCTTCGATCATGACCGGCCTCTATCCTGTGACGCACGGGATCCGCAACAACGGCCATGACCTCCCCTCCGGGATAAGGACTCTGGCGGAGATCCTAAAAGGGCGGGGCTACTCCACCGCGGCTTTCGTTTCCTCTTTTTCGGTGGATTCCCGGTTCGGGCTCGATCGAGGTTTCGACGTTTATGACGACACGTTTCGATCGGAGTCGCCCTTCAAGACCCAAAATGCGGAACGCCGGGCCGAGGAGACCTTTGCCAAGTTCTCCCGATGGCTGGAGAACAACGGAAAAAACAAGTTCTTCAGCTGGGTCCATTATTATGACCCGCATCTGCCCTATGACCCGCCTTCACCATACAAGGAGGAATTCGACGGAGATCCCTATGACGGCGAGATCGCTTACATGGATCGATATGTGGGCGCCGTTCTGGACCGGCTGAAGGAACACGGGGTCCTGGAGAGGACGATCGTCGTCGTCGCCGGCGACCATGGGGAAGGGCTGGGTGATAAGGTGGAGACCGGCCATGGGATCTTCCTGTACGAAGAGACCCTCAGAGTCCCGCTCCTTCTCTATAACCCCGCAGTCTTCCCCCGTTCTCAGGTCATCGAAAGCCAGGTCAGGCTGGTCGATGTGACTCCGACTATTCTGGAGATCATCGGCTTAAAGAACGAAGCTGCGGGAATGACGGGACAAAGCCTGGTTGCCTGGCTCAGGGGGAAGAGCAGGGGGGACCTCGACAGCCTGGTGGAGACCGTTTACCCCCGGGAGAACTTCGGCTGGTCGGAGCTGGTCGGATTGGTCTCGGGGCGCTGGAAGTATATCCAGTCCCCGCGGCCTGAGCTCTATGATGTGAAGAACGACCCCGGGGAAAGGGAAGACCTGTATGCTTCTTCGGCCGGCAAGGCGGGCGAATTGAAGAGAATGCTGGAGCAGGAGCTTCTCGGTTCAAGCGCCGGCAACAGGTCGGCAAGCGGACGGACGGCCGTCAGGCCCGAAGATCAGGAACGGCTCAAGTCTCTGGGTTACCTGAACTTTGCCCCGGCTGGACGAGGAGCGGCCTTGCCTGACCCGAAGGAAAAGATCCCTTTGCTCAGGCTGATCCAGCAGGCTCAGGCCTATGAGTTCGAGGACGACTATGCCGCGGCCGAGCAGGTCTATCTCAGGGTCCTGGAGGACGTCCCCGATTCTCCGGCCGGATATGTCGATCTGGCGATCGCTCAGGCGAGACAGAAGAAGTTCGACGAGGCCATAAGGACCCTGAATAAGGGCATGGCCATGATCCCGGATTCCGAGATCCTCCTGGTCCGCCTGGGCCATACTTATCTGGTCACCGGCAGGTCCCGGGAAGCCTTTGAGACCATGAACAAGGTCCTGGGTCTGAACCCTCGAAACGTCGATGCCCTGACGGTCTGCGCCGGGATCCTGGATACGGAGAGTCGCAAGGAAGAGGCCCGCACCTATTATGATCGGGCCCTGGCCGTCGAACCCGAAAGCCGATATTTGAGAATGAGCTATGCGGGGAATCTGGCTTCCGGCGGCCGATTGAGGGAAGCCATCGAGGTTTATAAAAAACTGATCGATGATTTTCCTGAAGAACAGGCCTTCTACCAATACGCCGGCATCGCCCATTCTTACCTGGGCGAATATGACCAGGCCATTTCTTACCTTGAACGGGCATTGGCCATCCGACCGACGCCAATCGGCTATTTCAACCTGGCCGTAGCTTATGAAAAGAGCGGCAATATTCGAGAAGCGGTGAAGTATTTCAAGCTTTACCTGGACAATTCCCGGGGCGAAAGCGAGACCAGCATCAGAAAGGCCAAAGCCGAGTTGGAACGTTTGGAAAAGGGATCTTGACGAACCCTCCCCGTTCCCCATAGAGGAGGGCTTCGAGATCAAGGACGGGTTCATCATCCCCGCCGGCGGGCACACGTTCGATCCGTTCTGCGCCATGGACAATTTGGGCCGGAGCCGCGGACTTGGCGGCGCGTCCCCGCGGCGGCTTTACGTCATTGCCATCGACGCCGGGTCCAACACCGTCGCCGCTGGCCCGGACGAGGCCTTGCGCGGCAAGAGCTTGCTGGTGTCAGGGATGACGCTCGTATCGGGCGGGAAGCTCGAAAGGCCGGTCCGGGCGCGCGTCAAAATCCGCTACAAGCATGCGGAGGAGAAGTCCATTATCACGCCGCGCGGCAAATCCGGGCGCGGATCGATTTCGATAGGCCCCGGCGGGCGATCACGCCGGGTCAAGCGGTCGGAAACACGGTGCTCGGCGGCGCGATGATCGAGAAAACCCTCTAGCATGAAAAAACAGGATCTCTTCCTCGCCGCCTTTTCTATGCGCCGGCCTTTTCGTCTCCGGCCGGACGGCTTCCGAAAAGGACTCGGGGTCGAAATACAAGGGCTGGCTGAAACTCGTCAACAATATCATCCTCCCGGTCAAGAGGGAAGTCTTTCTCAAACTGGCGGTCGACGCGGACAGGGACGTCTTCATCGAAACCTTCTGGAAACGGCGCGACCCGACCCCCGGGACGCCGGAGAACGAATTCAAGGATGAGATCATCCGCCGTTTCGCCCGCGTCAACAAGTTCACCAAGCGGAGAACGCCCCGGGAGGAGAGGGCTGTCGGATTTCCGGCGCTTTTGAGTGTCCCGGCAGCTTCCTGGCCCGCCTATCGCTATTTTGAGCTCCTGACCGTATATCACTTTCGGGGACATGATTCCCTGTCCCTGGCGGTTTTGAACGGTATCGTCCTTTGGGGCGCTGCCGACCAGACAGGGACAGGGTATCGTGTTCCCCTTGCATTTGAAAGTGATATACGGTCAGTTTGAGCTCACCTTGACATCCGATCACGCTGCGATTTATCATCCCTAACGAGGGGATGAGGCAAAATTGGCGCATGAACGGCTCATCTTGCCGGCGCAGCAGAAAAGGAAATTATTATCCCTAAAGGGATTTCCTATCCCAAAGATATGGGCATGAAAACTGCGCTAACACAGGTGGCTTCTCTCGAGTCAATCGTGCCATCTAATAACGGATAGGCGCAGGACAATGAGTGGCAAAAAAAGGAGGTTAACAAAATGAAAAAGCTTAGACTAACAAATAACCTGGGGATGATCTTGCTGGGCATCTGGCTCATCATGACCGGGCTGATCCCATTGCTCCATCTCAACTTTCAGGCTCTGCCCTTGATAATGGCGATCTTCGCCATTGCGACCGGTGTTTTAATCCTGCTCGGCCGGTAAGCCTGCGGATTCAGTCTGTGCTGTTTTTATGAGCGGCTGGACTAGCCCATTGCAATCAGCGCCTGAACAGTAAACACCTGCATCCCCCTGACCTGCCCCCCTTAAATCGATCCTGGCATAATGAGAGAAACCTGGGAGTGATCTGCTCCCCGAATTCTGGACCAGGATCCGGGGAGCAGATCACTTCAAACTGGAAGATCTGCTGAGAAAGAGCAACATCCCGGTCGCCCTCGGTGTCTGGCGCGGGTGAGGCCCTGACTTAAGGCATTTCAGATCTAACAAATTCGACGAACCGCTCGCAATCCTTAAAAGATTTTTCAAGGGTTCTTGGCGAAGGGCTGCAGTCGGAAGCCGGCCAAGGGACTCATCGGGGAGATCCGGGCCCGCGCATTTGTTCTTGACGTCATGACGTTATAGCGTTATAATGTCCTCATGTAGCGAGGTGCCATAACATGGAAAAAGCCAGCAAGCGTGTTACGGTCTATCTTCAACCCGAATACCATCAAGCCCTGCGGGTCAAAGCGGCCGAAACGGAATACTCGGTCTCCGAACTCGTCAACGAGGCGGTGCAAAATGCTCTCCGCGAGGACGCCGTGGACCTGTAAGCGTTCGAGACCCGCGCCGGCGAACCGTCAATCGCCTTCGAAAAAGTTCTCCAGAAGCTGCGCAAGGATGGAAAGCTATAAGATCCTCATCAAGAAGTCGGCCGCCGGAGAGCTCGCCAAAATCCCAAGGAAGGACCTTGAGAAAATCGTCCGGCGCGTCCGGGACCTGGAACAGATTCCGAGACCTTCCGGCTGCCGAAAACTTTCCGGGAAGGACAGATATAGGTTAAGGCAGGGGGATTGCCGTATTGTCTATGCGGTTGACGATTCTCGGCGTATTGTTGAGGTCTATAAGATCGGGAATAGGCGAGAGATCTATAGAGACTGAGAGAATATCGTCATTCGAGTAAAAGTACTCAACGCATTGAGTAGAACTAAATTTCCCGGGAGAAAATGAGGCACAAGAGGGGAGTTCAAGGCGGTCTGATAATGGAGGGCAAGGTTTACGGCTTTCTGTCTAGGGAGGAGCGCCTTTATCGGCCGGTCGAACGAGGGTTTGAGGGAGCCAATTCTTTTCCGGGTTGTATTCTATTCTACTTCATTAATTCACATCGAAATGGGCAGGGAATGATTCCATGAGCCTCCAAACAAACCATCGATGGACCTTCGTACCGCGTTTTCGGAAGGACGCTTTCGGATGGCGCTCCCAGCCGGCGATCCTCCGCATCCGGGAAGCACTTTCCGAGATCAAGAAGACTGCCCGGAAAAACCCGCTTCTTGGGGCCATGGGGACGGTTTTGTTCCTTGAGAAAATTTCAGCCGCCATCGCCAATGTGGACGGATCGTCGGGGGCAATCGGCGCGGAGGTCAATGCCGCGGTCGACGTTTTGGTCCCGATCATCGCCGGGGCTCCGGCCGATGAAGCGTTACGGGGAAAATGGCTGGATCGACTTTGGCAGGCGGTGGAGAGCGATGATTATTCCTATATCGATCAACTTCCAGATCGATGGGGGGACTGTGCGCTTCTCCAGAAACGGCGTCGATCTGGGCCGACTCGTTCCTTGACATCCGACTCACGCTGCGATTTATCATCCCTAACGATGGGACGAGGCAAAATTGGCGCATGAACGGCTCATCTTGCCGGCGCAGCAGAAAAGGAAATTATTATCCCTATGGATACTAAACAAAAAGCTGATATAGAAAAGGCTATCCTGCAGACGCTGGACGAATATTTTGCCGTGGTTGCCCGACGCGATGTGAAGAGGTTCCTGTCTTTTTTTGTTGATACAGAGGACATGACTGTCATAGAAGATAAGGAGATTCGTCCATCGCGCAAGGCCTTTGAAGAATTTGTAGTTGGATTCTTTAAAGACCTCGTCGAGATTAGTCCGACTTTGGAAGAGAGACGGGTGTTTCCACTTTCCAATGAAGTAGCAGTGGCGAGCGGTATCTTTCGGGTCTCAGTTAAAATGAATCCTGGTGACACGGCTGTCATTCGAAACGCTTTCACCTTCGTCTTTGTCAAGAAGAGAGACCGTTGGCAGATTAAACATGTTCATGAATCCTCTATGCCTGCTTGACTCTTGTTTTCGCGAATCGATTAACCTTAAATAAGGAGGGGTAAATGAAAAAATCACATTTTCAATTCGTCCTCGTCATCTCTTTGGGCGCGTTGCTTTGCTTTGCCTTCGGGTGTCAAAAGAAAGCTGAAAGGGCGGAGGTCGAAGAAACAAAACATAACTTCGGCGAGTTAGAGGCTTTAGCACACAAATACGGGACTGACAAAGGGAACAGTTCGCATCATTACACGGAAACATATGAATACTTTTTCTATCCCATAAAATACAGCGCTAAAAAAATATTTGAAATAGGCATAGAGCAAGGCGCTTCGCTAAAGATGTGGAGAGATTATTTCCCTAATGCGGTAATTTATGGTATCGATATTCTTGACACATCCAAATTAAATTCCGATACCATCAAAACCTTTGTGGCTGACCAGGGAAACAGAAAAAATTTGCAGAATTTTATCAATACCTTTGGAGGGGAATTCGATATAATTCTTGACGACGGCGGGCATGTGATGGAGCTTCAGCAAGTAAGTTTCGGATATTTATTTAAATACGTAAAGCCAGGCGGATACTATATTATTGAAGATGTGCACACATCCGTTTACAGTATTTATCACGAAGATTATGGCGCCACAGCAAATGGGGAAAATACGACATTAACTATGATCGATAACTTTGTCAGGACCGGAACAATCAAAAGTAAATATATGAATCCCGAAGAAGAAAAATATTTAATCGCTAACATTGAATATTGTAATTTGTTCAGCACGGATATGGGGCATTCGATCACCTGCATATTTAAGAAAAAGAAATGATCCCAGCGATGGTTAGGAAGCAGTATCGTATTAACGCTTCGTCTGCTCAGGATGGCCATTTGATAAGAGCTCGAATTTTCTGTCTTTGATAAAAAATAAAAAATACGATATGACTTTTCCTTATGAAACGATGGTCAAGCCAATGTTCGACTTCTTGGGAACCCCGAAAGAGGACAAAGTCCTGAAGCTCTACGATACTGACCATTTCATCCCGCGTAACGAATTTATTAAGGAAACGTTGGCCTGGCTCGACCGCTACCTGGGGCCGGTGAAGAGATAAGTGTCTCACTTCAAATGGAAGCGAATCGTTTTCTTTTAATAACGCGGCGTGATCGCGACCTTGACCTCGGCCTTGTGGCTGTTGAACAGGACGACGGCGATCCCCTGCCCGGAAGACGGCTGGTAGCGCTTCCATTCCCAGCGGAAGGTGCGCTCGGCAGGACCGGTCCGGATCGTCTTCTCTTCGAAGACGATCTCGTTCGATCCCCTGGCGACGGAGGCATCGTACCCGGAAGGAGAAAGACTGCCCTCCTTCTTTTTCGAGGCCGGGAGGATGAGATCGAACTTTTGTTGTTCCATGACTTCGATAAATTCCTGAATTATTGATGGCCGCCGAGGCCGGCAGTGAATATTTCTCATGATCTTCTCTTTCCCCGGGAGGAGAGGTCTGCCGGATTTCCGGCGCTTTTGAGTGTCCCTGCAGCTTCCTGGCCCGCCTTCCGCTATTTTGAGCTCAACTTGACATCCGATCACGCTGCGATTTATCATCCCCAACGAGGGGACGAGTCAAAATTGGCGGATGAACGTTCATCTAGCCGGCGCAGCAGAAAAGGAAATTATTATCCCTTATTTCTTGATGATCTCCCGGCTGGTCATGCGCCGGAGCGCTTCCACATCATCTTCGACGAGAGGAAGGATATTCCATTCATCGGCGTGTCCGCTAACCATCCGGATGATGGCCGGGATCCCGGTCGGCGTAGTATGTTGTCATCAACGCCGTCCAGTCATTTTCCGTTTTGACATTGACGCAGGCCATACGGACCTTGGCCGGATGAGGATGCATGCGTGAGTAATGGATGCCGAAATTGCGCATGATTTTCAGCCCCCGCCTTGGGCCGTATATTTCACAGGCGAGTTGGAAGTGCCGGGCGATGAGCTCGCGCTGCTCGTCTATGTCCGGTTGACAAGGCTCCCTACCGGCGGCGATATCCCGAACCTGCCGGAATATCCAGGGATTGCCGATGGCCCCTCGGGCGGCGATGACGCCGTCGACACCCGTCTGCCGGATCATCCTCAGGGCATCGGCGGCGGTGTGAACATCTCCCGAGCCGAGGATCGTCCTATCGGGGAAATCGCTCTTTACCCGGGTCAAAAATTCCCAGTCGGCCCGGCCGCTGTGTTTCTGGTCGACACTTCGAGCATGGACGCAGATGCCCGCGACTCCGGCATCGAAGGCCCCTCGGGCGATCTTCCAGAAATCCTCGTACGTTTCATCCGACTCATGGAGGGCCCGGCGGAGCTTGAGCGTGACGGGCCGGTCGGGGATGCGTCTTAGGACGGCGCGGACGATTTCAAGCGCGCGGTCTGGCTGGCCCATCATGAACCCGCCGCGCTTCTTACTCACCACTTTGCTGACCGGGCAAGCGAAATTCAGGTCGATGACGTCAAACCCCATCTCACGCAGCGCGGCCGCCGCTTGGGCCATGACGGCCGGATCATTGCCCATGATTTGCCCGGCCACGGGGTGGTCGGCAGCGTCGAGTTTAATGAGTTTGCGGCGGAGTTTGTTCTCCAGCAGCATTTGGTGGTCGAGCATGGCCTCGGTCGTGCAGTAAGGCGCGGAAAAAGAGCGGCAGATAAGGCGGTAGGACAGGTCGCTGTAGCCGGCCAACGCCCCGAGCACGACCGGAAAATCTATCTCGATCTTTCCGATTTTCAGCGGCTTAAACGTAAAGCTCACGGCTGCCAGCATATAAGAATTTGAATTTTTTTCATAGCCGGATGTGGGAAGGATTTTTTCGCTCATGGAATTCCTCCTATGCTGCGTTATGGCCGCGTTTACTTTATCTCCGACTCTCGGGGATCGCCAAGGTGGGAAATCCGTTCCGGGCAACGCGACTTGCAGGATAACACGGCGGGGGGACCGGGTAATCAGGGAAAGTTCTGACCGTCGATCACTTTCGGGGACATGATTCCCTGTCTCTGGCGGCTGCAAGACTGATGATTGGCTTTTGTCTATTCATCCGACAGAGACAGGGTATCGTGTCCCCAAATAGCGCACCTAAATTCTCATAAAGTCATTTAATGATGATGTTGCTGTCGGTCTCGACCGTGAAGAACTTGAAGTTCTTGTAGGTGACCGATGTCTCGGAGCGGACGAACACCCGTCCGCGCTCGTTGAGATAGGCCTCCTCGATGAACAATTTGCTCGGGAATCGGATGCCGTTTTTCTCCGCGCTGAATTCCGCACGCAGGGTGAGTCGCGGCTTCCGGTCGTATTTCTTGCCGCGCGCTTCGAAAACCTCATAATGGCCGATCCGATTCTCGTTGTACTCGATTTTCACGATATCGCCCGTCGCCGGGTCGATCCAAGCCTTGCCATAGAGGTCTTTCTCTTCCGGCGCGTCCGGCTTGGGCTTGGCTTCGATGATGAGGACCGGCTTTCTTTCGAATTTGTCCGAGCCGACGATCGCGTAGTCGTATTCGGTTTGGCAGGATTTCTCGAAAAATCCCGCAGGTCCGAGCATCGCGTTGCTGTAAAGAATGACCGACGTCTTGAGGGCCGAATTCGGCTCGTTCTTTTTCTTGCCGTTCTCCTCGAGGAGCGTCCGCACTTCTTGGATTAGTCCTTCCTTCCGGACGCACTGGTAATCATAGACGTAGGAATTCTTGATCTTAGCCGGCGCGGCGCTGATCACAATCGCGCCGCGCGAATCGAGCCCGGTCCAATTGTCGGCCGTCGACCAGGTCTTTATCGTCGGAGGGGGGGGAACGTCGAGGGCCGGATCGATTTTTTCCGAAATCTCCTCGCGACAGACGAAATAGAGCACTGCGCTTTCGAGTTTCCGGCAGTATTCCGCCGTTTTATCGAGCAGCGACGCGAGGTCGGCGGCCAGAGGCTTTTGCTGCGGGGCGGAGGGTTGAGTTTTGATTTTCGGGAAAGCGGGCGGCATCGCGAGATAAATGAAAAGCACGGCCGCCAGCCAGCGCGTGATGTGTTGTTTTCGATTCATCGTCCTAGTCCTTCCTTCTTCATGGCGTCCTCGACGGCGAAATCGCAAGCGATCTCGGACCGGGCGCCCGAGGCTTCATCCTCGGCGACGATAAAAAGCGTATAATCGTCCGGCTCCACATCGGGCACACCCAGTCGGACGAAGAACGCGCGAGTTCCGCGGTCGGAATTTTCCTCCAAGATGGTCAGGGCCATCGGGATTTTTTCGCGCGCCAGTTTATCGAAAAGAAATGCGGTCAGCTTGAGCTTGGGTGAGCTTCCCTCGGGAACGGCGCAGCGGATGACCGCCCAGGCTTCCGACTCGCGATAGAGCGTCCGTTCGAGATACGGCGCGTATTGAGCCGTGTCGTAGGCGAGGAGGCTTTTCATGTCCGGAGTGACGGCTTTCTTGTCCGTGCCGGCGCTCGGCCCGTGAGCCTTGAAATAGAACGCGCCGCGGTCGGGCCTGACGAGAAGCGGCGGGAGAAGCTTAATTCCGGTCGCCATGGGCCCGGGAACCGTTGCCGACACCCCGGCGACGGCGGCTTGACCTGTCTCGAGGTCGCGAAGAACGATCCGGCATTTGTACAAGCCGGGCGGGACGGACAGGATCGACAGCAGATGGGCGTATTGTTGTTTGAGGCCGGTGAAATTCTCCTCGGTCCGCTCCATTTTGACGATTTCGTCGGCTTGGTTGAACGCCAGGCTGACGACCTCGATCTTTTTCCCCAACGTGTCGCGTAATTTCTCGGCGGGGATAGCCGCGGCTAAAAGGAGATTATTCGCCGGTTCCGTCGAGCGGGGAAGCGCGGCCATGTCGAAACGCGCGGGGGTCTGCGAGATCGGCTTTTCGGCCAGGGCCAGGTCCACGAGAGTGATCTTTTTTTCAAGGTCGGTGTAATCCGTGAAAAGCTTGGGGTTTGAATAGCCGTTCTGGGTGCGGACATCGCAGCCGGGCCGTTTCACCTCGACTTTGATGGCGTGGAATTTCCCGTCCCATTTTTCGCCGACGGAATAGCCCAGGACGTAATACGAACCGGTCATGGTATTGACCTTATCGGCGAACGGCTCGTAGTTGTACATGTTGCCCCAGTATTGGCCGCCCGTATCGTCCGACGTTTTTGACAGGGTCCAGGCGCCCGATTGCGTGGCCGGCACGGGGTCGATCGGGCCCGTATATAAAGACGAGATCGCAACATTTGACGTCTGCATTTCCTTCAACATATTCTCGTATTTCCAGGTGAGGTCCGAGGGGATAAAGGAGTAGACGATCGGGTAGGGGATTCCTTCGGAAAAGAGGATAAGATTTTTCTGGCCTTGGATGGTCCGAAGCGCCCAAGCGAGAGCGGTGAGACAATCGACGTAGGTCATGGCCGAAAGATGCCACATTTCCTTCGCGTCGTATTCGGGTAGGTCGGGCGTCGGCCTGGTCGTTTTCGCTTCCGGACGCGCGTCGGCAAAATTTCCAGCCGCCAGTTTCCTCTGATACTCGTCTTCCGAGTCTTCGAAACGTTGGCTGGAATCGCGAAGCCCGATCTTTGACACGAGGTCCCGGACCTTCCGATGGTCGGTCGTGAGATTGAGATTGATCTGAAGCAGCTTAAGGGTCGAAATGGAGAGGACGCCGACCTCGTCTGTGGGAAGAACTTGGGTGTCGAGGGAATGTTTGGCCGCTTCGCCCATTTTTCGAATGCCGAAGTAATTGTTGTATACGAAATCAAAGAAAAGAAAGAATTTACGGTTCAGAAGGCGCGGGGAGGGCGGAACCAGCGTCTGAACGACGCGCTCCTCGGTGCGCTCCCCCGAAGTGGGAAGGGAGAGAAC
>Ga0105152_10000430_pt1 | contig 12284 bp, 9 predicted proteins | sample LakBais05cmmetaG_FD_81534 | JGI IMG/M metagenome (GOLD analysis project Ga0105152, IMG submission 81534) | Lake sediment microbial communities from Lake Baikal, Russia to study Microbial Dark Matter (Phase II) - Lake Baikal sediment 0-5 cm | ecosystem: Environmental > Aquatic > Freshwater > Lake...
CCGCTGAAACCGCCGCCCCCTCCCGAAGAATAGTGGGCGGCCGAGGTGCTGGCCTGGTGGATGGCCGTGGCCGTGTGTTCGATGCTGCTGATCACGCTTTGAAGGCCGCCGCCGGCCAGGAACCCCGCCCGGCTGAATCCCACGTACCATACCGGGACGGCGGCCCGGTCGTCCTGCAGGATGACGGGCAGCATCTTGAGGATCTTTTTCGCGTTGCCGAAGAGAATGCCGAAGACGAGATAATGTTCCCAGAGCTTGTAAGCTTCCGGCGGGATCTCCCCGAACTCGGAGAAATCGTCGAGGAAGCGCTTGAGGCCCTTCCAGCTTTCGTTCTCCCGGGCCCAGGCCATCGTCCTCCTCTTGAGGGTCGGGACGAGGACCAGCGCCAGGATGAGAAGAACAGGGCTGATGGTCAGCACGGCCAGGGGCAGAGAGACGGCATAGAAAAGGTTCCGGGCCTTGAGGCTCTCTGGCTCGAGGAAGCCGAGGGGTTTCGCCGCTTCCCCTATGCTCTTTGTCCACTTTGTGTACCAGGCCTGGAATTTCTGGGGCTTTTTCTTCAGAAAATTCTGGAGTTCGTCGACGCGGAAGGAGGACCCCTTGATCGTTCCGGAGTGAACGGCCTCCTCGAACAGGAATAAAAGGAGCGCTTTTTCGTAGGGCAGCAGGTCTCCGGCCTGTGACATGTCTTTTTTCAGGGTGACCGTCGTTTCCACGGCCTCCTTCGAGCCGAAGAGACCTTTTTTCTGGATGGTCCGGTCCTCCATCTCCAGGACGCCCCGGCGGGCCAGGTCGAAGAGCGTCGCCGTGAACGCCGCCGGGGTCACGGTCCGTCCCTCGCGCATCAGCGTTTGGACGATGGCCGGCGGGTTTTTCGACGGCAGCTCGCGGACGTAATCCGGAAGGCCTTCGAACCGGTAGTCCTTCCCTGCGGCCGACCAGATGCGGAAATAGACGAGGAGCCAAATGAGCGGACCTACGACTTGCCAGCCTCCCCAGATGCCCAGGGCCTTCAGGAAACTCCGCTTGTTCACCGCGGATCTTTGCCGGCCGAGCTCCTCATCCCTCTGAGCCCTGCGGACACGCTCGATCGTGTCCTGAACGTAGCCCGCCTCCTCGGCCTTGATCGAGGCGAGGGTGTGCCGGTTCGACGGGACTCCGGCGACGATCCCGGCCGGCCAGACGACGCGAATCTCGAAAAACTGGCGAGAGGCCATGTCCGGAGCAGAAAAACGGGCCGTGCGCTCGTCGATGACCTCGGCCCAGCCGGCGAGGGGGCCGTGGCCCCAGACGTTGAGCTCCTCCTTCTTCGCGACCGGGCCGGGTAGAGTGACCGTGACCCGGACGTTCCTGGCCGGCTTGTCCCAGCCGTCGCCGATCGCCTGCCAGTAGAGTTCGGTGACGTCTGCGTAGCTCACGATCCCTCCCGTGACACGGTAATGGATATGGAAGGTTCGCCGCTCGTCCCGGGCGGAATAGAACCACTTGGCCGTAAGGCGCCCGCCTTCCTCCCCGATCTCCGTTCTCAGGGCCATCCCTTGCTCGTCCGTCACGGCGAGTCCCGAAACCTCGACTTCGCGGCGGACGCCCAGCCGTTCGACCCGCAGGGGAATGACGATGTAGGTATAGCTGAAGCTGCCCTCGAACTCGAAGGTGCGGTACTCGTCGACGAGGAACGAGCCATCGATTGCGACAGTGACATCCACCTTGACTTCCGGAAAATAGTAGTCTTTGGGCGCGGCGGCCGACGCGGGCATCGAAAGCGCCAAAAGGCAGGCTGCGGTCAGGAACATTTTGGACATGGAAGCTCCTTTCCGGGATGAGCTTCATTTTTAGCTTAGGATCGGGAGAAAATCAAGTCCGGACGGGTCAGGCCTCGCTGTCGGTCTTCATCCCGAAAATGTGGTCGATGAGTGTGAATTCGGCGTTAGGCTCGAGGCCGACGAACTGGAGCCCGGCCTCGAAAACCTCCTTGCCGTAAAGCTCCCTGACCCAGCGGACCTCGGCGATGGCCCGGATCCGCTTGCGAGACCGGCCCAGAGTGATGTCCAGCCGGACGCGGGCGCCCGCTTCGAGCGCGGCCACGGTCATGATGCGGACTCCGCCCATGGAGATGTCGCGGGTGAGGGAATAGTAGACCGTCGGGGTGCCGGGGTGGATCTCGCCGGTCATTAACGAAACAATGACCTTGTTTTCTTCGACGATACGGACGTCCCGGCGCTTATCCTTCATGGCCGCCGGCTCGTCCCAAGATTCAACATTCCCAAACGGGTGCCTCCGGATATATGATGGCCCGTGATGGATTAGTCGGCCAGGGCCGGTCGAGAATGAGTTTTGACATTTGAGAAATTGACAATCCGTCGATATTTAGGGTATGTAGAGTCCTCAAAAAAGGAGGTCCTATGAGGGACCATATGGGGACATGAACTTCTGAACCGTGTCCCCGATGCGGGAGATTCATGACATGACAAAGAAAGCACAGGACCTCGGCGTTGGAATCGTCGGCGGCGGGTTCATCGCCCGTTTCCACATCAAGTCCTGGGTCGGCGTCCGCGACGCCGACATCCTGGGCGTCTTCGATCCCGACGCGAAGCGGGCCCGAGAGGCCTGCGCCCTGGCCAAGTCGCTCGGCGTCGGCGAGGCCAAGCCCTACGCCTCGATCACGGACATGGCCGCCGACCCGCGCATCAAGGCCCTCTGGATCTGCGCCCCGAACTATACCCGGAGCGCGGTCATGGAAGAGATCGCCCAAGCCGTGCTCAAGGGGAAGGCGGAGCTCGTCGGCGTGGCCTGCGAGAAGCCGCTCGGCCGTAACGTCCGCGAAGCGAAGAAGATGCTCGAACTCGCGCGGAAGGCCAGCCTTCTTGACGGCTACCTGGAGAACCAGGTCTTCTCCCCGGCCGTCGTCCGGGGCAAGGAGATCGTCTGGGCCCGCGGCGCCGCTCTCTCCGGGCCGCCCTACCTGGCCCGCGCGGCCGAGGAGCATAGCGGACCCCACATGCCCTGGTTCTGGGAAGGCACGCTCCAGGGCGGCGGCGTCCTCAACGACATGATGTGCCACTCGGTCGAGGAGGCCCGGTTCATGCTGACCCCGCCCGGCGCCCGCCGCGACGTCCTGACCCCGGTGAGCGTCACCGCCTATACCAACTGCCTCAAGTGGCAGGAGCCCAGATACGCCGCTATCCTGGCCAAAAACAGCGGCGGCAAGACGGACTACCTCAAGCGGCCGTCCGAGGACTTCGCCCGGGCGCTCGTCGAATTCAAGGACAATGCCGGCAAGATCCTCGTCGTCGAGACGACGACGAGCTGGTGCTACGTGGGAGCGGGTCTCCGCCTGAGCATGGAGCTTCTCGGTCCCGAGTACGCCCTCCAGATCAACTCGCTCGACGCCGGACTCAAGGTCTTCTTCAGCCGCGAGGTCAAGGGCAAGGCCGGCGAGGACCTCGTCGAGAAACAAAATGCCGAGATCGGGCTGATGCCCATCGTCGCCGACGAAGCCGGCGAATACGGCTACATCGCCGAGAACCGGCACATGGTCCAGTCCTTCATCCGCGGCGTCCGGCCGGAGGAGAATTTCACCGACGGCGTCGCCGTCGCCGAACTTCTCATGGCCGCCTATCGGAGCGCCGAGCTGGGCAAGACCCTGGCCTTCCCGTTCAAAGGCATAGATGATTACGTCCCGCCCGTAGCCCGTGGGAAATGGAACCCGAAGTCGAAGTGAGAACGAACGAAGGAGAACCCATGAAACGCATTCCCGTCATCCTCGCCCTCGCCGTCTTCCTCGCCGCAGCGGCCGCCCCGGCCCTCGCGGCGGGCACGCCGGCCGCACCGCAGATCCGGCACATCTCGCCCGAGCTCCAGAAAGCCGTCGCTTCGACGGACTATGCGGGCGTGCGGATCAAGAAATTCCCCTTCGCCTCGGAGGCCTGGACGTTCCGCAAGTTCACCTTCGTCGAGACCCTCCGGATGCTCAAGGAGCTGGGTGTCGCCGCCGTTGAGGCCTTCCCCGGCCAGGCCCTCGCGGCCGAGCTCCCCGGAGCACGCTTCGACGAAACGATGACCACCGACGAGGTCGCCTTCGCCAAGGAGGCCCTCAAGGCGGCCGGCGTCACGCTCTACGGCTACGGCGTCGTCGACATCGGCAAGACCGAAGAAAGCATGCGCCAGGTCTTCGAATTCGCCCGCAAGATGGGCATCCGCGTCGTCGTCTGCGAGCCGGCCGACGACGACTTCACCCTGCTCGAGAAGCTGGTCAAGGAATACGACATCAAAATCGCCATCCACAACCACCCTGCGCCCTCGAAGTACAACCTGCCCGAGACCGTCTTCAGCCATATCGACGGCAAGGACCCGCGCATCGGCTCCTGCGCCGACAGCGGCCACTGGATGCGGGGCCTGAACGACCCGCGCGAGGCCTTCAAGCTCCTCCAGGGCCGTATCCTCGACGTCCACCTCAAGGATCGCAGCGATTTCGGCACAGCCAAGGGCGTCGACGACGTCTCTTGGGGCGCGGGCAGGGGGATGATCCGCGACCTCCTGGCCGAGCTGACCCTCCAGGACTACGACGGCTACCTGACGATGGAATACGAGAACGAATCCGAGGTCGACGACCCCCGGCCCGCCTTCCGCAAGAGCATCGCCTACGTCAAAAGCGTCACTTATTTCGAGGGCTACACCCAGATCCTCCGGCGTTCAGGCGGCCGCTACGAGAAACACGGCTGGAACCACTATGGGCCGGGCTACTTCGAGGTCGACGAGAGGACGGGCGTCCTCAAGGGCCAGAGCGGCATGGGCCTCCTCTGGTACTCGAAAAAAGTCAGGGATTTCGTCCTCGAGTTCGATTTCAAGTGTTCGACCGAGGCCACGAACTCGGGCATCTTCCTCCGAGTGCCCTCCGTCCCCGTGAGCGACGACTATATTTACCATTCGATCGAGATCCAGATCGACGATAAGTCGACGGGCATCCATCACACCGGGGCCGCCTACGATATCGAAGCTCCCAAGGTCCTGGCTTCCCTGCCCACGGGCGAATGGAACCATTTCAAGATCGAATTCAAGGGCATGCGCCTCAAGATCGAGCTCAACGGAAAGCCGGTCATGGACTGGGAGGCCAAACCGGGCGGCAAGGTCAAGGACATCTCTCCCGAGGGCTATATCGGCCTCCAAAACCACGACAGCCAGTCCCCTCCCTACTTCCGGAACGTCTATATCAAAGAGCTCTGATCGGCCATCAGGCGCCTGGGAGAGCTGTTAGATAAAAGGAGAAGTGAGCATGACAGCGGCAAAGAATACGCGCAGCAGACTGTTTATCATGATGGTGATGGAGTTCTTCATTTGGGGCGCATGGCTTCCGCTGATATTCAGCTATTTGCCGAGTCTCGGATTCACAACGACCCAGCAGGCCTGGATCCTGAATGCCTTCCCCCTCTCTGCCATCGTCGGCATGTTTTTCAGTAACCAGTTCGCGGATCGCCATTTCGCCGCTGAGAAGTTCCTGGGTTTGAGTCACCTCATCGGCGGACTCGCGATACTCGGGCTGGGATTCACCCGCGAGTTCTGGCCCTTTTTTGTCCTGATGCTCGTGCATTGCCTTTTCTACGTCCCGACCATCTCGATCGCCAACTCGATCGCCTTCACCCACATGAAGGACGCGCAGAAAGAGTTCGGTTTTGTCCGCATGGGGGGCACCATAGGCTGGATTCTCGCTGCCTGGCCGTTCACGTTCATTCTCGTGGATTGGGCCCGAGTCAAGGCCGCGGCACCGCAGGGAGTAATCGCTTGGCTCGGAACAGCCCTCGGCTCAGGACTCACCGGCCAAGCGTTGAGACAAGCGACGCGCTGGACATTTATCGTAGCGGGCGTCGTCTCCCTGGGTCTGGCCGCCTACAGCCTGCTCCTCCCCCACACCCCGCCAAAGAAAAAAAAACCGGATGCTTCCGCTGCCGAACGCTTCGCTTGGCTTGAAGCGGTGAGGTTGCTCAAGCACCCGTTCGTGCTGATTCTGTGGTTCTTAGCGTTCGTCGACGCTTTCGTTCATAATTCGTATTTTAACTGGACCGCTTCGTTCCTCGGCGCTAGACCCGAGGCCGGCGGCGTCGGCATTCCCGGCAACTGGATCATGCCCGTCATGAGTTTGGGCCAAGTCTCGGAGATCCTGACCATGCTCGTCTTAGGAGCCGTGTTGAAAAAACTCGGCTGGCGGCTTACGATGCTCATAGGCATTCTTGGGCATGCCGGCCGGTTCGCGGTATACGCCTTTTTCCCCTCCCAGCCATGGATGATCGTGGCTATCCAGGTCTTGCATGGCATCTGCTACGCTTTCTTCTTCGCCACGGTCTACATTTTTGTGGACGCGTATTTCCCTAAGGATGTTCGTTCGAGCGCGCAGGGGCTATTCAATGTGATGATTCTCGGCCTCGGAGTACTGGCGGCCAACTCGCTGTGCCCGTGGCTGATACAATCGGTCTTCACCGTCAACGGCGTTACGGACTTCCGCTCGATGTTCTTGCTGCCGTGCCTGACCGCGCTGGGAGCCGCTATCTTGCTGGCTGTGGCCTTTCGGCCTCCGGCAAGGGTCGAGACGGTCCAAGGCCAATCGTAGGGTTCGATCGGACTTGCCGGCTGAGACGGATAGGATCGAGAAGGAGAGAGGCTGAGATCTCCATGAAGATCCGCTACCTCGACGGCAACCGGCTCTACTACGCCTTCCTCGCCGGCGGGCAGGCGGTCATCCGCGACCGGGCCTATCTCAACAAGATCAATGTCTTTCCCGTCCCGGACTCCGAGTCTTCCTACTCCAGGGCTTGTTCCTTCTTTTGATCAGCACTGCCGTGATCCTCATCAACACAGCGGTCAGCGCTGGCTCGGCTCGCCCCTTGGGACTCTTAGATTTGGCTGGGACGGCCGTCTGGATGACGGGGTTATTCTTCGAAGCGGTCGGTGACGCCCAGCTCGCCCACTTCAAGCGGGACCCGGAGAGCCGCGGCAGGATCATGAACCGGGGTCTGTGGAAATATACACGTCATCCGAATTATTTCGGCGAATCACTGATGTGGTGGGGGATCTTCATCCTGGCGCTTTCCGAACCGGGCGGATGGACGACGATCGTCAGCCCGGTCCTCGTCACCTTCCTGCTCGTCCGCGTCTCGGGCATCCCGATGCTCGGGGAAAAGTACGCCGGGAACGCGGAGTACCAGGCCTACGCCCGCAGGACGAGCGCCTTCGTCCCCTGGGTCCCGAAAAATTCCTAGAAGCCCGGGCTGATGCTCAGCTGGAGATGCCAGCCGCGGACCGGCCGGTCGATCGGGTAGACGTAGTTCAACCCGAGGATGAGGTAGCCGAAGAGGTTCGTTCTCAAGCCGATCCCGTAGCTGCTGATGGGCTTCCGGTTGCCGCCGAAGAATGTGGGCTTGACGTCGTCCGAGGTCTCCCCTCCCCACCAAGAACCGGGGTTCTGGGCGTAGGCGACGCCCCAGTCGAAGAAGCCGAAGAATTCGAGGGGCCAGGCGCCGAAGTAACCCTTGCCCAGGCCGAGGAGGCCCAGCAGCGGGAACCGGAGTTCCACATTGCCCATGATCATCTTGCTGCCGTAGAGCCGGTTGGGATCGAAGGCCTTGGACGGATCCTGTTGGTACGCGGTTAGCTCCGCGTTGGAGAACGATTCGTAGCCGCGGACGAGGTCCCAGTAGGCGATATAAAGGGGATAGAACCGATCGTCCTCGGCGTCCTTCCCATAGCGCCCCAGGTGAAGGGCCCGGAAGGCCAGCGTAAAGGGCCTCAACGGCACGAAGTACTTGCGGAAATCCGCCGAGACCGTCACAAAGTTTATGCTTCCGACGGCCGGAGACACGGCCAGGCCGATATTCTGTCCGAGGATCGGGCTCGTCGCCCCAAAGATCCCGGTGTCATAATAATAACCGGCTGTCAGGTAGCCGTAGGACAGCGCCGGGGGCATCGGCACACTCTCTTTTTCGTAGGCGATGAGGCCGCCGCTGATCATGGAATAGATCCGGGTGTAGATCGTCCGCCGGAAATCCTGGATGCGGAAGCCCGCGCTCAGCGAGAACCGACTGACCTGGCTGAAGGGGTACGACCCGAAGACGGAGAAGTCGTAGTTGATGAGCCGGAAGATGTCCCGCACCTCGAAAATCGCGGGTTCTCCCGCGAATTCGCCCTCGGACAGATAGTAATAGGGATAAGGATAGACAATCCGCTGGGCGGCCGCACCCCAGTTGAAACGTCCCTTGTTGTTGAGGTAGGCCAGGACGCCGGAGGTGTCGACGATTTGCGACCCGGTGAACGCGGTCGTGATGATCGTCCGGGTGCCGAGCATGTCGCTCCAGAACGCGGAGATGCCGCCCGCGGCGTAGGTCCCGAAGCGGTCGACGCCGACGCCGATGGAAGCCGGTGAAACATAATCCAGGGCGAGCTTGGGCTTGTAGGCGGAAATCGTGAAGTTCGTATCCTTGGGCAGGCCGAAGAGCGGGTTCTTGAGGAGGCCGCCGAGGGCACCCTCCGGCTCCGCGCGCGGCGGCAGGATGGCGGGGTTGCGGTCGAACTGGGCCAGGAAGGCCTGCCCCTCGAGGACAGCGCCGTCGTCGATCGAATAGACCGTGTAGTAACCGTCCTGGTAGCCGGAGAAGACGACCCGGCCGGTGTTCTGGGCGACCGATATGGCGGGGCTGAGATCGGTAATGCCGCTGATGCCCGTGTACAGGTTCGTGACCTGGAAGAGCTTGCCCGAAGCGAGGTCGATCCGGTAGAGGTCGGTCTTGCCATTCTGGTCGGAGAGGAAATAGAGCCCCTTCGAGTCCGCGGTCCACTGAGGGTTGATGTTCTTGCCGTTGGGGAAGCCGAGGAGCTTCTGGATCCGGCCCGACTCGACGTCGAGCAGGGCCAGCTCGTAGTTCCCGATATCGACCCAGTCGAGGTTGGTCGAGAACCGCTCGGTAACGAAGGCGATGGTCTTGCCGTCGGGCGACCAGACCGGCTGGAGGTCGGCGAAGACGTCCCGGGTCATCTGCTTGAGGACGTTGTCCTTGAGGTCGTAGATGAAGAGGTCCGAGACCCCGCCGGTCAGGGCCGTGAAGGTGACGTAGCGGCCGTCCGGCGACCAGGCCGGGCTGAGGATCTCGGCCAGCTCGCCGAAGGGGATCTCCCGCTCGATCTTGTCCTTCTTCATGTCGAGGATAGTCAGGACCGGGCGGCCCTTGGCTACTCCGCCGAAGACGAATTTCTCGCCGCTGGCGTCCCAGGAGCCGGCGGACTTGATGAGCTGGATGCTCTCGAAATGGGGGTCCACGGCGGTCGAGATGATCTTCCGCTTGATCTTGCCGGTGTCGGCATCCGCCAGGTAAAGGTCGATCGAGAACATGTCCCGGGTCGAAAGAAACACGAGCTCTTTGCCGTTGGGGCTGATGGACGGTGCGATGTTGTAGGGATTGGACTCCACGCCCTTGAACAAGGCCTTGGCGAACTTGTCGGGCGCCTGGGTTTTTTCGATAAGCGGGGTGTAGGCATCTTGCATCGACTTATGCCAATCGGCCGAAAGCTGCTTCAGCTTGATGCCAAGCACGCTCTCGAGGATGATTTCGTAGTCCCCGGTGCGGCCGACCGATTTCATCATCTTGCCGATGACTTCGTCTCCCCAGCGCCCCGTGATGTACGCCCACACGGCCTGGCCCCACCGGTAGGGGAAATACTTGTAGGAGTTTCCAAGCTTGCTGATCTGCGGCAGTTCCTTGCGGCGGACGGCGTCCCGCATCCACATCGAGGTGTTCTCGTCGACCGAGCCGATGGACAGATACTCGGCCATGCCCTCGATGAACCAGAGGGGAATGCGGAGGCCCATCTCGTTCCCCCGGGCCTGGTCGGAATGGCCCTGGGCCATGATGTCGTACTGGAAGGCGTGGACAAGCTCGTGACCGATGACGTGGTCGGTTTCGGCGAGCGAGGCCCCGTAGGGCAGGACGATCCGGCGCTTGAACGACTCGGTGACGCCGCCCGTCCCTTCGCCCAGGATGTCCGGGATGACGGTCGTCTGCTGGAATTCCGGCCCGCTCCCGTAGAGGATGAGGGGCTGGCGGCCCTTGAGCTCATGGTTGAACATCCGGGAGATACGCGAATACCAGCGCTCGGCCATGAGGGCGGCCAGCTTGACCGTTTGTTCATCCTGGAGATAGAAGTAGATATCGTAGTGCCGGGTCTTCATGATCTTGAAGTCGAACTTTTGGTACTGGACCTTGTTCCGGCCGTAATACTGGGCCTTGAGGCCCGGCGCGCCCACGCCGGCCAGGAAGCCCACGAGGCTTAAGGCGACGAGGAATTTTGAAAAAGCGGAATGCCGCATGGATGTTCTCCTTTTATGGACGTATTGTGGCGGAAAAATAGGGGGTGTGGAAATACCCTCCGTGATGGGAGGCCTTGACTCAAACATAGGTCGAAACTCCTTTCGACCCCTTTCCGCAAATATCTTAGCGGAATCATCGGGTTTTGTCCAGCGCGGAAGTTGACCCCGCGTTCCGAATTCGGGTAAGATGCTGGACGTCAAGCATGACGATACAGATCTTGATCATTCTCGCGGGCATGATCGCCGCGTACGTCGCGGCCAAGGCCGCCAAGCTGTCCGTCGAGCTGAGCATGTTCGCCTCGGCCCTGGCCGGCGGCGTCGCCGGAGCGTTCCTCAAGACGCCGCCTGTCGCCGACCTGGGGCGCCACCTCGTCGAGGGCTCTTTCACCTACCTCGACGTCATCCTCGTCTTCTTCACGGCGACGCTCTTCATGACCATCGTCAACGAATCGGGCGGCGTCGTCTACGTCGTCCGGGCGACGCTCCGCGTCTTCGGGAAGAAGCGGGTCCTCGTCCTGCTCGTCCTGATGGTCATCGTCCTCATCCCCGGCGCCCTGACCGGGGCCGGGAGCGTATCGCTTCTCGTCGTCGGAGCCCCGGTGGCCATGGCTCTCGGTCGCCTCGGTGTCCCCCGCAAGAAGGTGGCTGCCATCCTCTTCATCGTGGCCGGCCTGAGCGCGGCCGCGCCCCCGGTCAACATCTGGGCCATGATCCTCTGCGCCGGGACGGCCATCCCCTACGTCGGCTTCGAGTTCACCCTGGGCATCCCCGTCCTTATCCTGGGCGCGTTCACCATCCTCGTCCTGGGCTGGAAGAAGGACCCGGGCGCCACGGCGGGACCCGTCGACCTGCCCGAGGCGCCGAAGGGCATGACCTGGTGGCGGGTCCTCCTGCCCTTCGCCGTCTTTTTCGGGCTGGTCATCGCCTACCGGGCCTGGCCCTTCGCAACGCCCATCTTCGGCCTGTCCCTCGAGTTCGCCGTCGCCGGAGCGGCGGCCCTTCTCCTCAGCCCCAAAAAAATCCCGTTTCTCACCCTGGCCCGGGACACGCTGAAAAGGCTTCTGCCTCTTCTCGCGACCATGGTCGTCGTCGGCATGCTCCAACAGGTGATGACCGTGACCGGGGTCCGCGGCCTTGTGTCATTCGCCGTCATCTCGACGCCGCTCGTCCTCCTCTTCTTCCTCCTCCCGGTCATCATCCCCTTCTCCGAGGGCGTCCTGACCTACGGCGCGGCGGCCATCATCGGCATCCCCCTGATCTGGTTCCTCGATTCGATCGGCTTCCACGCGACCGTCGTCATCGCCGGGCTGAGCCTTCTCTGGCCCCTCGGCGACGGCCTGCCGCCGACGGCCCTCATAGGCCGGCTGAGCAACATGGTCTCCGGATACGAGGGCTCTTACAAGGAGTTTCTCAAAGCGACCTGGCTGCCCTGGCTGGTCATCACCGCCGTGGGCATGGCCATGATCATCTTCAGCTCGAAGCTGACCTTCCTTGTCAAATGGAGCATGTAGCGAGGCGAAGGACGCACCGATGATCATGATCGCCTATTACATCATCACGGCCTTCATCCTCTTTCTCCTCGGCTGGAACTTCGTCCGGGAGAAGAAGAGCCGCGACGATCTCGCGCTCACCCTCCTGGTCATGATCCCCCTCCTCCTGAGGCTCCTGCGGGTAAAATGAAAGACGACGGCATGAAACGGGAATTTCTGTTCAAAGCCATTCTGGCGGGCGCTTTCCTCGGCCTCGTTCTCTGGGGCGGCCTCCCACTTTTCCGTCACAGACATTACGATGTTCCCATCATCAAAGGCCCGGGCGTGACCGCGGTCCTCCGCCTGAGCGATTTCTCCCCGCGGCTCAAGGGCACGGCGGGCGACACTTATGTTTTCGTCCTTCAGGGAAAAGAACCCGGCGGCAAGGCCCTGCTCATGGGCAACAC
>Ga0105152_10000432_pt1 | contig 12276 bp, 10 predicted proteins | sample LakBais05cmmetaG_FD_81534 | JGI IMG/M metagenome (GOLD analysis project Ga0105152, IMG submission 81534) | Lake sediment microbial communities from Lake Baikal, Russia to study Microbial Dark Matter (Phase II) - Lake Baikal sediment 0-5 cm | ecosystem: Environmental > Aquatic > Freshwater >...
CATATAACCAATCAATAAGAGCAAACGGATAATGCCTTCCAGAAGATTGCTCCACCAGGCGTTCCAGTGCAGGAAATGCTCGGACAGCCAGCCAACTCCCGCCGGAGCCAGGAAGAAGATGCCGATGGCAACCAGGAAGGTCATACCGAGGGTCAGGTAGAGTACCGGGCCTTCCAGTTTTTCGTCTTCGCCGGTTTGCAGATTGGCAGAATCGGTCAGGGCGCGCATTCCCAAGCCGAGCGAATCCCACAGCAGGATCAGCCCGCGCAGGAACGGGATTTTTGCCAAACGGGATTTATAGATACCGCCCAGCAGCTCGACTTTGGTGGCAATGCTGCCATCTGGGGCACGCATTGCCACGGCACAGGTGTTACGCCCCCGCATCATCACGCCTTCGATGACCGCCTGTCCGCCATAGGTAACAAGTTTATCGTTCATACCGATAATCTCCAGAAAATTCGGCGGGGGTCTATGACCCCCGCCGGTGGTGTAAGACTAGGGTTTCAAATTCGAGAAGAAATGGATGACCGCCTCGATACCCCGGTACCAGGTGGGCAGGTGCATTTTTTCGTTAGGCGCATGGATGTTGTCATCCGGCAAACCGAAACCGCAGACAACCGACTCGATGCCCAGCAGATTCTGCATATCCCTTACTACTGGGATGGAACCGCCCTCGCGCCGGAAGTACGGGCGCATTCCCCACACTGTCTCCAAAGCCTTGCCCATTGCCCGGACGCCGATGTTGTTCCGGTCGGAGATGGAGGCCGAACCGCCTGCCATTGCGGTCAATTCCCAGCGAATATCTTTGGGGGAATGTTCTTCCAGATAGCGGAGCAACTGCTGGTGGACTTCCTTCGGATTCTGATCGGGAACCAGGCGCATGGATATTTTCGCCATCGCCCAGGCAGGGATGACCGTCTTGGACCCTTCCCCGGTGAATCCGGAAAGCATTCCATTAACATCCAGCGTAGGGCGCGCCCCGGTACGCTCGTTGACAGTGAAACCAGCCTCACCATACAACGCCGGCGCGCCAGTCACTTCGAGGAAGTGCTTATCATCAATCGGGAGACGCGCTAACTCATCGCGTTCTTCCTTGTTCAATTTTTGAACTCTGTTATAAAAACCAGGCAAAGTGATGCGTCCCTTGGCGTCGTGCATCCCGGCAACCAATTCGGCCAGGGCAATGGCCGGGTTATGGACAACGCCGCCATAAATACCGGAGTGCAGGTCTTGCGCCGGGCCATAAACCCGCAGTTCAAAATAAGCCAGACCGCGCAAAGCATAAGTGAGGGTCGGGTACTCTTTTCCGATCATGCCCGAATCCGGATTCATTGCAAAATCGCAGGCCAGCAAATCCTTGTGCTCGGAAATGAAAGTCCCCAGGTTGGGCGAACCGATTTCCTCTTCGCCCTCAAACAACCATTTGACATTCACCGGCAGTCCGTCGGTCTTGACGAGGGATTCGACCGCATTAAGCATAACCACATTCTGTCCCTTCATGTCCGAGGCGCCGCGGGCGTAAATTTCTTCGCCGCGTACTACCGGGTCAAAGGGACCGGTCTTCCACAGGTTAAGCGGGTCGGCTGGCTGAACATCATAGTGCCCATAAATAAGTACAATCGGCGCATCTGCCGCACCCAGCCATTCCCCATAAACAATCGGGTGTTTGGCGGTCGGGAAAACTTGCATTTTCTGCATCCCGAGGCCACGTAATTGCGCCGCCATCCACTCCGCGGCATGACGGATATCTGCGCTATGCGCCGGGTCAGTCGAAACTGACGGGATCGTCAGGATTTCTTTGAAGGCGTTCAGGAATTTTTCTTTATTCTTGCGGGCATATTGCAGGGCGGTCTCACGCTGATCTGTCATCGAATACTCCTTGTAACTTGATTTCTGTAGACAGAAAGCCGGGGGAAGGTTCCTGGACTTTTATATCTTTATGGTAAAACCGTCGGTTGTACGGTTTGTTCGAGAGTTCGGCGGATGACTAGGTACCAGGATGCAATCCCGTTGAAGCGGTCGGCAGCCTCAAAGAGCGGCACAGCCTGCACGCCTTGCACACGCTGGTCCACGCCAAAGGTATAGATCGGATAATACAGCGGCAATGCTGGGAGTTCGCGGGCGAAAATAACCTGGAAGTTGCGGTACAGGCGGGCACGGATATTCGGGTTGGCTACCACGCGCGCTTGTTCCAGGTATTCGCTGGCAGTGCGGTTGTCCCACTGAGCATAATTCTGTCCACCGGTTATCTCTGCCTGGTGCCAGAAAGGATAAGGGTCCGGGTCGTACGAACGGCTCAAGTCCAGGTCCACCAGCGCGGCCTGATAAGTGCGCGGCGTCAGGTAGTCGTTGAACAGAGATTCGTACGAGACCGCCTGGAGTTTCACTTCCACGCCAATCGCCGCCCAGTTTTGCAGGATGGTCTGGGCCAATTGCGCGTGAATGGTATCGTCCGGATAGACCATCGTAAAGGAGAGTGAAATGTTGTCTTTGGCGCGTACCGTCCCGTCCGGCGGGAGCAGGTACCCGGCAGCTTTAAGTTCATTAACCGCCGTATCAGGATCAAAACCGATGTGTTCAACGCCGTCATAATAAGCCCAGGTAAGAGGCAGCAACGGACTATCCGCCACGACCGCCTGTCCTTGGAGTAAATAATCCACCATCCACTGGCGGTTTAGGCCGGTCATTAATGCACGCCGGATTTTTTTATCCTGGAAAAACGGGACATCGTTATTGCCCAGGTTAAATAAAATCATGCTCAAGCGCGGCATCCGGCTGGAATAGCAGGACAGGTTGGGGTCAGAACATGTCGCCGCAAGATTGTTCGCCGGTATCTGGCTGATGCTAAGCACTTCTCCCTGGCTGTAGGCCGCCAGCGCCGCATCCGCACTCGGGTAATACCGGAAAACAATCTGTTCCACAAACGGGGCCTGGCCGTAGTAGTTCTCCGAGACGGTCAGCACCACGCCGGTAATTTGTCCGCTTTCAACGGTAAGATGATCAAACTTATACGGTCCACTACCGACCGGTGCCAGGTTGAACTCAGTGTTGGTCAGTTGGTCTGCAGAAACAGTTTCGAGCAGGTGCTGGGGCAAAACACCAAAGGTAAGATAATCGAGAAATGGAACAAACGGTTCTGGTAGAGTGAATTTGATATTTTTGTCGTCAAGACGGGTGATCTCCACCTGGTCCCACAAGGAGCGCACATCCGCTGGATAAGCCGAATATTCACCGCGCAGCAGGCTGATGGTAAACAGCACATCATCGCTGGTGATGGGCGTGCCGTCCTGCCAGACGGCGTTGGCGCGCAAAGTGACATTATAGATCGTCCCATCAGCAGAAACGCCCCACGACTCAGCCAAGTCGGGTTGCGGGACCCCGCACGAATCGAACCTGATCAGGCTGCCGAAGAGCAGCCGATCTATCTCTCTGTCAGCAGGATTGTTCAGGTCGAGCAGCGGGTTCAGTCGTCCGAACGAGCCGACCAGGGCTTCCGTATAAATGCCCCCGCTGGCTGGTTCAGGCAGGATCGGGTTCAGGGTTGGCTGCTGAGTCAACAAAAGAACCGCCACCACGATCAGTGTCAGCACAACCACCAGGATTTGCCAGCGCAGTTTTTTCATATTTCGAAATAAAGAAAGGCCGCTCGCAGGCGCTAAATGCAATCCAGCGATGGCCTTTCTCCTCATCAGAGAATATTAACGGGCAGAGAGAATCACAGAGGTGATAGCCAGGATGAAGAAAAGCACACTGAAAATGATCGTCACCCAGAAGAGGGTCTTCTCGATACCACGCCGGGCGGTGAAGACGCCCCCGGCATCCGACCCGGTCAGACCGCCCAGGCCAGCGCCCTTGCTTTGTAGGACAATACTGATAACCAGGGCAATTGATGTTAAAATCAAAGAACCATCTAGAAAGTTTTGCATTTATGAGCCTCCAGAGTTTTTGCCGCCAAATTATACCTGTTATTCAGGTAAACCGTCAAACAAGAATCCTGTCGACAAGATTCGCAGAAAGGGACTTTCATGCACGAACTGACCATCAACTTGCATATGCACACCACCTACTCCGATGGTTCCGGCACTCACGCGGACCTGGGGCGTGCCGCCCTTAAAACCGGCGTAGATGTACTCCTCGTCACCGACCACAACATCCTGGTACAGGGGGCGTCCGAATACTATCGGGATGGCAAAAAACGAGTTCTCGTGCTGGCTTGCGAGGAGATCCATGACCAGGACCGCGACCCGCAGAAAAACCACCTGCTCGTCTTCGGTACGGATCGGGAACTGGCCCCCCTGGCCGATAACCCCCAGTCCCTGATAGACGCGGTGCGCGCCGCTGGGGGTATCTGCTTCCTCGCGCATCCAGTAGACCCTGCCATGCCGGCCTTCGGTGAGACGGATATTTCCTGGGTAGATTGGGACGTTACCGGCTTTACCGGGATCGAACTCTGGAACGGCTTCAGCGAACTCAAATCGGTCGCAAAAGGGAAATGGGACGCAGTTGCTTATGCTTACTTCCCTGAGTTCATCCCCCATGGTCCGTTGCCAGAAACACTGCGCCGCTGGGACGAACTGACAGCCAAAGGCCAGCGCGTGGTGGCCGTCGGCGGCTCGGACGCCCATGCCCAGCATAAGTCCCTGGGGCCGCTGCATAAGATCATCTTCCCGTACGAGTATCATTTCTCGACGATAAACACCCATACCCTGGCGCCCACACCGCTCACCGGCGATTTGATCCGAGACCGCAAAATGGTCTTTGATGCCCTGGCCGCCGGTCACTGCTTCATTGGTTACGACCTCCCTGCCCCGACGCGTGGCTTCCACTTCTCTGCCCAGAGTAAAGACAGCACTGCCATTATGGGAGACGAAATCACCCCCGCTGGCGCAGTAACCTTGCAAGCCAAACTCCCGTCCGCCGCTGAAATCCGACTGGTCAAGAATGGCAAGGTAGTCAAGACCGCGCACGGCGATACACTGGTGCATATCACCGACGAGCCGGGGGCTTTCCGTATCGAAGCCTATAAGCGTTATCTTGGAAAGCTGCGCGGGTGGATATTCAGCAATCCGGTTTATGTAAAATAAGGCCTCCCCAAAACCGCCCTTTTCGCTTACAATACAGCCCGTTCAAGCCGCCCCGCGGCTTGCCTTCCGCCCCCGGCTCACCCACGGTGAATGTCCGGGAGCATATCCCGAGGAAAGGAGGTTATCCCTATGCGTCACTATGAGCTAGTCTGTATTGTCCATCCTGACCTGGATGAGGCCGCGTTTAACGGCGTCGTCGAAAAGGTCAAGGGTTGGGTCGTCGAAACCAGCGGCAGCGTGGATAAGGTCGAGATCTGGGGCCGCAAGCGCTTGGCTTACGCCATCAAGAAACATCGTGAAGGTCAGTACGTGCTGTTCAATCTCAGTCTCGAACCCACCGCTACCGCTACTATGGACCAGAATCTGCGCTTCCTGGAGCCGGTCATACGTTATATGATCGCTGCGGTTGAATAAGTAGTACCATCGTCGGTTTTCGACTTTTGCCTTTCGAGTAAGGAGGACGCGATGAGTCGTGGATTGAACAAGGTCATGGTGATTGGTCATTTGGGGCGCGACCCTGAAATGCGTTACACCCCTTCGGGACGTCCGGTAACAACCTTCACGGTCGCCACCAGTCGTTCTTGGAACACCGCCGACGGCGAACGCCATTCCGAAACAGAGTGGTTCAACGTCGTCACCTGGGGCAACCTGGCCGAAATCTGCAAACAATACCTGACCAAGGGTAAACAAGTCTACATCGAAGGCCGCCTGCAAACCCGACGCTGGGAAGATAAAGAAGGCGTCAAGCACTCCACCGTCGAGATCGTCGCCAATGAAATGATGATGCTCGGTGAGCGCCGCGAGGCAAATAGCCATGCCCCGGCCGGTGAAGAGCCTGTCGCCTCGGAAGAATCCGAAGGCCAGTCCGGGGAAGACGAATTTCCCTTCTAGCCTTTTTAGAAGTAGTGACGATTTTTATAAAACGATATTAATCGCCGCTACCCAGGACAAATTGGAGGTAAGTCCTTATGGAACGTGAACCTCGCAACGAACACGATATGGATCAGGGCGGTGAACGCCGTTATTACGCCCGCCCCAAAGTCTGCCAGTTCTGTGCCGATAAGCACCTGACAATTGACTACAAACAGGCGGATGTACTGCGCCGCTTAGTCACCGAAGAAGGTAAAATCCGCCCGCGCCGCCAGACCGGTACTTGCGCAAAACACCAGCGCGTCCTGGCTGGCGCCATCAAACGCGCCCGTCACATCGGCCTGCTTCCCTTTACTGGCAGCGAACGCGACGACCGTTAATCTATTCAATCTTTGTGAAAGGGTATGGAATGCTTCCTTGCCCTCCAACGACTATACGCGTGTCATTGCGACGGATATGCTGAATACAGCTAAACGCCCGCAATGGCATTATTACGTATGAGGCATTTATGGCAAAAGATAAGCCCACCAAGATCCAATCCAAGAAACACCTGGCTCGCTTGGAACGCGAGCGCCGCCAGACACGACTCATCACCTCAATTGCTATTGGCATTGTAGTCGTCATCGTTGGACTCATCGGCTATGGGATTCTGAATGAAACTTTCCTGAAAGCCCGTCAACCGGTAGTCACAGTCAATGGCGATTCAGTCACCATGCGCGAATTCCAGGTGCGAGTCCGGCTCGCTCGCCAACAATACGTTGACCAATACATGCAATACTACCAGTTCGCCCAGATGTTCGGTATTGACCTCACGACGGACTCGAGCATGTCTCAAACAATGACCCAGATTCAGTCACAGTTGGATACCCCATCTCTGGTTGGTAACCAGGTGCTCGAAGACATTACCAACGACCTGCTCATCCGGCAATATGCCAAGGCCAACGGGATCGTCGTCACGGAGGCAGATGTGGAAAAAGCCATCCACGACGCCTATGGCTATTACCCGGACGGGACTCCTACTCCTGCCCCCACCGGCACACCGCTCACTTATCCGACCTGGTCGGCAACACAGTACGCTTTAATTACACCGACCATTGCCGTGACTCTCTCTCCATCTGAGACTCCGGCACCAACTCAAACTCTCGACCTGACCGCTACTGCGACAGCCATTCCAAGCCTGACGCCTACTGCCACACCATACACGCTGGATGGGTTCCAAAGCCGCTATAAAGAGGGGCTGAGTTTTTATGCCAAATTGGGAATGACCGAGACCAACTTCCGCAAAATCCTCTTTGAAAGCCGCATCTACCGGCAGCGCCTCTCTGATATTGTCACCGCCAATGTGACACACGAGCAGGAGCAGGTCTGGGCACGCCACATCCTTGTTGCTGACGAAGCGACCGCTCAAAGCGTCCGCGAACAATTGCTGGCCGGTGCAGATTTCGCTACACTCGCCGCCCAGTACTCACTTGATACCGGCAGTAAGGATACAGGTGGTGACCTGGGCTGGTTTGGAAAAGGCAAGTTCCCAGAGTTTGAAACAGCCGCCTTCGCCATGCAGGTTGGTGAAATCAGCCAGCCGGTACAGACCACCTACGGTTGGCATATTATCCAGGTGCTCGGACACGAGACTCGTCCGCTTACAGATACCGAATACACAGACGCCGTCACCGCGGCATTCAATCAATGGCTCACGGATCAGCGTACTGGCGCCAACATTGTCATCTCCGGTACCTGGACAGCCAACATCCCCGACCAGCCCAGCCTGCAAAGCGCCTTCGACGAATTGTATGCGACCGCTACGGCATACGCCAACCAGGCTCCGCAACAGCCAACACCGACACCGTAATTCGCAGTTACCTACTGGTTTTTGGCAGTAAACAGAAAGCGGTTAGCTTCGTCGCTAACCGCTTTTGATTCCTGATATAACCACAAAAAGGATATAACTACTTCAGATACTCTTCGGAAATTTGATCCAGTTTCAGGCTGATGACCTGACTGGCCGAATCGCGCCCCATCGTCACCCCATAGATGACATCCGCCGCCTGAACCGTGTTGCGGTTGTGGGTGATGATAATGAACTGCGTTTCTTTGCTCAACTCCAGCAGCAGGCCCCGGAAACGGCCCACGTTGGCCTCGTCGAGCATGGCATCCACCTCATCCATCACGCAGACGGGCGTCGGCGAAACCTTGAGCAGTGCAAAGACCAATGCAATGGCTGTCAGGCTGCGCTCTCCGCCCGAGAGCAGAGAGAGACCTTGCTCGCGCCGTCCAGGCAGACGCGCTTCGATATCAATACCGGTCTCGGTCAGGTTTTCGGGATCGGTCAGGGTCAGCCGCGCCGACCCGCCGCCGAATAACCGGCGAAAGATTACGTGGAACTCCTCGGCCACTGCGTCAAATGTTTTCCGGAATTCGCGGCGGGTCAGTATGTCCAGTTCTGCAATCACCTTGCGCAGGTCGGCTTCAGCTTTATGCAAATCCTCCACCTGCGTGGTCAGGAAGATGTGGCGCTCCTTGACCGACTTGAACTCCTGTTGCGCTTCCGGGTTGACCGCTCCCATGCGCCGTAGTTGCGCCCGCTGGCGGGTCATATTGTCTTCCAGGTCGGCAGCCAGTTCGGTCACCACCGGCAACTGATCAACCATTCCTCCGAACGGCAGCGGCACAGGGCCGGAAACATCTGTGGCGTACTCGAAGGCCACCAGACCAAAGTCGTCCTCGATCTTCTGGCGCAAGTTCTGCAGGGCTTCCTGCTTGCGGCCCAGGTCAAGCTGGATCTGGTTGTACGTCCGCTCGACGCGCGCCAGCGCCGCCTGTCCCTCGGTCTCTTTTTTCTGCAATTCCACTTCCTGCGCCTCGGGGGTTTCCAGTTCCTTCTCCGCCGGTCCGATCAGGCTGCGCAGTTCCTCCAGCTGGGCATTCATCCCGGCAGCCTGACCGCGCTGGTTTTCCCGCTCGGCTTCCAACCCTGCCAACGATGTATCAATCTCCGTCAGGCGGCTTTCCAACCCGGCCTGTTGTTCTTGCAGACGAGCAGCAATTTGCTTACGCTCGCCATGCCGCGTCCGGGCATCGCTCAGGGCTCGCTCGGCCACCGCCGACCGCGTCCCCCAGAACGTAACCTGCTCCTGGAACTCGTCCAGGGTCAGGGCCGCCATTGCTGCCGTCTTCGTCCGGAGGGCTTCCTGGGCCTGGGCAGCATCCTTTTCATTCTGGGAGAGCGTCACGGCAGACTGCTGGCGCTCTTTTTCTGCCTGCAAAATTTCAGACTCGATGCTCTGTTTCTGGCCGACTTGCCAGTCCCGTTGCCGCTGCGCCGTTTCTTCCCGGACCTGGGCCTGGCGTTCGGTATCCCGAGCTGTTTCCAACCCGGCGCGCTTTTCTGCCAGGCCCTCTTTACAGTCTGCCTCGTGCTCGCGGGACGTTTCCATCTGGCCGGATATTTTTTTCGTCTCGTTGTCCAGCGCGGCAATCTGACGTTCTGCCTCCGCCAGGGATTCCTGCAATTCGCGCCGCTGGCGCGGACGCCCCAACGCGGCAGTCTTGGCCGGTTTCCCGGCCAACACCTGACCGGTGGCATGAAACACTTCGCCGCCCAGCGTCACCACGCGGACATTCTTGGGCTGGCCGGCCAGCACACGGCGTGCCACCGCCCGGTCGCGGACGACCAGCACCTGACCCAGCAGCAAATCCAGCGCTGGGCGCAGTTCCGCCGGAGCCTTGACTAAGTCCGATGCAACGCCCAGACAATTGGCATCCGGTTTCGTTTTTAGCGGTTCAGCAGGAGAAAGCCAGTCCAGCGGTAGGATTGAAGCCCGTCCGGACTGGTCTGAATCGAGCAAAGCCAGAGCCTGTTCGGCATCCCGCCCGGATGCCAACAGGACGGCATCGGTATACTCGCCCAGAGCTGCAGAGATCGCCACTTCTAGTTCCGCCGGAACATCCAGCGCAGCAGAAAGTGCGCCGCGTGCTCCTCCCAGTTTGGACTGGCGGGCAGCATCCAGGAGCAGTTTCGCTCCGTCGGCATAGCCGGCCAGGGATTGTTCGGCCTGCTCCAGCACATCCAGTTGCGCCTTGAGCCGGGCCTGTTCAGCCTGTTTGGCAGCTCGCTCGGCCTGTCTTTGCTTGACCTTTTCCTCCAGCTCCGCCAACCGCTTTTCCGCAGACTGGAACTCTGCCTCGGCTTTTTGCATGGCTGTTTCTGCTTTTTGACGAGCGGAGGCGGCGGCCTTGAATTCCTGCGAGGCCTGCCCGGCTTCGGAATCGGCAAGGGCGATGGCCTGAGTTGCAGCCTCCAGTTTTTGTTTCTGGGTTTCAGAGCGCGCGGCCAATTCGTCCATGCGCGCCTGCAAACCGGCGCGCTGGGCTGTGAGTTCATCCAATTTTTTGCGGGCAGACCCGAGGTCCGATTCGAGGCGGGATTCCTCGGCCTGGCGCTCGTTCAGGGCAGTCTGGGCTGCCCTGGCCTGAGTCTGCGCTTCGTCATATTCCGCCAGCAGGCGGGCAGCCTCAGTCTCGGCCGCGGACAGGCGTTCCCAGGCAATTTTGAGTTCCTCGGCCAGACGGGATTGCTCGCTCAAGGCCGCCTGGCGGTTGTCCAGCAGGGAGCGTTGACGCTCGTCGAGCATGGCCAGGTCTCTGCTGACAGACTCGCGGTTCTCATGCAGTTGCGCCGACTGGCGATGCCAGGAGTTCAGCCGCGCCCGCAAGCCGTTCAACCGGTCACGGAAAGCAGAAAATTCCTGCCGCACGCTCTGGTAGGATTCACGCGCCTCGTTCAGTTTGGTTTCCTGGGTACGCGCTAGGTCAATGGCCTCGGTCAGGTCACGCTGGGCACGGTGCCAGTGGAAACCATACCACTCGTGCAGCAGCACGCGCAAATCGGCCTGTACCTGGGAGTATTCCTGAGCGCGCGCCGCCTGGCGTTCGAGACTCTTTAGGCGCGGCTCCAGTTCGGCCAGGATGTCGAGTACACGATCGAGGTTACGCTGGGAGGTCTCCAACCGGCGCAGGGACTCCTCGCGCCGGGCGCGATAGAGGCCGATCCCGGCCGCTTCCTCGAAGAGGCGGCGGCGCTCATCGGCTTTGAGGGCCAGGGAGGCATCCACCAGCCCCTGCCCAAGGATGGTGTATGTCCGCTCGGAAAGACCGGACTTCGCCAGCAATTCATTGATATCCTTCAAGCGGACATGCTGGCTGTTGAGCAGGTACTCGTTGCGGCCATCCCGGTAGGCCCGCCGGGATAAGCCGACTTCGGAGAAATCCACCGGAAGCCAGCCATCGGTGTTATCGAACGTTATCCCTGCGGATGCCATGCCGGCGCGCGGCCGCTGTTCAGACCCGGCAAAAATCATATCTTCGGTCTTTTTGGCGCGCAACAGGCTGTAGGTCTGCTCCCCCAGCACCCAGCGCAGCGCGTCAGCAATGTTGGACTTGCCGGAGCCATTCGGCCCGACAATGGCAGTAATACCTTCGGAAAATTCAAAATTGGTCTTTGCGGCGAAGGTTTTATAACCGTGTAGTTCGAGGGATTTAAGGCGTAAAGGCATTGGATTATTGGGGATAAAGTTTAGGATTTTTCGATGGCTTCCAGCGCAGCCTGGGCAGCCGCGCGCTCCGCGACCTGTTTATTGTGCCCGCTACCACGTCCGTAGGCTTTGCCGTTGATCTGCACTTCGATTTCAAACATCCGCTGGTGGTCGGGACCGCTGATGGTCACGGTAACATATTTTGGGATGCCCAGTCTCTTTCCCTGCGACCATTCTTGCAGGCGCTTTTTGGGATTACGGGAATCCGATGAGAGAATTATCTGTTCACTGACCTGTTCCAACATGGGGTGGACAAGACGCTGGATGGTGGCAATATCGCTTTGCAAATATAGCGCCCCGATCACAGCCTCAAACGTGGCGCACAAAAGCACATCTTTCTGGCGGCCTCCAGCCTGGTTTTCCCCGTGCCCCAGGCGCATGGCAGACCCCAAGTCGAAGGCGCGGGCGAACTCGGCCAATTGCTCGGTACAGACCAGCGCCGAGCGCATATCCGTCAGTTCGCCTTCTGCCATTTCGGGGAAATGATTGTACAGCCAGGCTCCGGCAACAAAATCCAGAATAGCATCACCCAGAAATTCCAGGCGTTCGTTATCTTCCAACGCCTCCTGGTGCTCATTGACGTAGGAGCGGTGCGTCAGGGCACGCCTCAGCAGGAGCAGGTTTTTGAAAGGAAGCTCCAACCGCTGCACCAACGCGGCCGGAGACTCTTCGCGATTTCCTTCCGGGATGTGGTTCATATAGGCCTCCCGGAACTCAGGGAGCGCCAACCC
>Ga0105152_10000433_pt1 | contig 12275 bp, 10 predicted proteins | sample LakBais05cmmetaG_FD_81534 | JGI IMG/M metagenome (GOLD analysis project Ga0105152, IMG submission 81534) | Lake sediment microbial communities from Lake Baikal, Russia to study Microbial Dark Matter (Phase II) - Lake Baikal sediment 0-5 cm | ecosystem: Environmental > Aquatic > Freshwater >...
CCAGGGAAGCGACTATGACTATGAGCGTGGGCAATATGCCGAAGACGAACCCCGTATAGAGGGCGATCAGCAGGAACAGGTTGCGCTCGATGGTGTGGCGGCTTAAATTGAAAAGGTAGACGTCCGACTTGAAACCGCCGGGCCAGATAACGTCACGGTAGAGAAATAAGGTTACAGCACTGAACAGGGCGAGAATGATCCAGAAATGGTAGCGCGACCAGATTTTATGTGGAAATCTCATGTTACGTGGGCTTCTGCCAGGTTATTGAACATCCCTGCTGCAAAGATTTATTAAGGCAGCTCCTCCAGGGTGAGCCAGCCTTTCTTCAACCCGTATACAATAGCCTCGGACCGTGAACCCACGCCCAGCTTGTTGAATATGCTGCGCAGGTGAGTTTGAACCGTCCTCACACTCAAAGTCAGGCTATCGGCTATCTCCATGTTGCTCATACCTTTGGCCGCCAGCCTCAGTACCTCCATCTCCCTGTCGCTCAATACCTCGCCGGCCGTATGCACAGCCTGCTCTTCAACGGGCGACCGCAGCCGGTTAAGCACCTTCTTCATTATCCTGGGATGCAGCACCGGTTCGCCGTTCATTACCTGGCGTATGGCATGTATCAGTTCCTCACCGCTGGATTCTTTGAGGAGGTACCCGGCCGCGCCCGCCTCAATAAGGGCGAAAACATATTCATCATCATCGTACCCGGTCAGGACCAGGATGGCCGTATTCGGATAAATAGCCTTAACCTGCTTGGTAGCCTCGATCCCGTTCAACCGCGGCATTGCCACGTCCATGATGATTATGGCCGGCTTCAGTTTTTTTGCCAGTTCCACCGCCTCAATCCCATCACTGGCCTCGCCCACCACTTCAAAATCCGCCTGCGATTCCAGCAGGCGCCTGGTTCCTTCCCTGACAACCTTGTGGTCCTCGGCCAGAAGAATCCTCGTTTTCTCCATTTTCCATATCCCCTTAGAATGTGATTATATACACAATAAATACACTATTCAAGCCGCGGCGGTTTCCCTTTCAGCATAAATGCTTACGTATTTTAAGCTTTGAGACGGATGGAACGAAGCCCTGATTGTATTAGATTGTTATATAGTCGGGACCCTTGTTTTCCCCATCCGTCAGGCTGGCCAGACTTTGACTTTGAATATGAAAAGTAATAGAATTTTCAGTCGGTTGGGCCGTTTGACTGTACAGTCTCACCAGTGGAATAGGGTCGTATGACTTTATTCCACTTTTTTACGGATACATCCTGAGTTAGGAGGATTTTTATGGCAAAGCAAAAGGCAGCCCCAGCAAGCACCACGGACGCCGGGAGAGGCTTCGCCGGCAGGGCCTTCCAGAGGATCCAGGGGATCATCGATGATACCGGCGGCCAGGCAGGTGCGCCGATCCGCGTCCTCCAGCAGGCGCAGGGTATCGTGGGCTACCTGCCGCCAACCGTGCTGAAGACAATCTCGCGAGACCTCAAGATCCCCCTGAGCGAACTGCACGGTGTCGTCACGTTCTACAGCTTCTTCACCATGCAGCCCAAGGGAAGGCACGTCATACAGGTCTGCCTCGGCACTGCGTGCTACGTGAAAGGAGGCCAGGACATCCTCGACGTGCTGAAAAAAGACTATGGCATGGAGCCGGAGGGCATCACGCCGGACGGCAAATTCTCTCTTGAGACTGTACGCTGCCTCGGCTGCTGCGGCCTCGCACCGGTTATCGCCATCGGCGACGATATACACAGGAAAGTCAAGCCCGGCCACGTGAAAGATATCCTGAATATGTACCATTAGGAGGTAAATGAAGTGCCCAAGATAACCTCTACTGAAGAGTTAAGCAATCTAAAAAAGACAGTCGAACCGAGGCTTAAAATTCGCGGCGACGCGGATTTCAGCCATTACAAATCGTCTCCACAAATCTGCATACAGCAGTGCCGCGGCATGGGCTGCACAGCTGCCGGCGGCGATAAGGTAACCGATTTGTTCGAAGAGCTGATCAGGGAAAAAGGCCTTGAGAGCAAATTGACCATCGTCAGGACCGGCTGCCTCGGCCCCTGCGAGATGGGCCCTACCGTGATCGTGAACCCGGGCGATATCCTGTATGTCAGGGTCAAGCCCGAGGACGTCAAGGAGATCTTCGAGAAACACATCCTAAAGGGAGAGATAGTCGAAAGGCTGGTCTACCACGACCCGACCACCAATAAGGCCATACCTGAAAGGATGAAGATCAATTTCCTGGCGGACCAGGAATTCCGCATCCTGCACAATAACGGCATAATCGACCCCTGGGATATTGAAGAGTACATCGCCCGCGGCGGTTACGAAGCGCTGGGCAAAGCCCTTTACAGGATGAAGCCTGACGATATCCTCGAAGAGGTGAAGAAGTCAGGCCTCAGGGGCAGGGGCGGAGCGGGCTTCCCGACTGCCACCAAATGGGGCTTCCTCAAGAGCTCACCGGGAACGGTGAAATACCTCGTCTGCAACGGCGACGAAGGAGACCCGGGAGCATATATGAACCGCGCTGTGCTGGAGGGCAACCCCCACTCGATCATTGAAGGTATGGCCCTCGGCGCCTACGCAGTTGGCAACGTTAAACAGGGCTTCGCCTATATCCGCGCTGAGTACCCACTTGCCATCGAGACATTAAGCGCTGCCATCGCGCAGGCCCGGGAATACGGGCTGCTGGGCAAGAATATCATGGGCACCGATTTTGAGTTCAACCTGGATATCTTCCCCGGCGCCGGCGCCTTCGTCTGCGGCGAGGAAACCGCCCTGCTCATCTCCATCGAGGGCAAGCGCGGCATGCCCAGGCAGAGGCCTCCCTTCCCCTCCGACAAGGGCCTTTTCGGCAAGCCTTCTGCAATCAACAACGTCGAGACCTGGTCCATCGTACCGCGCATCATACGCGAGGGTGCTGACTGGTTCGCCTCGGTCGGAAGCGAGAAGAGCAAGGGCACCAAGTCTTTCAGCCTGGTAGGCAAGGTTAACAACGTGGGCCTGGTGGAAGTGCCGCTCGGTACCAGCCTGGGCAAGATAGTCTTCGATATCGGCGGCGGCGTCCCCGGCGGCAAGAAATATAAGGCCACCCAGATGGGTGGCCCATCCGGCGGCGTTATCCCCATCGAGCATGTGAACGTACCTGTCGATTATGAGTCTGTAACTGCTTTGGGCGCCATCATGGGGTCGGGCGGCCTTGTCGTCATGGACGAGGACAGTTGCATGGTGGACGTGGCCAAGTTCTTCCTGCAGTTCACCCGCGATGAATCCTGCGGCAAGTGTGTTCCCTGCCGCGCCGGCATCCCCAAGCTGCTTGGCCTGCTGACCAAGATTACCAGCGGCAAGGGTACCCTCGAAGATATTGATACCATCACTGAGCTATCCGAGATGATTCAGAAAACATCGATCTGCGGCCTCGGCCAGACAGCTCCCAACCCCGCGGTCTCCACCATCAGGCATTTCAGGGAAGAATATGAAGCCCATATCATCGACAAGAAGTGCCCGGCAGCGCTCTGCCAGGCGCTTTTCCGCGCACCCTGCCAGCACACCTGCCCGGTCGGGCTTGATGTGCCCGGGTACGTATCCCTCATCAAGAGCGACAAGCCGGCCGAAGCTTTCAAGCTGATCATGCAGCGCCTGCCGCTCCCCATGACTGTCGGCCGGGTTTGCCCGCATCCCTGCGAGAAGAAATGCCGCAGGGGGCAGGTTGACGAGGCGGTCTCCATCAGGCACCTCAAGAGGTATGCCTCGGATTACGCATACGAGCACGGCCTGTCTTACACGCCTGCAATAAAGGCCGCCAAAGCTGAGAAGGTAGCCGTCATAGGCGCCGGGCCCGCCGGCCTGGCGGCCGCCTGGGACCTGGCAGTAGAAGGTTACAAGGTCACAATTTTCGAGGCATTGCCCGTAGCCGGCGGCATGCTGGCGGTCGGTATACCCGAGTACAGGCTGCCCAAAGAGATACTAAATAAAGAGATCGACAACATAAAGAAGCTCGGTATCGAGATAAGGCTCAACAGCCCGGTCAAGGATATCGATGCTCTCTTCAAAGACGGGTTCAAAGCCGTATTCGTGGGCATCGGCGCCCACAAGGGCGATAAAATGGGCATCCCGGGCGAGGAGCTCGAGGGTGTTTACGATGCCATCGATTTCCTGCGCAACATCAACCTGGGCAAGGAAATCAAGGTCGGCAGGAAAGTGGCCGTCGTGGGCGGAGGCAACTCCGCTATCGATGCTGCCAGGGTGGCCCTGCGCAAGGGCGCCGGGGAAGTCCACATCGTCTACCGCAGGGAAAAGGCCGATATGCCCGCCGAGGAGGAAGAGATCCTGGCCGCCGAGGAAGAGGGTATCAAGCTGCATGTACTGACCGCCCCGGTCAAGGTCATCGGTAAGGGCGGCAAGGTATCGGGTATCGAGTGCAGCAAGATGGCGCTGGGAGATTTCGATAAGAGCGGCAGGCGCTCGCCCAAACCCATCGCCGGCTCGGAATACACGATTGAAGTCGATATGCTGATCGAGGCCATCGGCCAGAGGCCGGACACTGAATCAATCAAGCTGGGCAGCGTAAAGACCGCCCGGGGCGGCGTCCTGGTGGCCGACAAGAGGACACTGGCTACCGACCAGAAGGGCGTTTTCGCAGGCGGCGATGCCTTCACCGGCCCGTGGACCGTTATCGAGGCAATAGCTTCAGGTCAGAGGGCAGCCTCATCGATCAAGAGGTTCCTCTCCGGCAAAGACCCTGGTCCGAGGGTTGACCGGCAGGATGCCGAGACCTTCGAATACTCCAATGTGCCCCCGACCGATGCCGAAACCGCCGAGCGTGCAAGGGTGAGGATCGCCGAGATCCGCCCGGCGGACAGGAAAACCTCCCTCAAAGAGGTGGTCTTCGATTACACGGCGAAAGAAGCCCGTGAAGAATGCAGCAGATGCCTTAGATGCGATATTGGATAGGAGAATAGGCAAATGAGTGAAATAAGATTATTGATTAACGGGAAACAAGTTAAGGGGAAGCAGGGCGACACGGTCCTGGATGTCTGCCAGGCAAACAGCATCGACCTGCCCACACTGTGCCATTACAAGGGCCTGACTGAGGTTGGCGCCTGCAGGCTTTGCCTGGTCGAGATCGAAAAGGAAAGGAACCTGGTTCCGGCCTGCACCTACCCTGCGCGCGACGGCCAGGTGGTGTTAACAAGCACGGATAAGCTTGAGAAATACCGCAGGCTGGTGCTTGAATTGCTGTTTACGGAGCGCAACCACCTGTGCGCATACTGCGTGGCCACAGGAGATTGTGATCTGCAGAGCCTGGCGTATAAATACCAGATGGATAATGCTCGCTACCAGTACTCCTGGCCTAACCAGACCACTGACTCGTCCCATCCCAATATCGTCCTGGACCACAACCGCTGCATACTCTGCGGAAGGTGCATCCGCACCTGTGATGAGATCACCGGCGCACACGCGCTCGACTTCGGCAAACGCGGATGGAAGACCAATGTCTGCGCCGACATCAACCAGCCGCTGGGCGAATCCTCCTGTGTTTCCTGCGGGGGCTGCTTCCAGGCATGCCCGACCGGCGCTATCTTCTCCAAGATCAGCGCTTACAGGGGAAGGCCATCGGAGTGCACATCCGTGGAATCCACCTGTGCCATCTGCGGCGTCGGCTGCAATATCAACGGCCTGGTTAAAAACAACCGTGTAGTCAGGATCGACAGCCCTGACATGACCAAACCCCGCGGCCTTCTCTGCGAGATCGGCAGGTTCGAGCCGCTCTACGAAGCAGCCGACAGGGTCACCACGCCATTAAAACGCAATAACAAGGGACAGCTCGTGAGCTGCTCCTATGAAGAAGCTTTTGAAGCCATCTCCAGGAAGCTCGGCGCCTGCGACGGGGTCGCCGGGCTTGCTTCGGGCAAGGCCAACTCGGAAGCTTTAATAGCCTTCGCCGACCTGATGGATAAACTCGGCAGCAAAATGGTGGATACTCTCGACGGCGATGATTGCCGTACCGTTTCACAGGGCATAGCTAAATTCGACAGCAAGGCCGGACTGGATATGGAAGCAAAGCTCGAGGACATCCTCGCTGCCGAATGCATCGTTGTAATCGGGGCACATCCCACCAGGACCCACCCCGTAATCGGCTCTTATGTTATGCGTGCCGCATCCAAGAACAAGGCTCAACTGGTCGTGATCGATCCGCTGCGCAATCCCTTCACTTTCCGGGCTTCGGTCTGGCTCAAGCCGCCCGAGGGCAACAAAGAGCTTACCATCAAGGCACTGGGCAAGGCCATACTGGATCATCTCCCTGCCAGGGCAGCAGGCGACAAGAGCAAATACACAGCCGCATTCAAGGAAACCGATGTCAAGAAGGCCAGCAAGGACCTCGGCATCGATATGCACGATGTAGTAAAAGCCGGGGAGATTTTGGCTGGATCCAAAAACGGCATTATCATCTATGGTAGCGGTATCCTTCAATATAAAGATGCCGAACTGGTCGCGACAATATTGAATCTCGCTGCTCTCATCGGTGAGAAACCAAGGGTCATCTCCCTGAAGCGTTACGGCAACAGCCGGGGCGCGTGGGACCTGGGTTTGGTCAATGCAAAGGGTTCCGTAGCCGCAGACCTGGCCAGGGGCAAGGCCAGAGGCCTTTACCTGCTGCTGGCCGATGACCTGGCAGATTCACAGGCCCTGGCCGACAGCGTGAAAGGAGTTGAATTCGCAGTAGTCCAGGCCAGCTACCGCTCACCCATTACGGAGAAGGCGGATGTTGTCCTTCCATCCCTGCTCTGGACTGAAAGCAAAGGCAGCTATACCACCATCGACGGCATCAACAAGCAGACCGCACCCATGGTTAAAGCACGTGCAGAGATCAAGACAGATGCCGATACCCTCAAGGAAGTTGCCAGGCACCTGAAAAAATAAACGCCCGTAAGGAGTGAACAGATGGCAAAAGTTAAAGTAGCGACGGTCTGGCTGGAATCATGTGCAGGTTGTCACATGTCATTCCTCGATGTAGATGAATTTATAATCGATTTGTCGAAGCTGGTCGAGTTTCGCAGGAGCCCGATAACTGATATTAAGGACTTTACGCCGGTCGACGTCGGCATAGTCGAGGGTTCCGTGGGCAACGAAGAGGAAAAAGAAGTCATTGAAGAGCTGCGCCACAACTGCAAGATATTGATGGCCCTGGGCGATTGCGCCTGTTTTGGCGGAGTCTGCGCCATGCGCAATACCCTGGATAAAGAGGCTGTCCTGAAACGTGCCTATATAGATACTCCCAGCACTTACAAGGGTAAAATCCCGGTTTCACCCGGGGTCCCCGCATTGCTCGATAAGGTATACCCGGCCAATCAGATAGTTAAAGTGGATTGCTACGTGCCGGGCTGCCCGCCGGAGCCGGAGGCCATTAAATACGGCCTTACTGAGCTGCTGGCAGGCAGGATACCGGTTGTTCCCAGCAATATAATGCGCTTTGATTAAAGAGGTGAAATATGGCAGGTAAAACGATTGAAATCAACCCCATTACCAGGGTCGAGGGGCATGGCAAGGTAACCATACAGCTGGATGATGCGGGCAATGCCGTATCGGCCAGGTTCCATGATACACAGTTCCGCGGTTTTGAGAAATTCTGCGAAGGGCAGGTCTTCCAGGAGATGCCCAACCTGACACCCAGGATATGCGGCATCTGCCCGGTCAGCCACCAGCTTGCTTCGGCCAAAGCCTGCGATGCCATCCTGGGCAAAGAGTTGACACGGCCGGCCAAGCTGCTGAGGGAGTTGCTGCACCTGAGCCAGTATATCCAGTCACATGCCCTGCACTTCTTCCATCTCGCCAGCCCTGATTTTCTGCTCGGCTTTGACTCCGACCCGGCCACCAGGAATGTCATAGGACTTATCGGGGCAGACCCGGCGCTGGCCACCGAGGCCGTCAAGCTGCGCAGCTTCGGACAGTCTATCATCAAGAAACTTGGCGGCAAGAAAGTGCACCCGAACGCAGCCATACCTGGAGGTATGACCACCGCCCTATCCGCCGAGGACAGGGATTATTTCCTCAAGCAGATTGACTGGGCGCTGGCCGACGCACAGCTCGCAGTAAAAATATTCAAAGAATACGTTGCCGCCAACAAAAGTATGGTGGACAGCTTTGCCAAGTTCCCGTCAGCTTACCTCGGCATGGTGGACAAGGACAACAACCTTGCTTTCTACGACGGCAACCTGAGGCTGGTCGATTCGAAGGGAGTCGTGCTGGAGGACCAGTTCGACCCGTCCAAATACCTCGATATCATCGCCGAGTATGTGGAAGACTGGTCATACATGAAATTCCCGTTCTATAAGAGCCTGGGCTACCCGGGTGGCATTTACCGCGCCGGGCCGCTGGGCCGCCTCAATGCATGTACAGGCATTACCACCCCCCTGGCCAATGCGGAATTCAAGCTCTATAAGAAGCTTAGCCACAACGGCCTGGTGGAAGGCTCCATGTATTATCATTACGCCCGGCTCATCGAGCTCATCTACTCCATTGAAAAGACCAGGGAGATTCTGGAGGACAAAGACGTCACGTCCACGGACCTGCAGGTTACCTCCCACAAATACAACGAGCAGGGTGTTGGCGTGGTCGAAGCCCCCAGGGGCACACTCATCCACCATTACTGGGTAGATGAGACCGGCAAGATCACCGGGGTTAACTTGATCGTGGCTACCGGCAATAACAACGCTGCCATGAACCGCTCGGTATACGAAGTTGCCAAGGACTATATCAAGAACGGCAAGGTCACCGAGGGCATACTCAACAGGGTCGAAGCCGCCATCCGCTGTTACGATCCCTGCCTGTCGTGCTCCACTCACGCCCTCGGCCAGATGCCCCTGCACATCCAGCTCAGGGCGCCGGACGGCCAGATAGTAAGGAATATATACAGCTAAAGATTAGATACCGGTTAAAAGGCGGGTTACAGATTTGTAACCCGCCTTTTGTTTTGATATCTTTTGAACATGGCCTGCACCTTAATAATCGCCGGAAGCGAAGCCAGGGCAGCCAGCGGGGCAAACCTGCTGTGGGCAGCGCTGGATAATGGTTTCTATATTCCCAGCCTCTGTGCAGTCCGTGGTCTGCGAAGGCCACCTGCCTCATGCCGCCTCTGCTTTGTGGAAATCGCGGGCAGGCCCGGTGGTCCCGTCACGGCCTGCACGGAAAAGGTCAGCGACGGGATGTCGGTTACCCTTAACAGCCCGGGCATAAGACGGCTGCGTAAAACTGCTTTTGACCTGCTGTTAAGCAACCACCTGCTGGACTGCGGGCACTGTGTAAAAAACAGGGTTTGCGAGCTGCAACAGATCGCCTCCCGGGAGCATTTTAAACTCAGGGACCGGCGTTTTAATAATATCGGCAGGGAATTTTCCGTTGACTCCAGCCACCCGCTAATTATATTTGACCGTAACAAGTGCGTTCTCTGCGGAAAGTGCATCCGGGCCTGCAACGAAAGTGGGACATCGGTCCTGGACTTCGCCTACCGTGGGCTGAGGACAACCGTTTCCACTTTTGCGCAAATGCCCCTGGCCGAGACTGACTGCAATTCCTGCGTAGCCTGCGCCGCGGCTTGCCCCGTCGGATCTATCTACCTCAAGTCACTCCTGCCAGGCGTCCCTGCCGATTAGAGGGACGAAGCGGCACCCTCCCAGTTTCTCTGTCCTGTTCCCCATCTTTCCCCTTGTAACACGTAACAGTTCCTGCTCCAGTCTTGAGCCTACCGGGATCACCAGCCTGCCCCCCTCAGCCAGCTGGTCTATCAGCGTCTGGTGTACAGTAGGGGCCGCGGCAGCTACCAATATGGCATCATAGGGCGCATACTTTTCACACCCCAGTTGATCGCCGGCAAGCTCAACCTGAAAATTCTTATAGCCCAGTTCAGACAGTAACTTACCAGCCGCCTCTGCAAGCTCGGGTATCCTCTCTACGCTATAGACGAACCCGGCGAGCTCGGCCAGTACTGCAGCCTGGTAGCCGCTGCCGGTGCCTATCTCCAGCACCTTTTCCTGGCCCTTCAATTCCAGCGCTTCCGTCATGAGGGCAACTATATAGGGTTGTGAGATAGTCTGGCCATAGCCTATTCCAATGGGCCTGTCATCATAGGCCGATGACTGCAGCTCAACGGGGACGAAACGCTCGCGCGGTACCCGAGACATGGCTAAAAGCGTGCGTTTATCTTTGATACCGGGAGATATCGACTCAATCAGGATCTGCCGGGCCCTGCCGAAGTCCACAGGAGTACAATCCTATGATTTCAAGGCAGGGACAAATGTCAGTATAACAAGTACCAGGATTAATGCCCCTGCGATTACGGCGATGCGCACAAGATCGGATTTTACGTAACCATAATTCTGCGGCTGTACAGCTGCCGCTGCCGCGTTTACCTGCGCTTTAGCGGTGGCGGGCTGCGCCTTTTGTTGCGCCGGCCCGGCATCCGGCTGCCGGGACGTATTTACAACCCTGCTCCTGACTCTGACTTTACGCGATTTTTTAGCCATATATACTCTCCTGGATGATTATTGCAATCAAATAAAAAGGTTTACACCTGCTTATATGCCCTGGTGGTAGAGATATGCGCGTGCCCCAGCACTTCCTGCACCGATTGCATATCGGCGCCGTTGTTCAGCCTATGGACGGCGTAGCTGTGCCTGATCGTTCGTGGAGTGACCTTGGCTGAAAGCCCGGCAGCACTGGCATATCCCTGGACTATCTGCCAGAACCCCTGCCTGGTCAGCCTTTCCCCCCTCTGATTAAGAAAGAGGGCCTTCTCCTTATCAGTGACCAGCAATTTAATACGCACTGAATCAATGTACTCCTGCATCATCCGCCCTATGCGGTTATCAAGGGGAATTTTCCTTAACTTTCCGCCACGTCCTATTAAATTGATGCAGTTGCGGCCTGTATCAACATCATCGACATTGAGCGACATCAGTTCGCTGGCCAGCAAACCGCTGGCATAAAGCAGTTCCAGCATGGCCTGGTCCCTTTTACCATCTATGGAGGGGACCCGCGCAGTCTCAGCCAGTAAACGCTGTATATCAGGCACTGATACGGCTGTAGGAAGCGGCCTGTTTACCCTCGGTGCAGTCAGCCTGGGGACCAGGTCCTTATTGACCTTGCCACGTTCGGCCATGAATTTGAGAAAGGTCCTCGCTGCCGCTATCTTCCTCGCGATAGTGGACACGGTATAGCTTTTCTCCTTGAGGTTCAACATGTAGGATGCCAGGTGCTCTTCGCTCAACTCCACGGAATTGCGGCCCGGCTCCTCTTTCCCTTTGGCTGCAGCTATATAATCTGATAGCTGGCTCAGATCATTATGGTAAGCGTCCAGGGTGTTCTTGGAGCACTTCTTCTCTTTAGCTATGTGATTTAAGAATAATCTTATGTCTTCTTCCATTTTGGCGACCACTATTTTAACATAAATCGGCGTCCCTCGAATAGGACATTAACCTGTTCCTTCCACACCTGTTGTCTGCCCATCGTTTCGATGTTAAAATTCACCCGGAAATGATTAAACTGCATATACTGTCTTATTTGAAGCTTTTGCCCCCAAAGCCCGGCGTCTACACCTTCAAAGACGCCGATGGTACAGTTATTTACATAGGCAAAGCGTCAAACTTACGCAACCGGGTAAAAAGCTACTTCAAATATACACCCAATCTCCCCGAAAAAACAGCCCGTCTGGTTGAACGGGTCGATAAAATTGAATTCGTAATTACAGAATCAGAAATTGCAGCCCTTGTACTTGAATGTCAGCAAATAAAAAAGTACAGGCCCCCTTACAACATCCTGCTCAAGGACGATAAGAGTTTTCCATATATTAAGGTCGATGTCAAAAATGAGTGGCCGACCATCAGTATAACCAGGCGGCGCTACAATGACGGCGCTAAATATATCGGCCGGGTCCCCAGCGCCTGGTCGGCGCGCCACACTTACGACTTTATAAAAAAAGTATTCCCTCTAAGGTCCTGCAACAAGCAGATAAGCGGGAGTGAAACAAGACCCTGCCTCAAGTACCATATCCGCCGCTGTCCCGGCCCCTGCATCAGCGCCATAAGCAAGGAAGAGTACCAGGCAATTGTCCGGCAGGTGGTGGCCGTGCTTGAGGGCAAAGAGGAGCTGGTCCTGCGTGACCTCAAAAAAGCCATGAGAGCGGCCTCGCGTTCACTTGAATTTGAGAAAGCAGCCGTTATACGAAACCAGGTCCAGGCCATCGAAGCAGTGATCGCCAGCAACAATATCCCCCTCAATATCCGTAG
>Ga0105152_10000434_pt1 | contig 12275 bp, 13 predicted proteins | sample LakBais05cmmetaG_FD_81534 | JGI IMG/M metagenome (GOLD analysis project Ga0105152, IMG submission 81534) | Lake sediment microbial communities from Lake Baikal, Russia to study Microbial Dark Matter (Phase II) - Lake Baikal sediment 0-5 cm | ecosystem: Environmental > Aquatic > Freshwater >...
AATTATCAATAAAATAAAGGCTAAACTCGAAGCACCAAATCCAAATGTCAAACGAATGTCAAAATCCTGTAACTCAAGGCTTCAGCCTCGATTCAGATCAACCCTTAAGGGTTAAGTTACACTTTGGATTTGATTTGACATTTGCCATGAACCATGCCATGCACCATGTTAGGTTCATGATTTGTCCTGAACTCTATGTAGTTCAGGAAACTTTGGCATTTGAAATTTTTTTTAATAGTTCCCGACCCCCACCTTCTCTTTCAGGAGAAGATAATCCTGCTCGGAAGAAGCAAAAATTCCGGTGTTACCCAGCCTGACATTCCTCAACCCGATGGCCTTGACTTCGAGGTAGGCCTCCAGCATCTCAGAAACCTTTGGGCTTTTGTATCGCTTCATTTGATATTCGGGGGAAAAGGCCAAAATTGTGAATGGGATTTCTGGATCAACATCGAAAATCAATTGGGCAATCTTCTTCAATTGGGGGGTCTCCACCAGGTTGGGGATATAAAGGGAAAGGACCTCCAGAACAAAACCTCTTTTGACGATCTCCTCAGGAAGTTTGAGAATATTTCGGTTGAAACAGCCGGTCAACCATTTATGGTCTGTCCCATCATAGGCCTTGATATCGAGCCAGAAAGAATCGACCCCTGCCTCCTTCAATGCATCGAGGTTCTGAGGGGTGAGGCCATAGCCATTTGTCTCGATCAGTACCCAAAGATCAGTCTCTGCCTTAATAAGACGGGTACATTGAATATAATACTCTGGGCAACAGGTCAGATCTCCACCCGTGAAGGCCACGACATTGCGAGCGGGCCCCCATCCCTGAGGACTCAAAAGAATATCTTTCTTCTGGATGACCTTAGGGCAGAGAGAAGATCGCTTTCCATACATCACACAGGATCCACAACAACGGCAGGCATCGTGGGCATGAAATGCAGTGGCTTTGCTCCGAGGCTCTCGAAGGGTAACCCCCCTCTCATACTCTTTACATGCCTTCAATACATCGGCGGGTGACCACCAATCCCCCTTGGCGATCTTTGTAAAGGTCCAAGAGTGACATTTTCGGCAAGAGAAGCTACAACCCGATTGATAGATGGAGAGGTAGTTTTCCGGACGAGAAAGGTGAACGGCAGAGATCAGCCTGAGGGGACCGTTGTCCGTCTGTTTGAGGGTGGCTTCGCAAGCCAAGGACTTTCCTCCCTCAATCTCCGTATAACAACTTCCCTGAGGATATCCCTGTTTAATGAGATTACACTTCACAATTAAAATTTTATCACATGCTATCTCTCTCTTGCAAGAAAAGATCAGGCTATGGTATAGGAAATTATAAATTCGAAGCACGAAATCCCCACGTAAAGCGTTAGGTGTAAATCGTAAGGTGTTTTACACTTCACACCTGACACCTTACTCCTAACGAATTAGGATTTATTGGATACCAAGACAGGGGGGAGTATGGAAGAAAAATCGAAACAAGTGGCACAGTGGATCATTCATTCCAAAAGGGTGGTTGTCTTTTCAGGTGCAGGCCTCAGCACAGAATCTGGAATTCCCGACTTCCGTAGCCCTGGAGGTGTATGGGATCGATATAATCCGGAAGACTTCTACTTCCAGAATTTCCTCGTGAGTGAAGCCTCTCGCGAGAAATATTGGCAGATGGCAACGGAGATGTATGAACCAATGAAGAAGGCTCAACCCAATTTGGCCCATCTTGCCATTGCGGAGATGGAGAGGTTCGGTAAACTCGATTGCGTCATTACTCAGAACATCGATGGCCTCCACTTCAAGGCCGGAAATTCAGAAGAGAAGGTGATCCAGCTTCATGGCACGGCGATGACCGTCTCTTGTTTGAATTGTGGAAAGAGATACGATCGCGATGAGATTCAGGAAAGATTACGGAAAGGGGTGAAGGCACCCTATTGTGACGACTGCGGTGGGCCTCTTAAACCTGCTACCATCTCATTTGGCCAATCCATGCCAGAGAGAGAAACGGAAGAGGCTTATCATCGATCTTCCCTCAGCGATCTCTTCATTGTGATCGGTTCCTCCCTGGTCGTACAACCTGCAGCCTCAATGCCATTGGTGGCGAAACGAAACGGTGCTAAATTAGTGATCATCAACCGTGATCCAACCCCTTATGATAATATGGCCGACATAGTGATCCACGATCAGGCCGGCCCTATCATGGCCAGTATTTTGGAAAAAGTGAAAGAAGAATTAGAAATTTAGGGATTACGAATTAAGGAATTAAAAATAACCCCGCCTCTTCTGGAATGGTCTGGATTGGTCGATTGATATATCGTGTGGAATTCTTTAGCGAAGTATTTTTGATAAAATTTTTAAAAATAGATTAAAATAAAATCCTGTATTCATATTTATATAGCCTCGGAAATAAAAGAACGCTAGGGTAAAGAAATTATTCCAGGAGGCTAAAATGCTTGTCTGCCCAGAATGTAATATCGAATACGAAGAGGGGAAAAAGTTTTGTAGAAAGTGCGGAAGCTTTCTTTTGAGCGAAGAGGGGTCCACTTTCGAGCTTCCGATTGGGGAGTCCTTTGAAGAGGGGAAAACAAGAGAGAATCTTTTCTGTCCAAAATGCCAAAAATATTATGAATTGGGAAAATATTGTAGAAAATGTGGCTCTTTATTGGTTCAGGGAGTCCCATCTCTGGAACCTGATGCTCAACTCCTTGGAAAAAATTCCATCAAACGACTGGCAAAAGAATGGTTGAAGTTATCCCATCTCTTTCGTCCTTTCCCTTTGATCACAGCAGGTGTAGTCATTATTCTGGTCGTTGTAGGAGGGTACCTTCTCTGGCAAAGGCACTATCAAACCAGCCAACCGATTACACCCCCTCTACAGAGTCCACCTCCTGGTATTGAAACCAAAGAAGCCGAAGAGATAAAGTCTCTCTTTGAGACGATTAGACAAGCAAACCTAAAGAAGAATATTGACCTCTTTATGTCCTGTTACTCACTTGATTTCAAAGACAGAAAGAGCAAGAAGCTCGATACACTCGAAAGCTGGAAAAATTTTAAATATCTTGATCTCACCTATCGTTTGAAGAAACAAACCATATCAGGGGATACCGCCAATGTGAGAGTGGAGTGGCTGATAAAAATTACTAAAAAAGGGGTCGGAAAACCAGGAGACAGCAGAACCTTTCTGGATGTCACTTTAAAGAGAGAAGGTGACCGTTGGAAGATAAAGGAGATCAAACCTGTAAGCTAAGTGTTTAGAGGAGAGAGAATATGTTTTGTACGAATTGCGGAACTGCAAATAAGGATGATGCAAAGTTCTGTATCCACTGCGGCGAGTCGTTGACAGAAACCGTGATAAAGAGAAAACCTCTGAGAGAGAGGTTGTTTAAAAAGGCTGGTTTTTTTCAGGCCCTCTTAGATTTTTCATTCAACCAGTTTGTCATTTCAAAGGTAATTAAATTTCTCTACGGGTTATCTATTCTCTATGCTGGTCTGATTGCTTTCATTTTTGTCATCCTCGGGTTGAATGTCTTAAAAGGTTTAGGGATCTTTGTCATCATCATCGGCGCTCCGCTGATATTTCTCTTAACTGTGATCTACAGCAGAATGCTTCTGGAAACGATTATTGTGATTTCCCGTATTGCTGATTATATGGCGGAAATAGTGAGAAAGTCCGAATCAAAAGACAGCATTCACTGGAATATATGAAATGACTGCCGCCCTTCTTTACCAAAATATAATTTTTCAAGGAATTTAATCCATTTTAATCTTCCCCGAATCTTCAAATTGTAAGTATCATTTATAACGCATATAACGCAACCCAACCCCTGGGTTCCCTAAATTGTCTCAGTATTGGACATTTTCTAGTCATTGGAGGCACTTATCTTATTTTCCCTTTAATTAAAAATTTAATAAATTCAAGCAATTAAAAGTTGGGCAAAAATTGGCACTTATTTTGCTTATTTCTATAAAGGCTTGATGTCCAGTCATTAGGATACTATTTTTGAAGAAAAGTAGAAGGAATGAATCTATGAGATTTTTATTAAGAAAATCGTTACTGAAATCTCTTTCCCCTGTCATAGTTTTTTCTTTCTTAGTTAGCTGTTCGATGATAAAGTCAACTTCCTCATCAGGACCGACTACTCAGAAGGAGGAGTATAAGGGGCCGAAGGCCAGAGTGGTGGTAACGAAATTTATTGATAAATCGTCAAGGGGAAAGACGAGTATTCAAACGGAAGATAAGATGGCGGAGATGTTAGGTAACGCATTATTGGCGACCAACCGATTTTACGTCCAGATGCGTCTAGCTGACAATAACTTAAAGGAACCGATAAAGGGAGCTGATCTTTTAATAGAAGGGACAATTACTCAATTTGAAATGGGGAAGTCAGAAGATGGACAAACCCAGCCCCCCCGGATTGTCTTAATCTTGAATGTCATCGATATTAAGACCGGACGGAAACTTATCTCTCAAAATGTAGAGGGAAAAGGAAAGCCAATGGAGAAGGCAATAAAAATAGCAATTGAAGAATCGGCTAAGGTCATCGTTGCCAAGACTCCTGCTGAGTACTACCGAGTATCATCTACCCTTACGAAATCTCCACCTTCTCCACCGAAGGAATCCTCAATACCCCCTAAAACTCAACCTGAAATCACTTCACTTCCTCCGTCACCTCCTCCCGGTAAATCAGAGCCTCCTCTTCGTGTCATTCAGGTTATATGGCCTTATGTAAATTTACGGGATGGGCCAGGAATGAGTTATAAAAATCTTGGTAATATAAAGAAAGGGACTTCTTTGGCACTTCTTGAAGATAGAGGGGATTGGTTGCGTGTTCGGCTTCAAGATGGGAAAGAGGTATGGGTGAGCAAGGAAGCAACCACGTTAACTCAAAAACCTCAACCTCCTCCCTCGAGAGCTCCTTCTCCAACGAGTGCTCCTGAACAACCGAAACCGATGTGATGATCAAAAGGAGACAATCTTAAAGGAACAAACATGCTAATCTGCCCAAATTGTAAAATACTCTACGAACGCAGCACCAACTGCATTAAATGTGGTTCCCCCTTGATAGAAAAGACTTCTTCTGAGAAAGAAGAACTTAAAACATCCCCCCAGCCGGAAATTAAGAAAGAAACCCTTTCCGTTCAAAAGGCCAAAGGTAGAAAAGATGAGCCTAAAGTAGTGCACCCCTCAGAAACCAAAAAAAAAACCCCACCAACCCCAACACCTAAAGTTAAAAAAAAAGAGACTGAGAAAAAGTCTATATCAGACATGGAAAAGACCCACCATGAAGTCCTAACGAATGGAAAAAGTTCTTCAGATAGATTTCCCAGCGAAACAAAAAGGGAGGTCAGTCGTCCAAAGGAAACTCAGATAAGAATTCCAAGCCTATCCTTTCAAAAGGTCAGCATCCTTATTGTAATCCTCATAGGAGTATATCTTCTTTGGTCAATCTACTCTTATTTTACAGCGAAGAAGCCTGGCACAGGTGCTCCTCCCTCTAAAGAGACCGCCAGCCTTCTACCTTCCCGTTCCGCCACTCCTACCAAACCTCGGGCGCCGCTTAAAGAGCCAAAAATAGCTAATAATGAAAAGTCAGAAAAAAGGCCTCCCGTCTCTGAAAAAGGGTCCTCTGTATCTCCTTCTGTTTCTTCCATTCCTATTGTCTCAAAAACACCTGTGTCAGATGAAAAGGAGATAGAGAACATAAAAAACCTCTTCGAAAACATCCGACAGGCAAACTTACAAAAGAATATTGATCTCTTTTTGTCCTGCTACTCTATGGCTTTTAAAGATCGGGAAGGAAAAAAGAAGGAAACAATTAAAAATTTTGAAAATTTCAATTATATCAATCTCTCCTACAATATGAAGAAACATTCGATATCGGGCGATACAGCTGTGGTTAGAATAGAATGGCTCATCCAATTCTCTCCTAAGGCAGGTGGCCAAACTCAGAAGAGTAAAATCCTTTTGGATGTCAACTTAAATAAAGAATCCGGTGGGTGGAAGATAAAGAACATTAAGACGATAAGTTAATTCCATCACCTTTTCCGCCTTTCCACAAATCCCTCTGATTGGATCTTTCCCGAATCATCAAATTCCACATAGTAGGTAAAAGGCATTCGAATACCGGGGAGGAAGAATCTAATGTCCATAAACTCCACCCGGTGTCTCCCATCTTTGGAATTCACTGATTCCACCACTGGAAAGCGGGCAAACCAGTAATAAAATTTAACGCCATCTGTGGCCAGTGCCTTTTCCACCCAGGGAGAACCGTTAAATTTTTGCCAGGACTGATACTGAATTTTTTCAGGAGACTGAAAGAGGCTATCTAATCTTCTTAATTTTTCGAAAAAAGAGGCATCAGAGATAGATTCGGCCTGTCCACCGACAGTCCGAGCGTGTTCCTTCCTGAGAAGATCGACAAATCCCTGGTAGACTTTTTCTTTGGTCTCAACATAATTGGCCCATCGAAAAGGAGAGAGGGGTTGAGGCAAAGAAGCCACCTGGAGGATTTCCTCGTTTAAACTCTGGGCAAAGGTCTTTGTTAGATGGATTGCTTGATCGTGCTGGATCCAGCAAAAAAGGATGTAAAACGTAATGCCTATCAAGGATCCACGGTAGATCCACCGGGCCCTTCTTTTCCAAAAAAGGCTGACCAACAATGAGAAAACTATTATCCCGGAGAAGATCAGGTCAATGATGTAGATGAGGTCCCAAGAAAACCGGTGTTCAAAAAAAGGGGAAAAAATCATCGTCCCATAAGATGTGAGAAGATCGAGTATGACGTGACTCACCAGAACAGGGAGACAGATTTTATAAAAACTCCAGAAGTAGGGACGCCTTGAGATTTTAATAAAGACCCAACTGAAGAAAAGGGCATAAAAAGGGATCAATAACAGAGAATGTGTAAAATCCCGGTGATATTCAAGATAGAATTGCCGATTAAAAAGGCCAAGGACAAAATCGGTGTCGGGGAAGAATCCCATCGCCAGACCTGCAACCGTCCCCCAATTTCCAATCTTCTCATCGTCTATGGCCTTAGCAATGACCGCGCCTGTCAGCGTATGAGTGATGCTATCCACAAAATAATGATAACTTTAAAAAGGAACTAAGGCAAACGAATGGGATTTGAAATAGCTTTAGATCGGCCGAAACTCTTATGGTGAGTGGCGAACGTATCTATCGGGCCAGCCAGAGACGGTAGTTATTTCGAACTTTTGCTTACTGAGTCGTGGCTACTCTTTCAATTGGAAGATTTTCGATGGATATATTAACAAGTTCTGAAAGCTCCAGTTTTTCACTGGCATCAAGGATTTCGATTCCAACGATATGTCCATTCTCATCCAGATCAATTGTTACTCCCTCCTCTATATCCATCGAGTCGGCGATTTTCGCTTCTCTGAACTTTACGTATAATGCGTCAACATCCTTACTGTATTCTATTTTCATATGATCACTCCTTAAATGGCCTCCTTCTAACTGTGACGGTAATGACCAAAATATGATTTACTTCTTCCTTAAATATAACCCTTAAGAACCTCCCCCCTATGAATCTATATGCATTTTGCCTTCCCTTTATGCTTGCTTTTAAATGCTCTGGCTCTTTTATTGTGATTTCTACCTCTTCTTCTGTTACGCCTCGCTCTTCCATCCTTCGTTTTGCATGGCGGTCATACTTGATAGGTTTCATCATATTTAAAAATAGCAGATTTCTACTTTAAATGGAAGAGATAAAAATATCATCGTTTTCCACCAAGACCTTCAAACGGAAAAAAACAAGAGACCGGATACTGGGAAAAATTTGGTTATCCCGTGGACGGCTCCATACCTAGACTCAAAAGCTAAAGATATTTCTTAAACCACTCTGTGGTGAGTTCCATGGCCCTTTGGCGATGGGTAGGAGCAGTGAGACGGTGATCAGCGCCCTCGATGATATGAATCTCTTTGGAGGCAGCCAGACTATGAAATATCTCCCAGGCCTGATCTGCGGGAACGAGTTCATCTCCCTCTCCATGAATGACCAAACAGTTTGAAACCTTTGGTAACAAGGGAAGGAGCCTATGTTTTGGAAGATCCTTAAAAAAGGCTTCACCAGGAAGGGGATATTCTTCCTCCTGTTTTTTTGTTCCGAGATCATCTAAGTGAAAAGGTGTGGCCCAGATCACAACGGCTCTGATCTCTTTATCCATCGAGGCCTTGATCAGAGAGATGTAGCCTCCGAGACTCGATCCCAGTAATCCAATCCGATTCCCCAGATCGGGATTGGACTTTACAAAATCGATCGCTGAACCCAGATCGAGAATCCTTCTACTGACCGTATCGTTTTCGATGCTTCCTTCGCTCTCCCCAATTCCCCTGAAATCGAAACGAAGCATTGCAATTCCCTCTCGAGAAAGCCGTTCCCCGAGGGCAATATACTTCTCACTATTCTTGCTGGAAAGAAGGCCATGAGAGGCAATCACACAAGGGAAATTTTTTGTTCCGGGAAGATGGAGGATGCCTGCAATCTTTTGCCCTTCGCTTTGGAAAGAAACGGTCTCTATAGACATTTTGAAATCTCCTTCATTTCGTGTCCGTGTCCGTGTCACGTGTCAAATCCCCCTTTGTCCCCCTTTTCTAAAGGGGGAAAGTCCTTCGTCCGTAGTTCTTAGTCATTAGTCATTGATAATTGATCATTGATAATTGTTTATTGATCATTGATTTTTATTCCTGCTTCCTTCATCGCTGTTAAATACTCTTCCTCCAATCGCTCCTTTGGGATTCCGTGGTCGATGAAATCCCAGGGGAAGATCTCGTCTAAGTCTCTCTTCCGGTAGACATAAAAGTCTGGATTGATACTCGTCTCCCGAAGGGCTTGGCCCCAATTCTCTCCGTAATGATGAGTCGCTATTAATATTTTTCCAACCCTCCGATCTCCTCTTGAAAGCAAAGCCTGAATATAAGCCCATTTGGGAAGGTCATGGATCATCTCTATCCCTTTCTCCCCTTTGAGTCCTCTCTGAATGACCTTCAACTTTCTCTTCAATTCAACCACCTCTTCCAAAGGAGCCCATTGAAAAGGGGTGGCCGGTTTGGGAATGAAAGGATTGACACTGAGGACCAACTTCCATCGATCTTTCTTGTCCTTTCGATTGGAGAGAATCCGGTGGCGAATTTTTTTGGCAAGCAGGGGAATGGCTTTCACATCTTCATCGGTTTCGGAGGGAAGGCCAATTAGAAAATAGCATTTGATTTGATAAAGACCATTCTCAACCAAGGTATCGATGGCTTTTAATACCTCTTCATCTGTATAACCTTTCCTCAACACCTTTCGAAGCCTTTCGGAGCCAGCTTCAGGTGCAATGGCCACGGTTCGATCCTTGCCCTCTCTCAGACACTGGATCAAAGGGTGAGTGATAGAGTCCACCCTTAAGGAAGAGAGTGAAATTCTCCCCTGCTGAGAGAGGATACTTTGACACAATGGGAGAAGATCGGGATAATCCGATACTGCAGTCCCGGTGAGGCCAATTCGGTGCTCCTCAGTAAGGCCCTCTCTTGATAAAGTTTCGAGAAGGGAAAGGCTTCGGTTTCGAAAAGGATGATAGACAAAACAGGCTGCACAGAAGCGACACCCCCTCGGGCAACCCCGGTTTACTTCCACCAAGGCCATCTCTTTAAACTCCGTCTCCCGAGTAAAGAGAATGGATCGGGTTGGAAATCGATCGATCTCTTTGACCCATCTCCTTTTGACCTGTCGAGGAAATCCGGCCTCGGGTTCCATCGCTTCAATCTTTCCATCCTCAGTGTAGGCCACCTGATAAAACTTTGGAACATAGATTCCCTCCACCTTGCCCACCTTTCTCAAGAAATCATTTTTCTCTCTCTTCCCCTTTTCTAAATAGGCGTTACGGCAGACCTCTAAAAATTCTCTGATCACCTCCTCTGCTTCACCGATGATAAAGAGGTCGAAAAATTCGCTGATGGGTTCTGGATTTAAAAAGACTGTCACCCCTCCTGCAATCACCAGGGGATATCCTTCTTCACGAAGCCGACTCTCTATTGGAATGTGAGCTAAGTCCAAAAGGGTGAGAATGTTTAGAAAATCGTTCTCAAAGGAAATAGAGAAAGCTAAGATATCGAAGTCGGAAAGAGTCTTTTGGGATTCCAATGAAAAAAGGGGAGTGTGGGTATTGTGATATTCTTGAAGGTCTTCTGGATCGGGAAGGAAGGCTCTTTCACAAACGATATCGTCTTCCGAGTTCAGACATTGATAAACGGTCTGAAATCCCAGGTTGGACATTCCCACATGGTAGGTGTTGGGGTAAATGAGGCATATCGAATTTTTCCCGCCCCATGGTTTTTGAACAGTTCCTCTCTCTTTTTCGAGAATGCGTTTGGCCTTCTGAATGAGTTTCCAGGAAATCATTTTTGGTCAGTAGTGAGTAGATTTTGGAAAGTCGTTAATTAAATATAACAAATTTCTATCTATTCATGAAACAATTTTATCACTGACCATTGAGTACTGACCACTGACCATCGACTATTGACTTCTTTCAGTCGGCCTGTTTCCTTAAAAACGTAGGGATGTCAAAACGATCCTCATCCTCCATTGAGAATTCCGGTGGCTCTTTTAATTTCAACTCATCGAACCGCTCATTGACCTTCACCTTCCTCATGAAGGTAGGAACGTCTTTATTCTCTCTCATGCTGAAAGAAATGGGAGCCACTTTCTTAAACCGCGACACACTCTTCTCCTCTGCTTTTCCGAACCCTGTCGCGATCACCGTTACCCGGAGATCTTCTTGCATACCTTGGTCGATCACCATTCCCCATATAATATTAGCTTCCTCATGGGCTTCCTTTTGGATGAGGGTGGTGGCTTCATTAATTTCACTGAGTGTCATGTTCTGGCCTCCGGTAATGTTGATGAGAAGTCCCCGTGCCCCTTCGATGGTGATATCTTCTAAGAGAGGGCTCGAGATCGCTTTTTGGGCGGCCTCCACCGATCGATTTTCACCTGAAGCGATCCCCGTCCCCATCAATGCCATCCCCGTTTCAGACATGACGGTTCGAACATCCGCAAAGTCCAGATTGATGATCCCCTGGCCGACGATGATGTCCGAGATCCCTTTGGCTGCATGAAAGAGAATCTCATCTGCCCTTTTAAAGGCCTCCAGCAGGGTCATGCTCTTTCCGCTGATGCTGAGAAGTCGTTGATTCGGAATAGTGATCAGGGCATCTGCTGTCATCTTCAGATTGGCCAACCCCTCCTCGGCCTGTTTCATCCTCTTCTTCCCTTCAAAGTGGAAGGGCTTGGTCACGATGGCCACCGTAAGAGCGCCCATCTCACGAGCCACCTCGGCGATCACCGGTCCACCGCCTGTACCTGTCCCGCCACCCAATCCAGCAGTAATGAAGACCATGTCCGCACCTTTTAGAACCTCCCGGATCTTCTCCACATCCTCCAGGGCGGCCTTTCTCCCTATCTCGGGATTTGCTCCAGCTCCTAAACCCTTGGTCAATGAGGCGCCCAATTGTAATTTGATGGGAGCCAGGTTTGCCGCCAGTGCCTGAGCATCGGTATTGGCGGCAATAAACTCGACCCCGGAGAGCTTATAAGAGATCATGGTATTCAGGGCATTATTTCCTCCCCCTCCAATCCCGATGATCTTGACCTTGGCGGCCAAATTTCTGTTCTCGTCGAATTCGATCATATCTTCCCTCCTCCTTTTAAAATTGGAATAGTGAAAAGATGGAACGATGGAAGAATGGAATGATGGAAGAATGGGTTCCTTTTATATCCGGTGAAGAATATTTTACCCATTATTCCATTTTTCCAGTATTCCAATATTCCATCAAAAGAACTCCCCGATCCATTCCTTCATCCGGTGGGTGACCTTGCTGAAGATATTCCCTTCACCCACTTTAAATCGACTCTGGGCTTTACTTCGACTTCCATAGAGGACCAGACCCACTCCGGTCGCATAGATGGGACTATTGACCAAATCGACCAAGCCACCGATACCGATGGGATTCCCCCTCCGAACAGGTACATTAAAAATCTGCTCAGCCAATTCAGGGACTCCTTCCATGATGACGCTCCCACCCGTGAGCACCACACCGGAAGCAATCAGATTTCCGTACCCCGTCTTCAACACCTCATTGTGAACTAAGGTGAGGATCTCCTCGACCCTGGGTTCGACGATCTCTGCCAGGGTCTGCCTGGAAAGGACGCGAGGTTTCCTTCCTCCAACGCTGGGGACTTCAATCGTCTCGTCCTTACGAACCAATGAGGTGAGGGCGCATCCATACCGTA
>Ga0105152_10000435_pt1 | contig 12271 bp, 11 predicted proteins | sample LakBais05cmmetaG_FD_81534 | JGI IMG/M metagenome (GOLD analysis project Ga0105152, IMG submission 81534) | Lake sediment microbial communities from Lake Baikal, Russia to study Microbial Dark Matter (Phase II) - Lake Baikal sediment 0-5 cm | ecosystem: Environmental > Aquatic > Freshwater >...
CCTGGCCAGGCGCGAGCAGCTTGGCGACGAGGATCTGGCCGGGCTCCGCGCCCTGGTGGAGCGCTACAAAGGCGTGGCGGCCACCATGGAGCTGGTCGACCACTACCTGGGCCAGGCGCGTGTTCTGCTCCAGGTGGTGCCTGAATCCCCGGCCTGCCATGCCCTGTATCGCCTGTTGGATTTCGTCCGCTATCGTGATTGCTAGAGGCGGTCTGCCGTCCAACGTCCAACGTTCGAGGTCCCAGCTTGGATCTTGAATAGCGAACGCTGAACCTTGGACGCTGAACCTTGGACGTTGGACCTTGGACGTTGGACTTCCCATGGAACACATCCGCAACTTTTGCATCATCGCTCACATCGACCACGGCAAGTCTACGCTGGCGGATCGGCTGCTGGAGGCCACGGGTCTTTTGGCGCCCCGCGAGATGGCCGAGCAGGTTCTGGACAGCATGGAGCTCGAGCGGGAGCGGGGCATCACCATCAAGGCTAAGGCGGTCCGGCTCTCCTACACGGACCGGGATGGTCGGGGCTATCTCTTGAATCTCATCGACACACCGGGCCACGTGGACTTCAGCTCGGAGGTGTCCCGGAGCCTCTCAGCCTGCGAAGGGGCCATCTTGGTGGTGGACGCCGTCCAGGGCGTCGAGGCTCAAACGCTTGCCCACATGCACCTGGCCATGCGGAACAACCTGGCAATTGTGCCGGTGATCAACAAGATTGACCTCCCCAGCGCCAACGTGGAGCGCGTGAGGGCCCAGCTTGAAGATCTCCTGGCCGTGGACGGCTCGGATGCGATCCCCGTGAGCGCCAAGCATGGCTGGGGAACGGAGGAGCTCCTCGAGGCCATCGTGGGCCGGATTCCCCCGCCCAAGGGATTGCCAGAGGCGCCGTGCAAGGCTCTCGTATTCGACTCGTGGTTCGACAGTTACCAGGGGGTGATCGCGTACGTCCGGTTATACGACGGGCGGGTCGCCCCCGGGCTGCGGATCCGGTTCATGTCGACGGGGGCCGTCTTTGAGATAGCCCGGGTCGGGATCTTCACCCCTCAGATGCAGGTGACCGACGAGCTTCGCGCCGGGGAAGTGGGCTACATCGTCGCGGGTATCCGCGATGTGCGGCAGTGCCGCGTGGGCGACACCATCACGGAGGACGAGCATCCCACGGCGCGGGCACTCCCCGGATTCCGCGAGGCGCGACCCATGGTCTTCGCCGGACTCTATCCGATCCAGAATCAGGACTACCTTGGCCTCAAGGGGGCGCTAGAGAAGCTGCAACTGAACGATGCGTCCTTCTCCTTTGAACCGGAGACATCGCTGGCGCTTGGGTTCGGCTTCCGTTGCGGATTCCTGGGGCTGCTGCACCTCGAGATCGTTCAGGAGCGGCTGGAACGGGAGTTCAACCTCACCCTGCTGACCACGGCGCCGACGGTCGTGTACCGGGTCATCAGAACGGATGGGACGGCGATCGAGGTCGAAAACCCCGGCAAGCTTCCACCTGCTCAAGAGATCGCCGCGATCGAAGAGCCCTATATTTCCGCCTCGATCATGACGCCGGTGGAGTACCTGGGGGCAATTCTCATGCTCTGTCGCGAGAAGCGGGGGGTTCACCGCGGGATCGAGTACCTGCAAGACAAGCGGGTCATCATCGCCTACGAGTTGCCGCTGAACGAGATCGTGTTCGATTTCTACGACCGGTTGAAATCGGTGAGTCGGGGGTACGCATCGCTGGATTACGAGTTCCTGGAGAACCGGGCGAGCCCGCTGGTCAAGCTGGACATCCTGGTCAACGGCGAGGCCGTGGATGCCCTCTCTTGCATCATCCATGGCGATCACGCCTACGGGCGCGGCCGCCTCGTGGTGGAGAGGATGCGCGAAGTGATCCCGCGGCAGCTCTTCGAGGTGGTGATTCAAGCCGCCATCGGCAGCCGTATCGTTGCGCGAGAACGGATTCCGCCGATGCGAAAAAACGTGACGGCCAAGTGCTATGGGGGCGATATCACGCGGAAGCGGAAACTCCTGGAGAAACAGGCGGAGGGCAAGCGGCGCATGAAGCAGGTCGGCCGGGTGGAAATCCCGCAAGAGGCGTTCATGGCCATGCTGCAAGTCGGAGAGCGGGGAACGTAGAGCGGAGAACTGATCCGCCGAAGGCGGAGCGGGAGAGACAGGTCGGTTTTGCTTTGGCACTGCGAAAGCGAGGCGAGCGTGGGGAAGCGACTGGATGAGGCGGAAGAGGTGCCGCAAGAGACGGTGACTCCGGATTCGACGCGCAAGTCGGTCGTCCGGGAGTATGCGGAGGCGTTGATTGTCGCGGTCCTGCTGGCGCTGGTGATTCGGACCTTCGTGGTCCAAGCCTTCAAGATCCCGTCGGGATCCATGCTGTCCACCCTGCAGATCGGGGATCACATCCTGGTGAACAAGTTCATCTATCACTTCACACCGATCACGCGGGGCGACATCATCGTCTTCAAGTTTCCGCAGGACGAGACCCGGGACTTCATCAAGCGGGTCATCGGCCTCCCAGGGGATACGCTGGAGATCCGGGGCAAGCAGGTGCTGATCAATGGGGTTGCGCTCGTCGAGCCGTACGCCGTCTACTCGCAGGGACCCTATCCCCGAATGTCGGAACGAGATCACGTGGCGCCGTTCCTCATCCCACCCGACAGGCTGTTCATGATGGGAGACAACCGCGATCACAGCATGGACAGCCGATTCTGGGGTTTTCTGGACATGCGCAAGATCAAAGGGAAGGCTTTCATCGTATATTTCTCGCTACGGAGCGAGGATATCCCCTACGCTTCAGCGCTCCCCGGCTTGTTCTATGTGGTCACACACCCATCGATTATCCGGTGGGGGCGGTTCGGCTCCCTGGTTCATTGAGGAAGAGCGTCAGCGCTGGCATTCTGACCTCTCAGGGGTTCCCGGAAAAGCCGGGGGCCAAAGCCGCGCCCTTGACAACGTTTGGGCCCTTGTCTATAGTCCGAAGTAGGTGGCGCTCTCGAGGGGAAAGCGCCAAAGCGTCAAGGTGAAGTACATGCTGAATGCCAGACATCTGGGCGTGCTTCGCGCCATCGTTATGGACTATATCCGAACAGCAGAGCCGGTCGGATCGCGCACCATTTCCCGCAAGTACGGCTTCTCCTTGAGTCCAGCGACCATTCGCAGCACCATGGCCAGCCTGGAGGAGTTGGGTTACGTCGCGCAGCCCCACACCTCGGCGGGTCGGATCCCAACGGAGCGGGGATACCGGTTCTACGTGGACGCGCTGATGGATCGTCCCCAGTTGAGTCGGGATGAAGTCGAGCAGATCGAACAGCAGGTGGACCCGTCCAAGCGCGAAATGGAAGAGTTGCTGCGGGAGGCGGGAAAACTCCTGTCGGCCCTGTCGCCCTACGTTGCCGTGGTGCTGGCTCCCCAGGAAAGCCGGTTCCGCCGGGTGGAATTCGTCTCCATCGCTCCTGACCGGGTTCTGGTCATCCTGCTCGCGGACACGGGGCTGGTCCACCACAAGAGCATCGCCGTGGACGAACCGATGGCGCAGGATGAGCTGGACCGTATCGCGCGGCACCTCACCGACCTCTTGCACTGGCGGAGCCTACACGAGGTGCGCAACCTCTTGCTGGCCCAAATGGCGGAAGAGAAGGCGCAGTACGACCGCATGCTGGCACGGGCCCTGCGGCTTGGGGCCAAAGCCCTGGAAGCCGAGCCGGAGGCAGATGTGTACGTCGCCGGGGCCGCCCACATCGCGGATCAGCCAGAGTTCGCCGACGTCGCCAAGATGAAGGCGCTGTTCGCGGCCTTCGAGGAGAAGTCGAAGCTGGTGAAGATCCTGAACGAGTGCCTGGCCGGTGGTGAGTTCAAGATCTTCATTGGCAGCGAGATCCCGGTACAGGAGATCCAGGGGCTGAGCGTGATCGCCTCGCCATACCGCCGTGGGGGTCGGGTGGTGGGTGTGCTCGGCGTTCTTGGCCCTACCCGCATGGATTACGGTCGAGCACTGACCCTGGTGGAGACGACGGCAAGGATCCTGAGTCGCGCGCTCACGAAGCAGGTGGGGTAGCGGGGTAACAATCCTCATCGAGCGGGAGGGCTGCATGGGCTCTCCCGTTCTGTCTGTCTGGAGCCATGGAAAACGACGAGAAGACTGCCAGCGCGAATTCTGCCGAGACCGTGGCGGCTGTTCCGCCAGCACAGGCCGAGCGGCTGCCCGAGGGGTCGGTGGAAACCCCCGATACGTTGCACGAGGCGCTGTCCGCCAAGACCCAAGAGGTCGAACGGCTTCAGGACCGCCTGCGACGATTGCAGGCGGAATTCGACAATTACCGGAAGCGGATGGCACGGGAGAAGGCCGAGTTCCTGAAGTTCGCGCACGAGGGGCTGGTTCTGGACTTCCTGCCCATCCTGGACAACCTGGAGCGGGCCTTGAGCGCGGCCCGGGCGGAGGCCGGATCGACCCCTCTCATCGAGGGGATCGAGATGATCTCCCGTCTCTTTCGGTCCGCGCTGGAAAAGGCCGGGGTGAGGCCGATAGAGACGGTCGGGAAGCCCTTCGATCCCACCTACCATCAGGCGGTGGCCCAGGTGGAATCCTCCGAGGAGGAGGCCAACCTGGTGGTCGAGGAGATCCAGAAAGGTTATCTCATCGAGGGCCGGGTCCTGCGTCCGGCCATGGTCAAGGTTTCGCGCGCTGCCTCTGTCTCGGAGGACGGCGCGGGCGCTGAGGGCACCCAAGCGTGAACGCGAAGCGCGATTACTACGAGGTCCTGGGGGTCGACCACGACGCCAGTCCCGAGGAGATCAAGAAGGCTTACCGGAAGCTGGCCCACCAATACCATCCCGACAAGAACCTGGGGGATCGTTCCTCTGAGGAGCGTTTCAAGGGAATCGGCGAAGCCTACGAGATCCTGGGCAACCCCGAGAAGCGGGCGACATACGACCGGTTTGGAGCCGCCGGTCCGGGCCGAGGCTTCGAGGGGGTCGGCGACTTCGAGCCGGGATTCGGCAGCATCTTCGACGATATCTTCGAGGGGTTCTTCAGCGGCCGGACCGGACGACACGGTCGTGGCGCTCAGCGCGGTGCGGACCTCCGCTATAACCTCGAGATCCGTTTTGAGGAGGCGGCCACCGGAGTCGAGAAGGAAATCGTCATCCCGCGGATGGACACCTGTCACGCTTGCCGAGGGACGGGGGCAAAGGCGGGAACACAGCCGGTTGTCTGCCGGACCTGCCGCGGCACGGGGCAAGTCCGGTACTCGCAGGGCTTCCTCACGGTGAGCCAGACCTGTGGGCAATGCCGCGGTGAGGGCCGCGTCCTTGAGCATCCCTGTCCCGCCTGTCGAGGATTGGGGCAGGTCAAGGCAGAACGCACCCTCACGGTCAAAATCCCCGCTGGCGTGGAAAGCGGGACCCGCCTCAAACTGACCGGCGAAGGGGAAACAGGCGTACGCGGAGGCCCGCCGGGCGACCTGTACGTGGTCATCGCTGTGAAGGAGCATCCCCTCTTTGCTCGCCACGGCGACGATCTGTACTGCGAGATTCCCATCAGCTTCAGCCAGGCGGCCCTGGGGACCCAGATGGAGATTCCCACGATCAACGGACGCGCGACCCTCAAGATCCCACCGGGGAGCCAGACGGGATCGGAATTCCGCGTCAAGGGCAAGGGGCTGTCGAACGTTCGAGGATACGGTCGTGGCGATCTGGTAGCCCGGATTTTTGTGGAGGTGCCCGCGCACCTTACGGCCAAGCAGCGTGACCTGCTGGAGCAGTACGCCCGCCTGGAAGACGGCGCGGGAAGCCCACTGGTTCAGGGGTTCTGGGAAAAGGTCAAAGCGCTCTTTGGTTGAGCCCCTCAATGGAAGATTTCACACCGCCAACCGGCCACCGATGGTGAGAGACGCCAGAATCCATCATCGGCGATTCTTCGTCCCCGCCGAATGCATTCGCGACGGATGGGTAGAATTCGCGCCCACCCAGGCCAGGCAAATCGTCCAGGTTCTGCGGCTGCGACGGGGGGAGCGGGTGTCGATCTTTGATGGGACCGGCCGCGAGGTCATAGCGTCGCTGGGGGCGGCGACCGCCCGGCGGGCGAGCGCCCGGATTCTTGCCGAAGCGCCAATCCTTCCTTGGCCTCGCCTTCGGATAACCCTGGCCCAGGTCGTTGCGCGCGGCATGGCCATGGACCTGATTGTGGCCAAGGCGACAGAGTTGGGCGTGGCCCGGATCATCCCGCTCGAGGGCGAGCGAAGCATCCGCCGCGGCTCCGGGCGAGAGCCCCGCTGGGCACGGATCGCCCAGGAATCAGCCGAACAGTGCGGGCGAAGGGACGTGCCTGAACTCACGCCCCTCGCCGTCATAGAAGAATTCCTCCTGGGCCATCCGCCAGGCACGCCCCTCCTGGTGTGTGAGGCTGGGGAGGGTGATCGGCCTCTGCCGGATGCGTGCCGTGACCTCGGGGACGTGACGTCGCTCGCGCTCCTCGTCGGGGGCGAGGGCGGCCTGAGCCCTGGGGAAATCGAGCGCCTTCGATCCCGGAAAGCCATCCTCGCATCGCTGGGCCCCCGCCTTCTTCGGGCAGAGACCGCGGCCCTAGCAGCGCTGGCGGTCATTCAAGCCTTGCTCGGCGACTGGCAATTGACGGCAAGCGCAAAGACGGGTGGCGACTAGCAGGCTGCTGAAAAACCCGTCGTCGCCCAGGCTGCTCAAAAAGGTCCAGATGCAAGGCGGCGCGCGATGCGAGGTGCGAGGCGTACATGGTCCGTACGCCGCAGCGCCGCGCGAGCGCGCCAACGCCGCAGATGGGCCTTTTTCAGCAGCCTGCTAGACGCCGCAGCGGCGTTCGGATTGGAAATGCTGGGGATCAGTGTCCGTTTGTTCAGGAGCCTCCGATGACCAGTATCCTCATCGTAGATGACGAGGAAGGACTGCAAACATCGCTGGTCAAGGCGTTTACCCTGGAAGGCTATCACGCTGCGGGGGTGGGATCGGCCCCGGAGGCCCTCCGGACCCTCCAGCAAGAGTCCTTCGACGTCGCCCTGGTGGATCTGAGGATGCCGGGCATGGACGGCATCGCGCTGATGGAGCGGATGCGAGAGACGACCCCCGCGACGATCGTCATCCTCATGACCGCCGGGGCCACGGCGGAGTCGGCGGTGCAGGCGCTCAAAGGGGGCGCCTCGGACTACATCCTCAAGCCCTTCAGGTTGTCCGAGATCTTCTACGCGGTGGAGCGTGGCCTGGAACAGAGGCGGCTGAGGCAGGAAAACCTTCATCTCAACGAGCTGAATCGGCGGCTTCAGGAAATCGATCAGATCAAGTCCAACCTCCTGGCGGCAACCACCCACGAGTTCCGCACGCCGCTGACCCTCATGAGCGGATATCTGGATCTTTGGCTGGAGGGGTACTTCGGAGAGCTTTCGGCCAAGCAGCGGGAAAGCCTGACCTCTGTGCACCAGGGTGCCGTTCGCCTGGGGCGGCTGATCTCCAACCTCCTGGTCTTCGTGGAATCCGAGCGAGGGGAGCAGGGGGGGAGACGGCTGCCGGTGAGCGTCGGAGACCTCTTGTCGGATGTGGTGAGCGAGCTCAGATCGGAGCGGGAGGAACGGAAGGTCGCCATTCGGAAGGAGCTCCCGCAGGGCCTCCTGCCGGTTCTGGCGAACGGAGAGCATCTGCGCCTGCTCTTCTTCAATCTCGTGGAGAATGCGATCAAGTTCAACGAACCCGGCGGAAAGGTCCTGATCCAGGCCAGGCAGGATGAGGGGTCGCTTCTGGTGACGATTATGAATACGCGGGGTGAGATCGCCGAGGAACAACTCTCGAGAGTTCTCCAGCCTTTCACCCAGGGTGATATGAGCCCGACTCGGGCCGTGAGAGGCCTGGGGCTGGGCCTGGCAGTCGCCCGACGGATTGCGGTTGGGCTTGGCGGAGAACTTGTCATCGAGAGCGGGCAGGGGCAGGGGACCACGGTCCGGGTCCGCCTACCCCTGTCGCGCTAATGGCCGTGAGGGGAGCATGACGAGTACCCAGCACTTGGTTCTGGTCGACGGGAGTTCATCCCTGTACCGTGCCTTCTTCGCGCTCCCCCCGCTCAGCACATCCAGGGGCGCGCCGACGAACGCAATCCTCGGATTCACGAATATGCTCCTGAAGCTCCTGCGCGAAGAGAATCCCGATGCGATCGCGGTGGCCTTTGACGGACCGGGCCCGACGACGCGCCACCGGGTGTTCGCGGAGTACAAGGCGCATCGCCCCGAGACTCCTGAGACCATGCTCCAACAGATTCCCTCTGTCCATCGGGTGCTGGAAGGGATGCGCATTCCGATTCTCATGATGCCATCCGAGGAGGCGGACGACATCCTCGGAAGCGTGGCGATACGCGGCGCCGCCGAGGGATACCGAGTCGTTCTGGTCTCGGGAGACAAGGATCTGTTCCAACTCGTGGGGGAGCGGATCATCGTTCGGGACACGATGAAGGAGCGCACCTGGGGCCCGGCCGAGGTGCAGGAACGGTACGGGATCTCCCCCGGCCAGTTCCCGGACCTCCTGGCTCTGATGGGAGACAGCATCGATAACATCCCGGGCGTCCCCGGGGTGGGGGAGAAGACCGCCCGCGGCCTCCTGCAGCGCTTTGGCACGCTCGAGGGGGTGCTGGAACGGATCAGCGAGGTCTCCAAGCTGAAACTGGGAGAGGCCCTGCGGGCGCACGCAGAGCAGGCCCGGCTCAGCAAGCGGCTGGCTACGATCCGGACGGACCTGCCAGCCCCGTGGTCTCCGGCCGATCTCAAGCGAAAGACACCGGATGTCACCGCGCTCCTTGACCTGTTTCAGGAACTGGAGTTTTCACGACTGGTTCAGCAGTTCAGCCAGGGCCAATTTCACATCTCACGCTGATTCCGCCTTTGGCAGATCGATCGTCAGTCTTGTATTGGCCGTCAGGTGCAATGCTGTTCACTTGGGCCGTCAGCCGGGCAAAATCCCCCCTCGCCCCCCTTTGCCAAAGGGGGGTTGGGGGGATTTGCTCGAGCGTTCACGTCATTGTTGGACCTTATGTGAACAGTTTTGCTGCCAGGCGGGGAGCGGACAGCGCATGCTGGTCGTCGGCTTGACCGGAAGTATCGCCACCGGAAAATCCACCGTTGCGGCCATGTTTGCCGCACGGGGAGCGGCCATCGTGGACGCCGACAGGATCACTCATGCGCTGCAGGAACCTGACGGGCCCTGTTACCACCAGATCGTCGAGGCCTTCGGGATCGGGATCCTGGACGCGTCTGGCTGCATTGACCGTCGGCGACTGGCCGATCGTGTCTTTGCCGATCCGGCGGAGCGACGGCGCCTGGAGAACATCATGCATCCAGCCATCCGCGAGGCCTGCGAGGGTGAGATCCGTGCGGCCGAATCGTCCGGTCGGTCGCTCTGCATCGTCGAGGCGGCCCTGATTCTTGAGGCCGGCCGGCGGGAGCGGTTCGACAAGATCGTGGTCGTCTCGGCCACGGAAGAGAACCAGACGGATCGCCTGATGCGAACCCGGGGCCTCACCGAGGGCGGAGCGCGGCGGCGGCTGTCGTCGCAATGGACGAGCGCAACCAAGGCCGCGCTGGCCGACTTCGTGATTGACAACAGTGGCGATCTGGCGGCAACCGAGGAGCAGGTGGGTCGGGTCTACGCGGTCTTGGAAGCTACTGCCACCGGGGCAGCAAAAAACACTTGACAAAGCCCGCCGTCACACCTAGAGTACGCCCGATTTTGAGAATCCCTCGCATCTGCCCGCTAAAGGTATCCACCCTCGGGGCTTCAAAGGGTAGGTTCGACTGCAGCGATATCGGGCTCAATTGGTGGATTCGTCGCCGTCCAGGTCCAGAAAATTGCACCGCCTCTCCGTATGACAGCCTGTCCTGTTCCGCGTGCGGGGCGTCAGTCCGAACAATCAAAGAGTTGAGGCTGTGTGATGTCATCCAATGCGGTGGAGCGTCCCACCCGGGCAGTCCGGGAGCGGGAATCCCCTGAATCCGCCAAAGGAACCTCCATGAATCTCGCTGAACTCAAGGAAAAGACGATCGCCGAGTTGATCACCATCGCCCGCACGCTGAGTGTGGTGGGGGCCAGCGGCCTGAGGAAGCAGGAACTTATCTTCAAGGTCCTGGAAGCCCAGACGGAGAAGAACGGCCTGATCTTTGCTGAGGGTGTCCTGGAGATCCTCCCGGACGGGTTCGGGTTCCTGCGCGCCCCGGATTATAACTATCTCCCGGGTCCGGACGACATCTATGTCTCGCCATCCCAGATCCGGCGCTTCGACCTCCGCACGGGGGATACGGTGTCGGGCCAAGTGCGGCCCCCCAAAGAAGGTGAGCGATACTTCGCCCTCCTGAAGGTCGAAGCGGTCAATTTCGAAAATCCGGAACTCATCAAGGAAAAGATTCTTTTCGACAACCTGACCCCGCTGTTCCCCAACCAGCGCATTCACCTGGAGACGACGTCCGACGACATCTCCATGCGCATCATAGACCTCCTCACGCCCATCGGCAAGGGCCAGCGAGGCCTCATCGTCTCTCCGCCCCGCACCGGCAAGACGGTCCTGCTGCAGAAGATCGCCAACAGCATCACGAAGAACCATCCCGAGATCATCCTGATCGTGTTGCTCATCGACGAACGTCCCGAGGAGGTCACGGATTTCCAGCGGTCGGTCAAGGCCGAGGTGGTCAGCTCCACCTTTGACGAGCCGGCCACGCGCCACGTGCAGGTGGCGGAGATGGTCATCGAGAAGGCGAAGCGGCTGACCGAGCACAAGCGGGATGTGGTCATCCTCCTGGATTCGATCACCAGGCTTGGGCGGGCCCACAACACGGTCGTTCCGCCCAGCGGGAAGGTGCTTTCGGGCGGCGTGGACAGCAACGCCCTGCAGCGGCCCAAGCGGTTCTTCGGCGCGGCGCGCAACATCGAGGAGGGCGGCAGCCTCACCATCATCGCCACGGCCCTGATCGACACCGGGAGCCGCATGGACGACGTGATTTTCGAAGAATTCAAGGGTACCGGCAACATGGAGCTGCACCTGGACCGCCGCCTGGTGGACAAGCGCCTCTTCCCGACCATTGACATCTCCCGCTCGGGGACGCGGCGCGAGGAGCTCCTCCTTTCCCCCAACGAGCTGAACAAGATGTGGGTCCTGCGGAAGGTCCTGGGGAGTATGGGCGTTGTGGAGGCCATGGAGCTTTTCCAGGAAAAAGTCCGGCAGACCAAGAGCAACGAGGATTTCCTGCGAAGCATGAACCAGTAGGCAACCCCCGGGGAGCTGGCGCGGACAGCCTGCCACCGGCAGGGCGCTTTTTCCTTGTGGGTTTCGACCAACTCAGCTAGGATAAGGTATTCATAAACTTGGGTTAACCCTTACGGAGGCTGTTGGATGAGATCCGGGATCCATCCCCAGTATGAGCCTACGATCATCACGTGCGCCTGCGGCGAGGCGGTTCACACCCGCTCGACGGTTCCCGCGTTGAGAGTTGAGATCTGCTCGAAGTGCCATCCGCTGTTCACGGGGCGGCAGAAACTGATTGACAGCGAGGGCCGCGTGGAGCGGTTCCTGCGCAAGTATCGCCCGAAGCCGGCGGCGGCCTCACCCGAGAAAACCGGAGCCTGATCTCGACCAGATCGGGCAGAGGTGATCCCGATGAGCCGGGAAACCGAGTTGTTCCTCATGCGAACTTGCGACGGAGTATCTCCGGGAAACCAAGGCCTTAGCCTCCCCGATCAACACCACCACTCTCCCGCCGGCCTCGGACGCCATCATTAGCCTGTCCTGGGCGGGGGGACCCCCGCTTCTCCTTTCGCATCGCCAGTTCTTGTTTTCCCCGAGTTTCGTGAAGGCGTCTTCGGTTGAGCGATCTGCGGTGTGATCGTGCAGGGAAGGTGATTCGATGTCCGCACTGATCGAGAAACTGGATGCCGTTGAGAATCGTTACGAAGAAATCACGGCACGACTCTTCGGGCCGGCGGTCCTTGCGGACCCGATGGAATACCAGCGACTGGCCAAGTTGCACGCTGAGCTTACCCCGGTGGTGGAAGAGTACCGGCGCCTCAAGAAGCTCTACAAGGAGACGGAAGACGTCCGAGGACTGCTCCGGGAAACCATCGATCTCGAGATGCAGTCGCTCGTCGAGGCAGAATTGGGATCGCTCACGGCCAAGCAGGAGGCGTTGGAAGCATCGCTCCAGATCCTGCTTTTGCCCAGGGACCCGACCGACGAGCGGAACATCGTCCTGGAGATCCGAGCGGGGGCGGGCGGGGAA
>Ga0105152_10000437_pt1 | contig 12254 bp, 8 predicted proteins | sample LakBais05cmmetaG_FD_81534 | JGI IMG/M metagenome (GOLD analysis project Ga0105152, IMG submission 81534) | Lake sediment microbial communities from Lake Baikal, Russia to study Microbial Dark Matter (Phase II) - Lake Baikal sediment 0-5 cm | ecosystem: Environmental > Aquatic > Freshwater > Lake...
GGGATGGGATGCTGAATTGAACAGGAAGCTAGCAGTGCCTTTCGCTGTGAAGGGACTCCTTAGAAAGGATGAGAATCGTGCCGTCAAGGTCAGGATTCTGAAGGATTCCGAGCAAGACAGCGACGATTTTGAGTTCGCAAGAAAGCTCGCTGAGAACAGAACGCGCATCGATGGCCTGCTAAAGGACATCAACAAGGACCCGGAGGTCGTCGATTCACAGGCAATCGAGACCGAGTTGGACTACATCCAGACGTCCATACAACTAAGCCTTCTCGAGATAACTGGCGAGCTCGAGGAAGTTCCGTGCTCGGACGAGCTGTTCGAGGAAGCGGCAGTCTAGAACGACACCGCATCGAAAACCCCTTAGGTCGACAATTTCTCACAACGTAGTGACATTCTCATCGCTTCATGACGCACCATTTAAGCTGTTGACCGCCACTCCCCGTTCCACGGGGTCATGGATTTGGAGATCGTCAAACCGGCAAAGCTCACGAAGGGCGCGACCATAGGAGTCGTTTCGCCCTCCAGTTTCTCGGAACCATTCGGACTAGGCCAAGGCGTGAACTACCTCAGGGGCTTGGGCTACAAGGTGGCGCTCGGAGAGTGCACGAAGAACCTCACTCGCCACGGACACTTCTCGGGGAAGGATGAGAAGAGGGCCAAGGAGCTCATGAGCATGTTCTCGAACGACAAAGTGGACGCGATCTTCTGCTCGAGAGGCGGCTGGGGTGGGATGCGGATACTGCCACTCCTCGATTTCGGAGTGATCAAGGACAACCCGAAGATCTTCATGGGATTCAGCGACATCACGACATTGCACATCGCGATCCATCAAAGGACGGGACTTGTCACGTTCCACGGGCCATCCCTCGAAGGATATGGCGCAGACAACGCCGAGAAGGAGCCGCCCACGGGCAAGGACAACATCGACCGCGCCCTCGCAATGCTGTCGAAGGCCGAACCTTGGGGTGTGATCGAGAACCCGCCGAGCGGGATGCTCTTGAGGACGATAGTCCCTGGGAAGGCCAAAGGCAGGACCATCGGTGGGAACCTGTCGATGATGACTCACACTCTGGGTACCAGGGATTCCATAGTCACAGACGGCCACATTGTGTTCATGGAAGACGTCTTTGTCTCGGAATACGACATCGACCGCCTTCTGACGCATCTTCACCTTGCAGGGAAGTTGGACAAGGTGAGAGGTATCATCTTTGGCCAGGTCTCCAAGTTCCTCAAGAGGGATGAACCGACCCCGAGCCTAGAGGATGTGCTTCAGGACCGAATAGGCATACTGGAAGATGTTCCGTCGTTCACTGGTCTATGTTGCGGACATGGACGGACGAGGCTTGTGGTCCCTGAGGGCGTGAGAGCATCCATCGATGCGTCGGAGCCATCACTGTCGATCGACGAGAGCCCGCTGAAAGGATAGGTGGTCCGAGATGAGGACTCCCGAAGAGGGCATCAGACATGCGGGCGAGTGCTGGGCAGACAATCTGAACTGTGCGGAGTCCGTCCTTCGAGGCGTGTGCTTCGCCCAGAGCGTCGAGTTGACTGATCAGGCAAAGAAGATGGCGACTCCTTTCGGAGGAGGCATCGGGCGATCTGAGGACGTCTGCGGTGCGCTGGTCGGAGGAGTGCTCGCGATCGGCGTCTCGCTTGGCAGGACTACGCCGGAAGAAGATAGACTCGAGAGCTACGAGGCAGCAGGCAAGCTGTTCAAAGCGTTCCAGGCCCGCTTCGGATCCACATGCTGCAGGGTCTTGAACAAGAGCGATTTCAAAACGCCGGAGCATCGGACGAGATGCGGCGAATATGTTGGCGGAGCGACGAAGCTTGCGATCCAGATCCTCCGGGAAGGCTGACCGCAGTCTCTCCATTCTTCGCGATCCACGCCCACTCCGGAAATACTTATATACAAATCAGTGGATACATATGTCAGCTCCAAGAAGGGATGGGATTTGGAGACTGTCAAGAGAATCGACGAGCCAGCGGTAGATAGATGGAGCGAGCAATCTGCCTCTTCGGAGAGAGATGCATTCGCAGCGAAAGGAGACCTGCCATTCTTCAGACTCAGCGGCGGGATATTGAGGGCCAACGCGAGGACGTCCAACAGGATCGACGATCTCCTTCGCAAGATGATCCAAGATCAGAACAGCAGTCGCTACATACCGAACATCGACAAGAACCTGGACTATCTCCATACCTCCCTCAAGCTTGACATGATCGGCAGGGTGGCCAACGACGTCTCCGAGATGAACAGGAAACGTTCCGAGACCGCTCAGAGACTCTCGCCGGTCGAGCGCGCTTCCTCAGGGGATTGACGCGGCCCACGTCCATAGCTACAGATGGCCGCTGCGCTCGGACATGAAAAACGAAGAAAAGAGAAGTTTGTAAAGGGTTTGTGTTCCGCTTGCCCTGTGACTACTGCTCTTCGCCTCTGCGCCTCAGGCTCATAACGGCGACCAGCGCCATCATGCCCATGACCGGCACAATCACCATCGGGAACTCCGGTATCGGGACATCCAGAGTCACGTCCAATCGGAGGTAGCTTCCTGCGACGGCGCTCTGATTCTCTCCGACGAGCGCGCCGTTCACCGCGGTGACTTTGATAATGTCACCATCATTCCAGGCTGCGAATGACCCCAGGTTGACAGCGTAGTATCCGTTGAGGCCCGAGACGATAGTGTTGTTGTATTCCCCCGTATCCAGGTCTGTGATGTTCAGTTCACAGCTGGGCAGTATGGCGCCCAGCGCGTCGTAAGTGTACCCGGCGACCGGGTAAGGCGGTCCAGGGGCTGCAGAAGAATCCGCCGGCTGCGACGTCTTCTCCTTGCCGACGGGCGCAAGAGCGACTCCAGAGACGATGACGATCGCGGCCGCAAACATGATGAGCAACACGATCGTCTTGGAATGTCTCCCGCTCAGGTGCGCTGACTTGGGGTTCTTCGGTCTCGACACGCCCTTCGCGTGGTCCATATAGGATCCGACAGCAGGCCTCATCTTCACATTCCTCGAACAAGAGCTGCTACTCGTGTCCAGGCCGTTCAATCCGTTCTTCGCTTTGTTATCCATCTTCGTCACCTCACGGGACATATGTCAACACTCCGCTCGCGCTGCACGCACACCAGTACGCCTGTCCGGGCACTAGGGCGAAGTCATCAAGGCCGAATTCAGTAATGTACATTGCGTAGTCCCCCGTGACCGTGTCGTAGGCTGCTACCACGTCGATAGTACCGCCCGTGAACATCCCGGGAATGTCACTCGCAAGCATAGCTGTACTGAGCGTATTGAAGCCCACGATCGCCCAGCCACCGCCACTCGGGACGTAAATCGACCTTGACTGCGAGGTAGCCGGGATGCTTCCATAGAGGACGAGCGACTTCGCGGCACCTGATAATATCCAGTAGCCAGTGCTCTCATCGATCAAGAAATCCGACTCAGGTGGAGAGACGCCGTAGATGAACATCTGGTCATAGTCTCCTATCTCGGGGTTGTATCCGGCCACGATGTCGCCAGCGACGAGTCCGGGCAGATTGCCCGCAGTGTAGCTCCAATCGACACGAGGTATCGATACCAGGTTCCAGCCCGTCACCAGGTTAAGGGTGAACTCCGCTTGCGATACAAAGATTATCAACGGACCTTCCGTCGCCGCAGCGATCTGACCATCAGTGGCGTCCAAGTATGCGAGACGCGGGGTCGCTGTCGTGTAGGTGTGCGTCGCCGTCACGGTCGAGTTGACCGTGGTCTGAGCGACGACCTGCCATGTGCCATCTCCGAATGTGAAGTTGGCAATGCACATATCGTTGTCCCAATCCGTTATGGTAGCGGAGAAGGTCACGAGCGTATCTGTCGTCGGCGTCTCTGTGCTCGCAGAGAAGGCCGTCACAGTCGGCGCGTGGTCGCCCACTCTCGCCACGTGCACATTGGCGGGATCCGAATAATTGTGCCCAGCCAGGCCGGTCTTGTCGTCGGAGTACACCCTCAGGATGAAGTCACCACTGAACTTGTACGTGTGGTACGCATTGTACTGTGTTGGCGTTGGGACGGCCGTGGCGATGTTCATCACCGTCGGTGCTGTACCGTCTCCCCAGTCCCAAGTCAGCCGGAGGCGGTCCCTGGTGTCTTGATCTGATACCGTGGCTGTGAACATCCATGAAACGCTCTTGGCGACTGCGGGTTCGTCCTTCGCAGAGCATGTGGGCAAGCGGTTCGTCCCAACCTCTACCAGGTAGGACTTCGGAACAGGCCTGTTGCCTGTGCCGAGGTGACCGTCATCGACCAGCATCGTGACCGTGTATTTTGGGTCGCCCTTCGTGAACTGGTGCGTGACGCGCTGACCGGTTCCTATTGTGCCGTCGCCGAAATTCCATGCGTATGTCAACGTGGCATTGTCCTGGTCATCCCAGGCCGTGCCATTGAAGTACATCAGCGTTCCTGAGTCGGGGAGGATCGGTTCCCTTGTGAAGTCCAGGTTCTTTGGCGCGGTGTTCGAGAAGTCAGTTATCACTGCCATCGACCGATTCCAGCTGCCGAACTTATCCAGCGTGGTCTTCTCCCTCACCATGAAGTAGACATCGTAGTAGCCATCTCTCTCGTATGGGTGGCTCGCGGCGAAATCCCCCTCCGCATGTGGAGTCAGCCAACCGCTATCGTTGCCGTCGCCGAAGTTCCACTGGTACTCGAGATTCGAGTACAAGCCCTCATCTTGGACCGACACTCCCAGGAAGTCCGTCGGTGTCGTGGTGTCCCCAGGGTATCGAGCGTCGACTCCGCTGACCTTGGGCGCGTTGTTGTCGTAGGGCTCTATCTGCAAGAAGAGCCAATAGTAGCTCGCGTCGGCGCACAGCGGGAACTTCTGTCCCCAGTCGCCCCAGTTCTCCCAGGCCTCATGGCCTGTCGTGCTTATCGACTGAGCGGCGTACAAGAAGTCTATCCAAACGACAGGCCAGCACCCCGATGACTCGTAGGCCATCTTTTGCATCTCGTTAGTTATGAGTTTGCGCTTCGCTGGGTCCAGCTCTTGCATGGATGCGTAGTACAGTGCGTCGAACGTGGCATTGGTCCAGAAGACATCGCTCCAGGAGCCAATCGCCTCAGTAGTCAGGTAGTTCATGAGCTCCGTAGAGATGTCGTAGGTAGGAGTCATCCACCAGTTCCAGAGCCATATGTCGTAGTCTGCATTGGCCCATGCGTTGTTCATGAACGCAGCGGTCGACGGGCCGTTGTAGACAAGGTTGACGCCAGCCTCTGCCGCCCATTTCACAATCTCTCTGCAGGTCGGGTCGTAGAGAGAGTCCGTGTTCGGCGTTATGAAGTTGAAGACGAGCGGATTAGCCGCCACTCCGCCGACCTTCTGGTACAATGGCACGTAGCCGGCCACGCCACCGGCATCCGCTGACGAGTAGTCAGGATCTCCCGGCAAGATCTCTATTCCGTTCGACCTGTATTTCCAACCAGCAGCGTAAAGATCCTTCCTAGCTTGGTCAGTGTTGAACAAGATTGGGACATCTCCCGCGTCCGTTCCGTATGTGTAGTGATACGGATGGGTCTGAGGTACCAACGAGTCGGATGGCTTCGCAGTGTCCTCGAAGATGTTCGTGGCAATGTAGCTCTTGTCAACGGTCATCTGGAGCGCCTTCTTCACGACCGGGTCCAACAGGAGTTGGTTGTTCGAACCCTGCCTGAAAGCGCTATGCGTTGCCCTGTACTCATCGGTCATCTGGTTCATGTTGAATTCCCAGACGAATCCCTGGCTTGATGTCCACCTCGTCCCACCTATCGGTGGAGTTGCATTGGTCCATTGCTCGACGGTCGGGTTCAGTATCACATCGTTTATCGGCGTAGTGACATAGTTGCCGTAGTTGCTCGCCTCGGTTTCCGACCGCATGACGATCTTGTCAACGTGTATGTCGTATCCACGCTCCTCGGACTCGAACCAAGTCGGGCTCCGGAGAAGTTCTACTGTGCCGGTGGTGGGCATAGCGGGAAGGCCATAGTAGAATGGCCCGGATCCGACAATCGGAGGCCAGATGGCTCCCGGCGCTTTCGTCCGGTAGTTGGCGAACGTGTTGTACGTTTCGTTCTGCCATATGTACATCGGCAGTATCGGTATCGTCACCAAGGCGCTGAAGAACGGGGCGTACGCAGCTCTGAGGTAGATGATGACTTCGTAGGCGTTGGGCGTTTCTATCTTCTCAATGAGCCTGCCCGGCTGTCCAGGCAACTGCGGGAAGTATGACTGGAGTCCAGCAGAGTTGTTCTGACATAGCCAGTATGAGAACGCGACGTCGGCTGAAGTGACGGGGACTTGAGCTGCAGGGTAAGTGAGCTTGTTGAAGAAGACTGCGTTCTTCGCTATCTTGAAGTGCCAGACCTTGCCGTCGGGAGATGTAGTCCAGTTGATTGCCAGGTCTCCGACGGGCTTCTGATCGACGGTGTACGTCACTAGAGTGCTGTAACATGACCAGATGGCCATGTACTCCGCGCCCCAAGTGTACGTGAACGGGTTCAGAGTCTCGATCTGATCCATAAGCGTGATCCAGCCAATTGCCAGTTGCCTATCTCCTGGACCACTTGCAGATGCGCTCCCAACCGAGCCAAGGTCTATGCTGTTCTTCCCAATCGGGATCGTCGGCGTGGCCAACATGAGAACCGCAGCAAACACCGCGATCAACAGAGTCATCCTACTTACCCTTGTTTTGTCTAGTTGCATGACTTCTACTCCCCTATCATGTGATTTCTGCGGGCCGGCCAATCAGATAGAATGAACCTTTCTTGGAAACACTCGTTAGTGACGCATCTCTCGAGATGGCCCAACCAACGAGTCTCACCAACGTGTCAACTATCCCCCACGGCGGCCGCAATGTACTTCGAAAAGCCACGACGCTATAAATACTCTTTCAAGGCAAAAACCGCACGGTCTCGATAAGATGCCTTTACGGATGGCAACGAAGGCATTGTCACGCAGTATCTCCAGAGGAACGCCCTCGGCAGGCTCGAATTCGCAGCGAAAGCGGTTCAGCGGCGCCTGAGCTTCGGGTTGAGGATCTCATCCAAGGCGTAGCCGAGCAGAGTGAAGCCGAGCACGACAACCACAATGCACAAACCGGGCGCCAGGATCCACCACTGCCTGCCTGTCTGGAAGGCGCTGGCCTCGGAAGCGAAGGAAAGCATCGTGCCCCATGTGACCTCGTTGCTAGGCCTCATGCCCAGGAAGCTGAGCGTGGACTCGGAGAGAATCGACACCGCGACGGTCAATATCGTGTTGGCGAAGATGAGCGGGAACGTGTTCGGGAAGATGTGCCGTCTTATGATGCTCATCTCGGACGATCCGATCGCCCTAGCCCTCTCGACGTATTGCCTTTCCTTGACGGACAACACCTGAGCTCGGACCATTCTAGCTGTGTAGGACCAACCGGTGAGTCCGATGATGAGTATGATTCCCGTCAAGTCTATCTCGCCGACGAAAGCGGCGACGATGATCATCAGCACGAGCCATGGGATAGAAAGGACAACGTCGTTCAAGCGCATCACGACTTCGTCCTTCCACCCGCCGACATATCCCGAATAGAGTCCGACTATCGCGCCCAAGACTGAAGCGATGATGGCCGATACCGTCCCTACCAGCATGGACGTGCGGGCTCCATACAGGAGTTCGCTGAATATGTCAATGCCCTTATTGTCGGTGCCCAGCCAATACTGCTTCGATGGCATCAGGAAAGTCTCTGTAAGATGCTGCTCTTTGACGTCGTATGGGGTTATGTACGGTCCGAAAATCGCCAGCAGACCGAAGAAGGTCAGAACCAGCACTCCGATGAGACCCATCGGATTTCGAAGGACCTTCTTGATGATGACCAGATATCTGCGGCCTGCGAGCATCGTCTTCTCTCGACGCGCTGCTGAGATTACATCTTGCCCCGAACGCAGTCGGAGAATGACGACGACAAGAATGTACAACGCAATCCCGCCGAGGATTCCACCAAACAATATGGTCGTCAGGTACTTGTCAAGGAATGTCTTCGGAGGTTCGTTGATGACTATGTCGATCTTGTCCCAGCTCGTCTGACTCGAATTGTCTGTGACGGTCAGATTGGCCTCCGAGCCTCCTGGCCTCGGAAACGACAGTTCCACGACCATGCCGTAGTACGTCTTCGTCCTGGACTCATACAAGATCGACCAAGTGTAGTTGAGATCGGTACCAGTGGATCCTGAGCCGTTCAGGATGAACTTCTCGCCGACCAAGATCGTGAGGTTCTCGCCCGCATCTGCCACCGGTCCGTCCAGGACAGCTGCAACGGACGCGACATGTGGTTCATCCTGACAGGCTACCGGTGCAAGAGAGACCAGCAGCACGGACAGGAACACCGCCATTGCCAATGCGAACACGAAGCGAGCTGGCCGAGTGCGGCGACGATATCGCTCCAATCTCGTCGAGCCCGTGAGGTGGACAGTGGCTGAGGCTTCTCTCGAAGTTCCCGTGAATTGCTTCGTTCCCATTGTCTCACCCTCAGGATATCTTTATTCTCGGGTCGATGTACATGAGGACCATGTCAGCGATGAAATTCGCTATTACGACGGCCACTCCTCCAATGACCACGATGAACTGGAGTATCGGAAAGTCCAGATCGCCAATCGCTGCGATCGTACGATAGCCTATGCCTGGATAGTTGAAGACATACTCCACCTGATATGCCCCCCCGAGCACGAAGGCAATGTCCATGGCGATGAGGGCAACCATCGGCGGCATTCCGTTCGGCAATGCATGACGCCTGAGAACCTGATAATCGGTCAATCCCTTTGCCCGGGCCGTGAGTATGTAGTCATCAGTCATTGTGTCGATCAGGGAGCTCCTCATCATGAGGGAAACGCCCGCTAAGAAGCCGATCGCCAGAGTCATGGATGGGAGTATCAGATGCTTCGCAACGCTGAGCACGATTGGCCACGTGAACTTGAGCTCGGACCCAAGCTTGTCGGTATCATAGTACCCGCTTGACGGGAGCCGAGGCCACCAATCCATTCCAAAGAGAGGTTGCGTGAAAGCCACTTGGAGAATCATGGCGAACCAGAACGTGGGCATTCCGTAGAAGAAGAGTGATGTCGACGTCGCGGTGATATCAAATGCGCCCCCGCGCCTATACGCGGAATACGCACCGACAGCCATTCCCATGAGTATGGTGAACACTGTGGAGATACCCACGAGTAGCAGCGTCCAACGTAAGTCGGTCATTATGATGTCGAACACAGGGCGCGCGCTCAGCGAGTACGAAGTGCCCCAGTCGAGCGTCACGGTGTTGTACAGATACCATCCGAGCTGCTCAGGAAGGCTGGCATTGAGATGGAACTTCTCCTTGAGCTCCCATTTCAGTGCTGGATCGAACTTCGAAGTGCGCGGAATGACATTGTTTATCGGATCTCCAGGCATGAAATGGATGAGACAGAAATTGAGGATCATTATTCCAAAGACCGTCAGGATCACGTTTATGACTCGTTTCGCGATCATTCGTCTGAAGGATTTCCTTGCCACTTCGCCCACCTCCTACTTCTTCCCCTTGACGTCAGCAGCCAGCTCACTCGTGATCAGCTTCCACTCCTCGAGGGTCATCCCTTCGGCCTCCAAGCTCTTTCTCCTCCGGGAAATCACCACAAAGCGAAGGACTACGAGCATCGGCGCGATGCCTACGAGACTCAGGGTGAAGTAATCCCACCAATTCCATACTATCACTTCAACGACCTTGGGCGCCTCAACCTTGATGGGAGTCGCATAAGTCTTGTTGTGCTCGTATCTCCCGATCTTGTTGTCCGTGTACCAGATAGTGACCGAGTAGTTCCCAACTTTGGTGTAGACATGAGAGAACGAGTACGTTATGTTGCCATTGACGAATTCGGTCAGGTTCAGGTACAGTCTGGTACTATTGTCTCCGAAGTCGATTACCACCTCGATTGGATCGAGCTCCGCATCACGAATCACCATCGTGAAATTGATTGTCTCGTTGGCGCGGGCCTTGGTCCCTCCCGACAACGTATAGTAGAAGCTGGCCATGCTTGGAGGTCGGTTTTCGGAGCCGACGGTGATATTCCTGTAGACCAGGGTTTCGTGACCAGGACGACCATCCGTGACCAGGACGGTGACGTTGAATATCCCCGCCGCGGTGTAGTTGCGAATCTGGACGAAGTCATATGTGTACTTCCCTCCAGCAGATGTATTGACTACCTCCGGGGATCCGTCATCGAAATTCCATGTTACGGTCAACACGTCGCCATCTGGATCGCCCGCTTGGATAGAGTAGTTGACGACGACATAGCCCGCATCGGATGGCACGATCGGCGAATCTGGATCAACATTTATGGTGTTCAGCACGTTTGGAATGCTGTTTCCAACCACCTCTATCGTTATGGACTCCGAGATGTTGTGGGGCCAGACCTGATACGGTGACAGAGCGTCGGTCAGATTCAGCGTAATCGTGTAGATGCCCGGGGTGGCAAAAGCGACGGGAAAGTAGACCCAGACAACCTCACCCGGCCCAGTCGCCGCTGTATAGTTCACAACGACATCGTAGACTTCGACGGAGTTGTTGAATTCGAACGTCCACGTCAAGGGCTCTCCCTCGGGATCGGACGCATTCGCACTTATCAGTACCACGGTCGTGCTCTCTACCCGCCCCGCGGGTCCAGAGAGATCGATGATCTGTGGCGAGGAGTTCGATGGCATTGTCACCTGGACCGTGGTCGGCTCAGTCACCAGGTTCCCGTTGCCGTCGTCGAGAGTGACATTCATTGTCAGGTACACTATGTAATCCCCTCGCCCCTGCTGGATTGTGAGGTTGTAGTAGTGGGAGTTCGTAATGACAACTCCGCCGATGCCCGTGGGACCAGTGGCCGTTGTCGCATTCGGAGTGCCATCGCCCCACTCCCAAGTGACATTGAGAGTGTCACCTGCGTTTGGATCTCTCACTATCGCAGTGAAGCTCACCTTGGCGTAGGCGTTGGTGGTCGTGGGCTCCTTCGGTGGGCTGACGAAATACGGCGCCAACCCTGTAGCCATCACTTCAAGGACGAGTTCGCCCTGTGCTGGCTCTCTTTCATGCCCATTGACGAGCACGCCGGCGAACAGGAAAGAGCCAAAGACCATTACAAGAGAAACCAGAAGGACTGTCGACGAGCGGACATCGATTCTGCGAGTGATCCCGGAAAGCATTCTGCGCGTCAATGGCTTCCGATAGCAGTCGTGATGCTTGTCGACCAACTCTCCGTTGCCCCCTCGAATATCACACCGCTGGACAGCCTGGATCACAGCCTTTTTCCATCCTTCCGCGGTGCCTGAGTTTGCGCGAACAACTTTACTCTATATAAGAGTACCTAAATGACTGGATTGCCGGATTCGACAACTGAGAGCGGGAATCGAAGTCCTAAAAGCGCGGCCCGGGCAGGTCAGTGCGGGACCATAACTTGCCATGAGAAGAACGGACAACGATGGTTGCGTGAGAATCGAAACTGCTGCTCGCTTCGCAGGTCCGGTCTCCACCGGTTCTTCGCGACCGATGAACGCACCATGAGAGTTGTCGCGAGCAAGTTCAAGTCGATGCGTTTGCTCAGCTGATTGAAGGATGACCGAGCGCGAGGAGGGGGATTTGAACCCCCGAGCTCTTTCGAGCACTGGATGTTTGCCGATTCCAATGAGGAACGAGATAGCAATCCAGCGCCTTGCCGGTCTGGGCCATCCCCGCTTGGTTTTCGCATAATGCAAGTGCGGTCTTAAAGGTTTGTTGGATTGGGCCGCGATTCCAGCTTCTGTCCAGCATGTGCATAATCGTGAGCAGAGATTCGAAGCAGACCGCGCGAGCTCGTGATTCTTCGTCAATCGAATTCCGTTCGAACGTGTTCACGACGAAACGCTCATATACGTCGCATGAGTAGAGTATAGCTGTAGTTCCGCGTGCGGTGCGCTCGAGCTCTGCCGAATGGCGAGTTCGAAACGCATATATACCGCATCGAACTTAAGCGGGGCTACCCAAAAAGCTGCGACAGCGGCGAAGGTTGGGAGGGAGGCGTTAACTCGCCATTATCCGTGATCAACCCTACTCCATCTGTCGCAGACATGGTGGAGGATCAAGATCTCCGGCGAGCGTCGTGATCTCTTGATTCTGACGTTCGATGATAGAAGGTTTCGTGCAAATCCTGTGGCACAACATGTGTCACACGCAGGGAAATAACACGAGTCGGTGAGACTTGAGAACCCTGCCGATTTCAATGAGACA
>Ga0105152_10000438_pt1 | contig 12236 bp, 14 predicted proteins | sample LakBais05cmmetaG_FD_81534 | JGI IMG/M metagenome (GOLD analysis project Ga0105152, IMG submission 81534) | Lake sediment microbial communities from Lake Baikal, Russia to study Microbial Dark Matter (Phase II) - Lake Baikal sediment 0-5 cm | ecosystem: Environmental > Aquatic > Freshwater >...
CCGCAGACTTTGCCAGACTTAGTTACCCATGGGGCCTTATTAGCTACTTCACGCATCTTGTACCCACACTCGGTGGAGCAAGTTTCAACGTGCATCTGGCTAGGTGGAGAGGTAAACAACTTTCCGCAACAAGTACATGGTCGTTCAACCGAAGCTTTGTTGCGCTCGTACATACACTTTTTCGAGCAATATTTAGTGTCCTCGCCCCTACACTCAGGGACCTCGAACTCTAAACCACAAGTTTCGCAGGATTTCGTCACCCGGCGCTTTGCAGCCTCGGAGGCCAATACCCTACTACAAGTTCTTGAGCATGTGCGGCATGGGGGCTGAGATTTCGTCCTAGAAAACTCTTTGCCACACACCTCGCACTGCTTAACTATTGTGTTCCTTGCTACTTTCTCTCGTGCGACCAGCGTGACTCTGCACGGTAGTCCGCATGTTCTGGTTATACTTAGCTTAGACTTAAATTCTTTGTTACAGACTTCGCATACTTTTACCGGCATTTCGGATTCCTGAGTAACTAACTGAGGGGCTAGTATATCTCAGGAATCCGTCTATGTCAAGTAGAAGTGTATCTACATTATTACGCAGTTGCCGCAACTTCCAACCGCAAAAGGTTAGCATCATTCAAAATTACACATGTCTGCATAGTCTTGTAGCCCACGTGTGTTCTTTGTGCCAGGGGGTCAGAATCTGATGCCTTAGCATTCACAACGGACGGTGAGATGGCATTCATGCCCTTCAGTGGCACGATACCATACGCGTCTTTCGCAATATATAAGACTGGATAGACTGCTGCGTTAGCACCTGTCACGTCGTTTGCAATCATGACGCCTTTTGCTCCGCCTTTGTTAGCGTCGCCAGAGAACGGAACGAAGATTGTGCTTGTGATGTAACGCACGTCTTCCAATTTACCAATTTCGCCCTCATAAGCGCCAGTGCCAGTGCCGTATTTTTCAACCGGGACGAAGGTGCTAATATTGCGTAAGTCAGCTTCGACGTCTGGGTGACATAAGCCGATGTAGGCCGCTGCGACGTTTTCAGTGCCGTAACTTGGAGTAGAACGAACTACCGTAGTAATGGTACGGGCATTTTGGCGTTTTAGCGCACGAGTTACTTTGCGTTGCATCGCCAGGGTGATCGCGTCAACGACCGCTGACCGAGCAGACCCAGTTGCGTATTGTACATTAGTGCCCGCGATCAGGATGCCGTAGCGTACTGTTTCGATCATTTGCGCAGCTTGTTCACCGAGCACTGCGACAGCTTCGTTCAGTACAGCGTCTTCGTGGGTGTCCATAATTACGTCGGTGAGTGTCAGCACTTCGCCATACTGTACCAGGGTAGCAGTGACGTCAGTGGCTACCATCTTTTTAGAAGTAGGTGTTACTCCTTCAGACAATACGTTGGGGGTAGGTGTCAGGGCTTCATAACGACGGAATTTTGTAGTCTTGGAGCTTTTTTCGGGGATTGGCTTGCCTTGGCCGAATTTTTCCAAGATGAGGTAGGGTAGTGCTCTGCGCAAGAATTCCTTCTGTGCGTAGATCGCTGTACGTGGTGAAATATCACCAAAACCGGTGGTGCCCGGTACTGAGTAAGTTGGCATGGAGTTGGTCCTCTAAATTAATTAATCGTCAGTCTCCGCCCAAATAGCGTCTAAATCATTCGCGTCGGCTTGCTTGGCTGACCCAGCGGTTCCCCGCCTTCGGCCTACAGCTGTTGCTGCGACTATCTTCGCTTTTGATGCTAGAGGTGTTACTTTTTTCGGCGCCTGTTTACCCCCACCAACGGTCTCTTTGTACTCATTGAGTAAGGAGATTATTTGCGCCGGGGTTCCTCGTTCACGTATGTCTACATACGCGGCTCTTAAATGCTCGGGGCGAGTTTGTAGCCAACTCTCAAATACTGGTGAGGCATCGATCGCGTCAAGGTCAGGGTGTACCGCTTCAATAGACCCGAAATGCGCCTGGTTAATCATGTCACTTGTTGCTTGTTCTACCGGCGCAAGTCGAGCCGCTAGGGAGGCGTCAATCATCTGCCCCGCTTTTCTAGCCGTGATAATATCAATGGCTTTCACGACGTCGTCGGAGTAATTTTCGCGAAACTTGGCTAGGAATTGGTCTTCTTCCGTTGGGGCCACGGGGTTTACTGGGAGCCTTCGCGCCAGCTCGTCGTTTTCTTGTCGGAGTCTGCTGTCGGACGCTTTTAGCCGCCCGGCCATAGCCTTTATTTCATTCTGTGACTTCCCCCACAGAGCTTTGTAATCAATAGGGGCTTCCTCGGTCTCTTCGACTTCATCTGTCTCTTCGACTTCATCTGTCTCTTCGGCTTCATCTGTCTCTTCGACTTCATCTGTCTCTTCGACTTCATCTGTCTCTTCGACTTCATCTGTCTCTTCGACTTCATCTGTCTCTTCGGCTTCATCAGGGGGTGTTTTCCCTACCCCTGCTTCATCCGTTTCATCCCATAAAGCACTAAGGTCAATCACGGTATCATCAGTCATTTTCACGCCTCATAAGCCGCTGTCGCGGGTATGTTTAGTCTGGTGTGGCCCAGCTAGGGAACACGTTTGTACTAAGCCGGAGTATACCAAAATACTCCGGCGTTGTAAAGGGTTATATCCGGCCGATTAAGCTTTTTAGGTGGCCGGATAGGGCTATTCATGGCTTTTCCTTGCTTGGTGAAAGGTCCTGTAATATATTGCAGTTAATCACGAAAGTCAATCTAAAGTTCCATGCTATTTTACTGAATAAACTATATGCTCCGGCGCTAAGTTAGCAGTTTAGAAAGCTCCTGTAGCTGGAGGATAGACCCCTGGAGGTGGCTCACCCGCTCCAACGGGGCTACCACTAAATCCTCCAGACATTGATCCTTCTGGAGCTGCACCCAGTTGCGGAGCTGTACTAACCCCGGGGAGTGTCGGTTGAGCCAGACTTCCTTGGCTAACTGGCTGAGTTCCTGCTTGCGTTCCCGTAACGGGGTTTGGTGAAGTGCCATTGAGTGCCTGCTGGGCTTGTATTAAGAATGCTTGTTCTTTATCTAGGATGATGTCATCGCCGAGTTCTAATACTTTAGCCCGTTGCTTGTTGAGGGCATGACGGTCGATGAACGGGGCGTCAAACTGGTTAACAGTGCTGTTAGCAAACTGGTCCAAATTCGAGGCCCTAATTTCTCTAGCTACCAACGAACTTGTGCCTTTAACGACGACGTTGAAATCCCCTTTTATTTCTTGCTTGGGGTTAAACTGCATATTCCAGTGGTATGCCGACTGTAAAAAAGGAGATTGTACGTCGTCGTCCAGGCTAAATAGCTGGTCTTTAAATGTCACCTGGGCGGCGGACATCAGCATGGATAAGCCAGACGCCGTGCGGCCTACGGAGCCTTTGCTAGTAGCCTCGCCATGCATATAAGACGGTATGGTTGATTCATGGATATTATTTGCAAAATACTGAGATAGCCCCATTAGCTCATTAGTGTGGGAGTCCATATTAATCGAGCGTATAGCCGGGTATTGTGCTTCCACGCCTACGCCGGATCGCTGCCACACCTTGAACGGGTGGACGGCGTTGACGTCTTCGTCTGGGTGGAGCAGATCAATATTCACTTCGATCTGGGGTCCGGCGCAGATAGCGGCATTATCGAGCATGGCCCGAGTAGCTGCGTTAAGGGCCTGATCATCCCCCCTAATAACCGAGGGGATACCTTCGCCGAAGATAGATGTTTCGTCCTTATCCCAGTAATAGGCAAAATAGGGAAGCTGCATACCTTCTATGGGTTGCACTTCCAGCTTAATAACCTTGTCCCCGAGCAACCATACATTGGACCAGAATTCGTCTTGGGTATCATCCGGCAGCTCAACACCGATGTCCAATAAGTCCTGGGCTTCAAGGATACCCCAGTATTCTAAGACCTCGTAGCGCTTGCCTTTAACTGTGTTGCCAGTGAGGTTCCACCCAAGTCGGCGTAGTTCGGTCTCCCAGTTTAACATTACCGCGTCGCCGTCTGGGTGCTCACGTAGGTACTCTTTAATCGCTTTGGTGCTGAAGTCGGGGCGGGTGGCCAGCTCCAAGACTTGGTGTTTTGGCATCACTGATCTTTGAAAATTGTATCTAGCCTCTGAGAAGTCAGTAGCCTGAGTCTCGGGATACATCTCCCATATTGGCGTGAAGTCGATGAAGGGGGTGAGCGTCGGTATGCTAGTTAAGCCCCAAGCACCGGCGTCATCCAGAGACCATGTTTTTCGGAACGTACGATTTACCAGAGGGCCTTTTAAGATGCCGGTACCGAACAGGTTGCCGGAGTTGATGACCAGCTTTATTAGTTTACGATACTTAGCTTCAACTAGCTGGTCGCGTATCTCTTGCTCCATTAACTTGCATGCTTTGTCCGCCTGGGCCTGAACTTCGATGCGTATTTCATCCGGGGTTGGCATGCGCTGTAATGACAGAACTAGCCGCTGCATGACTTCGGGGTCTGGGACCACGTCTGAGACTGGGGTTGGGGACATGCTCCAGTTATCATCTGAGCCGGCGGGGAACACTAGGTCCATAAGCCGAGCCGTAGCCGTCTTGACTTTTATGCGGGTCATGCGCCCGTGGAGCCTCGATTTACCCTCTGCGAATCTAGCCTCCTCTTCCGGGTTATATACCCCTTTGAACTGGCGCAAATCCGATAACCATCGTTCTTCAACGGATATGCGGTCGGCCTTGGCCTGGGTGAACTGAGCGTGGAGGGTGCGCCCAAGATTTCCGGTTAATTCTACTTGTTCTGGTTTCATTAGTAGCCTGCGCTGCTGGTGGGTTTATATTTTCTAGTGTGAGCTGCTCGTGGTTTCTGATCCGCTTTGCCTGGGTTGTGGTGATGCAGGCACAGATATTGTAGCGAATCTGCGCAATGTGAGCTCATATTTTTTTCTGGCTCGTCCTTAAACCGCTCCTCTCCGCTTACCTGTACCCGCTTGAATCTGTAGTCTCCATTGAGAGCCTTGCGCAGCTTCGTTATTGTAGCTGACAGTATAAACGCGGGTTGCCCGTCTACAAGGCGGTTCAGGAAAAATGCGACCGCTTCTCTCCGGGGGTAAAATGAATTAGTTGACGCAGTGGAGGGGTTTAGCCCCTTGTTCTTCAGTATTTTAAACACTGTGCTCTCGTCACTTTGCGCCCGTTGGGTGCAGGCGGGATCAACAATGGAGATGATCCTATAATTGGGGTATTTCATAGCGATCAGGGGGTTTACCATAGTATCTATAAACTGCACCATCCCGATGTTTTCGCCTATTAGCTCGTCCAAAATTCTAAGCTGCCCAGTGGCGGATACTTGGGCAAATACCATCGCGGGGGTAAGCCCAGCATCTATCCCTATGTAAAGTGGTAGGCCCGGGTAACCACCGAGTATAGTCCTAGACGTGTGTAACTGGTCGTTGAATTCAGGGAAGACCGGGCGGTCACTACTAATGCTTCCAAAATTCCCATTCACATACACGTCTACCCAATTTGCATTCTTGCCCGCTAAGAGCCGCTCATAATACACGCGGCCTTGCGCTAAGCGATCCGGGTGGTCTAGGTGTAGTTTTAGGCTATCCGTAGTTTGCGTAAGCCAGTTTAAGTTTTCCGCCCCCGGGGTTAGCCCCCCTGGCTGAACGAAGAAACCCCAATCTTCAGGAGTTTCAGCCTCTAGCCTAGCGTACCAGTGATCGTCCTCCGGGGGGTTGGTGTCCATTATTACACCAGGGTAGTAGCACCCCACCCCAGATTTAGCCGAGGGGAAACGTCCGCACCGCCCAGTAGCAGCATCAATTACTGCCTTTGGTACTTCTCTGCATTCATTTATCCAAACCATTGATGTTTCTAAAGAAAGTAGTTTTTTTGCGTCCTCGGGCCTATCGACGGCTAAGAACATTACTTCCAGGGTTCGCTTATTACCCAACGAGAGTGAATGCGTGATCGGGCTATCCCATCGGACTTTACCAAACACCTCTTCGCTAAACCATTCGAGCCAGCTTTTTATCGTTGTTGTTTTGAGTTCCCCATAGGTATTTCTAATGACTACCGCACGATACCGGGCCCACCCGTCGCTGCCGCGCTCTTGTTCAAGTGCCCGCATCATAATCTCGAAGCAGCAAGAAATCGATTTCCCTGAACCCACCGGCCCGCGTATCCCTTTTACAAACGCGGTGGATTGGTGGAAAGCGGCGGCGATAGGCCCCGCAGGGGTGTAGTTTATGTTTGTCATTTAGCCTCTCAGTCAGGGTAAATAGGGGTTAGACAGTCCCTTGTATATTTGCAGTTTGCGATAATAAGCCAGTGAAATCGTCATGTGCACGGAAAACAAAACTCCACCCAGGCTGAAGGCTTAATGGCGCCCCAAAAGCAGCCGTCACGCAAAACGCAACCGTCAGTGTCTGGGGGGTGCCGGGAAAGGTGCTTAAAGTCACATGCGGGGTTACGCTGTGCCAGTTTTGGTTCGTTTTAAACGCTGTCCCGCCGTATAGGGGTATCTCAAAGCCGCTTGGGGCCTTTAGTAGTATGAGGACTCCATTTGTTACTCCGCCAACCATCCCGCCATAATCTGATTGGTTCATAGATGTCGCATCTGCGATAGATAGTAGCGCCGACTGTATACAAAACGGGGTGGTGGCGGAGTTGAGATAATAAAAGTCTGTAACCGTGTTGGCATAGTTGCCTGTGATCTGGGGGCTCCCAGTGCCATCACCGGCTAGGGTTAGGAACCTGTGTGTGGGGGTAACCCCCGCGCTTGGGGAAACGCATAGGTTTCCGTTTGCATCAGTACGAAAATCGTGATAAAAGCCGTCGGTAGGTCTACATATTGCGCCCATTGTAGTTCTCCCCTATCAATAGAACGGAGCGTTTCTATTGGGGGTGTAGATGTGGTCAGTTTGGTGATGTGCGTCGGAGGTGAGTAAAAATGCAGCAGAGGTCTGCGTATCGTTCGCGTGGGCCCCATCCCGGAATACACGGTAGGTAATTATCGCGTCTGTATCGATCCCAGTCATGGTGAGCGGGCCGGTTTCGGCAATCATGTGGGTGAGGGCTACCCCGGTTGCAGCTTGTTCAACGTACACAGTGGTTGGTGCGGGGAAAGCGGCTACGTTGTACCCGTTAGCAAATGAATACTCAAAGCCCCATCGTACAACCCCGGCGTTGGTCCCAGTTACGAGCCAGTGGGTGTGAAGATATATGGGGGATCCGGGCTTGAAATCGTGGTTCGGGTGTAACATCACCCAACACTCGGTCATTGCTGTGGCGCTGAACGAGAAAGCATTTAGCCCCCCGTTGAATGCGGCCCAGACTGGGTCGTTAAGGCCCACCCCTCTTACCGAGATGTCGCCAACTAGGTCGTTCCAACCAACGGTTGGGTTTTGCGCAGTGTAGGACGAAATGGCTTGGGACCATGTTATTCCGTCGGATATGTACTCTACCCCGCCAGCGGTGCAGAGCCCTGCTCCGTATACGGCGGCGTGGGGTCTAGCGGCTGTTGTGGTATAGTGCTCAACGCTGTCGTGGTATGTAATCATTGTTTTGCGGTCTCGTATAAAACAGTCGGTAATACGGTTACAGAAGTGACTGAGGTCTTCGTTCGGGCTGTGGCCCTAGTAACCGTATGTTCTTTACGCGCCAGTGATGGCTGTTACTACCCCGTTGGTGATGGTGATCGAGGAAATAGTGGTATATGTCACGTTGATGGCAGAGGCATTTGCCTTCAATGCCGTGTTACCATTTAATTTATTGATTGCCTGTAGGACCGTGTCTGTGGCAGCTACTACGCCGGCGCCAGATACATACCCGGTTAATAGATCCAGCGCCCGTAAGGCTATGTTGCCCACTACTTTATTAAACGCTCCTACGATAGAGTCCGTAGCGGCGACGGTTCCTGCGACCCCGGTGAAGCCGGTGATCAACGCGGCTGCGCCTGTATCTGCGACGTATGCGGCGGTCCAGGTTGCGGCGTTGGATAGGTATTCAGTGGAGCCGACGAAGCAACTGCCGATCCCGAAGACGGGGGCGAGGGGCCGATCGGCTAGGCTGTTGTAGTATTCTGTTTTGCCGTGGTATGTAATCATTGTTGGGGTCCTATGTGTTCTGGGGGTATGTGGTGCAGCAAGGTGCGCCTATCTCTTAAGTTGTCAACCTGGGTTTCTATGCGGGTTATTCTATTTTCTACCACCGCAAACCTGTTTGTTACGTCCGACAGGCTTGACATAAATAGCTGCTCTATTATCTGCAGTTTATCGTACATTTTGTTGCCCAGCCAAGCCAGGGTCCCCATTAATATACTACCTACTGCTGAGAGCATAAAAACGAGCCCGGTTACTAGATCAGCAGCCGATATTGCGTCCATTAGGCTGATCCGATGGGTTTGTTCTTGGCGTCGCGGGGGAACCCGCGGTTTTTACCTTTAGGCAGAACACGTAAATTACTGCTGGCGCTAGTACCGCCGTTCTTCATCGCCTTCTTGTGGTCGACATCATTGCCGTCACCCGTTGATACCTTGCCAGCTTTGGCCATAGTGGCCCGAGCACCGTTACGTTTGGCACGGTTAATTAATTGGTCGGGTTGTCCTTGATACCGGTCATACTCGCCCCTGTAGTCTCTACCAGTGGACTTGTTGAACGGCTTTCTCATACCTAGTTTGGCCATTTAGCCCTTCTTAAAGGGTTTAAATGCCCCTTTTTTCTTGCTGTTGCCTTTGGTTTCTTTGCCCTCAGGCATCGTGTCACCCATATCTTCCATCATTGACTCTTTGTCTGGGTGCTTTTTCATGCCCAGGGGAGATTTCAGTTTCGCTAGGAACTGTGGAGGGATTTTGCTCATAATATTTTGGTCTCTGTTGGAGTCGATTTGCTCTCGACATTGATAATGAAGTTGACTTTCGACGCGGTTTCGCCCACGGCTCCATCCACAACTTTGAGGTCTGGCAATACTTTCGCTAGTTTGCGGAACTGGATGTCCACTAGGAGTTTGAGGGCATCAATCTGATTCTTCATGAGAGTAGGCCACTTTTCGCGGATTATCTCTTCGACTTCATTGATTATGCTTATAGATTCGTGGGGGCGCAGACGATCGCGTAGCTTATCGAGTACATAAGCGACTGGGTCTACTTCGGTGATAGATTTTGCTTGATTAGTGTCCATGCGACGGAGTATAGCACATCCGTCACACGGTAGCAAGGGGTTAGTAGTGGCTAGCGCCACCGATTCGGACTGCGGTGTATACCAAGGTGCGTTGTAGGATACTAGCCCCAAGAGATTTCATAGCTTCCCGGAGAATGGTGTCGGCACATAACCGAGGCACCAACTGTGTGGAATATAAAAAATCATGGATAACCGCTGCATCTCGTATCTGCGGGGACGAAGGAGCTATGTACCACCACAAACACTTCGGTATGGAGGCGAAATCAGTCTCGAACCCTGCAGGAACGGTTATGATTTCGGGTAATAGATCACTTTGGTAGTTCAGGTCATCGACAAGGCGGAACTTTTCGATTCCTCGTATGTATTCGCCAACAACTTCGTCTAAAAATTTCATGGTTTTGGGTCCTTACTTTGAGTAGGAGTGGTCGTGGCTTCCTTCAGCACCAAGATATAAGTCTGGCGCCCAGGAGGGGGGCTGTGAAAAGACTTCAATACCGAACGCTAGTGCTTCATCAGCCTCTTCGATCTTGGCACAATAGATCGCTTCATCATGAGTCATGCTAACAACCTTGTAGCGTTTGTCAATCTCTAGCATCTGCTCTGCTACTATATCTCTCGCAAGCCCTTGAATTATATTGTTAAAAAAAGTACCTCCCCAAATTCCGTGGGGTCTTTTATCCGCGCAATAAGACCACTGGCCGTCCTCATTTTGCTCTAGGTTAGTATACTGCAACATCCTTCCTGATGGGAAGATGACCCCTTCGTGCACGAAAGTTACACAGCCTTGCGTTTCGTTTAGGTCTTTCATAGTCATCTGGTTTAGGCGGGCATCCAAAGTGCGCCACATGGCTGGTATCTTTTCGTTTGAGGACCTGTAGGAGTTTATCATCGCATAGGACTCTTCTTCAGAGAGGTATATGGGGGGCATTCCTAGAGGCCCGGCTGCTGCGTTCTTTCTAAAAAGTCGAGCTCCTTGCCCAAAAAGGCAGGATAATTGTATAACCTTCCCGTACTGCCTTTGCTCCTTAGTTACCTCCTCCATAGGAACGTTGAACTGGGCGGACGCTTCTGCTCTGTATATGTCACCCCCGCTACGGAGAATATCAAGCTTGTCTTGCTGGCCACAGAACCACATTGCTAGTCGCAACTCGATTTGCGAGCTATCGACGACAACGACACTGTAGCCTTCTGGCGCAGTTATGGCTTTGCGAAGGTTTGACTTGTATTTTGATGGAAGATTCTGCACATTTAGTTTATCACACCCGCTCCATCTGCCTGTTGAGGCGCCGCAATAGCGTAGCGGCATGGGCATAGTGCCGTGGGTAGACTCCGATATGCCTAGGAAGGTCTGTGCACGGGTTATGTTGATCATACTTTTAGAGGCCAGTCTTGCGTCCCAGATGTGATTATACTCGGGGTAGGAGACCATGAAATCCACGAACTCATCGTCCGATTTACTGAACGCTTCTGCATCTTTGCCAGTAGTCTTGCTTACCTTCATAGGGGCTTCGAGACCAAGCCCACGTATGATTTTTAAGAACTTCGGATTTGACGACAATTCCGCCTCGGAATAGCCGGAGGCTTCTATAAGCTCCGCACGGCTTGTTTTTGCATCGTCCCGCACCTGTATCAGGGTCTCGGTGTCTAGGCACAGCGTTGGCTCTACAGCGGCTCTTATAGTCCAGTTTATCAGGTCTTTTTCAGACTGGGAGAGGAGCGGATAGAGTGTATTGAATATGCCCCGGGCAAGTTCATTATCTAGGCAGGCATAGTCGGCTAGGGCTTTACTGTTTTCTTTACTGCCCGAGATCAAGGCTGAGCCTTTCTCGCCCAAGCCCAATAATGGGGCAATTACCTTTAGCGCTACAGAGTCCATGGGGATAAGGGCCTTAGCAGCGGACTGAGGGTCGATGTAGTAGCAAGGAAACACGTTGTATATCTGTGTGAATACGCAGCCGTCGAAAGCTGTGTTGTATGCAGACAGGGCTGTTATGCTCCAGTCTATAGTAGCCAGCCACCCAATGAATTCTTCTTCGTTCAAGTAACGAGAAACCTCGTCGTCAATCGCTACGGCGACGCCTAGCGTTTTGAACCTTGGATCTCGCACGTATAAAATTGTCGGCATTTTAGTCAAACTGTAGCCGTCTTTTATTGAAAAGTAGCACTCTATGTCACAGTGGGCGATGTGTTGGTAGGCTTTTGTCATGTGGCTCCCTCAGGGAAATATTTAGTAGGGCCATAGTATCCCATGATTATTCGGATAAGTCAAGATGTTTATTTCCAGTACTTCTCTTCACCCGCTTTACGGGCTGCGACGGCCTCTTCCAAAGTGGGGAAGATACCTAAGTAGATGCTCCTGCCCTCGTTACTTATCTCGGCAGTCCAACGTCTGCCACGCGGCCTAACCCCATTGTATCCGGAGGTGTTGGTGGACCTAAGTGAGCCGGCGGTGCGCTGTATGGCTGATAGCTTGGCTTTTGTAGCCTCTGTGTGCTTGTGCCCTAGCTTGTTGGTGTTACCTATGAGAGATGCAGACCTGTTTGCTTTATGCTCCGCAGTCTGTATATGCCCTCGGCAGTTGGTATTCCCCACGTTGGCGGCGGACAGTTTTGCGTGGGTTTCATCCGAGGGCTTATGCCCCACACGTGCAGCTGACATTTTTTCTCGGGATTCTGCAGAGTGGGTAAGTCCGCTGGCCCCTTCCCCGCCGTCGGTGGCGTTGCATAGCTCCACCCCCATACGACGCAGGCACTTTATTAGGCCGACCTCTAGGGCAAACGCGGATTCTTCTGATGAGCACTCCATGACGCATACTTCGACGTTTTCAATGCCAACCTTTGCGACGATAGCTGCGTGGTGTTTGTTTTTCCTAGCGATTTTCTTGACCCGCGCTGCATTGCCCTTACCAACGTAGAATATTCCTGCGGGGCCAGTTTTATCGGGACGGGTGTGGAGGTATGCGTAATACATTTGATGTTCCTTTCAGCAAGGGCAGCGAGATATGTATGTGGCAAACCTTGCTGAAGGGTTGTTCGGGTTCGATGCCCTAGCCACGTAACTAGTATCTCATGCCTGTTCGGATAAGTCA
>Ga0105152_10000439_pt1 | contig 12234 bp, 5 predicted proteins | sample LakBais05cmmetaG_FD_81534 | JGI IMG/M metagenome (GOLD analysis project Ga0105152, IMG submission 81534) | Lake sediment microbial communities from Lake Baikal, Russia to study Microbial Dark Matter (Phase II) - Lake Baikal sediment 0-5 cm | ecosystem: Environmental > Aquatic > Freshwater > Lake...
GTATTCACGAGCATCCGAGCAACGTTGATATCGGACAATATGTCTATGAGGAAAAAGTCTTTACTTATTGGATTGGAAGCAAGGAAGAGGTCGAGGCCGAGTTAAGCGCCCGTGGATCCCAGTCCAGTCCAGTTCTACTTGCTCAGAAAGAGGATGCAGACAAGACTATCGTCCACAATACTGAGGTGATTAACGCCCTGTTCGCCGCAGAGCCCTCGATGCGTAAAGCCGAGATTGAAGAGCAATTGAGTCTAAGCCTTGAGTATATTGGACAAGATCCACAGTGGTTTGCAGACGCCTTCAAGGGTTGCGTCGAGTTGGCCTTGAGCAAGCCGGAAGTGTACGAAGTCGCCGACGAATCGAAGAGAGCTGGTAAGTCGAGTAGCCGCGTTAAGGGCTACCTGATGAATCCGTTTCTCAAAGAACTCGGTAAGAGGAATTCTGTTTACGGTTCCGTCCGTCGTACGCTTGAGGCCGATGCTGCAAAGAAGAGAGAACGCGGAGAGGATCAAGCGAAGGGCAAGCAGCTCGATGAGATCAACAGAAGAACTGCCCAACTAAAGAGTCAAGCCCAAGCTCTCGAGAAGCTACGTCTTGCCTTTAAGCAAAACGATAAGGCCGGTATTGAAGCTTTCGACAAGGCTTTCGATCTGACCACTGAGGATGGAAAACTCCGCGAAGGACGCCTCAATAACTTCCCACGAAGTGTTCGCGACCTCCGCGAAGCCATCAAGGGGCTCGCGAAGCCTGAGAATAAGAATAAGGAGTTCCTCGATCAGTTGAATCCAGACGAGAAGCTAGACTACCGCGGTTTCCTCGTTCAGACACTTCGCAATCTTTCTCTGAAGACGGAAACCTCTCTAGCAACAGGTAAGAATCTCCTTCCTGAAGTAGCGATCGAGTTGGATTGCATTCACAATCATCCGAAGGATAATCGTAGAAGCTACCGTGTTCGCTATCTCCGTATCAAGTCTGATCGAGTTTCAGAGTTTGCCGAGCTTCAGGAGCGTGCAGATGAACTCGAAGAGTTGATCGAGGAGGAGCCAGAGCAAGCTGCTAAGTGGGCCCAGAAGTTAAAGACGACTCAAGAAGAGTTGGCTAAGCACGAAGAGATTACTAAGTTCCTGGATGCTCAAGTCGGAAACGAAGAGCTCTACTACAGTAAAACGAGTAAGCTGCAGAAGTTCAACAGAACCACCAAGAGTTCGATGCTGCACCAGCGCGCGTTACATGGTGGCGTGTTGATCATGTTGATGAGCGCTAAGCCTGAATGCCCACTATGTGGACATCAGTTCGACGAAGCCACCTGCATCGATGCAATCTGCACTCAACGTAAACTAGCCCCCGAGTCGAAAGAGAAGTCTCAGTTTACTGGATTGAATGCACGAGAAGCTCAAATCTCGTATATGTGGCTAAACCAACTCGGTGAATTGATCGATGTCGACAAGCCCTTGACTCCGAAGGATTTAGGCCTTAAGGTTCCTTCGGTCGATCAGGTTCCGTTCGTTCGTATTCTCGAAGAGAGCAAGGCTCCTCAATTTCAGACTTTCAAGAGCTGTATCGAGTTGTCGGATCCCACTTTGAATAAGATCGACACCAAGACCGCATATATCAGTAATGAGAATATTCGCTTCAAGCCGACTGAGAAATCCACAGAGGCTAACAGTTTCGTCGAGTTCTTGAATCGACTAAAGAAAGAAATTCAAGAAAGCCCAGCTCGGAAGCAGCTCGAGAACGATAAAATTACAGACAAGTCGATTCAGTGGATTCAAAATGCAATCGATACAGTTACGACCAGTCCATTCGGCAAGAGGCTCGATGCGAAGCCTCTTACGGAACCGACAGCCTTTGATTTCCCGTACCTAGATGGTGCATCCTCGGGACAAAACGAGGATAAGGTTGTCAACAGGCAGTTTATTTCTATAGAGAAAAAGGAGCAGTTGCTCGATTTCATTCAGAGACTCTCTGACATTAAGGAAGAGAACAAGCTCGCCTACGACGAGTCAGTAATTAAGGGACAAAGAGTTTGGCAGACCAAGCTCTTCGAAATCATCAAGATTTGGAAGAGTGATCTTATTATGAACCATAAGGCAAGACCTCTTGCTGGTGCGGGTAAGATCATCTACGTCGATCAAAAGGGTAAGGCGATTAAGCAGCGTGTTGGCGAAGCGATCGATGATACTACAGTGCGTGTTGGATTAATTGACAACAACGAGATCGTATTCGACTCTTCTCCTCTCGCAAAAGTGAAGCGTTGGAGTCAAATCGCAGGGAAGATGATTAGTAGGCGCGATGAACAGGCAGAAGCCTATCTTAAGCTCGAGGAAGCAAGCCAGGGACACAAGAGTGCATTCGAGCGTTCTAAGCAGGACCTCGAGTCTATTCTAGAGAAGCAGTTGGCCACTCTAGAGAGTGCTACGAAAGATTCGAGTACTTCAATCCCTCTGCTGGATCTCAGTTATCTGCATAGTGAAGTCCTCGATCCACTCAGCAAGGCCCAGCTCGGGCATGCTCAGAGTAAGCAGGAGTTATCGCACCGCCTATGGCAGTGGATCGACGGAGAGTATGTTCTTCCATGTAAGAACTTTTCCGGAGATAAAGGGCCCCGAGCTCTGAGCCAGGAAGCGAAGGAAGTTCGCGAGAGTGTTCAGAATCTCACCTCGGAGGTTAATAAGGTTCGTGGAGCCAAGGTCGTTCCCTTTTCAACAAGAGATCCAGACGAGAAGAGCAAGAGAAGTCCTATTCAGGTTCTTATTCAAGATTCCTGGAAGCAAGTTGTAGACTGGCTGATTAAGTTTGGACTGACAACGGCTCAAGATCTACAGGGAAAGCTCGACTTCCTTGGCGAGGATATTGTTAAGGCTCTCCTGATTCCGCCAGAGCAGTATGCCCCAACAAAGAGCCTAGACGAGAACGAGATGGATACACTAAGAGACAAGCTACGTCTCTATATTGTTCGGACGATCCGAAGCAAGGTGCAGGGGAAGCTCTCTGAAGCTATCCTGAGTAAGACTACCGGACCTCTCGCTGCATTACTGCAGGAGACCGAGCAGCAGCCAGAGCATAGTTCTGACCAGTCGATCTCTCTAAAGATTGCTGATGCCTACATGCAATACTACAATCTTGCAAGATCGCTAAAGTCGAAATACAGTACAAAAGAAGGCTCTGTTTACAAGCTACACCAGGCGAAGGATTTCCAAGCGCTCGATGCGAAGCTCGATCCACATTTCTTCTACAAAGTTAGTGTGCGCAAGGCGCCGATCTCAGAGACGAGATCGACATCGGTTGGAAAGCAGTCGTTCACGATCGAGCAATTCCAACAAGACCTCGAGTATCAACTTCAACGCGAGATCGCAAAGCTGGGCAAGGGGCTCTCGAGCACCGAGCAACTAGACCTACAGTCTGCTAACCCAGAGGCCAAGATGACGTCAGGGAATGCCTGGGAGACTTCTGGTCAGCACATAGCTAAGGCTCTACAGAGTGGCTTAGAAGCCCTAAGAGAGAATAGCGCGAAGAAGCTCGGTCAGATGATTCTAGGAACGAATGGTCTTCCGAGACATCTCACTAGTGTGATTCGTCTAACGAAACACGTAAGAGCTCTGTTTGAGGCGAAGAACGAAACTGATCCTGATAAGAAGACGGAGACTGTCGAAGTCGAACTCTTCGATGGGGACATTATTCACGCCCTGAACGACTACGCCGAGACCATGGTAAAGGCCGCAAGAAGAGGCGATATGAGCACTGCAAGCAAGATGCTTGCAGACTACAAAGAGCTTTATGTCAACTGGTTGACGAAGGTTCTCAAGCGCTATGCTTCTCCTCCGGCAAACAGTCTCGAGTTTAAGTTCTCTCTACCAAGAGAGAAGGACGCCCTTCTCGAGCAGTACGAGACAGCTCAAGGCCTACAGCGAGTTACCCCAGAGATGGTTAAGGGCGTCTCCAAGATGATTCCCTGCGACCAGATTGATTTCGACCCATTAAAGTCGTTCGGAGAGCCGCCTGAAGGCGAGAGTCTCAGGGAGTGGATGTTGCGCGCAGGCACCATTCTCGCAGAGCAAGCCTCAGGGCAGATCTGTGAATTGGGAACAGTCCGTCGCCTGCCTGGGTGATCGTCCTCGAGTGATGAATTGATTCCAGGCACAACCATTGAGGCTAGGCATGTCTAACCGCAATCTTCATTCGTTTTGTTCAGCCACCCTTCAGAGAGTTGCCGCAACTCCAGCTGATCTAAATCGTAAGTTTCTCTCTCAGAGAAAGAATGAAATCAGCGAGATGCTCACAAAGCTTCGTGCTGCCTTTACTACGGACGCAGGTGGATTAAAGCTAAAAGGGATCAAAGCGTTAGTGCCTGTTTATACCTCGCAGGAATTGAAGGCAGACCTAACAGCAAGAAGAGCAAAAGTCGGCGTCAAGATTGGAACACTGCCAGTCTTTCGCGAGAATCAGCCGTTCCCACGTCCCTTGTCGACAAAAGGCAAACTTGTATTCTGCCAATTGACCAAGTACAGTTACGAGACAACTCCGTTCCCAGAAACTGAAGTAAAGGTCAACTGGGCCTACGCCCTTCAAGAGCATTACTCAATCATTCAAGAGCTTGCAGCAAAAGAGGGTGGCGCTGAAGACTTTGCCTCTGAAATCGCAGCCCTTTTGACTAAATTGAATGAGACTTTGGCGGATCTTCCAAAGAGCATCGAAGAGAGACGCCAAAAGAAGACAGAACAAACAGTATTGCGTGTTGCCACCTTATTCAGCGTACTTCCGCCAAAGGCCCGCCTTCAGTTAATCGTCGACTTCGTAGATAGCTATATCTATAAGGGCGAGGCTAGTGCCACGGAGGCTAAAGGCTCGATGGCAAAAGCGCTCTGCATGTTTATGATTCCTCAAGATCCGTACACCCATTATTGGGTCAAGCCGGAACAAGCCGCTTTGAAGGTTCTAGACTCAGCTACTGGAGAAGAGGAAGGCATTAGCTTCGATCCAAGTAATTATGAGATCCATCTCGACTTCAAGAGCGAGGCAGATGCTGGTGAAGTAGTAGGCGATGCCATGCGCAAGCCTAAAGAAGGTGGAGACGAATTCGACGAAGAGGATGTTGAAGTAACCCGTCAAGAGAACAACGAAGAGAAAAAGGTCAAGGTCTATCGGACTCGCCAAGATTCTCTATACGCGCAGATGGCAGAGAAGAAGAATAAGAATTTGCAGCTGAATGGCCTATTGCAGTTAGCGAGCTTTGCAACAGAGAAGGCAAAGAGTGCATTCTATAAGACTCCGGTAGATATTCGTGCAGGAGATGCTGCTGCCAAAGTACGCCAGGTGGTTGCCAGAGAGCTTCGCGAAGGGGACGAAGCAGAGGAGTCTGTTCTCTCTTTCTCGAAGAAAGATAATCGCCACAAGATCATCGCCCTCCAAGAGTTTATGGGCGAGTGGGTCAAGAGCAATCCCGCAATGCACGCTCGGTATACTGAGCTCAAAGGGATCGTTAAGCGCGCTGCAGAGCTTGATGAACTGAATCTCGCAACTCAGAGACAGATCAAGAAAAACCCAGATTTAAGTGAATTGAAGACTCGGCTCAGTGCTCAAGAGCAAGAGCTGAGTGCTGCATATGCTGAGATCCTAGGAAAAATCGATCCTTTCCTATCAAAAGAGGAGCAGGGAAAGCCTGAGGCAGAAAAGATCCTCATGGCCTATACGATTGCTCGGGATGTTAAGGGGGAGTTGATCTCGAGAATTCGTCGCGGCTTTGGCGGCAATCCTCTCTCTTCGATCGCAGAGGGACGCGCTCTCGAAAACCAGATTGTCCCCGCTGTTGGTGGTAGTGACGTAAACGCTTTTATTGAAGACGGCAAGAGAGCTATTCAGTTTAAAGCTGAAAAGAATCCTCTCTATGTTCCAATGTTGACCGAAGAGAATTTCAATATTATGGGTCAGTCGAATTTCGAATGGCCTGGTGTCGCCATCGAATCGATGCCAGTGAAGTATCGGATGTTTGGCGGAAAGAGTTGGCAGACCCTCTCGCCAGAGCATCGCGACCAGAAGATGGAAGAAATGAAAGAAGATATCGAGAGGATGAAAGCGCTTCCCGCCGATAAGAAGCCAGGCGACTTTAAGAAGTACATAGATTGGTTCTCGTATTTGAATGGCTGCCGCCATCAAGATAGATTGACTCGATTCATTAAACAGACCCTTACTTTTGGTATCCCCGCAGATAGCAAGCAGAGTCAGGTTAGCCTCAAGGCTGCTCGCTCGGTTCCACCGCTATTCTATAGCGATGGCGCACCAATGACCCTTGCAGATCTTCTCGTCTCCGGCCCAGACGAGGGAGATTACGACCGTGGTGTTCTCGAGCGGAATCCACTAACTTCAAAGAACGGTTACGGTTGGGGTGCTGAACTTTCCCCTTTCATTGCATCTCTTGTCGACCAAGCAATCTTGGATGCACAGGCCCTGGCGGATAAAAACAAAGACAAGAAGACTAAAGCGAATTTACAACGCCTGAAGATTCTAGCGATCCTATTGAAGAAGGCCAGTGCATTCCCAGAGCTTGAGAATGCCAGCTATTTCGATCTAGAGGGTAAGAGCTACCCATCCGAGGAAGCTCTGAAAAAAGAGTTTGCGAAGCATCCTGAAGTAAAAGAGAAGGATCGTGCGTCTGCTGTCTCTATGTTAGTCGAGATGACGAATAAGCTCCTTGAACCCGCTCTCGAGGAGATCGCAGATACTTTGCAGAGAGCAGAAGAGGCCTTGCAAGCTCCAGAAGAGCAATCAAGGAACGAAGTTGGCATTCCCCCCCAGAATGATGGTCTCCCAGATAAGTATCCTAAGCCAAAGCTAGTAGAGAAGCCAGAAGAAAAGCACGAGGAAGAGAATCTCCCTCTAATTCAATTCGAGCAGCCAGAGCCTCTCGCAGTTGCAGCCAGTGTTAAACTCGCACGCCCTTTCACCGCAAAAGCAGAAAGGGTCAGTCCTAGCGAAAAAGCATTTTACCAAGTATGGACCTCTGTCCTTCCGATAGAGTACGAAGGTGCAGGAGAAAAGAAGGAGCTTAGGTATTTAGCTCTTTCTAAAGAGACTCCTCAGGAGCAAATTCCCCAAGCAGTCGCCAATTTCTATAGACATACACAGGTTGCGAAATATAGAATCCTTGAAATTAAACAGCTTCTAGGTCCACCAGCGAATTACCACGATCGCTACATTACAGACGAAAAAGGTAGCGAGATACATCTGTATTGATCTTTCGCCCCCACTTCAGACTTAAAGGACTTCTATGACTACTTCATCGGTTTGGGATTCATTTGAAAAGAGCTCTTTCGGCAAGAAGGTTATTGCCAGCGCAGCAAGTGCTCCAGGCAACCTGGCAGATGTCTCATGGCAGAAGGGCAATGGCAACATTCCCGATGTAACCAAGACGCATGACATCAAAGAAGTTCAGAAGGCGATACAGGATGTAGCCGACAAGGCTCCTACTGGTCGCGTTGGTTCGACTCTCGTTAAGCTCGTTCGCATTGCAGAAGCTTGGGAAGCCAAGGGCGATCCAAAGCTTCAGCCATTCATTGCCGAACTCGACGAGATCATCAACACCGCAATCGCCGGTGAACAAGCTGAAGTGGTTACCGCAGTTCAGAAGTAAGGACAAGCTTAGAAAGCCTCTCTATTCCCACCTAGGGACTCTTAGGTGGGAATTTTTCTAGGCAGACATCATGGATCTACTTAAGGATTTTAAGCGCGAACTTTCGAGTATCGACCCAGTCGATTTCGTAGAGAACAACTTGACAATCAAGGGTGGCCCATATCAGCTTCGCAACTGTGGTCGTGATTATCTCCACGAAATCTTCAGGTACATTGGACTCGAAGCCTCGAAGCTAACGGTGGTTCCTGTAATCGTAGTAAAGGGTCGTCAGGTCGAAATGTCGACAACAGCTTCTGCTATTAGTTTGTACTTCATGGCATCAGGGATGTATCACCATAGAACTGGTTTACACGCATTCCCTCTGATCAAGACAGCAGGTAGATATTCTGTAAAAGCATTCGATACAATGGTGCAGGAGTCGATAGATAAGGGGATCTACAAGAAGCTTGCAAACATTAAGCAAGTTGGAGATAAGCTCGTAGCGGATCAGTCCATCTTGAATGCGATGTATAATCAAACACAGAAGGACTTCAAAGGCACCAATACTCTATACATTGAAGGTGCAGGCGCAGATGGAGACCGTTTGCGTGGTATGCAGATTGATTTTTTACTATACGATGAGTTTCAAGATTGGTCTAGAGATGCTGTTGCTGTAACAAAAGAAGGCTTGTCCCATTCCGCATTCGGACCCTCTGGTACTGGTCTTGAATTATATTTCGGAACACCCAAAGAAGCTGGATCAGAATTCAACGAGAAGTGGAATTCGAGCGATCAGCGTTACTACCATCTCGGCTGTCCTCACTGTCGAAAGCTTCAGCGTCTGACGATGGATAATTTCCACTCTGGTTACAATGTTAAATGCGAGCAATGTGGACAATTGTTTGGAAAAGTCGAAGGCATTTTTAAAGGAAAGTGGATTCCATCTAAGCCTGAGAATAGCGGCAAGATGCGGGGCTATCACATCGATCAGCTACTCGTTCCCACTATCACAAAAGAAGCCATCGACAGAAAACTAGAAGAGAATAGCCCTCGCACAAACCAGAACGAAGTATTCGGCAAATTCTATTCTGGTGCAATTGACGAGCTAAACATCTCCCGTGTAATGGAATGGACGACAAAGAATCCAGATTCGAATCAACTAGTATTTCCTCAATTCATTGATGGAGTCAAGACTGTTCTCGGAATTGACTGGGGTGGTCGTGTTTCTGGTGAGGAGGATCCAGGACAAGGTTCGTATACTGTATGTACAGTTCTCTCGAAGACGTTTGAGAATAAATACAAACTCGAGTACGCTGAAAAGCTTTCGACCAATAAATTAGAGGACCTGATCAAGGAAATTTCTAGTATCATGCGGAGATACAATACGGCAGAAGTGTTTTGCGACCATGGTTATGGTGTAGATAAGATAGAACGTCTTAGAGCACAATGGGGAGATATGGTGAAAGCTGTGTATACAGGCGGTACGAATTTAAAGAAAGGGTTCACGTATAATAAAGAAATCCAAATGGTTACTATCGACAAGCACTATGCGCTTGAAGAGATGGTTAACTTTATGCAGCAATATGGTTTCATCTTCCCAGCGAAAGACTCTGAGAAGATTGACTGGTTATGGGAGCATATCTGTGGCATGGAGATTTTCAGTCTAGATCAAGGTGGAATGATTCGTAAGAAGTTTAAAAAGAAACGTTCGACACAGCCTGTCGATGGTCTGATGTCGCTTCTGTATGCTTATACTGGAATGCGCTTTATTCAGACCAATGGTTTCACATTAGCAGGGGCTGCTTCGCGTGGTCGAGCAGGAAAAGGGAACATGCCTAAGCCAATGCTGAGCGCTACTGGTAGTGGTTTCTTGAGAGCTATGCAGCCGTTACATCGGCGTCAGAGAAGAGTATGAAAGAAAACCAACTAGCGGTACTCGACTTGATCAAAGACGATATGCTCCTCGTGGAAAACATCCCCGAGGCACTGCAGATCGCACGTGCTCTTGGATACGAGAAGCAATTCAGTCAGTATATTTTTGTTTACAAGTCAAATGGATGGGTCGGCTTAGAGACAATCTCAGGTTCTATGCCAGAACTAGATAAGATGGCTGAACAGCATCCAGGTTGGGAACGCCCGAGAGACTTCGACGAACAGACCGTTCAAGTAGATTTTCCTGGTCTACTCCATCCTCCTGAGAATCAAGAAGGAGAAGAGTGGAAGAAGAACGCATCGATTCGTGGGTTTACACTCGAGGCTGCTCCATGGACTGAGAAGGAACTCGAAGTTCTCAAGACGGTATACCGGAGTGCTCGCGACCAACAGATTCCTCACAACCTGATCTATCAGCGGCTTTCTGATTTTATTCCTCACTCGTCTCGTGGGATTAAGCAAAAACTCGAAGCTCTGTATCAGCAAGACGAGCAGCTGAAGAGCTACAAGTACGAGAGTTGGTCCCGCGAAAGGATCATATCGGAACTAGAGAGAGTCTACAAGAGTGGTTTGCCAGTAGCTCGTAAGTCTCTCCCTCCTAAGCTCGAATATCAAATTTCCAATCACAGTCTCCCGAAGGCCATCACGAGAGGATTTGAAGTTTTCTTCGACTCGTTCGACCATGCAGTCTCTGAGGCTATCTTAAATGTCGGACAAGAGCGTGATGGGGACGACAAGTTAGACCCCGAACGGGCAGTGAAAACGCTTGACCAAGCGTATCGCTACTATCGTCACAATGAGAAATTCAACAATCCTTGGACGAAAGACGAGATTGTTGCTTTGTTCAGGAAGGCCCACGAAAAGGGATTGCCTCTAACAAAGAGCTTTTTCACGACACAAGCCGAAGTATACAAACCTCTTTTGGAAGTCTCGCGCAACTTAGACGGATTACGTAGAAGTATCGAAAAGAATGGTCTGACCTGGGCTGACGTAGTAATCGAAGCCGTTCCCGATTATAAGACGTGGTATGACGACTCGGGACGAGCGACCACTTCGATGGGCGAGCTAAGAGTCAAGAGATTCCTTGACCTCAATGGGATTAAGTACCGCTCAACGACTCGGGCAGACAAGATTGCTGTAACGGAGCCCGAGGTTCTCGAGATGGGCTATAAGAACTTTCTTCCAGATCTTTTCCTTCTTGACGACAATGGAAATACGATCGGAATAGTAGAGGTATATGGGGCAATCGCAGATTCTGGCGCAGCGTCAGGTCAATTAGCACAAAAGTATCGCGAGAAGATCGAGGCAAAAGAACGAGTGTATGATAATTTGTCAATACCACACGTCTCGATTCACGACAATAGTTTATTTGGCTCCGACCTTTCTGATGCGCGCTTGAAAGAGAGATTTGCAGCTTTTCTCACTCCCAGGTAAACTATCTTATTGATTGCTCACTAGGACAATGTAGGTACCTTATGCAAGATCCACTGTTTCAATTTGCCCCAGAACAGGCTTTCGATCTTAACTCATTTAACTCCTTCCTTCAGAATACTGGAGATAAGGCAGTCGGTGGTGTAGGAACAGCTTCTCCTTCTGGTGAAAAGCTAGAGTCAGACCCCAAGGGTGATCAGCAGGCTGTTCTAGATGGAGAGACGGCTCAGGCCTACGAAGAAGCCTTGAAGCAAATGGAGTCAGAGCACGAGGCGATCGAGCCAAGCACAATGGCAGCTAGGATCGAAGAGATTCAGAAGCATATGAATGAGCATCCGGTCCCAATCTATGGGAAGCGCCTGTATAATCGCCTTCTGACTCTCGCCTCTCAAATGAACAAGGAAGGGCATACTGTTCAAGCCAACACGATTTGTAAAGCCCTGGAGTAAGGATGAACTCGAATAAACCTCCAGCACGTTCGGTCAGCGGAGTGGTTACGATTGGATCATCTGATCTATCGAAAGCAGGATCGGCCGCAACTCGGCATACTCGTGGTATGCAGCCACAGATCTCGGCAGAAGCTCGAGCTGTTCTCGATAGAAAAGCAGGCATGCAAAGAACTGCGCCAATTGGTCTTGGCGGTGGTGCTGGCACAAGAATGGCGAGTGTCCAAGTCGTTCGCAGTGCTCCGAAGGTCTATTCCCCACTTACGGAGAATTCCAATCTTCAGCTTCCGCGCGATCTTCGCACGCTAAATGCGTGGAACCGCCACTACTACAATACAAACCCGCTAGTTCGTAACGCAACGAATCTTCACGCTACCTATCCGATCAGCAAGTTTCAGCTTCAATGCGAAGATCGTAAGATCAAACAATTCTTTGAAGATCAGCTGGAGCACATTAATTTTGCGAATCTCCTCCACGCGGTATCGCTGGAATACTGGAAGATCGGCGAGGCTCTCCCTCATCTCGAGCTCGATCCGAACGAGGGCATCTGGGCCCACGGCTTTGTTCACAATAGCGACTATATCCGCGTTCAAGTTTCGCCGCTGGCCGATCAGCCGATCATTACCCTGATCCCAGACGAGCAATTAAAGAGACTCGTTTCAAGTACTAATCCTTTAGATCTCAAGCTTCGTTCGCAGCTTCCTCCAGAGATGATGAACTTGATCAAGAAGGGGCTCGACATCCCTTTGAATGCATTCAACGTTAGTCACTTGAAGCATCTGACGTCCGACTACGATATCCGTGGCACAAGTCTAATTA
>Ga0105152_10000441_pt1 | contig 12206 bp, 11 predicted proteins | sample LakBais05cmmetaG_FD_81534 | JGI IMG/M metagenome (GOLD analysis project Ga0105152, IMG submission 81534) | Lake sediment microbial communities from Lake Baikal, Russia to study Microbial Dark Matter (Phase II) - Lake Baikal sediment 0-5 cm | ecosystem: Environmental > Aquatic > Freshwater >...
CATCCGTACCGAACAGGTCACGATTCGAACCTCCAAAATCCCCCCGGAGGTCGGCCGGCTCAGGATCGTCCAGATTTCGGACGTCCACATCGGGATGATCATCCGGGAAAAACGTCTGGAAAAAATTGTGGCAGCCGTCAGGCAGGCCGAACCGGACCTCCTCGTATCCACGGGGGATCTGCTGGATGGCCAGATCGATAACATGATGTCCTCCGCCGACCTGCTCAGAGATATCCAGCCCAAATACGGCAAGATCGCCGTGACCGGAAACCATGAGTTTTTCGCGGGCATCGAAAAGGCGCTGGAATTTCATCAGCAGGCGGGATTTCTGGTGCTGCGCGGGGAAGCCTTGACGCTTGCCGGACTGATCAGTATCGCCGGGGTCGATGATGCGACGGGAGAGCGTTTTGGCCTGTATAAAAACGTCCTTGAAAAAGAGCTGCTTGCAAAACTTCCGAAAGAGAACTTTATCCTGCTCCTCAAACACAGGCCGGTGTTTGACCCGGAGAGCCTGGGGCTTTTCGATCTGCAGCTCTCCGGGCATACCCACCGGGGACAGATCTATCCGTTCGTCCTGCTCACAAAACTTGCCTTTCCCTATCATTCCGGCTATTATGATCTGCCGAAGGGTTCCCGCCTTTATGTGAACCGGGGCGCCGGAACCTGGGGGCCGCCGATCCGTTTTCTCGCGCCCCCGGAGGTTACAGTGATTGATCTGATTCACAAAGATTGACGGCTGCATAAACAATTGTGCAACTGAAACATTGGACCCCTCACCCGTCGTGGCTTTTTACGAAGTCGTCACTTTCTGAAAGGATCAGGCAGCGCCTATGACCCCGGAAGGCCCCTTCGGCGTCGTCCTCTTTGAATCCGTCAGCCATGCCCTGCGGGCGGAGAAAATCATCAAAGCCGAAAGCATCCCCTGCAAACTGGTTCCCGTGCCGCGTCAGCTCAGTTCCGATTGCGGCGTCTGCCTGCGCTTCAGCGCTGTTAATAAAGGACAGATAGAAAACGCCCTGACGGGGAAACTCGACTTCTTTGAGATAGCCCTTCTCTAAAGAATTCATTCGAAACGGGGAATGCTGACGATAAGGAAAATATGAGCGTTTCGCATAACCTCCGGACGGTGTTGAAAGACGGCATAACCGCGGCTTGGCCGATCTGTCTGGGTTATGCGCCGATCGGGCTGGCCTTCGGCGTCCTGGCTCAGAAAACCGGTCTTTCTCCCGGTGAAATCGGCCTGATGTCGCTTCTGGTCTTTGCCGGAAGCGCCCAGTTCATCGCCGTTTCCATGCTCAGCGGCGGCGCAGCGGCAATTCCGATCATCCTGACCACCTTTACCGTTAACCTCCGCCATTTATTGATGAGCTCATCGCTGGCTGTCCATCTCCAGCGTCTGAACGCGGGCTGGCTCTCGCTGTATGCATACGGGATCACCGATGAGAGCTTCGCCCTCAACATCGCCCGCTTCCGGGAAGAGACCTGGGACTGGCGGCGGGCGCTCGTTTTAAATCATACGGCCAACCTGGCCTGGATCGCCAGCACCGTGATCGGTGGCTATGGCGGCCAGTTCATCCCCGCCGGGGCCTTCGGGATCGATTATGCCCTTCCGGCCATGTTCATCTGCCTTCTGGTCCTGCAGATCCGGGGCGGGCTCTACGTCGTGGTGGCGGTTATTGCAGGCTTCCTGGCCGTCGTTTTCTCTCTGCTGTTTCCGGGAAATGCCTATATTGTCGCGGCAACCGTGGCGGCGGCAACCATCGGTGTCTTTATGAGAAACTGGAAGAAAGAAGTCGGCGAAAACGGGGGGGCGTCATGAAGGCGGATTATCTGCTGCTGGTGCTGGGCATGGGGATCGTGACTTATCTGCCGCGATGGGTTCCCCTGATTCTGTTGTCGCGCCGACAGTTGCCGGAATGGCTGAAACAATGGCTGGATTTTGTTCCCGTCGCCGTCCTGAGCGCCCTGATCCTGCCGGCCGTGGTGACGACGGGTGATTCCCGTCATCTGGACGTCTTTCAGCCGGCCCTGCTGGTTTCGATCCCTGTTTTTATCTTTGCCTGGAAAACCCGCTCTCTGGCCGGAACGGTGATCGTCGGGATGGCCCTCTTCTGGATAGCCGGAAAGTTTTTTCATTGAGTCCCTAAGCTCATCTCGCTCTTTGAGACCCGAAAATACAGCGCATCTGCCGGCAGACTTAAGAAATCTCTCTTTCAGGGAGTGTGTGTCATGGAAAAGAGAATTCAAAATCACCGCCGCAGGTATCGCTTGCAAGCATCAAACATCCTTCTACTGGAGGCGTAAGGCGATATTTTACACCGAGGCTATCGAACCAGCATGCAAGTCTAAAGATGACGCCGCATTCATACCGATCGATGGCGCCGATTCGTTTGATTCCCTTGTAAGCGAAACAATTATTCGGCTCGAACGCCCAGTGCATAACATTTTCCCTCGGGAAACTCATGGTAGCGTTCATGAACGGGGGAATGAACACGGGCGCTGCGCGCTCAAAGAAATCTTTAAACTCCTGAAAGGTTTCTATCTTTTTTTCTATGCCCAAGGCCTTTTTAATCCTGTCAATCTCCAGGGGGGCCAAGGATTTGATCGCCGCTTTATTCAGACGGTTTGCCTTCTCAATGCCGAATTCCTGCAGGCAGTGATAAAACCACATTCCGTCGTGCGTCATCCAGCATCGGTTCAGAAGGTCAATCAACTCTTCTCTGCCGGGTTCGGGGGGTGAGTTCATTTTCTGCTGCTCCATATCGGGCGCTTTAAGGCAGAAAAATTAATGAGTCAACAGAAAATATGGTGTTTTTTGAAGCAACAGACCGGGCGATGAAAATCGTTACAGGCGTCTCATCGCGAAAATATGGCGGATAAAAGTGTCAAACTATGGTAGGTGTGCGTCAGTTGGATTGATAAAGTTTTAGAGAAAGGGATTCGAAGCATGGCACAACCCGAGACATCGCCTCCCTCTGATTTCATCAGAGATATTATCGACGAAGATATGAGAACAGGCAAGCATCAGGGGCGTGTCGCCACGCGCTTTCCGCCGGAGCCCAACGGCTATCCTCATGTAGGGCACGCCAAGTCCGTCTGCCTGAATTTCGGCATCGCCGCCCAGTATGGCGGCGCCTGCAACCTGCGCATGGATGACACGGATCCGACCGGAGAAAGCGTGGAATACGTGGAAGCGATCATCCGCGACGTGAAGTGGCTGGGCTTTGACTGGGAGGATCGCCTCTATTATGCCTCAGATTATTATGAACAGCTCTACAAGTATGCCCTGCAACTAATCGGGATGGGCAAGGCCTTCGTCTGCAACCTGAGTGCGGAGGAGATGCGGGAGTACCGGGGCTCGTTCACGGAAAAGGGCAGGGAAAGCCCCTGGCGCAACCGGTCCGTGGAGGAAAACCTGGATCTGTTCACGCGTATGCGGGCAGGAGAATTCGAGGAGGGGAGCTGCGTCCTTCGCGCCAAAATCGACATGACGTCTCCGAATATCACCATGCGGGATCCGATCATTTACCGCATCAAGAAGGAGTCGCACTATCGCACCGACGATCAGTGGTGCATCTACCCGATGTACGATTTCGCCCATTGTCTGTCGGATTCCATTGAGAAGATCACGCACTCGGTCTGCACGCTGGAATTTGAAAACAATCGGCCTCTTTATGACTGGTTCCTGGAGACCCTGAAAATTGCAAACCGTCCCCAGCAGATCGAGTTTGCGCGCCTGAACCTCAGCTATACGGTTTTAAGCAAACGCAGGCTCATCGAGCTTGTGGAAAACAGGACAGTCAACGGCTGGGATGATCCGCGCATGCCGACGCTCTCGGGGATGCGCCGGCGGGGTTATCCGCCCGATGCGATCCGCGATTTCTGCGAACGCATCGGCGTGGCCAAAAATGACAGCCTGGTCGATGTGGCCCTGTTGGAAAACTGCATCCGGGAATGTCTCAACGAAAAGGCGCCGCGCGTGCTGGCCGTACTGCGACCGCTGCGCGTGGTGATCGACAACTACCCGGAAGGGCAGGTGGAGGTGTTCGATTGCCCCTATCATCCCAAGAATCCCGAAAAGGGCTCACGGAAGGTGCCCTTCTCGCGCGTGCTGCATATCGAGCAGGAAGACTTCATGGAGAACCCGCCAAAAAAATTTTTCCGGCTGGCCCCGGGCAGGGAGGTCCGCCTGCGTTACGGCTATTTTATCAAATGTGTCGATGTCGTGAAGGATCCGGCCACCGGCGCCGTGGTGGAACTGCACTGCACCTATGATCCCCAGACGCGCAGCGGCTTTGCCCCGGACGGCCGTAAGGTGGACGCCACGATCCACTGGGTTTCGGCGGCTCATGGTGTTCCGGCGGAGGTGCGCCTGTATGACCGCCTTTTCCGGGTCGCCGATCCGCTTGCGACGGCGTCCGACTACATGGAGCATCTGAATCCGGAATCCATCGGAATTCTCAGGTCCTGCCGGTTGGAGCCGAGCCTGGCGGGTGCCGCACCTGGAAGCGCGTTCCAGTTTGAGCGAATGGGCTACTTCTGTGTGGACGCCGTCGATTCCAAAACTGAGTCGCTGGTATTCAACCGGACCGTCACGCTGCGGGACGCCTGGGCCAGAATTGCGGAGAAGGGGCATAAATAAACGCCTTCTGTGTAGCTTTTTTGAAGTTACTCAGAAAGCTTCAGAAGGTGTAAATTATATTTTGGGGACATGCTGAATGAATGGAAATAACCGCGCTGATATCAAAGTGGGTGCGCACGTAAAAGTTGTGCAGAAGCAGAATCAGCGCACGGGCATTCTGACCGGAGGCATTGTGCAGGCTATTCTGACAATATCAGTCACCCATCCGCACGGAATCAAGGTGCGCCTGGAAAGCGGGATAGTGGGCAGGGTCAAAGAAATTATCTGAAGCAAGATGATGCATAGGCTTCGCTATGCGCAAATATAAACAGAGATTTTATGCAGATATTTGTTGATGCGGATGCTTTTCCGAATGTTATTAAAGACATCTTGATAAAAGCTTCCTTACGATTAAAAATTCCGCTGATCTTTGTGACCAATAAACCGTTGCGCTTCGAGAAGTTGGCAAATCTATCCCTGATCCTGGTTCCGGAGGGGCCTGATGTGGCTGATGATCGCATTGCACAGTTAGTTCAGCCGGGCGATCTCGTGATCACAGCCGATATTCCGCTTGCCGACCGGGTAGTCGCTAAAAAAGCTTTTGCGATTAATCCTCGCGGCAAACTCTATACAGAGCACAACATCAAAGACCGGCTGGCGATGCGTGATTTGCTCAATGAACTCAGGGATAATGGCATGATGACAGGCGGTCCTGCCGAGTTCGGCAAGAAAGACCGTCAGGCATTCGCCAACCAGTTGGACAGCTTTTTAATCAGGCAGCTGAAATTGGAAAACAAAACGAAATAAAAATGTTAATATAAACGTAGGGACGGGGCCGCAACCGTTTCCTGCGGGCCTTACGGATGTGGCATATTTGTCACGAAGCAGCAAATTTTGCGGCAAGCTCTTCGAGTTCGTTCCAGCGGGTGTATGCCGCCGTTAAATCCCCCTCCAGTGCTTCCAGTTCTGCATTGACGGCTATCATCCGTGCGGGATTGTTGTTTTTATAGATATCCGGGGAATTCAACAATTCCAGCAGTTCTGATTTCACTTTCTCCACCTCTTCAATTCTTTTCGGCAACCCTTCGAGCTCCCGCGTTTCTTTGAAAGACAGTTTGCGCTTTTCCCGCGGGGGTTTTTCCTTTTTAGCTTTTAACTCTCTCGACGCGAAAAGTGACGCTTTAGCCGATTCCCCTTTCTGCCGCAGCCAGTCATCATAGCCGCCGACATATTCCTGCAGCCGTCCCTCCCCTTCCAGGACAATGGTGGAGGTCACGACGTTATTGAGAAAGGTCCGGTCATGACTGACAAGCAAAATAGTGCCGGTGTAGTCCAAAAGACGATCCTCCAGCAGTTCCAGCGTTTCCGCATCGAGGTCATTGGTTGGTTCATCCAGCACCAGAATATTGGATGGCGTGGCAAAGAGCCTGGCCAGAAGCAGCCGGTTGCGTTCTCCGCCGGAAAGAGACGATACCGGCGCCTGGATCTGCGCCGGCGGGAAAAGGAAATCCTGCAGATAAGCGACGATATGGCGGGGCGCGCCGTTTATGAAGACCGTATCGTTACCACAGGCGATATTATCCTTGAGGGATTTACTCTCGTCGAACTGTGCGCGCAGCTGATCGAAGTAGGCAATCGCAATCCTTGTGCCCAGGCGTATCTTTCCGCCGGAGATAGGCAGATCGCCTATCAGAACCTTGAGCAGGGTGGTCTTGCCGGAACCGTTGGGGCCGATAATGCCGACTCTGTCCCCGCGTAAAATCGTAGTGGAAAAGGTATTGATAATTTTTTTATCGCCGTAGGCAAAGCTGATTTTTTCTGCATTGGCTACCAGCCTGCCGGTGCGCTGGGCCTCCGAGATGGCAAACCGGACGTTCCCTTCCCGCTCCCGCCTGCGTGCCCGTTCCTCGCGCAACACCACAAGCGCACGCACTCGGCCTTCATTGCGCGTACGGCGGGCCTTCACACCCTGCCGGATCCAGATTTCCTCCTGTGCCAATTTTCTGTCGAACGTCTGCCACTGCTTTTCTTCCGCCGTTTGCATTGCGTGACGCCGCTCCAGGTATGTTGTGTAATCACACGAATACGAAAAAAGTTTGCCGCGGTCTATTTCCACGATACGCGTAGCAATATTTTGCAGAAATGTCCGGTCGTGTGTGACAAACATCATTGTTTTATCAAAGTTTTGCAAAAAGGCTTCCAGCCAGAGGATAGAATCAATATCCAGATGATTGGTGGGTTCATCCAGAAGCAGAATGTCAGGATCGCTAACAAGAGCCCGTGCCAGTAATACCCGCCGTTTTAGTCCTGCTGATAAAAGCCGGACCTCGGCTTGTTCATCCAGAGAAGTGCGGGAAATCACGGTCTCGACTTTCTGGTGGTATTGCCAGGCGCCCGCAGCTTCCAGTTTATGGTGAACCTGTTCGATTTTTTTTAGAAGATTCTGATCGCCGCTGTGTGTTAACTTCACAGCGAGATCATGATATTCACGCAGCAGTTCCAGATCTTCCCGTCCGCCGGATGCGACCACGTCATAGACAGTGCCTGGAAGAGTCTCAATGCCCTGGGGCATCAGAGCAACGCGAACGTCGCCGCCAAAAACAATTTCGCCCGTATCTGGTACAATGTCCTTATGAAGAAGCTTCATCAGGGTGGACTTTCCCGCGCCGTTTCGTCCCATAAGCCCGATTCGTTCACCCGCTTCAATCTGGAGCGATGCGCCATCGAGCAGCAGCGGTCCGCCAAAGCTCACAGAAATATTATTGATCCATAGTAATGCCATAACTTCTCCATTTCTTCTCTACTGGGATAGGGAGACGAAAAGGCAGGCGTTCATACCCTGGGGGAATTGAAGTATTTCCCCGCGATTCCTTTCGCTGCAAGGATCCCTGAAATACCCGCGCCCACAATGCCGCGGCTCTTTCCGGTGCCGTCGCCGGCCACAAAGATTCCGCCAAGGTTCGTCTCGAGATTGCGGTCCGTGGGAAAGCGCGTGTCGAAGAACTTGATTTCGGGCGCATACAGCAGCGTGGAAGGATGCAGAATACCGGGCACAATCTTATCGAGATTTTTCAAAGACTCCCAGAGATTATCAATGATGCGGGCAGGCATCCCGAGCGTGATGTCGCCCGGAACCGCCTGATAGGTCGCCCTGCATTGTCCGAAATGACGTGTGACGCTGTTGAATGTCGATTGGGAACTCCTTCTTCCCTCTCTGAAATCTCCGATCCGCTGCACAATGGGTTTGCCGCCGCCCAGCAGAAAAAATTGTCTGGCGATCATCTGCCCGAACTCGGTCGTATCGGAAAAGGGTTCGGTCAATGCCACCGTGTTGATCAGGGCAAAATTCGTATTGTCCGTTTTCCGGCCGGAGAGGGCGTCGCCGTTTACAAGCTTGAAGTTGAGGTAGTTTTCCTCCCGCACCCGGCCGCCCGGGTTGGTGCAGAAAGTCCTGACCTTGTCGCCGTGACGCGACGTGCGAAAAATAAATTTCGGATCGTAGACGTTATCGGTCACGGCGTCGTAAAATTTTCTGTTTAATTCAAGCCGGATGCCAACATCGATCGGGCCGAAAGCATGCTGAATCTGCAATTCTTTCGCCACATCCCGGAACCAGTAGGCGCCGTAGCGACCCGGAGCGGCCAGAACGACCCTGGCGGTATGGCGGACTTTCTTTCGTTCGTGTGTGCAGACCAGAACATATCCCCCGCCCGCGTGCTTCTCAATGGTGGAAACCACCGTTCCGAGCAGGAAATCCGTTTTTTTCAGAAGACTTCTTAAATAATCAACAACCGCTTTGCCATTGTCCGTTCCCCAGTGCCACTGCTCGGGCGCGATGAATTGGGCGCCGTGCTCCTGAGCGATATTTCTCAACGATTCGATCTCTGTATTATTGTCAATGAAGGTGACCTGTTTGCATCGGGGAAAACGGATCAGGACCTCCTTGATTTCCGCCATCAGGTTTTGCGCCGTATCGCGGTCGATCTGAAGCTCGTCCAGATCAATGCCGATGCGATAGTCAAAGTTCAGTTTGCCGTCGTTGAGCAGCCCTCCGGCGGGATAGGGGCGCCTATCGACAATGGCGATCCTGTCGATACCCAGGCGCTCAAGCCAGATCGCGGCAAACAGGCCGGCCGGGCCGGAACCGATAATCAGGACGTTATAGTCATTCATAAACCATTCAAGCTTCCCCTCCGCGCCATCACAATACTTTTATCCAGGAGTTCTGCAATTTTTCAATCAACTGCCTCAGGGCGGTTTTTTGTCCTCCACCCTGAGCTTCAAGGCAAGAGGAGCTGGTTGTCCTTTGAACGGGATTCTCCGATGCTCGTTACCGTGATGGCGGGCAGGCCCAGGACAGGGCATTTTGTTTCACAGATCCCGCAGCCGACACAGAGTTCCAGATCCACATGGGGCTGTTTGACGGTTACTGTTTTGTCGTTCCGGTTCCGGACCCGCACTTCTTCAAACCAGATCGCTTTTTTCGGTGTCGGGCAGACTTCTTCACAGACGATACAGGGGGTCGAATGCGCGAAGGGAAGGCAGCGCCCCTTGTCGATCATGGCCAGACCGATTCGGATACTTGCCTTTTCTTCCACTGAAAGCTTTCGGATCGCAGCAGTCGGACAGACCTGTCCGCAGAGGGTGCAGCGGTATTCGCAGTAGCCGATCCGGGGAACCAGAACCGGTGACCAGATGCCCTCCAGGTCCGCTTCGAGCAGGGTGGGCTGCAATCCGCCCGTGATGCAGACCTTCATGCACTCCCCGCATTTGATGCAGCGTTGCAAAAACGCCTTTTCGTCGAGCGAGCCGGGCGGACGGATCAGTCGGGGTTCCGCGGCGCCGGCCTTTTTCAACGGCGAAATCCTCAACAACGGAACGGCAATCAGGCCTGCAATCATCGAGCCGATGACGCGCCGCTTCCCGATATCGAGCGCCACACCGGCCGGTTTTCCGGAAAAACCGAAGCGAACCGCGTTCCGGGGACACAGATCATCGCAGTTCATGCAGGCCATGCATTCCGACTTGAGCCATTTATCTTTTTTGTCAGGTGCGGCGCCGCCCTGGCAGGACCGGCGGCACACACCGCAACCATCGCATCCTTCACTGACGGAGCGGTTCAAAATTGCGTATCTGGAAAAGAGTCCGAGCAGAGCGCCGAGCGGACAGAGAAATTTACACCAGAAGCGTTGCTCCAGCAGGTTCAGGGCCAGAATGCCAAGAAACAACAGACCGGTGAAGACCGCCTGGTTGAAGTAGGGTTGATGAAAAGACAGGACGGTCTTTTTGAGCATCCCGTAAATGAATTCCGAGAAATCCGTGATGACAGGCAAATGCCAGGCATAGACGGCGTCAAAGACGCCGGCCGTGGCATACTGGAACAGCGGATAAATCGATAGGGACAGGGACCGGATGAGCAGGGCAAGGGGGTCCAGAATGCCGGAGAGCTGGAGCGTAAAGGCCGAAGAAACGAGCAGAAAAATCAGGATGATGTACTTCCAGTGATACAGATTGTATGATTTTTTGGACAGGCTCTTCTTTTTTAGCGTGCCCGCCATGTTGTGCAGGGTCCCCAGCGGGCAGACCCAGCCGCAGAACACCCGGCCCAGGACGGCCGTTGCGATAATGATGAGCAAGCTGAGCAGGAAAGGCGTATACAGCGCACGCGTGGACAGGGTGGTCGTGATGAAGATGAGCGGATCGGCCTCAAGGAAAACCTTGACCGGGTAACCCAGTTCGTTTTCCCCGCGGGATTCCGTCAGCAGGAAGAGCCAGAGGAAAATAAGCAGGAAAAATGCCTGTGAAAGGCGTCGGATGTTTTTAAGCATTTTCAGCGGTTATGCAAAGCGTTCACACGGTGATCCTTTTAATTTTCATTTTTTCCAGATCCATGCTGCCCAGCTTGAGCTGGTGGCCGATGCGGACGCAACCCAGCTCTGCCGGTTTCATGCCGAATAGCGTGGCCCCGAAGGCGTCCACCGCTACGGCGTCCGTTCCGGCGATGACCATGTTGAGCTGCTTCACGTCTGTCAGGTTTCCCCCCTGAGGGCCGTTATCCGTCAGTATCCGGACGGCGTCGAGTATCGTCAGCACGGGCTTGATGAATATCGCCAAATCCACGATGCTTTCATTCACGCGCTGGTGAATGCGTCCGCGCGAGCCGCCCATCACGCCCATCCAGTTCTTCATTCCCAGTGTCAGTTTCGAAAGCCCGTGGGTCTTGGCGATGGGGACATTGATAACCTTGTCGGCCTCGAAGACCTCGGTGTACAGGGGCCATGATTTGAGCGAATGGCCATTGATCTGCATATCCTTGAATTTCCGGTCGTCGATAAAGGAGACGGCAGCGCCCGCCGCTGCAGCCGCATCGGCTATGCCGCTCTGTTTATAGGCCCGCCGCGGGTTGCTGACGGGATGGTCAAAAACCTTTACCGTTTTTGCACCCGCCTCCAGACAAAGCCTGACGACGGCGGCAACCACATCGGGATTGGTATTGGCGGCGTATTCGGGCGTCCGGTCCCAGCCGATATTGGGCTTTACGACCACCACGTCGCCCCGGGAAACAAATCTTTTCATGCCGCCCAGGGCGTCAATGGCGGCGCGGGTAATTTTGTCCGGCGGCGTCCCGCTGGCAACGGCCAGATCCGTTTTTTCTGCGGCGACGAGAGCGGTAAGGATCGGGTCCAGACCCATCGGCACGGTCAGGGCTGCGCCGCCGATCATGGCGGATTTTAAAAAGTCTCTGCGGTTCATATCAACTCCCGGATTAACGGACTTGTAACAAGTTAAGAGTTACCCTCTTAATCCCCTCCAGTCAAGGGAGGGGGAAGAACTTTTTTACGCAGCCGTCAGCCTTTGAGGAGCTGCCGCAGAGCTTCGGCGGCCAGATCGGCATGCGCTTCCGTATTAAAAAAACCGAAACTGAAGCGTACGGTTCCTTGTGGAAAGGTCCCGATGGTCCGATGGGCCGCCGGGGCACAGTGAAGACCGGGACGGCACATGACGCCCCATTGCTCATCAAAATAAAGGGCTGCGTCGGACGGTGTTATATTTCGTAGATTGAATGAAATCAAGGGAATTCGCTTCTGTGCCGCCAGGGGACCGTAAACGGTAACGTCCCCGCGAAGATCATGCAGATGATTCAGAAACCGCAGGGCCAAAGCTTCTTCCTTCTCCCGCACGACCTCCACACCCTGCTCCAGAATGAAAGCCGCCCCGGCGGCCAGGCCGGCAAGACCGATGGTATTGGGCGTGCCGCATTCATACTTGTCGGGCATAAAGTCGGGCTGCTCCTCGAATTCCGAACGGCTCCCCGTTCCGCCCCGCATGAGGGGCGCAATCTTTTCATCGAGGCCCTTCCGGATGTAGAGGCCGCCTGTACCCTGGGGACCGTAAAGGGATTTGTGCCCCGTAAAGGCCAGCAGATCGACGGACATCGCCGCCACGTCGATCGGCAACGCCCCCGCTGTCTGGGCCGCATCGACGCACAGGACAATGTCTCCGCGTTCGCGAGTCAGAAGGCCGATTTCCTGAACCGGCATGATCGTTCCCGTTACATTGGAGGCATGGGTCAGCACGACGGCCC
>Ga0105152_10000442_pt1 | contig 12184 bp, 8 predicted proteins | sample LakBais05cmmetaG_FD_81534 | JGI IMG/M metagenome (GOLD analysis project Ga0105152, IMG submission 81534) | Lake sediment microbial communities from Lake Baikal, Russia to study Microbial Dark Matter (Phase II) - Lake Baikal sediment 0-5 cm | ecosystem: Environmental > Aquatic > Freshwater > Lake...
AAACCTGGATTACGGAGGGTCCTGTATCCCTTAAGCGGAAATTTATCCTAAAAAATCGTGAAAAAAGGCATACCCTACCAGAGTATCTTGACTAGGGTAGGTCTTTATGCTATAGTTTCAAAAGCCCATATGGAAATTTCAATGAGGATGTAAAGTTAATCCAACTGAGCTTGAGCTCCCCGGAAGGAGGTGATGGCACCGAGGGAATGATATTTTGTATATCGGTAAGTTCGTCAGTTGTATAACAAAAAATTTTTTGGAGGAGAACGAAATGAAAAAGTTGATGCTAATTGTTAGCGTCATAATTGCTGCAAGCATGCTCTTAGCTGCATGCCAAACGGCCACCCCCACACCTGCTGCAACGGAAGTCACTCCGGTAACCACCGAAGCTCCCGCTCATACAGGCGCCTGGGTCGATGAAGTCGACTTCACCGCCATTGCCGACCCCGAACCGGCTGTAGCCCAAATTCAAGCCGGCGCGATCGACATCTACCCCGTGACGGTGGATGACGCCCAAGTGTTCGCAGGTGTGAAGGCTGATCCGAACCTGAAGTATGTAACTATGACAGGTGGTTTTGATCAGATGATGTTCAACACGGTTGCCTGCACCGATACGACAGTATTGAACCCCTTCAACGACATGCAGATCCGCGAAGCCATGAACTATGCAGTTGACCGTGACTTCGTCGTCCAGGAAATCCTGGGTGGCTTGGGAGTACCTCGCTATACCGTCATCGATACCTACGTACCCGATTATGCCCGTTACGCTGCCACCATCGGTGGGATCATCACCAAGTACGCCTACAACCTGGATAAGGCGATCGCCGTAGTTGACGAACGCATGACCGCATTGGGCGCCACCAAGGATGCCACCACTGGAAAATGGATGTTCTCAGGGAAACCTGTAACCATCATTGACCTTGTCCGCTCGGAAGACAAACGAAAAGACATCGGTATCTATTTCGATGGTCAGCTTGAGAAACTTGGCTTCACCGTTGACGAGCAAATCAAGACCCGCAAGGAAGCCGGACCCATCTGGCAGGAAGAAAAAGAAGCCCTGGTAACCTGCAACTGGCATGCTTACACCGCTGGCTGGATCTCGACCGCCATCAGCCGCGATGAAGGCAACATGTTCGCCCAGTACAACATGGGTGACATGCAGCAGCTTCCCCTGTTCTATGCCTACGAACCCGATGCTGCTTATAAAGCCATCATGACGAAACTGCAAACCAACGACTTCAAGGATATGGCTGAACGCGATGCGCTGTTCGTGCAAGCGCTGAATGAATCCATGACGCAGTCCTGGCAGGGTGTGATGGTTGTGGATACGATTTCCTTCTCACCCTACAGCAGCAAGATCACCGTTGCATCCGACCTGGCTGCGGGCATTGGTGGAACGGCTCTCTGGCCCTTCACCCTGCAGATCACCGGCCAAACCGGCGGGTCTGTCAAGATTGCCCAGTCTGGTGTTTTAGTCCAGCCCTGGAACCCGGTCGCTGGCTCCAACTGGATCGATGATGCCATGCCGCAAAAAGGCACCGAAGATGCTGGCGTTTTGTTTGACCCCTACACTGGGTTAGCCCGCCCGCAACGCATTGAATCCGCAACCCTCGACGCAGTTAAAGGTCTGCCCATCCGCAAGACTTTGGACTGGATCACCCTGAACTTCGTTGATTCCATCGCCGTCCCAGGCGATGCCTGGTGTGATTGGGATGCAGTGGCCCAGACCTGGATCACCTGCGCAACCGCTTTTCCCGCAGGTTTGACCGCCAAGACTAAATCCACCGTGGTCTATCCTTCCTCTTTATGGACGACCAAGTGGCATGACGGCAGCCCCGTTACCATGGGTGATTTCATGCTGTTCATGATCCTACAGTGGGATCTGGCCAAACCCGACAGCAAGGTCTACGACGAATCCCTGGCATCAGGGTTGGATATCTTCATGAGCCACTTCAAGGGCTTGAAGATCACTTCCACCGACCCGCTGACCATCGAAACCTACGATGACCTGTATGCCTTGGATGCCGAGAACTCAATCAGCGCTTGGTACCCCTCCTCATACTTGAACTATGCATTTGGTACCGCCGCATGGCACAACATGGGCCTCGCCCTGCTTGCAGAAGCAGCTGGTGAAACCGCCTTCAGCACTTCCAAATCCGGCGCAGCCAACATCGAATACTTGAGCATGGTTTCAGGCCCCAGCATGGCTATCTTGAAAGCCCACCTGGATACTGCTCAGGCTGAGAACTACATCCCGTATGCCCCCACGATGGGTCAGTACGTCACTGCAGATGAAGCCACCACCCGCTACACCAACCTGCAGGCATGGTATGCTGCCCACAATCATTTCTGGCTGGGCACGGGCGTGTTCTACCTGGACAAGGTCTTCCCTGTGGAAGGCACCCTGGTTCTCAAGCGGTTTGCTGACTACATCGATCCTTCCGACAAGTGGGCCAGCCTTGGCACTCCTGCCATCGCGGAAGCCTCTGTTGAAGGACCCGCCACTGTCACTATTGGACAGGAAGCCGTCTTCAATGTAACCATCACGTTCCAGGGTAATCCCTACAAGAATTCGGATCTCGGGAGTGTCACGTACATTGTGAAAGACGCCACGGGAGCCATTCCGTTTTCTGGTGATGCAACTGCAGTTAGCGATGGCAGCTATACCGTCACGCTGTCCGCTGCAGACACCCAGTTGCTTGTAGCCGGTTCCAACACCATCACCGTGGCTGTTGGATCGAACTTGGTTGCCCTCCCGACCTTTGTTTCGGTCGATTTCGTCACCGTAGCCCCATAATTTCTTAAGGTTTTTCACCCGATAGAGGCGTGTACCCCGCCTCTATCGGGTACCTATTTTTAGAAAGAGAATTGAGGTACCTATTATGGCAGAAGCAAATCCCACTCTCCTGGCAGAAGTCAAACCGGTAGCGAAAAAATCCAAGTTTACGAACAGCACGTTCATGCGCGTCACCCGGTATTCGGTTGTGCGCATCATCATGCTGGTCATCACCACCGTGATTGCACTCTACCTGACGATCCTTGTGGCAAACATGGGCGGGTATGTTGACAATATCCGTCGAGCAGAGATCAGGGAAAATGTGAACATGTCGATTGCGGGCAACCCGGCCATGCGGAACATCGATCCGGCGGTAAAAGCAGCCTATATCGCAGACAAGATCGCCACTCAAGAAGCAAGAATGGGAATGGATAAGCCTTTTATTGTAAGGAGTTTTATTTATCTTGCAGATGCCATAACGTTGAATCTGGGTCGGGCCTTATCAATGGTAAGCAACTCGGGTTCCAACCAGGTACGATTGATCATCCTGGAACGGCTGCCATCCACACTTCTGTTATTCGCAACCGCGGATATCGTACTGTTCTTCCTGGCAATAATCCTTGCGCTGGTGTTATCCCGTCAATATGGAAGTTTGTTCGATAAAATTACCGTCGGATTAACCCCACTATCTTCAGCTCCAGCGTGGTTTTACGGAATTTTCTTTATTTTGATTTTTGCTTCGGTATTACGAGTATTACCCTTTGGTGGAATGGTGGATTCCCCTCCGCCCTCTTCACCCATCTTGTATTTCTTAAGTTTATTGAAACACATGGCTTTACCCGTACTTGCATACACATTCAGTTTAATTTTCCTGCAAGTGTTTTCATGGCGTACATTCTTCTTGATCTATTCCAGCGAAGATTATGTGGATATGGCAAAAGCCAAGGGATTGAAATCACGAGATATCGAACGCCGCTACATATTGCGCCCAACCCTTCCGACGATCATCACCAGTTTTGCTTTGATTGTTATTGCTTCCTGGACGGGGGCACCCATTTTCGAAACCATATTCAACTGGCCTGGAATGGGGCGAGCCTTTTGGCAGGCTATTGGTTTGTTTGACACCCCCGTAATCATAGGTATGACGGTGATCTTCGCTTATTTACTTGCGATCACAGTGTTGCTGCTGGACTTCATCTACGCCCTGGTTGACCCAAGGGTAAAAATTGGCGGCGGAGAAAGCAAAACATGAATAAAATCCTCAAAACCCTCAAGGAGATCGCCAGTTACCCCAGTGCCGTTGTCGGGGGGGTGATGGTTTTGATCCTCGTTGCGATTTCCATTTATACGGTCATTGCCATCCCCTATAACGAAGCCATAAGTTTATGGAAAAGCAGCGAACAGCAATGGTTTAGGAACCCCAAGTATGCCCAACCTGCCTGGACCAATTTCTTTCGCACCAAGAAATTGCCCACAACGATCGATGAGAATATAACCGCTCATCCTGAAAACAAAACGGTGACCGTGCGCTCGGATGGCACGAAAACCATAACCGAGAATTTTCCATTCGATTTTAATTTTGACGGTTTTCCTTCGGATTTGGCCATTTATTTCACTTATAACTACGTTCAAAAACCACCTTTTGCCGTCGCGACATTTGTTACCCCGGATGGACGGAAGATCCGGTTAAAAAGCTCGATGATCACCAATAGTTTCAGAATTGACCAGGATACCGCGCTCATCCAAAAATTTGGGAACACACCCCCCCATATTGCACTGTTTTCGGTTCCCAAATCGGATCCTGCCCAGATTCTAAAAGGTCACTACGAAGTACAGGTTGAAATCATCACTTTTGAAAAAGACACGGATGTTGACGCAGAATTTATCGCCTATGGGCAGGTATCCGGTATCGCAGGTACGGATCACAAAAGACGGGATCTGATGATTGCCCTGCTCTGGGGCACCCCCATTGCCCTGATGTTCGGGTTGCTTGCAGCAGTGGGCACAACGGTGGCGGAAATGATCATTGCCGCCGTCGGGTCCTGGTTCGGTGGATGGTTGGATGCATTGATCAACCGGATTGTGGAAGTGATCATGGTCATCCCGCAGTTGGCTATCCTGATTATGATCGGGACATTCTATTCAAGAAGTATTTTCGTCATACTTGGATCCGTGATCGTGTTAGGTATTTTTGGAGCGGGAATCAAGACTTTCCGTGCAGTCTTCATGCAAACCAAGGAATCAGCCTACATCGACGCCGCTCGTGCCTATGGTGCCAGCAATACGAGGATCATTTTCTCCTATATGATCCCAAGGATCATCCCCATGTTGATCCCGCAGTTTATCGTGCTAATACCGTCTTTCGTTTTCCTGGAAGCTTCACTTGCAGTTTTGGGTCTGGGTGATCCAACCCTTCCAACCTGGGGCAAGATTATTGATGATGCGAGGTCGAACGGAGCATTATTCCAAGGATTTTATTACTGGGTTCTGGAACCATCTGCATTACTGTTATTCACTGGTCTGGCATTTTCAATGCTTGGGTTTGCCTTGGACCGCATCTTTAATCCCAGATTGAGAGGGCAATAAACCCGATGAAAGACGAAACTTTAATCAGCGTTGAAGATCTGAAACTTCACTTCCGGGTAGCCAAAGGTGTTGTGCGCGCTGTGGATGGCGTGAACTTGAAGCTTGGTTATAACGAAGCCGTCGTCATCCTGGGAGAATCGGGCTGCGGAAAAACTTCCCTTGCAAAGGCTATCCTGCGGCTGCTGCCACGTAACGTGCAAACCTATTCGGGCAAAGTCATCCTCAAGGGTGTGGATGTGATGCAGTACAGCGAGGAAGAATTCCGCGAAAATGTGCGCTGGATCGAAATGTCGCTGGTACCGCAAGCCGCCATGAATTCCTTGAATCCAGTCCTCAAGGTTGGCGACCAGGTGACGGAACCTTTGTTGGTGCATTCCGGGGTGAAAAAAGAAGAAGCCTATGCACAAGCCAAAAAGATGTTTCAGCACGTGGGCGTACCCGAAGACTTTCTGCAGCGATACGCCTTCGAGCTCAGCGGTGGGATGCGCCAGCGGGCTGCCATAGCCATGTCTTTGGTGACTTCACCTGATCTGATCGTTCTCGATGAACCCACATCTGCCCTGGATGTTTTAACTCAGGCAAATATTTTCAACGTGCTTAAACGCATCAAGCAGGAATTGGAGACCAGTTTCATCCTGATCACCCATGATATTTCCACTTCCAGCGAACTGGCTGATAAAGTGGGTGTAATGTATGCCGGACAGATCGTGGAATGGAACGATGCTGAAGCTTTCTTCCGAAAACCTTTGCACCCGTATTCTCAAAAACTGATGGCGAGCGTACCCCGGTTAAGGGCTGACAAGGAACCAGATTTCATTGTCGGGCAACCACCAAGCCTGTTGGATCCTCCCAAAGGGTGCCGCTTTATGGAAAGATGCCCCTCCGCATTCGATAAATGCTCTCAAGAACCCCCAACAATCAATAAAGACGGGCGGTTGGTAAAATGCTGGTTGTACGCTTAATTCCAGGAGAAGCTCATGGCACAAGTGAAGGCGAAAGCAAAGAACAAGATAGCAGCACCTATGGCAAGAATTGAACGAGAGATCCCGGAAGATGTGTTACTTTCCATACAAGATCTACGGGTATGGTTTGAGTTACGCAAATTGGGCTTTGGAAATGCAGGTTTTGTACATGCCGTGGATGGAGTCAGTTTCGATTTACATAATAGTGAAGCCATTGCCGTGGTGGGGGAAAGTGGTTGTGGAAAGTCCAGCCTGATGAAAACCATCCTGGGCTTATACCGCCCCACGGGGGGCAAAGTTGTGTTTGAAAATAAAGATATCAGCAAATTCAATACTCAAACCTTAAAATGGTATCGGTCCGATGTAGGCTACATCCAGCAAGATCCCTACGGTGCCATGGCCCCCTTCTTGAATATCGAAAAGATCATGGAAGAACCCATGGTCATTAATACGAAGAAAAGCCACGAAGAGCGCCTGGATCGCATCCGTAAAGTGTTCGAAGAAGTCAAGATGATGCCGTATGACGACTTCCTGCCCAAGTTTCCCCACATGCTTAGTGGCGGGCAGCAGCAGCGGGTGGTGATTGCGCGCGCGATGATGCTCGAACCGAAATTAATTGTTGCCGACGAACCTGTATCCATGCTGGATGCTTCCGTCAGGGTCGAGATCCTCAAGCTGTTACGCGGCTTGCAGGAAAAACATAAGATGGCGGTGATCTATATCACCCATGACCTTTCCACCGTACGCTATTTCTCAAGGCGGATTTTTGTAATGTACGCTGGCAATATCGTCGAGAAAGCCGCCGTGAAAGATCTCTTATACAACCCTTCTCATCCCTATACCCTGGCACTTTTAGCCGCCACCTCCGATCCGGATGCAAAAAATGCCAGGACTTTCAAGGATGTACCTCCAGGCGAACCACCCAACTTGATCAATCCTCCCACAGGTTGCCGGTTCCACCCGCGCTGCCCTAAGATCATCAAAGGCTTATGTGAGGTAGAGATACCGCCGGAATTTGAGATCGAAAAAGATCATCTAGTTAAATGCTGGCTCTATAAATGAAGAAATTCTCCGGACCTTTTACCCTCATCGGTATAGGGTTCGCTTTGGTGCTGATAGGATTCATCATCCCCCTCTTGATGGTCATGCAGGTCCTTCAATCCACTTTCTTCCTGAATTTTTTGGGTCATGCTGCTTCGATTTCAGGACTGATGTTGGGCATTATTGGAACTGCCATGTATGCAAGTTACAACCGAAAGAATCGAAAGTAAGTAACCGTATCGATAAAAAAGGGCCTTCCTGCTGGAAGGCCCTTTTTGTTACCACAAACTATTGAATGGATATCAGTTGAGTAAAAGGATGAGGTTCGTAAAGCACGTCCGGACCTGAGGCGCCGGTTACAAACGGAAAATCGGCAGTTCTATAGGTTTGGATCATGGAATTTGAGAAAAGTGGAACAACCGGAAGTTCTGTTGCAAGTGTGGTCTGGAGTGAAAAAGCGAGTGTTTTTAATTGGACAGGATCAGTTTCCTGCGCAAATGATGAACATTGCTGGGCAAAATTGGCGCTGGCGTAACCGAATGGATTTGTTGCGAACCCATTGTCGAAAATGGAGCAAATAAAATTAGGGAAGTGGGGCAGTCCTATGCTGTAAACTGCCAAATCATAGTTTCCTGAAGATATGCTCGACAGCCGATCACCTATATTTTGAGTGATGACTGTTACCGTCATCCCTAGCTTCTCCAATTGCCGCGCGATGTAATCTGCAGCAGTTGCCCCGAGAGGGTTGGTCGTCGCCGATGGAGCAAGGAGAGTCAACACAGGGAAGGGATTTCCCGCAAGATCGTGCAGTCCCTTGCCACTGACGATTTGGCTTTCCTGGGCGGAAGATGGGTTGAACACAGGATATTGAATGCTCCAATCGTAGCCACGGCTTGAAATGTATTGGGCTGCCCGCAATAACCGATTTCCATCTGAAAGACCGTTGCAGACAAGGGTGACATTCGGATTTGTCCAATCGGTGTTGTCGGTAGGGACCAAGGATTTGGAAGCGACCCCCTGATTTTGAAGCAAAGAATTGGCAAGATCGTCCTGGTTGATCATGCAGGCGATGGTAGTGCGTACCAAGGTGCCCGCATCACCCGCAAAGACCGAACGATTTTGATTGAAAGCAAGAATCGTCAGAGCACTGTTACTGAGAGAGGTTGTTTTGATGGAAGAGTCGGCTTCCAATTGCCCAGTCACTGCCAGAGGCAACCCGAAAGGATTCATGACCAGGTTCAAATTACCATTGCGCAGATTCATGTAGGATGTATCCGAATCCCCAGCTGTAAATGTGACCCGGTTAAAATAAGGGCCGGTGGTGTAGGAGATGAGTTTGTAGGCTGCTGTGCCAGTGATATCTCCGAACTTCCAATCATATCCATTCGCTGGTTTGGATTCTTCATAGGAACCGTCAGTGTATTGGGTAACAACAAGGTGGGAATAAAAGGAATTTGGATTGGCAGTGTTCACGTAAGAAACCCCGGGCTGCCAGTTATTCATTTGATAAATACCGAAAACGGGTTCACCGCTGACGGATAGTTTTTCAAGAGTATCGACCGCTGTTGACCTTGCCGTTGCATCCGTTCCGTCACCCAACAGTTCCAGCGCCTGAGCGATCTTTGGTTCCCAGAAATTCCGGTTGACGATGACACCCAGCAAAGCCCCATATTTCCACTTGGCCAAACCGGGTTGTTGGGTGAAAAAGTATTTTAAAGTGACGTTGTCAAGAGCTTCGGCATGATCGAGAATGCTTGCATCGTAATAAGACTGCCAATTAAATCCCAGCCGAAATTTCAAAACGGTATTGATGGTGAAGGAAACATCGTAAGCTGTGACCGGGTAATTGTCGCTCCACAACAGGTTGTTTTTGAGGACAATAGTTGCAATAAAGAAATCCCCTTCTTTTGTGAATTCGGAAGGTTGACCAGATGCAGCTACCGGGATCAAGTTATCCCCTACCGAAGTTAACGCATATAAAGCGGGATAATTATTTGCCTGAACGAGTTGATTCCAATAAGTGGAACCTCCCTGATCTAAGATTGCCCAGACATTGTTCGAAGTGATCTCATCAAGCATGCCAACTTGAACTGAGTCCCTCAACCCGGCAGGAGTGGGAGAAATGCTTATACTCACAGTTGAAGTCGGACCCCCAGTGCCTCCTCCACAAGCGTTTAATAAAAAGACGGCAGCGAACAATACGAACCAGAGATTACGAAGCTTTTTCATTGAAATGTCCTCTCACACAAAGGGGGATACGCCTTCTTATTGAAATATAGTAGCATAAATAGAAAAATGCGTAAAGTTGCATTTCAATTCTTCCAATTATTCTATATAATAAAGATATGAAACCAAAGCGGGTTTTGATTGTTGATGATGCTCTCGAACTTGGGCGATTGCTGAAGGCAACCTTGAGTTCCATGGACAGCACCATTGAGATCGTGGTAGCCCCTTCAGCAGAAGAGGCATTTCTCGAAACCAGCAGGCAGAAAATAGATCTATTGGTAACAGATTTTCGTTTGCCGGGTATGTCTGGTGCTGAACTGGTCAAAAGAATCCGGCAAACCCAACCCGGGATCAAGGTGATTCTCATTACGGGCGTATCGGAGAATCAAATTCCCGAGGAAGGAAAAAACCTGATCGTCGACTTCTTTTTAAAGAAGCCGATGGAAATTGCGGATTTCCTTTCGGCATCGAAGAAATGCCTGGGGCTCGAAGATGAATCCGAGAGACCAGCCAGAAAAGAAGAACCCCGGATTTCGCGCCAACAAATTGGCGATAGGTTGGAATCCTTGAGATCCAATCTCAATGCCATTTCAGTCTGCCTGATCGATGACCAGGGAAATATTCGCTTGAAGACAGGCGAATTTCCGGAGAAGAATTTTGAGATCCGCTGGCTGCCCACTTTTCTTAATATCCTTACCGCCGACAATCGGGTTATTCATCAATTCAATCCTCCCATTGCGGATGGCGTGCATTCCTACATCGGACCGAACTTCAGCATGATCCTGATGACATTAAATGAAATGGCGTTATTGACCATTTTAAAACCAGAACCCGGTCACAACCATATGATCATGGCTTTGGGTGTTGTCATGGATGCCCAAAGGGAGTTGATAAAGGCCCTGCGGACCAGCGAACTCAACGTAGCAACAGTGCCACCCGAAAAAGTGCGGAAAGGTGATACGGGAAGATTGCCGGGTGACCAGGAGTTCCGAGATAAGCTCCAAAAAGGTGGCAAAGGAGTTAAAAAGGAAGCTGCCAGCCAGTTCTGGGATACAGCCAGCGAGGGGGATGAGGGTCGTGCTGGAAACCTGGAGGGTATCACCTGGCAGGATGCAGAAAAAATGGGGCTGTTGAATAACGAGGGTAAGAAAAAATAAAACCTCCCTTCCTTCTCTGGCATGGCTCAAAATATTGTGTTAAAATCCATCCCACGTCAGTCCCTGCTGATGATGGGGCGTGGTGCAATGGCAGCACACCAGACTTTGAATCTGTGGATCTTGGTTCGATTCCGAGCGCCCCAGCCTGAACCGTTCCATGGTCGTAACAGGTAAACCATTCAATTCAATTTTTCCCCGGGCTTCAGGCTGATGAATAAGGCCATGAAGCTCTTTTTTTCGGGGATTGAGATGGAGACAAGATGAAAGTACAGTCGATCATTCTGGCAGCCGGCGAGGGTACCCGGATGAAATCCAGCCTCCCCAAGGTGTTGCACCCCCTGGCGGGAAAGGAATTGATCCGTTATTCCCTCGAAGCCGTAAAAGGAATCAGTTCTCAGAAACCTGTGATCGTTATTGGCAGGGATGCTGAAAAGGTCGAGAAAATCATCGATGGGGAAGCCGAATTTGTATTTCAAGAAAAACGTCTGGGGACAGCCGATGCCGTAACCAGCGCGCGGAAAAAAGTGGAAGGCAAATCAGACCTGGTGTTGATCATTTATGGGGATATGCCATTGCTTCGAAAGGGAACGCTGGAACAGCTTGTGGACAAGCAAAAAAACAACCCCGGTCCGTTGACGATTGCCACCCTGCACCTGGATGATTCGCATGGCTTTGGTCGAATCGTTCGTAAAGACGGTGAAATCAAAGAAATCGTCGAAGAGGCTCAAGCTACCTCGAAGCAAAAAGAGATCAAAGAGTTGAATGTTGGAGCTTATTGTGTATCTTCCCCATGGTTATGGAAGGCTTTGGAGAGGATCCCTGTTTCTCCCAAAGGGGAATATTACCTGACCGACCTGGTCGGGTTGGCTTCTCGGGAAGGATTTCATGTGGAAGGAATCCAAATCGAAGATCCAGATGAATCCATCGGGATCAACAACCGCGTCCACCTGGCTGAAGCGGAAGCGATCCTACGCAAAAGGATCAACTTAAATTGGATGCTGGAAGGCGTAACGATCGTCGATCCTGAACGGACCTACATAGAAGTTGACGTCCAAATTGGCAAAGATACTGTCATACTTCCGAATACTCATCTAAAGGGAGAGACGGTAATCGGAGAAAATTGCGAGATTGGTCCGGATACGATAATCACCTCGACTCAGATTGGCAATTCATGCAAGATCCTCTCCAGTGTGTTGGATTACGCAGTTTTGGAAGATCACGTGAGTATGGGCCCTTATTGTCACCTGCGCAAGGGAGCTCATCTATCTAAGGGTGTCCGCATGGGGAACTTTGGAGAGGTAAAGGATTCCATCCTGGGGGAAGAAACCAAAATGGGTCATTTCTCCTATATCGGGAATGCGACCATCGGAAAGAATGTCAACATTGGTGCCGGGACGATTACCTGCAATTACGATGGGCGTTCCAAGCATCCCACG
>Ga0105152_10000443_pt1 | contig 12149 bp, 9 predicted proteins | sample LakBais05cmmetaG_FD_81534 | JGI IMG/M metagenome (GOLD analysis project Ga0105152, IMG submission 81534) | Lake sediment microbial communities from Lake Baikal, Russia to study Microbial Dark Matter (Phase II) - Lake Baikal sediment 0-5 cm | ecosystem: Environmental > Aquatic > Freshwater > Lake...
GGAATAATAGCGGCTGCAATACCCAGACAGATATTGCAGGTAATAAAAAATTTACGATAAGTGAATAACTTTTTCCAGATTTTCACCGATCCCACCAATTATTGATAATGGGGAATTAACCATAGGACTCCTCAGGTTCTACCATATACCCGGCAACAATCGCCAGCGGGTGATCCTGGTAAATTCTTTATAACCGGCCAATTCTTCCTGCAACATCTTATCCTCTAGTGAAGTCCTGAGGACGTACAGTCCCGAAGAGATCACGCCCGGGATGAGCGCCCACACGGATCCCAGCATCAGTGCGGTCGTGGTACTGAACAGTGTCGCGCCCAGGTAACCCGGGTGGCGGATGGTGCGGTAGGGTCCGCCGGTGGCAACCTGCTGTCCGCGTTCGGGTTGCAGCCGTGCGGTGACCGCGAAGAAGGCATTGTAGGTCATCGCCCAGGCATTCATCCCATATCCCACTGCGGTTAGACCCGCTGCCACCCACTGCCACACTGCAGGAATGGTTGGTAACCAGTTGAAGCGGTATTGCAGCCCTGCCACTATCAATGTAAAGGTCGGTCCCCAGGCGGCTGCCAGCCGGAAGACCACCTTATCCCATTCCTTGGTATTCGCCCCAATTTTCGTGCGTTCGATCAGTAAATCGGGATGTCTGGGTGCAACCAGGGTGGCAGTGGCAATGTCAAAAGCCAGGAAGATTCCGATATAGACCCAGCCCATCAGCCAATGCATGGTGCCGGCGGAAAGGAACAGAACCGCAGCGAACATTGCTTTGGCTAAAATACCTTTTATGATCCAGGAAATGGCGATTTTAACCATACGTTATCCTTGCTCAATGATACAGTTGTTAATCATACTTATATTAAACCAAGATGATTATAACGGCATTCTGTTTATTGATTAAGTCCGGGTTTGTCAGGCTTAAAATCAATGGATCGTGTTTTCCTGACGTATAATCACTTGACCGATATGAAACCGCATTATCTCTGGGAACTGCGCGCCTACTACCGCCAGGTGGTCGGTGAAGTATTGCTGGGGTCGCTTTGCGGAGTGATCGCCAATGGGGCAGCGTCGCTACCGGCCATCCTGCTTGGAAAAGCCATCGACACCGTACTGGCTTTCGACCAGGGGAAGGCAGACCTGAGGGCGGTCACGCTTTCAGCCCTGGCATTCCTGGGCGGTTCGCTGTTGACGGAACTGCCGCGCATCGGCCGCCGCTGGTGGGTGCGCACTGCTGCCGCCCGTATTCGGTCCAACCTGCGTGCGGATATGATGCGCGGCATCCTCGACCGGCCGATGGAAAAATTGCATGGCGTGGCAGTGGGCGACCTGATGGCGCGCGTGATCGGGGATGTGGATGTAGTTGGTCAGGCCATCCGAATGTTTATGGTGGACATCTGGGATACGATGCTTTTCTCGGTCACGCTGATCGTCACCATGGCAATCTACGACCCAAAACTGACACTGCTGGCGCTGGCGCCGGCTCCGTTTGCATTGCTGTTATCGCAGCTGATTGGCAGCCGGGTCAGGCGGCGCACTGGCGCGGCGCGGGCTGCCAACTCACGCCTGACCGCCGCGTTGCAGGAAAACCTGACGGGCATCCGGGTTTTGCGCCTGTTCGGCCGCAGCGACGCTTCACGGGAGCAGATTCGAGAGCTGTCGCAGCAACAGGCGGACGCCAACCTGGCAGTTGTGCGGCTGCGCGACGGCATGGCGCCGGTCTACACCACATTAATGATGTTGGGGATCGCTCTGATCCTCGCTTTCGGAGGGCAGCAGGTCATTGCCGGGACGATGACGGTGGGTTCGTTCGTGGCTTTCACCCAGATGTTCCTGCGCTTTTCCAGCCGCAGCAATCGCCTGCCGAGATTGATCAACAACATCCAGAGCGGGGCGGCAGCTTACGAGCGCCTGGTCCCCTGGCTGGCGCATGCATTACCTGTCACAGGTGAACCGCCAAAGGCTTCCTTTGATCCCTGGCGCATTGCGGCGGAAGATGGGCGGCCTGAACCGGAGCAGACCATCACCGCCCAGCCGCTGGGTGTCTCCCTACGGAAAGTCCGTTTTTACTACCCGAATACCAGAAAACCGGCGCTGCAGGATGTCAATCTCGAGATCCAACCGGGTGAGTTCGTGGCTGTCACCGGACCTGTCGGCTGTGGCAAGTCTGCCCTGCTGCATGCCATCCTGGGGGAATACCCCGTTCGGCGCGGTGAGGTGTTGTGGAACGGCCGGATGGTTGAGAGCATACCACCGGAAGAACGCGCTGCACGCTCAGGTTACCTGGCGCAGGAGGCCTACCTGTTCTCGGGCAGCGTTGGCGATAATATCGCCTTTGACCGCCCGGATGTGGACCTGGCGCAGGGTATTGCCGTGGCGGCACTATTGCCGGATATCGAGACATTCCCGCAGGGTATCGACACCCAGATCGGGGAACAGGGATTGCGCATATCGGGCGGGCAGCGCCAGCGCATCGCCCTGGCACGTGCGCTGGGTGTATCGCCTCATGCGCACCCCGGGCTGCTGCTGCTGGATGACCCCTTCTCAGCGGTGGACCTGCAGACCGAGCACCAGATCATCAAGTCGTTGCGGGTCGCCTGCGGTCGCAAGGCAGCGCCGGAAGACCGCGCAACCATTATCCTGGCATCTCACCGCCTGTTGACTTTCCCGCTGGCAGACCGGGTGATTGTATTGAGCGAAGGTGCCATAGCCGAAATGGGCACACACGCGCAATTGCTGGCTGCCGGCGGACTGTACGCCCATATTTTCAAAGCCCAAAGCCGGGTATCGAAACCGGCGGGGGTTGCGGCATGAAGGCTCGCGGCGCGATGCGCGCTCATCTGGCTGTACTTATAAAGCCCTACAACCGGAGGATCCTCATCATCGGATTGGTGCTCCTCGCCGGTGCTCTGTGCGAACTCATCCCGCCGCTGGTCATGCAGCGGGTGATCGACGATCATCTGACGACCGGCAAGCCGGAGGGACTGGTCAGCCTGGCATTGGTTTACCTGGGAGTGGTAGCGCTGATCCAGGTGATCGGTTTCCTGGGGAGTTACCTGACCACCTTTACCGCCCAGGCAGCACTGCGTGACCTGCGCGTCAGGTTGTTCGATCATTTTCAAAGGCTGCCGCTCAGCTACTACGATCATGTTCCGCTGGGCGACACGCTGTCCCGCTGCACGGCGGACGTGGATACGATCGACACCCTGTTTTCCTCGGGTGTTTCCATGCTGGTCACCGATATGATCCGGCTGGTCACGCTGGGTACGGCAATGGTCGTTCTCAGTCCGCAGCTCAGCCTGGTATCCGCCCTGACCATCCCGGGCCTGGTCTGGGTGACCAATGCCTTCCGGGTGCGCATCCGGGAAGCCGAACGGAGCAACCGCCTGGCAGTCAGCCTGATGAATACCCAGCTCCAGGAGACGCTGGTTGGGCTGGCCGTCATCAAGAGTTACAACCGCGCGGCTGCCTTCGTGGGCCGTTTCAGAGGTGCTTTGAAACAGGCATTGAATGCTGCCAATATCACCTCGCGCTATGCATCCGTGTATGCACCCATTATGGACGTGTTGATGGCGGTCGTCATCAGCCTGTTGATCTGGAGCGGTGTGCATTCGTTCTTCGAAGGTTTCCAGATCTCCCTGGGCACCCTGACGGCGTTTATCCTTCTTTATCAGCGTTTCTTTGATCCCATTACAGAGCTGGGGGAAGAGTGGCAGACCGTTCAAAGCGCATTATCGGGTGTGGAGCGCATTTTCGAGGTGCTGGGGACAGCGGTGGAGGATAAACCCTCAACTGATGTGGCTGTGGATTCATCCGGCAGCCTCGTGGTGGAAAACGTTGTTTTCGGTTATCACCCGGATCACCCGGTGATCAGGAACGTGTCCTTCAGGGTGAATCCTGGCGAGCACGTCGCCCTGGTCGGCCGCACAGGTGCCGGCAAGAGCAGCATCCTGCATCTTCTGGCAGGATTGTACTCGCCCTGGCAGGGCACGGTGCGCGTGGCGGGGGTCGATCCGCGTGCCATCCCCGAAGCTGACCGGCGGCGGGTGGTGGGAGTCGTGCCCCAGGTTGTGCAATTATTTTCTGGCACGGTGCAGGAGAATCTGACATTGGGGGATGATAGCGTACCGTTCGAGGCGATCCGCCTGGCTGCCCGCATCAGTGGTGCCGAGGATTTCATCGAGGACCTACCGGAAGAGTACGCCACCAGCATCGGCAACCTCACCAGCCGGGGAGTGCAATTATCCGCCGGGCAGCGGCAGCTGTTATCGCTGGCGCGCACGCTGGTCTGGTCGCCCCCGGTGCTGTTATTCGATGAAGCCACCTCGGCAGTTGACAGCGCCAGTGAAGCCAGGTTCCGTCAGGCGCTGCTGGAACAATCCGGTAAACGCGCCATCCTGACCGTGGCTCACAGACTTTCCACCGCAAGAGAAGCTGACCGCGTGCTCGTGATGGAAAATGGACGCATCATCGAACAGGGCACACCCGGCGACCTGGTTAAAAAGGGCGGACGGTTTGCCGCCCTGCTCGAACTGGAGGCAGCCGGTTGGGACTGGCATGATAGCCAGGATATTGATTTTTAACGAATCTACCAAGGGGTAGGACTGCAATTATTATGGCGAGGAACTTAAAAATCGGATTGACGTATACTAAGATGAACCGAATGACGAGCGCGTCTTCTTTTGCTCGAACCAATGATCAATTAAAAGCTTGTAGCGATCGTACGCCAACGATACCCATAGATAAATAACAAATATCCAGCCTAACCACCAGCCATTATTGCCAATCCAGTTTGCCGAAAACGGCAACCAGGAGAGGAGGAACGCTAGAAAGGCTTTAAAAGGTGATAATCGTGCAACGGCGGGAGTAAGAGGTAATAAATTGTATGGCATAAGATGGGGGACCATGAATGCACCAGAAAGCATCAACATATCCATGTCCCCTCTCGATAACCACATCAGAGGGAATGCGATTATCATGCCAATCCATCCAATGGCAATATCATTGACATACCTGCCCTCCGGATGAAAGGCGTTGATATTAAACATTGTATTTGGCCAAAATCCCCAAATGATAAACGAGATGATAAGCCATAGAAGACAGGCGATGATAAATGATTTTTTTGCTCCAAATGCAAAAATGGAGATCTGGGGTTTAAGTAACGCCAGGGGAGTCAGCCAGGGTAATCCCAATAAACCCAAAAGCACCAAACCGTCCAACTGCCCTAGAAAAATAACCCAAACAAGGGGTAATGACAAAAACACAAATACACTGCTAAAAGGATTTTTTGATCTTTTTATACTTGCAAGGGCTGTGGCAGCCAGTGTCAGGCCTATAAGTGCCGGCCAATTAAGAAATGAAACGACAGTAACGGACCAGGGGGTATAAAAAGGAGGGAGCCTTTTTATTGAAAAGACATTGATCCAGTCAAACCCAAAGATACTATCCAGTGGAAGCAAGTATCCTAATAAATAAAAAGCTACAAAAAATACACAAAACAGAATGATCTGAGAATAAAAAGGAAGATTTAAGTGATAAATATTAATTACAGGAAAAAGTGTATCAAGCTTTTTGATGATATTCTTCATTAATTATCCAAGTCCAATCGTGTATGGTATCTCTAATATTGGGGAATATTATAAGGGATATCCGGATTTATATCCTACTTTCTGCCAACCCAAAGGATAATGGCAAAAGCGATCAGGCAAACGGCGATAATAACAATGCCGGTCAATCGCATCGGGCTATGAACGATTGAGATTGGAATAAGTGTAACTGTTGGCGTGGGCGAAAATTGCACAAGTGGGGTTGTGGTAAAGTCCTGGGTGGGACTACTACTTGATGTGGGTGTAATTGCAGGATGGATTGTTAGTTTCTGCCCGGCGTAGATCTGGTCGGGGTTTATGTTGTTTTGGGTTGCCAGGTCGGTAACCGAAACGCCATAGGCACCGGCAATCCCGATCAACGATTGACCATAGCCGACCACGTGAATCAGCGAACCATTTGGTTGGGGGGTGCTGACCACGATCGGCTCAAAGGCAGGCATACCTGTCAAATCGGCAGTCGCCAGGCTGTCCGGCGTCCAGGTCATGCGCGTGGGCAGGGGATAACGCCCTTCGGGCCAACCGGCATCCAGCGTGATATAGACCCGATCGCCGCCAACCACCACGCCCGCCCCGACGTCCGTGTACTGCGAATTGATCATGGTGTTCATGTGGATGTCATCCGCCCAGGCTGCGTTGATTACCCAGCTCAGTACGTCGTCAAAACCCAGTGTAAAAACAGCGATGTTCTCAGAGACCCGCCCCAGGTAACCGGCTGCGGCTGCCCGCTCATTGGCTGTATTACCACCTGGGCCATAGTGGGTCATGGTCTGGATGGCTGCCTGGTACTCAGTATGCGCCTGGGCGGATGCCATCAGGCTGCCGTCAATGTTAAATGCTGGAAGTCCATAAACCGCCCGCAGTGCGTTCACGGCTCCGATCAGGTCGTAGGCGTTGAAAGGTGCTGACTCGGCTTCGACCCCGATTGTGGGGGGCAACACGAGCAGTATGAGCACCATGCAAGCCTGGAGAATGACGATTAACCGATGATAATGGATCTTACTTGGCATTGGGGGAATTATAAAGCCAGAACTGTAAGCAGAACGGTAGGCACATCTTAAAAGGACGGAAATCTGCGTATTAGACATTGAAGTCCATCGTTACAATTCTGTAACCTTATCTGGATTGGTATAGTTATATGTTAGTATGACATCGTAATGGATTAATCCTGTTCATGGTTGGAGGAGGAATATGAATAAACGAACAATATTTACCGTTGTTGTGATCCTTATCCTGGGTTCCCTATCCGCATGTAGCGCAGGCATGATCGCGACACCCAGTACCCCCGATCAGGAGAGTGCGGGGCCGGCTGACACCACAGTCTCTACTCCAGCAGTGCCCCCCGCGGTCAGTGAGGGTGGCAGGATCGTATTTTACTCGGGTAGGAATGTAAATTCGGATATCTATACCATGGCTGTTGATGGCAGCGACCTCCAGCGCCTGACCGATGATCCCGCGGATGACGATTGCCCCGCTTTTTCGCCGTATGGCAGGCAGATCGTCTTTAGCTCAAAACGGGATGGAAATTATGAGCTATACGTGATGGAGAGCAACGGCAATAATGTAAGAAGACTGACGAATACACCTGCCAGTGAAATCCAGGCGGCATTCTCGCCGGATGGAAAGTTCATTGTTTACGACGTCTACAATTCGAGCAATTGGGATGATGGGGATGTATTTGTCATGAACTCAGACGGTACCAATGTCCGTCAATTAACCGCTAGCCCGCAGGACGATACCAGGCCTGACTTTTCGCCGGATGGTTCGAAGATTTTCTTCAGCTCCAAGCGGGATGGTAATTTCGAGATTTACAGCATGGATGCCGATGGGAAAAACCAGACCCACCTGACCAACACGGAACAGAATGAATTATTTCCGCAGGTATCTCCGGATGGTGAGAAGATTGCCTATGCAGTAGTGGTATTTGGACTTTTCACAGCTGAAATCCAGATCATGAATATCGATGGCAGCGAAGCAGTGACCCTGGTTCGGCCTGGAAGCGTGAATGAGAATCCAATGTGGTCGCCTGATGGGTCCTATACTGTTTTTCAGAGTAACCGGGATGGAAATTACGAGGTCTACATCATGGATGCCGATAACTCCAACCCGAGAAGGCTTACAACAGATTATGCCTGGGATGGGTGGGCGGAGTGGGGGAGAGAGTAACAAACCCCGTTGATCTATTGAAAAGGTTGGTTGGGCAGGTACAGGCTTATAGTGCTCACCTATGAAGATAAAATCATCGACCCGGAAAAGATCGCAGATATCGAAATTCCCGAGCCATATTACGATTTTCTAAAACGAACGGTTCATTAGCTGACGGCACGGAATAGAAACATTCCTATTCCGGGGCATTATCCAACTTGTCTCGTGTTCTTCTGGTAAACTAGGTGGTGAAATCCATAGTATCCGAGCCCAGGCTTATGAACTCGAGCACACCAATAATTCAATCCCCGCATCGTCGTTTCAATCCGCTGACCGGTGATTGGCTGCTGGTATCGCCGCAGCGTGGCGAGCGCCCCTGGCTTGGGCAGGTCGAAAAGGCACCGCAGGAAAACCTGCCCGCTTACGATCCCGAATGTTACCTGTGCCCGGGCAATATGCGTGCGGGCGGTGAAAGAAATCCGGATTACAGCAGTACATTCACCTTCACCAACGATTTTTCTGCATTAATACCTGATATTGATGAGAAAGCAACCAGCAATCCGCCATTGTTCATAGCCGAGCCCGAGCGGGGGGTTTGCAGGGTGGTGTGTTTTTCTCCGCGGCATGATCTGACACTGCCCGAGCTGGAACAACCAGTAGTGGAGCAGGTGGTTGAGACCTGGACGAAGGAATCCGCCCGGCTTGGCAATCTGGATACCATCCGCTACGTCCAGGTATTCGAAAACAAGGGTGCCATGATGGGTTGCTCCAACCCGCATCCACACAGCCAGATCTGGGCGACCGAACACATCCCGACTGAGCCCGCCAGGGAGTTGACATCCCAGACGGCATATTTAAAGGACTACCAGCATCCCCTGTTGCAGGACTACCTGGTGGAAGAACAACACCTGGGGAAGCGCATTATCTGCGCAAACAAGCACTTCACTGTACTGGTGCCGTTCTGGGCAACCTGGCCGTTCGAGACGCTGGTGGTTGCCCACCGCACGGTGGCGCGTCTACCTGACCTGACATCTTCAGAGGCAGCCTCCCTGGCAGAGATCCTGTGTCGCATCACAGCCCGCTATGATAACCTGTTCGAGATCCCCTTCCCGTATTCGATGGGTTTCCACCAGGCACCCATGGATGGGAAGGCGCATCCCGAGTGGGTGTTGCACGCTCATTTCTACCCCCCGTTGCTGCGTTCGGCGACCGTCCGGAAATTCATGGTTGGTTATGAGATGCTGGCGATGCCGCAGCGAGATATTACACCCGAAGACTCTGCAACCCGGTTGCGGGAGCTGTCTGAGATCCATTACAAACACAGAGCTTGAGCATGGGTCCAAAAGAGAAGGCACTCACAGCTTTTAAAAAACGGTTTGGCACCCGACCTGCATTCATAGGCTGGGCGCCCGGGCGGGTCAACCTGATGGGTGAGCATGTCGATTACAACGACGGTTTTGTGCTGCCCGCAGCCATCGACCGGCAGACATTTGTCGCGTTCAGCCCATCCGGAACGGTGGATTCGACCATCCTGGCAGCAGATTTTAACCACGAGGTTAAGTTGACACCCCGCCACCTGGAAAGAAAATGCGATAGCAGCCAGAAACAGTTGCCAGGCTGGGCGTTGTACCCCGCCGGGATCCAGTGGGTCGCTTCTCTCGAAAACCTGCCGTTGGCGGGCATGCAGGCTGCCTTTGCCTCAAACGTGCCGCGTGGGGCAGGCTTGAGTTCATCCGCGTCGGTGGAGATCGCATTTTGCAAAGCCTGGCAGGCTGTGGGGGAGTGGTCCTCAACGGATGTGGAACTGGCACAACTTGCCCAGCGCGCGGAAAGCCAGTATGTGGGTGTCCGCTGCGGGATCATGGACCAGTACGCCTCCGCTTGCGGCAAGCGGGGTCAGGCGATATATCTGGATTGCCGTTCCTTGACCTCCAGATATGTGGCGCTGTCTGCGGACTTGTCTATCGTCATTGCAGATAGTGGGATCAGACATCGACTGTCAGGTGGTGCATATAATGAGCGTCGCGCAGCCTGTGAAGAGGCAGTCCGACAGCTTCGCGCCTGGCTGCCGGGGATCCGTGCCCTGCGGGATGTAACGCCTGAGCAGTTTAATACCTATGAGGATCGCCTGACCGAAGAAGTCAGGCCGGTTGCTCGTCATGTGGTCGAGGAGATCGAGCGCACCACAAGATCGGTCAACCTGCTGGAAAGGGGAAATCTGGCAGGATTTGGTGCGATTATGGTTGAAAGTCATGCGAGCCTGAGGGATCTATACCGGGTTTCCTGTCAGCAACTGGATAGCATGGTGCGTATAGCTATCGAACTTACGGGTTGTTACGGAGCGCGTCTGACCGGGGCAGGTTTTGGCGGCTGCACGGTCAACCTGGTTGATAGGCGTGATGTGCAGCGCTTTATTCGGAAATTAACGGAGCACTATCAACAGGAAACGGGTCTGAAGGCTGAGATTTATACCTGCCAGACATCCGATGGGGCAGGGGTAGAAGCCCTCTGATTATTCTGAGTAATCCGGGTTGTTTATGGTTTTCAGTAAATTACCAGAAGCAAAGGTTAATAAACCTGAAGTTGTGAAGTTATAATATATACCTCACTCTATTCAACCAACAGGAGATCCCATGCATACAATCCACCCAGCTCGCTTGTCTTTGTTGCTTATGGTTGCTACGCTTATTATCCTGAGCTGCGGCATCACTTTACCCACCAGCGCGCCGGTCGTCCCGACCACGCAACCGGTCCCGCCATCTGTGCAGCCGCCGGCTGAAGTGACTCAAAACGTCGTGGAACCGACCGTGTATCAGCCGGTCTATGCGCGTGCCCAGATTGGATCCTACCTGAGCATCTGGGTGACCTACGACCCGGCAGACTGGGATGCCGTCATCTGGATCACCGGCTCCAACCAGGCTGGGGAACAGGTCCAGCAATTGATCCATAAGAGCTTTGCCGGCTGCAGTTTGCATGACAACCTGGGTCATGGCGCGCCGGAGACATGGTCCTTTGGCAATTACACCAAGGATATCGGCAAGGTGGTCTTCCAGATCGACCTGTGGACCGATACCACCAATAACAACCCCGTCCTGCTGGTCTATCAATATCCGGCAGGTGATCAGACGAATTCAACCAAACGCATCGAGCTCGAGCCGGGTTCCATGCCATACGACTGTATCAATGCTGCCGAAGTGGTCATCGGTCTGTCGGCAGCCGATATTGTGAAATAGAGAGGATCACCATGCAGTACAGGAAATTTGGAAAACTGGATTGGCAGGCATCCGCGCTCGGGTTTGGCTGCATGCGCCTGCCGGTGATTGACGGCAAAATGGATTCCATCGATGATCCACAGGCGATTGGGATGGTCCGTCATGCCATCGATAACGGTTTGAATTACGTCGACACAGCTTATGCTTATCACGAAGGTCAAAGTGAATCATTCGTCGGGCGTATGTTGAAAGATGGCTACCGCAAGAAGGTGCGGCTGGCGACCAAGATGCCTGCTTGGCTGATTAAGGAAAAAACTGATTTCGATCGATATCTTAATGAGCAGTTGGAGCGTTTACAAACCGATCATCTTGATCTGTACTTGCTGCATTCCATGTCAGGCACACGCTGGCCGCGTCTGAGAGATCTGGGGGTGAGGGAATGGGCAGAAGAAGCCATTGCCGGCGGAAGGATTGGCGCGATTGGTTTCTCCTTCCACGACGAACTGCCAGCTTTCAAACAGATTGTGGATGATTACGATAAATGGAATTTCTGCCAGATCCAATATAATTATCTGGATATCGAGCATCAGGCAGGAACGGAAGGCTTGAAATACGCCGCTTCGAAAGGCCTGGCAGTGGTGATCATGGAGCCGTTGTTGGGTGGGGCACTGGCAAATCCGCCCGAACCGGTGGAGAAAATATTCAAAGATGCTGATCCCGCGCGAACGCCTGCTGATTGGGCACTACAGTGGTTATGGGACCAGCCGGAAATATCGGTCGTGTTAAGCGGCATGTCAACACCCGAGCAGGTCGATCAAAACATCACCAGTGCCGCCCGCTCAAAGATCGGAAGTATGAGTTCTGATATGCAATCTGTTATCCACCGTGCACGGGCTACTTATGAGATGCTGGGTGTTATCCCATGTACCAAATGCTTGTACTGTCAGCCTTGCCCGCATGGTGTTGTCATTCCCCAAATTTTCGAATTGTTCAACCAGGGCGTGTTGACGGGTCAATACTGGCTTTCGCGCGATTTATACCACCACCTGTCTGACGGCGAGAAAGCGTCAAATTGTGAAGATTGCGGGGAATGTGAAGAAGTTTGCCCGCAGGGTATCCTGACCAGCGACTGGATGCCATACTTGCACGAAGTGTTGAGCAACGAGAAGGAGTATGACGGGCGGAA
>Ga0105152_10000444_pt1 | contig 12123 bp, 7 predicted proteins | sample LakBais05cmmetaG_FD_81534 | JGI IMG/M metagenome (GOLD analysis project Ga0105152, IMG submission 81534) | Lake sediment microbial communities from Lake Baikal, Russia to study Microbial Dark Matter (Phase II) - Lake Baikal sediment 0-5 cm | ecosystem: Environmental > Aquatic > Freshwater > Lake...
ACCTGCGCCGGACTGCTCACCGGCAGGGACATCCTCCGGGCACTGAGTCAGCAGCGGGAGCGGCTTGGCGACGCCGTCCTGATTCCCTCGGTTGCCTTCAAGCAGGACGAGGACATTCTCCTGGATGACTTCCTGCTTCGGGACCTCGGGGTGCACCTCGGCATTCCATGCGTGCGTGTCGAATCGAGCGCCCGAGGCTTATCTAAGGCGGCTCTCGGCAAGAACAGTGAGGAGAGGTTGGGTTCCAACTGACGTTCAGCGAAGGGAGGCCGGCAGTGGAAATGTTCACAGCGGTCCTGAACGACGCGGACCTCGACGAGGCGTTGAAAGCCGAAGTGGCCGTCCTCTTCAAGCACAGCACGAGGTGTCCGATCTCGGTCAGGGCCAAGGAAGAGATGGAGGGGTTCACGCGCCAGCACTCCGGCGTACCAGTGTACCTGGTGGACGTCCTGGCACAGAGGCCACTTTCCCAGCGCGTCGCCGCTGACGTAGGTATTCGCCACGAATCACCCCAGGTCATCGTGCTTCAGTACGGCAAGCCAATCTGGCACGCCTCCCATCGCGACGTGACCGCCGCCGCCGTGTCAAGACAGATCACTTCCTCCTGGCTGCGTGCGTAGCTGCGGTGCCAGGGGTTTCACCCGCCGTGGCGCATTGCACGTCATGCCGCTTGGCCACTTCCCCCGACTTGACAGTGGGATTTTTCCGAGCCATCCTCTCCCTTCCGAGCGTGGGATTTCTCGTCGAAAAGGGCCGAAGGTCCTGCCGACGAATACTGCACTGGTGAATCTTCTGCAGCGGTGAAGCGGATGGGTGCCCGGTCGCCTCGCGATGTGCTCCGGCGGTTTCATCCGGCGGTCGGCGAGTGGTTCCGCGCCTCGTTTCCGGCGCCGACTCGGACGCAGGAACTGGCATGGCCCGAGATCCTCGCCAGGCGCTCGACCCTCGTGTTCGCTCCGACGGGATCAGGGAAGACTCTTGCCGCCTTCCTTGCCGCGATCGAGCGCGTGATGTTTGCGCCCGCGCCCGCCCGCCATGCGCGCTGTCGCATCCTGTACGTTTCTCCGCTCAAGGCGCTGGCCGTAGACGTCGAGCGGAACCTGCAGGTACCCTTGGCCGGGATCGCGCGCGAGGCCGCACGGCGAAGGGATGCGATCCACCTGCCCACTGTGGCGGTGCGCTCGGGGGACACGCCCGATATCGAACGGGCGCGGATGGCTCGCACCCCGCCAGATATCCTCATCACGACGCCGGAGTCCCTGTTCCTTATCCTTACCTCCAACGCCCGGGCGATCCTCACCTCGGTCGAGGTCCTGATTCTCGACGAGATCCACGCTCTGGTCGGGACGAAGCGCGGGGCGCACCTCGCCATCTCGGCAGAGCGGGTGGCCGAACTCGCGGGGCGCAATCTTCAGCGGATCGGGCTGTCGGCCACCCAGCGTCCCCTCGAGATCGTCGCCCGCTACTTGGGAGGAGGAGAGCCGGGCAGGCGGTGGAAGCCCCGACCGGTGACCATCGTGGATGCCGGGGCCACAAAGGCCTTCGACCTCACCGTCGAGGTCCCCGTGGAGGATATGTCGCGGCTGAAGGAGGTGGTCGAGCCGGGTACGGAGGGGGTCCCCGAAGGACCCACGAGCCTGATCCAGCGGCGCTCGATCTGGCCCGCCATTTACCCGCGGCTTCTGGAACTCATTCGTGCCCATACATCCACCATTCTCTTCGTAAATTCGCGCCGGCTCGCCGAGCGTCTGGCCGCGGCGCTGAACGACCTGGCGGGCGAGACGCTGGTGCGGGCGCACCACGGCTCACTGGCGCGGGAGGAGCGACTGGCGATCGAGGATGCGCTCAAGGCCGGGACACTCCCGGCGCTGGTGGCCACGTCCACCCTGGAGCTGGGGATCGACATGGGGGCGGTGGACCTCGTTGTCCAGATCGAGACCCCACCTTCGGTGACGAGCGGCATCCAGCGGATCGGGCGGGCGAGCCATCAGGCCGGCGCGGTGTCTCGCGGCATCCTGTTCCCCAAGTATCGCGGGGACCTGCTGGCGACGGCAGCGATCACGCAGGCCATGCAGGAGGGCAAGGTCGAGCCCACCCGCATTCCGGCGAATCCCCTGGACGTGCTCGCCCAGCACCTGGTCTCTATGGTTGTGGCGGGGGAGCGGAGGGTGGATGACCTCTTTGCCCTTGCCCGCCGCGCGGCGCCATACGCAGAGCTTCCCCGGCGCCAGTTCGAAGGCCTCCTGGACATGCTCTCGGGACGCTATCCCTCGACCGAGTTTGCCGAGCTTCGGCCGCGACTCGTGTGGGATCGCCTGCGCGGCGCCGCACGTGTACGCGAAGGAGCACGGGCGCTCGTCGTCGCCAACGCGGGCACGATTCCCGACCGGGGTCTCTACGGGGTGTTCCTTGCCGACGGTGAGATGGGAAGCGACCGTACGGGAAAGCGGCCAGGTCGCCGCGTGGGCGAACTGGATGAGGAGATGGTTTTCGAGAGCCGCGTGGGGGATGTGTTCATCCTCGGAGCCTCGAGCTGGCGCATCCTGGAAATCACGCGTGATCGGGTGCTCGTGGCCCCGGCGCCCGGTGAGCCGGGCCGCATGCCCTTCTGGCGGGCGGACCGCCCGGCGAGGCCGGTAGATCTGGGCCGAGCCATCGGCCGCCTCACCCGGGACCTCACCTCGGCCTCCCGTCCCAAGGCGCTGGCGCGGCTCACGGCAGAACACTGCCTGGATGCCAAGGCCGCGTCGAACCTTTTGGCCTACCTCGAGGAACAGAGGCAAGCAACGAGGGCGCTTCCCGACGATCGCACGATCGTCCTCGAACGGTTCCGGGACGAGATGGGGGACTGGCGGCTCTGCCTGCTCTCGCCATTTGGCGGCCGCGTGCACGCCCCATGGGCGCTGGCGATCGAGGCAAAGCTGCGGCGGGCGGGCGAGGCCGAGATCGAAACACTGTGGAGCGACGACGGCATCGTCCTGCGCCTCCCTGCGCGGGATCGTCCCCCGGATGCGGCAGCTCTCTTGCCGGACCCTGAGGAGGTCGAGGATCAGGTCATCGGAGAACTGGCGAGCACGGCGCTGTTCGCGGCGTGCTTTCGCGAGGCGGCGGCGCGAGCACTTCTCCTCCCCCGGCGCCGGCCGGGACAGCGTACGCCCTTGTGGATGCAGCGCAAGCGGGCGGCAGACCTTCTGGCGGTTGCCTCGCGCTACGGCTCGTTTCCCATCATTCTCGAAGCCTATCGCGAGTGTCTCCAAGATATCTTCGACCTTCCTGCGTTGGTGGAGCTCCTCGAGCGGGTGCGCCGGCGAGAGATCCGGCTCGTCACAGTGGACACCACGGCCCCCTCGCCGTTTTCCTCGTCGCTGCTCTTCGGCTACGTGGCGAACTACATCTACGACGGCGATGCACCGCTTGCCGAACGACGGGCCCACGCTCTGGCGGTGGATCAGCGGCAGCTCCGGGAACTGCTGGGCGAGGCGGAATTACGGGAGCTACTCGATCCGGGCGTGCTCGAGGAATTGGAGCTTCTTCTTCAGGGGTTGGAGGAGGCTCGCAAGGCGAGGAGTGCGGACCGACTCCACGATCTGCTCTTGCGCCTGGGAGATCTCACGCCTGAGGAGGTGGCCGCCCGCGTTGCCCCCCATGCCCCAAGTCGCGACGCCGCTCCAGAGGGGCCGGCCGATGTGCGGGTATTCGCCGGGCAGCTCATTGACTCGCTCGTCGCTGAGCGGCGGGCCCTTCGCGTGCGTCTCGCAGGTGAGGAGCGGGTGATCGCGGCTGAAGAGGTGGGGCGCTTCCGGGATGCATTGGGATTGCAGCCACCGCCGGACCTTCCCGCTGCATTCCTCGAGCCGGTGCCAGACGCCCTTGGCCAAATAGTGGCACGCTACGCGCGTACCCACGGACCCTTCCGAGCAGCGGAGGCGGCACGACGATACGGCCTCGGGGAGGCCATGGTGGTTCCGGTGCTCCAGCAGCTCGCGGAATCGGGCCGCGTTCTGGAAGGCGAGTTCCGCCCCGGTGGTCGCGGACGCGAGTGGTGCGACGCGGAGGTCATGGGGTCCTTGAGGCGCCGATCCCTCGCTCGCGTTCGCAAGCAGGTGGAACCGGCCGAACCCGCCATGCTGGCACGGTTGCTCGTGGACTGGCATGGCGTTGTCCTCTCTGGAGAAGCGGGGGCGACGGGAGGCGGGCCTGAGGTACTCCTCGACGTGCTCGAGCGGTTGCAGGGCGCGGCCATGCCTGCATCTACCCTTGAGGCCGACGTCCTCCCCGCACGCTTGCCCTCCTACCGCCCTCAGGATCTCGATGCGCTGATGGCTGCCGGCGAAGTCGTCTGGATCGGTGTCGCTCCACTGGGAGGGCGCGACGGGAAAGTGGCCCTCTACCTCGCGGATGACCTCCTGCTTCTTCTCCCGGTCCCGGGGAGCCGGCCGAAAGGCGATCTTCAGGAAGCAATTCGGCACGTCCTTGCCACAGGCGGCGCAAGCTTCTTCACCGAGATCCATGCTGCTGTCGGTGGTGGACTGCAGCGCCCCGTGCTGGATGCGCTGTGGGATCTCGTCTGGGCGGGCGAGGTCACAAATGACACGCTGGCTCCCCTGCGCGCTCTCCTGGCGCAGAGAATATCCGATCGCCGCTCCAGCCGGCTTCTCGTCCGCTTCAGGACTCGGCGTCCTTTCCCACCTTCGGCGGCGGGTCGTTGGAGTCTTGTGCCGCGGGCCGGCGGACGGGATGTACCAACACCCACCGAACGATTGACCGCTCTTGCCGGTCAGTTCCTCGCCCGTCACGGCGTCCTCACCCGTGACGCCGTGACGGGCGAGGATGCTCCGGGAGGTTTTGCGGCGCTGTACCCGGTACTGGCAGCGCTGGAGGAACAGGGAAAGATTCGCCGCGGGTACTTCATCGCCGGCCTCGGCGGGTCACAGTTTGCAGACCCGGGTGCCCTGGATCGGCTCCGCGCGGTTCGCGAGATCGTCTCGGAGGGATCGTGGGCGGTCGTGCTCAGCGCCACGGATCCCGCGAATCCTTACGGCACGGTGCTTTCATGGCCCAAGGATGGCGCGCGCCTCGCGCGGGCGGCCGGTGCCCATGTGGTTTTGGTTGATGGCCTCCTTGCGGCGTACATCTCTCGCGACGGGCGAGAACTCTCCGTCTTTCTCCCTGAGACGGAGCCATCCCGCTCGCGCGTTGCAGAGGCTGCTGCGAAGGCTCTCGCAGGCTGGGCGCTGCGCACCGGCCGTCCGAGTCTCGGCTGGAGCGCGGACCAAGAAGTGCCGGCCTCCCGCGGCGCCCTGACACCGTTTTTGATCGCAGCGGGTTTCCAGGCCTTTGGGCCGGGACTCCGCCTCCGCTAGCGGGCACGCGGCTCCGCTGGAGGGCGCGCGGATCGGTCCCGACTGGGCCCCTGTCAGAATGAGACCGAGATCCGAACCTGCCGTGGTATTATGCCTGGAGGATGCTGGGGAAGGGCACGCATGGGTTCTGCGGTTCGGTATGCGGAGCCCACCCGGTGAGGACCTAAGGAGACACAGACGATGCGCTATCGACGCATAGGCTATCGGTACACGATGGTCGTCGCGGGCAGCCAGCTCGAGTCGTTCGCCGATGTCTGGTGGGTCGGCGGATCTCATGTCGTTTTGGGCCACCCCCGCTGGCGGCCCGCCACCGATGTCCTTGAGACGGCCCAGGCCATCGTGGCGATCATCGAGCTGGCGGGAATCAACGACGACGAGTTAGAGGTTCTGCTCTACGAGAACGCCCTGGTGATCGAGGGACAACGGAGCCTCCCCGGCTGTGAGGAGGCAGAGCGTTACTATGCCTTCGAGATCCGCCAGGGTCCGTTCCGGGTGGAAATTCCCTTGCCGGTAGACATTGACGGGAGCGCCGTGGAGGCCCGGTACGAGCGGGGACTGCTCCAGATCTTGCTGCCCAAGGTGAAAGGGGGTGAGGTGCATGGCGGAGGAACGTGAGCAGGGTACGGCGGAGAGCCCGTCCATTCCGGACACCCTGCCGGTGCTGCCGCTTCGCGGCACAGTGGTTTTGCCGCTGGCAGTGGTGCCTATCGCAGTCAACATGCCGCGCTCGATCAAGCTGGTGGACGACGTCATGCGCCGGAACCGCCTGCTGGCCCTGGTCCTGAAGCGACCTGACACGCCGGACGAGCCGGGGCCCGGGCATCTGTGTGCCGTGGGCGCGGTTGGGGTGATCCATCAGCTCTCCCGGGCCCCGGATGGGTCGCTGCGCCTGGTGGTGCAGGGGCTCCAGCGCATCCGGTTCCTGGACTTCGTCAGCACAGAGCCGTATCTCGTGGCCCGTATCCAGCCCGCCCCCGATCAGATGGAGCGGAGCACTGAGGGGGATGCGCTCCGCCGCGTGTCGCTCGAGCTCTTCCAGCGCCTCGTGGGAATCGCGGGCGAGATCCCCGACGAGGTTGGCACAGCCGCCGGGATCATGCAGGATCCGCGGCAGCTCGCCTATCTGATCGCTGCGGTGACCCCGATGGAGCCGGCAGTCCAGCAGGAGATCCTGGAGCTGGACCCTGTGGATCAGAAGTTCCGGCGGCTGATCGATGTGCTCCAGCGCGAGCTGGCCGTGCGCGAACTGGGACAGAAGATCACCCTGGAGACGCAGGAGCGGCTCAGCAAGACCCAGCGTGACTACTTCCTGCGCGAGCAACTGCGCTCGATCCAGCGCGAACTGGGCGAGGACATGGAAGGGCGCGAGGTGGAGGAGCTCCGCAAGCGCCTCGACGGGGCGAAGCTGCCGGAGGAGGCGCGTCGCGAGGCCGATCGGGAGCTCGGCCGCCTGGGCAGCATCCCCGAGGCCTCGCCGGAGCATGGGATCATCCGGACCTATCTCGAATGGATGGTGGACCTGCCCTGGAACGTGATGACGGGCGGCGCCATCGACATCCCGAGCACCCGGAAGGTCCTGGACGAGGACCACTACGATCTGGAGAAGGTGAAAGAGCGGCTGCTGGAATATCTGGCGGCCAAGAAGCTCCGGCACGACCGCGAGGCCGCGGAGCAGCAGGCGGCCGTGGCGACCGGGGACCATCCCGGACGCGACCCCATCCTCTGCTTCGTGGGGCCGCCGGGCGTGGGGAAGACCAGCCTGGGGCAGAGCATCGCCCGCGCGCTCGGGCGCAAGTTCATCCGCATGTCCCTCGGCGGCGTTCGGGACGAGGCCGAGATCCGCGGCCACCGGCGCACCTACATCGGGGCCCTGCCCGGACGGATCGTCCAAGGCCTGCGGCGAGTCGGGACTCACGATCCTGTCTTCATGCTGGACGAGATCGACAAGGTGGGGGCCGACTGGCGTGGGGACCCGTCCTCGGCGCTTCTGGAGGTGCTGGACCCGGCCCAGAATTACACCTTCATGGACAACTACCTGGGGGTCGCATTCGATCTCTCCCGGGTTCTCTTCATCGCCACCGCCAACACACTGGAGACCATTCCGGCCCCCCTCCGGGACCGGATGGAGGTCCTGGAGCTCTCCGGGTACACGGACGAGGAGAAGATCCGGATCGCCGAGCAGTACCTCATCCCGAAGCAACGGACGGCGCACGGCCTGAGGCTGGAGGAACTCAGCATCGAGGTGGAGGCCCTGCGCCAAATCATCCGCGGGTACACGCGGGAGGCGGGGGTGCGAAGCCTGGACCGCCAGATCGCCTCTGTGGCCCGCAAGATCGCTCGGCAGATCGCCGAGGGCCAGATGGCTTCCACTCGAGTGACACCGGAGATCGTGGGCGAGTTCCTGGGGCGGCCGCGCTTCTTCGACGAGGTCGCCGAGCGCACCACGCGCCCGGGCGTGGCGACGGGTCTTGCCTGGACGTCCGCCGGGGGGGATGTCCTTTTCGTCGAGGCCACGATGATGTCCAGCAAGGGGGACGACTTGGTCCTCACGGGGATGCTGGGAGACGTGATGCGGGAGAGCGCGCAGACGGCGGTCTCGTATGTCCGGTCTCACGCCGCCGCCTTGGGGGTAGACCCCGGGATCTTCGAGGGGCAGAGAGTCCACATCCACGTCCCGGCCGGCGCGATACCCAAGGACGGCCCCTCGGCTGGCATCACCATGATGGTGGCCGTGGCCTCTCTTGCCACGGGGCGCCCCGTGCGGGGTGACATGGCCATGACGGGGGAAATCACCCTGCGGGGCAAGGTCCTACCGGTGGGTGGGATCAAGGAGAAGGTCCTGGCGGCTCACCGGGCGGGAATCAAGCGGGTGCTCTTGCCCAGGCGGAACGAGCGGGATGTGGAGGACGTCCCCGAAGACGTCCGTCGCGACCTGGGACTCGTTTTCGTGGATGCGGCGGAGGATGTGCTTGAGCATGCCCTTACGCCGGTCGCGACCGCGCAGCCTGCCTGACCCGCCGGCGCGAGGTCTCTGCCGGGCCTCGCGCCTTTTCCGCTGGGGGGCTGCTTCGAAACATCGCTGAGCCTGTATGGACCATCCCCCTGCCGGGACTGTGTGTTCGATCTGCGCACGGCTCAAACGGGGAGCGGCTGCGCGGGTATTGGCTGAAAGGTGGGCTCTATGGAGTTCGCTGAGCGCTATCGTGGATGCTTGCTTGGTCTGGCAGTAGGGGATGCGCTGGGGACGACCCTGGAGTTCCGGAGGCCGGGCACCTTCGCGCCCATCCAGGACATGGTCGGTGGAGGGCCTTTCCATCTCAAGACGGGGGAGTGGACCGATGATACTTCCATGGCATTGTGCCTGGCCGAAAGCCTGATCGAGTGCGACGGGTTTGACCCGGTGGATCAGCTTGAACGGTATTGCCGCTGGTACCGCCACGGCCATCTGAGCAGCACCGGACGCTGTTTCGACATCGGCGATACCGTCCGCACTGCGCTGGAACGGTTCGAGCGAACCGGCGAACCTTTCTGCGGTCCAACAGATCCCATGACGGCCGGCAATGGTTCCATCATGCGCCTCGCGCCTGTTGTCCTTTGCTATGCCCCTCAGCCGGATGAGGCAATCAAGAAAGCGGCCTTGAGTTCCCAGACTACCCACGCCGCCAGGGAGGCGGTGGATGCTTGCCGCTATCTGGCAGCCCTGCTCATCGGAGCCATCATGGGTGCCGGGAAAGATGAGCTGCTTTCCGATCACTTCACTCCGGTGCCAGGCCTCTGGGAACAGGAGCCCCTTGCTCCCCGGATCGCCGAGATTGCGAATGGTTCGTTCAAGGATCGTAACCCGCCCGACATTCGAGGCGCGGGATATGTTGTTCTTTCCCTGGAAGCAGTCCTCTGGGCTTTTCATAACGGCTCCTCTTTCCGGCACGGGGCTCTCCTGGCGGTGAACCTTGGTGCAGATGCCGATACGACGGGCGCAGTGTATGGCCAGCTCGCAGGCGCGTTCTATGGGGAAAGCGGAATTCCGGAGGTGTGGCGCTTGCGCCTGGCCCACCGCGAGCTCATTTCATCGTTCGCTGGAAAACTCCTCGATATCTCCTTGCGCAGCCGTCCTACTGCGTAGAGTGCCGGAGCCATCGACGCTTTCTTGGATAGCACAACGTACTCCCCCTTTGACTGCTAAAGGATTACAATGCCGCACGGCCGGGAGGGAAAGGAAGGGCCGTATTCTCATGCGTCTTGGGATTGATTTCGGCACCACGCGGACTCGGGTGGCCGCAGCCCTCAAGGGGAATTTTCCGCTGATCACATTTCAAGAGGATCACGGGGAGGGGGCGGATTGGTATCCGTCGTTGATTGCGGTACAGGAGGATCGCTTCGCCTTCGGGCTGCGCGCGCAGGCGGTTCGGCATGATCCGGGCTGGGAGGTGTTGGGCTCATTCAAACGGTTGCTGAGTGACGCCAATCCCGACACGATGTGGAGGGTGGGCGACCTTGAGTTGCCCGCGATCGATTGGTTGACGCGATTTCTTGCCGCGTTGCGTACAGACCTGCTTCGCCGGAGCAATCTGGATGCGGGCCGCCGCGAGCGGATCGAAGTGATGGTGGGTATTCCGGCCAATGCCAATAGCAACCAGCGATTCCTGACGCTCGAGGCTTTTGGGCGGACGGGCTTTGACGTGATCGGGATGCTCAATGAGCCGTCAGCGGCTGGCATCGAGTTTGCCCATCGCTATCGCGGCGAAGATCTCACCCGACGACGCGAGCACGTTGTCGTCTACGATCTGGGCGGGGGAACGTTTGACGTTTCGGTCGTCTCCATGGCGGGTCAACAGCACGAGGTAGTCGCCAGCGAGGGGATAACGCTACTGGGAGGGGATGACTTCGACGAATTGCTTCTCGAATTGGCTCTGGCGGAATCTTCTTTGGCTTCTTCGTCTTTGCCGGTTCTCCGGTCGCGGTTCCTCGGGATTTGCCGGGAGGCCAAGGAGAGCATTAATCCAAACAGCCGGAAGATCGTAGTGGATTTCGGCCAAATGGATCCTGGGTTGGGCGAGGTCATGGTTCCCGTCGCCAAGTTCTATGACAAGTGTGCGCCACTCATCGTTCGGACGATCGGGGCGACCGAGGCGGCCATGCAGAAGGCGCTGGGAACGAGTGAAGGTGATGTCCCAGACCTGGCGGCGGTCTACCTCGTTGGTGGAGCGTGCGAGCTCCCCATCCTGGCGCGCGCGTTACGGGATCGGTTTGGCAAGAGGGTTCGTCGGTCGCCGTATCCCTCGGGGGCGACTGCTATCGGGCTGGCAATTGCCGCCGATCAGGAGAGCGGATACACGCTGCAGGATCGATTCAGCCGCCATTTCGGCGTGTGGCGCGAGGCCGAATCCGGTCAGCGGATCACCTTTGATCCCATCTTCGACAAAGACACGCCTTTGCCGCAGCCCGGCCAGCCTCCGCTGGTCGCGCGTCGGCGGTACCGTCCCACCCATAATATCGGCCGGTTCCGTTTCCTGGAGTGTAGCGGCCTCCGGGAGGGACATGAACCTGTCGGCGACATCCTCTCGTGGAATGAGACGATCTTCCCATTCGATCCGAACCTGGCGGAACGGGCGCGGTTGGCGTCGGTTCCGGTCGAGCGCACTTCGGAGGTCGAAACCTATGAGATCGAAGAAATGTATGAGTGTGATGCCTCTGGCGTCATCCAGGTGACCATCACGAACCTGATCACTGGACACACCAGAGCCTGTCGGGTGCGCTAGCCCTGATCCGAGATAATTCTTGAACCGCCATGATCACCCAGCGCCAGCGCCGGGTACCCGGGTCGCCAAGGATGTGATGTTCCGATCCTTCCATCGAAGAACTTGAGGATCGGTTCTTGGGGCCTTCACAAGTTTCGTTCGTTTCCCCCAGAGGGCCGTTTCAGTCTTGGCGTTCTCGGCGTCTTGGCGGTTGAGAATTTCGGATTGGGGAGAAGCGCCTCCTACTGCATCGGGGAATACGGCGTTGGCCGGAGCATGTGCGCTGTGAGTCGCTTCACCAGGGGGCCGTTACGCTCGGTCTCTGCGAATTTGGCCAGGCGCTCCTGGTCCGCAACAAAGGCGCCCCACTTCTTCTCACGCTCGGCCAGGCTCTCGTAAGCGAGGATATAGATCAACTGGTCGGAGGCGCCACCCAGCTCGTTCGTCCAGAAGCCAGTGACCTGGATGCCGTGTTTCTTGAAATAGCCGAGCGTGATCTCGGAAAAGCGCTTGTGCAGGTCCGGCATGCGTCCGGGCATGACCGTGTAGATCCGAAGTTCGTAGAGCATTGTGTAACCTCCTTTCGGACAAGATCTTCAACTGGGCGCCATCATCCGGAGCACAACATGGCCAGGCATGATAACACAACCGCCGCCGGGTCCACACGTGTTATTTGCACTGACTTTGAAGCACTTTCTCCTTGGGTTCAATGTCGCAGGATGGTACCTTAACGTACTAGCCCCAATCCGAAATTCACAAACCGCCAAGGCGCCAAGAACGCCAAAAAAATGGCGCATTCAGGGGAAAATCGCCGAAATCTCTGAACGCCCCTTGAGGGGTCTTCGCGTTCGTTGTTGGGAGGATGGAAACATCGTATCCTTGGCGGCCCGGGTACCCAGCGCTGGCGCTGGGTGGTCGTGGCGGTTCAACTTTTTATCGGATCAGAGTTAGGTGGCCGCATGCGTTGCGGGGTGATTCAGTACAACGAGATCGGGCTGAAGGGAAAGAACCAGCCCATGTTC
>Ga0105152_10000445_pt1 | contig 12116 bp, 11 predicted proteins | sample LakBais05cmmetaG_FD_81534 | JGI IMG/M metagenome (GOLD analysis project Ga0105152, IMG submission 81534) | Lake sediment microbial communities from Lake Baikal, Russia to study Microbial Dark Matter (Phase II) - Lake Baikal sediment 0-5 cm | ecosystem: Environmental > Aquatic > Freshwater >...
AATTTCTACGCCCCCATTATTCTTAAAGGTAAATAGCCTCTCTCGTTGAGGAAAGAAATATTCCTTCGGGGATAATCGTGGTTTGCCTATGAAATCGGTGGCTAGTTTCGATGAGTCTAAGTCGCCAAAAAGCACATCCTGTCCTTCGTATAAAGGTGCGTTGACTTCAAATTCCGGCCCTAGTCCTTCCAAAAAAGGGACCAGGTTTGATTTACTCAGTATCTTCATATCCTCTATCCTTTTTCTAATCTTACCGCACAGACTTTAAACTCTGGGATTTTGGCCACCGGATCAAGAGCATCATTGGTTAAGAGATTTACCGCTGCCTCCGCAAAATGGAAGGTCATAAAAACCACTCCTTTGTCCACCCGATCAGTAATCTTTACCTTTGTTTCAATCTGACCTCGTCGCGAGCTTACCTTTACCCAATCATTATCTTTAATTTCCAAGCTCTCTCCGTCCAAAGGATTCATCTCCAAGAAGCCTTCAGGCGAGATATTATTTAATGGTTTTGACCGCCGTGATAAAGAGCCAGTGTGATAATGATAAAGAATTCTGCCTGTGCTGAGCAGAAATGGATACTCCTTGTCCGGCAACTCCGCTGGTGGAATGTAATCCACGGCAGTAAAAAGGCCTTTCCCCCGGGTAAATTTATCCTTATGTAAATAGGGCGTGCCTGGATGATCGCGGTCCGGACAGGGCCACTGTAATCCATGACCATCCAAGCGATCATAATGGATGCCGCCATAGGAAGGAGTTAAGGAGGTAATTTCTTCCATTATTTCTTCTGGTGAACGATAGGACATTGGGTAACCCATTCTTTGGCTAATTTCCTGAATAATTTCCCAGTCCTGTTTGCTCTTTCCAACTTCGGGAATTGCCTTACGAACACGCTGTACCCTACGCCCGGTATTAGTAAAGGTTCCATCTTTTTCAGCAAAGGAAACACCGGGTAGAACTACATCGGCGAGCTCTGCCGTCTGGGTTAAGAAGATATCTTGCACTACCAGAAAATCCAGATTTTCTAACCCTTCTCTTACATGGTTGAGGTTTGGATCACTAACCATTGGATTCTCAGCCATTATATAAAGACCTTTGATACTACCGTCTGCGGCTGCATCCACCATCTCCACCACAGTCAATCCCTCTACTGAAGGAAGCTTTACACCCCATGCCTTCTCAAATTTCTCTCTAATTGGCGCATGGCCAATCACCTGATAACCAGGGAGTACGTTGGGCAGAGCCCCCATATCACAGGCACCTTGAACATTATTTTGCCCGCGCAAGGGATTAACGCCTGTGCCTTCTCGTCCCACATTACCGGTAAGCATGGCTAAATTGCACAAAGATAAGCAATTATCAGTTCCTGTAGTGTGCTGAGTTATACCCATAGAATAGATAATTGAAGCCTTCTCTGCCTTGGCATACATCCTCGTAGCAGCGATTAGTTTTTCTTTAGGGATACCTGTGACCTCTTCCACCCTTTCAGGGATATATTTAGAAACCACTTTCCTAAGTTGTTCAAAGTTCTCTGTGCGACTTTCCACAAATTCATGATCATAGAGGTCTTCGTTTATAATTACATTCATTAATCCATTAATCCAGGCGACATCTGTTCCGCTTTTCTGCCTGAGCCAAATTTCAGCATATTCAGTCAGCTCAATTGCTCGTGGATCTACTACAATCAATTTTAACCCGTTATCCTTTATTAAATGTTTAAGGTAGCTGCCGATTACAGGGTGATTCTCAGTGGTATTAGAGCCGGTTACTAAAACAACATCTGCCTTTTCAAACTCCCGAATTGAGTTGGTCATGGCTCCACTACCAAAAGCCTTGGAAAGGCCAGCTAGAGTGGAAGCGTGACAAAGACGAGCACAGTGATCAACATTATTAGTGCCGAAACATGTTCGAACAAACTTCTGAAACAGATAGTTTTCCTCATTAGTGCATTTAGCCGAGGACAATCCGGCCAAAGCATCACCTCCATACTTATTCTTTAATTCCTCAAATCTTGCGACAATCAAATCTAAAGCTTCGTCCCAACTTGCCTTTTCAAGTTTTCCATTGCGTTTTATTAAGGGGGTAGTGAGGCGATCCGGGTGATGAACATAGTCAAATCCAAAGCGTCCTTTAACACAGAGATTTCCCTTGTTATCCGGGCCATCTTCAACCCCGTAAATCTTTACAATCCGGTTGTCTTTGATGTTCAATTCTATCTGACAACCAACCCCACAGTAAGGGCAGGTGGTCTGCACTTTTCTGAATTCCCAGCTTCTCCCTTGAAACTGAGCCAGTTTTTCGGTTAATGCTCCAGTGGGGCAGGCTTGAACACAAGCCCCACAAGCTACACAGCTGCTCTTACCCAATGGCCAGCTCAAATCAGCCACGATAATCGTTTTGCTGCCTCGACTGGCAAAATTCAATATTCCTTGACAAGTAATCTCAGCACAGGCGCGAACACATCGCCCACAAAGAATGCATTTATTTGGATCCCTCGATATTACCTCGCTGGAATCATCAATTGGCTCAAGCAACTTATTAACTGGAAAGCTAATTTCATCAATGCCATACTGATAAACTAGATTTTGCAACTCACAATTGCCGTTCTTCTCACAAACCAAACAATTATGCTCGTGCTCGGATAAGATCAGTTCTAAAATTAATCGGCGATATCTCTCCAATTTTTCAGTATGAGTTTTCACAACGAGTCCATCTCTCGCTGGGTAGGTGCAGGCTGGCATCACCCTTCTTTCCCGTTCAATCTCCACCACACAGATTCTGCAAGCAGCTACATCCGATAAACCATCTTTGTGACAGAGGGTAGGCACATAAATGCCGCTAGCTTTACAAATATCTAAGACGGTATCTCCTTCCTCCCCTTTAACCTGCCTATCATCGATAGTTAAGGTTATTTCCTTCATTTTCCCTCCTTAAACCTCAAGGTCGCATCTCAAGCATCTTCTGGCCTCTTCCATTGCTTGCTCAGGACTATAGCCCAAAATTATCTCCTCAAAGGAAGCTATCCTATCCTTGGGCTCAATTTCTGAAATCCTAATCCTGGCTTTCTCCTGAGTCTCCTCTTCAGTGGGTGGTATAGAAGGAATGGTGATTGGCTCATACCCATCACGCTCAACCAGAGGCAAGAATTCCTTTCCTTGCAGCCATCTCCTTATTGAGGAGGCTGCTCTCTGTCCAGCGGCAATCGCTTCAACTACTGTTGCTGCTCCAGTTACTGCGTCTCCCCCGGCGAAAATCCCTTTCTGCTCAGTGGCTAAAGTTCGAGGATCAGCGACGATAGTGCCTCCCCTGGCTACCTTAACCTCTCCATTCTTAATCAGAGAGGTGTCTGCCCTTTGTCCAATAGCCTCAATGACCATATCAATTTCTGCTTTATATTCAGACCCCTTAACAGCGTGAGGCGTTCTTCGACCACTCTTATCAAACTCCCCAAGCTCCATGCGAACAAGCTCCAATCCAGAAACTCTACCATTATCGCCCAAAATCTTGGTAGGAGTGGTTAAGCAATGAAGATGCACACCTTCCTCCTCGGCAGATTGGATCTCCTCTTCAATAGCTGGCATGTCTTTCTTCTCTCGGCGATAGAAGATGTATACCTCCTCAGCACCCTTTCTCAAAGCTACCCTCGCTGAATCAACCGCAGTATTGCCCCCGCCAATAACGGCGACTTTCTTCCCCACCTTCACCTCTTTTCCTAAATTAACCTCTCTTAGGAACTCAATAGCCTCATAAACACCTTCCAAATCTTCACCCTGGATGTCCATCTTTGCCCCTTCATGAGCTCCAATAGCGATAAATACTGCCTTGTAGCCATCCTTCAAGGGAGATGTCACATCATCAATGCGAGTGTTTAGCTTTATTTCCACTCCTAGTTTCCTGACATCATCAATCTCTTTTTTAAGGATATCTTTAGGAAGGCGATACTCGGGAATGCCAACAGCAAGCATACCGCCAGCTTCAGGGAGAGCTTCAAATACGGTTACTTGATAACCATACATGGCAAGATCCCAGGCTGCGGACAACCCTGCTGGCCCTGACCCGATTATGGCTACCTTTTCTTCCCTCTTTTCCCTTATCTTAGGAATATATTCAATGTTATGCTCGGATGCCCAGTCGGCAGCAAACCGCTTAAGGTACCTGATGGCTACTGGCTCATCAACTTGAGCTCGCCTGCATTTAGCTTCACAGGGGTGATGACACACTCGCCCCAAAACCACAGGGAAAGGAAGTTTCTGCTTAATCAAACGATATGTTTCATCAAATTTTCCTTCCTTAATTAGGGCCACATACCCAAAGCAATCAAGACCTACAGGGCATGTATGCTGGCAAGGGGCTCTAAAAAGGGCTGCACAAACCGCAGCGGGGCATTTTTTATCAATAATGTGGGCTTCGTATTCCTTCCTGAAGTGTCTGATGGTGCTCAGCACCGGGTTCGGGGCAGTTTGCCCTAAGCCACATAGGGAAGCCTCCGCGACCATTTCCCCCACTTCTGCTAGGAGGTCAATGTCCTCTATCGCCCCTTTACCTTCACTGATTCTAGTCAGAATCTCTCTCAGATGGGGTATTCCAGCACGACAGGGAGTGCATTTACCACAAGACTCATCAGTGGTGAAGCCGAGGAAAAACTTGGCTATATCCACCATACAGTCATCTTCATCCATGACAACGATCCCACCGGAGCCCATAATAGCCCCCAATGCGGTGACCGCCTCATAATCCACCGGAGTATTTAGATACTCAATAGGGATAACTCCTCCTGATGGCCCCCCTATCTGAATTGCCCTGAATTTTTTATCCCCCGCTATTCCCCCGCCAATGTCAAACACGATCTGTCCTATCGTCGTTCCCAGAGGAACCTCAACTAGTCCGGTATTTTTTATTTTCCCCACCAAGCATAAGGTCTTCGTTCCCTTGCTCCTCTCGGTGCCAACAGAGGCGAACCAATCAGCTCCTTTCCAGATAATCAGAGGAATATTTGACCAGGTCTCTACGTTATTAATAGTAGAAGGCTTATCAAGGAGCCCTTTATTTGCTGGGAATGGTGGCCTTTGCCTGGGATTCCCGCGCTTCCCTTCAATAGAGCCTAAGAGGGCAGTTTCCTCCCCACAAACAAAAGCACCGGCACCGGGGAATATATCGAGGTCAAACTCAAAACCCGTGCCCAAGATATTCTTCCCCAATAGGCCAAGCTCCCGCGCCTGTAAAATGGCATGGCTTAAAGTCTCAATAGCAAGAGGGTATTCAGCACGCACATAGGCATAACCTTGGCGAACATTTCCTATAGCATAAGCTCCGATAGCCATCCCTTCAATTACCGCATGGGGGTTGCCCTCAAGCTCAGCTCGATTCATATAAGCACCAGGGTCTCCTTCATCACCATTACATACTATGTATTTCTCATCGCCAAGGGCGTTGCGGACAAACCCCCACTTAGTAGCTGTAGAAAACCCTGCTCCACCCCGTCCCCTCAACCCCGATTTTCTAACCTCTTCGATAACTTCATCGGGGCTCATTTCAGTTAGAACCTTAGCTAGAGCTTGGTAACCATCCCGAGAGATATATTCCTCAATATTCATGGGATTGAGGTCCTGATTATGCATCACCCTTATTTCCTGAAGCTTAAACCAAGGGGTATCCTCGCTTACTGCCCAGTCTTCAATCACCTTCCCTTTCACAAGGTGCTCCTCAATAATGCGGGTGATTTTATCCACAGTAACATCGCCATAAATCACCCGCAGCTGCCCAGGCCGAATAACAGTGACTATTGGCTCCCGGCCGCATAAACCAATACATGCAGCCCTCAGCACAAGAATATCAGACAGTTTGCGGGTTTCTAGCTCATGAATGAATGCCTCTAAAACCTTGTTCGCTCCTGAAGCTATACCACAAGTTCCTAGATGCACCTTGACCTGAATTTTCTTTTCTCGCTCGGCTGCTTGCTTTTGCGCTTGTTTTCTCAAACTTCGCAGTTCTTCTACCGATCTAATTCGCTTCATTTTGCACCTCTGCTATTCATAGGAACTTAAAATACCTTTTACCTCTCTGGGCTTGACTCTTCGATGAACATTGCCCCCGATAGCCATTACAGGTGATAAGCCACAACAACCTAGGCAACGAACCATTTCCAAGGAAAACTTACTATCCAAGGTAATCCCTCCCGGTTCGAGCCCAAAGTCCTTCTCCAAGGCATCCACAATCCTTGGCCCTCCCTTAACATAGCAACTGGTGCCCAAGCAAACCTGAATAATATATCTACCCTTCGGAATCATGGTAAAGAAGTGATAGAAGGTGACAATCCCATAGACCTCGCTTAGAGTGACCATCAATTCACGGGAGATGAACTCCAGCGCCTGCGGAGGCAGATAACCAATCACCCCTTGGGTTTGTTCTAAGACACGAATTAGAGCTCCCGTTTTCCCCCTGTTCTCACTGATTATCTTTCGAATTTGCTGAAAACCCTCCTCTGCAATCTCTCCTCCAATCCCGTGCTTTATATCCCTTCTTTGCATGTCTTGTCTCCTTTCTAAGAAATTCTCATATGAATTTGCCCCGGCCCAGATGGCCTCGATCGATAAGTGCCACCCTAGGAACGGCTTGAAGGAAATAAAAATATGCTGCTCTCCTTGCTCCAAGATGGTAATTAGCTACCACTTTGCCATCTTCTACCCCTAAATAGAAGTTACAGCCACAGCCACAAAATTCACATGTAGTTAATACCCTTTCCATACTTCCCCTTCAATCATGCGACGGTATATCAAAAGCTGCGCCCAGTATAAATAAAATCCCTATAATAGACAGTGCTACCGTTGCTGGGCAAAGCAAATTCCCAACTCCACCACCAATCCAAGGAGCCACAAGCATCAAGAGCATCCCAATCAAAAATTCCCACTCGCCTCTTTGCAATTTTACCTCCTTCAAAAGGTTACTCGCTGCCGGTTCTCAATTTTTTAATGCTAATTGCCGAGATAGCCGGGAGCCTGCGGTGAATAAGCCCTCGCATCACTACTCCGAGAACCTCTACTTGCTCACCAATTACTAGCTGTTCGGAGGCAGCAGTAAACAGGATGGCTGATATCGTTCCAGTGTTATCGTCTATAGCCACATGAGGGCGGTTAAGCCACCTGAAAGATATATTTTTTATTACGCCTCTGACTTTTACCGCGTCACCGACCTTGCTCAGGTCGATATTTGATATCCTTTGTAGCTTTGCCTTTTTTTCATAAAGCGGTACGGCATTCAAGTAGGTGTTCTGGCTCATTTTCGTTAACACCATAGGAATGATAACCAAGGCAGCAAGCATGGGAATAGCTACAGCCAGCAAATGGTAGTCTTTACTATATGCAACGGTAAAAATAACCATCACCGCAGCTATAGCGACGGCTGCCCATGCTATCAGGGACATCCCCGGGAGCTTTAGTCCTGGCATTTCAGTCACTCAGTCGGTAATTCCTTTCTAAAAGCGTAGAAGTAAAAACATGCCACGAATAAAAATCCGCCAACTATATTCCCTAATGTAGCTGGCAGTTCATTCCAGAACCACATATCAGCCAGGCTAATTCCACCATAGTGAGCAAGCAAAGGGTTAAGGTCAATCACCTCAGGATGCCCATGTATCAGCAACATTCCTGCAGGCAAAAAATACATATTAGCAACGCTGTGTTCAAATCCACTAGAAACAAATGCCATAATCGGGAACCAGATGCCGAAGAACTTTCCTACCACATCGTCAGCACAGATAGCAAGCATTATGGCTATGTTGACCAGGTAGTTGCATCCTATCCCTTTCCAGAAACATGACCACAAACCACTTACACCAGCGGCTTTATAGGTAAGCGTCTTGGCAACAGCAATGTCCACGGCACGTATCCCAAAGTCGTTTATCCCTAATCCAGCTGTTGAACCAGCTACGAATGGCCCCACGGCCATTAAGTAGGCATAAAAAACAGAGCCTACAAGATTACCCACATAAACCCAAAACCAGACTCTTAAAACATTGCCCCAACTGGCTTTTTTCATCATAGCGGCCATTGGGACCAGCATACAGTCTCCAGTAAATAGCTCAGCACCAGTTATCACTATTGCAATCAAGCCTACCGGGAAGACTGCACCTCCAACAAGGCTCTGTGCACCACCCGAAAAGCCAGTGCTACACACAGTACACAATGCTGCTCCAATAGCAATATAGGCACCAGCCATAAATCCGCGGAGAAGTAGTTGAAATACCGGAAGCTTCGACTTATAGACCCCCGCAGTCCCCGCCATAAGGGTCATTTTTTGTGGTGGATTAAAAGGCATTTTTAATGGCCTCCTTTCCTATTTAGTTTTATTTACAGTTTCAGCAACGCAACTGCCAATAATTTTCGCTAGCCCGCACCTCTTTGAGCCCTGTCTGAAGCGATGCCAAGAATACTCTGAATTATCCTCAGTTCCCACATTCCACGTACATGACAAATTAGTAAAGTATAGTTCACTGTGATTTTGATTTCAACCCCCTGTGCTGGTCCGCTATCGATGATATGATGGGCTATTAAGTTACGCTAAATTTAGATAGCTCTGCTATTTAACTATTTTAATCCAGGGCAATAACTAACTTCGTAAGGAGGGATATATATCCGAGGAATTAATATCTTAAATTTTTATGCTTTACTTTTTCCTTTGGTTTTGAAATTTAAAGCATCCTTAGCTTCAACCACCATCGGGAGCATTCGGTGAAGGCTGTTTTGGACGATAAGGGTTAACATGAACTATGACATCCTGCACATGCTCAACTTCACCCAAGAGTTTGCTTTTTACCTCTTCGGCTACCTGATGGCCTCGCTCTACGGTGAGGCTCTTATCCACAGCTACTTCTATATCAATGGTGAAGCTGGCACCCAATCGGTGCGCCTTGATGCTATCGACTGTCTTAACCCCTCCAGTTTCTAGAGCCGTGGTTTTAATCTTGTCCAAGACTGCTGAGCTTGGGCTTTCATCCATCAAGACTCCAATATTTGGGCGGAGAAGGGAAAAGGACATCTGGATAATGAAAGCTGAGATAACGAGACCGGCTACAGGGTCTAAGTATGGAAACCCCAGCCTGGCTCCAAGTATACCGGCTAAGGCACCAATTGAGGAGTAAGCATCTGAGCGATGGTCCCAGGCATTAGCAACAACAGCGGGGCTATTATTCCTCCTCCCAACCTTGAGCGTGTAACGAAACATAGCCTCCTTTACGACTATGGAAGTGGCCGCTGCTACCAGGGCAATCACGGCAGGGGTTACAAGGTGTTTGTGGGCAATGAGGTTGATAGCGGAAACACCGACATAGACCCCGGCAGCGAGAATTGTGAGGGCGACCAGGAAGGCGGCAATAATCTCGGCATTGGCATGACCGTAAGGATGGCTTTTGTCTGGTGGTCTTTCTGCAATTCGTAGGCTTGCGTAAACAATTCCTGTGGCAACGCAATCGGAGAAGGAGTGAATACTATCAGCTATCATGGCATAACTAAAACCAAATATGCCAGCGAACAACTTGAAAATTGCCAGGACTATATTGGTGGCAAGCCCTACCGACGTGCAGGTTTTAGAATCGTAAAGGTTGATTTTCCGTGTTTCTAATCTCATTTCCAGCCACAATCCTCACAGCTTGGATTTCTTTCTATCTCAATCTCGTCTATCTTTGCATTCAAGCCATCCCAGAGCAAAAGCCTGTTCTCTAAGGAGCTCCCCATCTTAACAATGTATTTTACTATTTCAGTTACTTGAATGCACCCTATAACACCACATGTTGCTCCAACCACAGGAAAGACCATTGATGGAGGAGGTTCAGGAAATATGCACCTTAGACATGCAGTCTTGCCCGGAATTATCGTGGTAGCCTGTCCATATAGTCCATTAATCGCACCATGAAAAAAAGGGATGTTCTTCACTATGGCAGTCCTGTTCAACAAATACCTGGTATGAAAATTATCCATCGCATCCACAATCAGGTCAAAGTCATCCACAAGTTCAAGGACATTATTTTCCTCTATTGTTTCTGATATGGCTTCCAGGATAACATCGGGGTTTATCTTTTTCAGCTTTTCTTCAGCGGATGCTGCCTTTTCCCTTCCTACATCCTCATCGCAATGCAGTATCTGCCGATTCCGATTGCTAAGCTCTATCTTCTCATGGTCAACTATCCTTATCCTTCCAATGCCGGCAGCGGTAAGATATATGGAGATAGCTGAGCCGAGACCTCCGGCCCCGGCGACGAAGACCTTTGCATTTTTGAGCCTCTCTTGGCCGTCTGCTCCGAATATCCTTATCTGCCTTTCGTATCTCTTCAGTTCGTTCTCAGTCAGCATTTTGCTTTCTATAACTATCCTCCGACCACCGGGGGGAATAGCGCTATTTCCGCTCCATCTTCGAGTTTTGTTTCCATGCCTTCCAGGAATCTAATATTCCTTCCGTCTTTTAAAATCACCATGTTTCTTACTTCGTTTCCATGGAACAATTCAAAAACACCTCTACCTATAGGAATTTCATCGGGCAGCCCATATTCCCTTCGCAAGGTAGTTAACAGGTCGGATATAGTTGCCGAGCTGTTTAACTTGACCTCAATTTCTCGCTGATCCCCAAGGGCATCACGAATGAACAAAAATGGCCTTACGGTGACCTTCATTGCTTCCCTCCGTTGTGTTTTGAAGGCAGTTTAATTTTCCAAAGCCTCATTTTTCAGCTTTGCAGTCTTTTTACCTCATCTATATTGCATGGCTTCTGTTGAGCGGGTGGGGCTCGTGGGCTTCAATTTTGATTTTCTCGCTTTATAGTTCTTTGTTCAATATCTTGTCTTTAAGAGTCTCCCACTGTTCCTTAGTAAGGACACAGGCATTGCCTTTCTCCCCTATTTCCACTCGTGTGCCCGTTATCTTGACTACCGGGCATCGTGCACAACCGCCGCATAGGCTTACGATTTTCATGTTTTGTCCCTCCTTTCATGTTGAAATTTAAAAACCCCGTTAGCCTCACCTGCCACTTAACAAAAAACTTACTGCCAAAATAATCATTAAAAATGCGCTGAAAGACTCAGCCATTTCCCCGCTTCAAGCATTTTCAAATCTTGAGCCTCCAACTGTGAGAATAAACGTTAAATCTTTTTGAATCGGCGAATCCTATAAGCGTTATCCCGTATCTATTAGCTTCTTTTACCGCTAAGTCCGTAGGGGCAGCGATGCTTATCACTATTGGTATTCCACAGAAAATTGCCTTCTTTATTGTGGAGGCTGTCTGTCGGCAGGAGGCAACTAAGAAGCTATTGGATAAATCAATTCCATCTCTGATTGCCAGACCAATGGCTTTATCGATGGCGCAATGCCTGCTTGTGTCCTCTACAAAAATCTCGCCACTCCCACAAATGCCAATAACATGGGCACATCCGGTTTTTTTAAACAAGAAACCATGCTGGTTAAGCTTTTCAACCGAAGTGAAAACTTCCTCGCGGGTTAATTTCCTATTGGAGTCACACTTTTGAGGACTATTTATTAACCCCTCCACAAATGGAAGGTCGACCTCAAATTCATTATCAGCGATTTTCGTGATAGTGGAGAAGGAAGCATCTATACCCCTTGATTTTAAATTGCCGAATATCAGTTCTTTTAAGTCAGTTGGGATACAGTAGAATTTGTGAACCTCTTTGCCTATCCTGACCACAACCTCTTCTTCACGGACGACCTCGTCCTTCTTTTTCTCTTCACCATCTCTGGAAACCATAAAGATTTCTATTTCCGAACTTCTTTTTTCCACGATTTATGGAAATCCTTTATGTCATTTATTATGCTTTTGCAGGCATCGAAAGCTGCCCATCTGTGAGACGCGGAAACCGCTACCAGTAGAATATTTTCCGATATGCTCAGGGAGCCAACGCGATGTATTATTGCCACATCCTCTATATCATATCTATCAATGGCGCCTTTCCTTATCTCCTCTAATTTCTGGATGGCGTTATCATCCTCATCAAAGCTGAGTCCAACTCCTTCAGGGAACTCGCGTACCGTGCCCACATAAGCTATTATCGCACCTATCTTCGGGCTCTTCATCCTCTCGACTATCTCATCGACGGAGAAATCTTCTTTTCTTAT
>Ga0105152_10000446_pt1 | contig 12104 bp, 12 predicted proteins | sample LakBais05cmmetaG_FD_81534 | JGI IMG/M metagenome (GOLD analysis project Ga0105152, IMG submission 81534) | Lake sediment microbial communities from Lake Baikal, Russia to study Microbial Dark Matter (Phase II) - Lake Baikal sediment 0-5 cm | ecosystem: Environmental > Aquatic > Freshwater >...
CGTCTATTTGGTCTATTTCGTTTATTTGGTTTCTATACCCAAAAACAATCTCAATAAAAATAACGATCCACTAAGCGAACCTTACGATCTGAACGATCGAAACGGTCCTAACGATACTAACGATCATAAAATTCTAAACGTTTTACGATAATTTTTTTCAGTTTTCTTAGTGCTTTTCCTCTGTGGCTAACTCTATCCTTTTCTTCGAGAGTAAGTTGAGCCATCGTCTTCCCATATTGAGGAAGAATAAAAATGGGGTCATATCCAAACCCCTTCTTCCCCACTTCCCTGAATCCGATCCTCCCCCTACATGATCCCTCTGCGACCACCTCTCTTCCATCATGGGAGACCATGGCTATGACACATTTAAATCTCGCTCCCCTTTTCGAAATGGGAATCCCCTCCATCTCCCTGAGGAGTTTTTGATTGTTTTCTCGATCCGAAGCCCCTTCTCTGGAATACCTGGCGGAATAAATTCCAGGCAATCCTTTCAAACTATCAACTTCTAATCCTGAATCATCTGCAATGGCCAACTTCTTAAAGTATTTTGAATAGAACCGAGCTTTTTTCAAAGCATTCTCAGTAAAACTCTTCCCATCCTCTTCAGTCTCAGGGATTTCTGAAAAATCATTTAACGAATAAATTTTGAGCCCCAACCCTTTCAGGGCTCTTCGAATTTCACGGACTTTCCCTCTGTTTTTAGTTGCGACTATGACTTCCAATTGTTCTCTAATTCCTGAACCTGTCAGGAACAGGTTTTACCCTTTCCCTTCCAAAACCTTTTTTTGTATTCTCGTCAGTTCCATTATCCCCCTCTGGGCAATTCTCGTCAACTCATCCATCTCTTTTTTCGTAAAAACAGACTCCTCTGCAGTGCCTTGGATCTCAACAAATTTTCCATCGCCGGTCATCACCACATTCATATCTACCTCAGCCCTGGAGTCCTCTTCATAATTTAAATCTAATAGCACTTTCCCATCTACTTTCCCTACACTGATGGCAGCGACGGACCCTTTGAGCGGAATTTTTTCAATCAATCCCTTTTTAACCATCTTTCGAAAAGCATCCACCAAAGCCACATAGGCACCTGTGATCGAAGCCGTCCTTGTCCCACCATCGGCTTGAATCACGTCGCAGTCGATCCAGATCGTCCTCTCCCGAAACCCGCTGAGATCGGTTACAGACCTCAAAGAACGGCCAATCAACCTTTGGATCTCGAAGGCACGGCCGCTTCCTCGGCCCGTCAGTGAATCTCTTGAAGTGCGGGTGTGTGTAGAACGAGGGAGCATGGAATATTCCGCCGTGATCCAGCTCTTCCCAGTATTTTTTAAAAACTGGGGGACTCTCTCTTCCACACTGGCCGAACAGATCACTTTTGTATCCCCCATTTCGATGAGAACCGACCCTTCGGCATGTTTCATATAATTTCTTGTAATTTTCACTGGCCTCAGAGTTTCAGACCCTCTTCCATCCGAACGTTTCACTGAAAAACTCCTTTTCCCCCCTCACCCCCTCCCCTTTGGGGAGAGGGGAAGGGTGAGGGGAAATTTCACTTATGAAAAGTATTTTCTCAAAATACCTCTAAAAAGTCAATTCTTTTGAGAATTTTTGGACGGGATGGTGCACTTGCTAATCAGACTCACTTCTCCTTGTCCAAGAGATAATGATTGCAGTTAGACCAATGATGAGGAGGAGCTTCCAAACATCCTGAATGCTCTCAAGAGAAGGATTTCCTATTCCTGCCTCCAATGAGGGCATAGGCAGCCTGAAAGCGATGACCATCTCTGCAAAGGCGACACCGATCACCATTCCCAGATTTCTCGAAAGGGCTAAAAAACTGGAGGCCAGTCCCACATTCTCCTTTGGCAGAGAACCGATAATGGCACTGTTATTGGCTGGGTTGAAAAGTCCAATCCCGATACCAAGGATAATCTGTCTCAATAGAATTTCATAATCACTCGCACCGGATTTCAGAAAAGTAAAGGAGAAGATGGTCAGGGAGGTAAGGGTCAAACCAACGGTCGCTGGTATTCTCACGCCCACCCGATCGGAAAATCTTCCACCCAATGGAGCGATGACCATCACGGTTAGGGCAACAGGGAAGATCAACATGCCCACCTTCGATGGTGAAAATTCCAAAATATTCTGGAGAAAAAAAGGGGTGACGAAGGTATGGGCACCGCCCATCCAGAAGGAGAGAAGGCTTGCTCCGAGAGAGGAGATGAAGAGTCGTTTTCTGAAGAGGTGAAGGTCCACTAAGGGGAAAGGGGATCGGAATTCAACAACAATAAATAGACTGAAGCAGAACAGGCCAAAGAAGAGCCATCCCCAAAGAAGAAGAGTTGATCCATGACCCACTTGATTAAGAAAAAGGATAAGAGAAGTCACGAAGAAAAAAAGTAGAAGGGCTCCTAAAAGATCCAATCGTACCTTACTCGTCAGTCCGTCCCTTTCTAAGATTTTTAAAGAAAGCAAGATTCCAATGGCTCCGATGGGGAGATTGATAAAGAAAATTGATCGCCATCCCAGATGTTCGACCAAAAATCCTCCGAGAAGAGGGCCGGTCAAAAAACCTGCAGAGACGACGGAGCCGATAATTCCCAATGCCTGACCTCGATCCTTTTCTGGAAAGACAGTGGCGATGATCGCTGTGCCATTGACCATCAGTGCGGAAGCTCCCAGGCCCTGGATCATCCTGGAACCAATAAGAGAATAGATGGTGGGTGAAAAACCGCAAAGGGCTGACCCCACTGTGAATGTTAAAAAGCCTAATAAGTAAATCCTTTTCTGTCCAAACAGATCCGCCAATCGTCCTATCAAAAGCAGACATCCTGTGATGACGATCAAATAAGCCATCACCACCCAGGCCACTGCTTTCAGATCGGTATTTAATGATTGAATGATTGTTGGAAGGGAGATGTTCACAACACTCGCATCCAGTGTGGACATATAAACACCAATGGAAATGGTAAGGGTAACCCACCACCGTCGATCCATCGAAAGAATGGACATCCGATTTACCGCCTCACAATTAGATGATCGATTTAAACAGATTTTCAATTGAGATGCAATGCTTCCCTCATGATTGGAAAAGTCGTTTTGGAAAAGTCGATGTTGAAACCCGAGGAAAAAGTGGTTATGATATTTTGGTCTAACTTATCGAATGATTAAGGAGCAAAAAGATGCATGAGGAAAATCAAACAAAAAAATTTACCGGGGCTTCGAAATATGTACTCGATGATGAACTGGCTAAGATTGTCAACGTCACGATGGCTCTGGAAATGCCCCTTCTTCTCAAAGGAGAACCCGGTACGGGCAAGACCATGCTGGCCCATGCTGTTGCTGAGGTCTTCAAAATGAGGCTGATCGTTCTGAATGTCAAATCGAGCATGAAGCTCGTCGATGCCCTCTATCAATACGATACACTGACTCGCTTAAATGATAGTCGCTTTGGAGACTCTAAAAGGAATGTCAGCAATATAGAAGAATATATCCGGATGGGCAAAATCGGTCAGGCCTTTGTATCCGAAGAGAGGGTCGTCCTGCTGATCGATGAGATCGATAAGGCAGATACCGATTTTCAAGACGATATGCTCGATGTCCTGGACCAGATGGAATTCGACATCATCGAGATCGATAAAACCATTCAAGCAAAACACAGGCCTGTCATTGTTATTACTTCCAATGCCAAAAAGGATCTCTCTGATCCATTCTTGGGTCGGTGCAATTTCCACCATATTGCTTTTCCAGAGCCTGACATGATGAGAAGGATTGTCAAAGTCCATTTCTCGGATATCAGCAGGGATCTACTCGAAAGCACTGTTCAAACGTTTTATCGCCTCAGAGAAATCAGAGGGGTTGAAAAAAAACCTGCCACCAGGGAGCTTATTAACTGGATCCGAGCACTCAAAACAGATCCAGACTTCAAAGTCAAAGACTTGATCAAAGGGGAGATACCTTACTTAGGCGTTCTGTTCAAGAAAAGTCCCGATTATGTCGTGGCTCAGAATGCTGCGGCCAGGTTCAAGATCTGAAGCTCAATGCTCAAAGTTCAAAGCTCAAAGTTTTAAGCTTCAGCTTTCAGCCTTGAGCTTTCAGCTATAGGCTCTTAATAATATGTTCGTCGATTTTTTTTTCTTATTGAAAAAAGTGGGCATCCCGGTATCTCCCACCTCCTTCCTCAGGCTCCAACAGGCCCTGAGCATGGGACTGATCAATTCCATCGATGACTTTTACACGAGCGCCCGTGCCATTCTCGTTAAGAGCGAAAGATATTTTGATCTCTACGACCAGGTTTTTGCCCATCGATTCAAAGGGGTTGAGTTCAAGGAACCGGACCCATTCGAATTGTCGGAGGTAGCCCGTGCCCTGCTTGATGAATGGTTGAAGGATCCAAAGGGTCTGGCTGATGCTCTTGGAATTAACGAAGAAGAACTGAGTAAACTGAGTCCGGAGGAACTGATCCAGTACTTTCTTGACCGTTTAAAAGAACAAACTGAGGCACACCATGGAGGCAGCAAATGGATCGGAACAGGAGGAACATCTCCTGTAGGCCATTCCGGATATCATCCAGGCGGAATGAGAGTGGGTGGGATATCTCGAAACAAGTCAGCGGTCAAAGTGGCCATGGATCGAAGGTATCGCGATTACTCACAGGAAGGGCCTTTGACTCAATCTCAAATGGGTGAGGCTCTGAAGAGGTTGAGAAATATGGTTCCCTTTGGTCCCAAAGATAAGGTGAACATCGACAAGACCATTTACCAGACTATGAAAAATGGTGGTGAAATAGAGATCATCTTCGACCGGAGACTGAAGGATCGTTTAAAAGTGATATTGGCCATCGATAATGGCGGATGGTCTATGGATCCTTATATTGATCTGGTGCAAACCCTCTTTAATTATGCCCGGTCCCAATTCAAGGATCTCAAGACCTTTTTCTTTCATAATACAATTTACGATTATCTGTGGGAGGATCCTCCGAGGCGTTCCAAACCACATTCAATTGACGAATTGGTTCGTCTTGGTACAGAAACGAGGTTCATCATCGTAGGGGATGCGAGCATGGCTCCTTATGAGCTCATGGCCACGGATGGCTCCATCCATATCGAAGAGAGGTCTGGAAAACCCAGCTATGAGAGGCTGAGGTTCATTGCTAAAACCTTCCCCCATTCTGTCTGGATCAATCCAAAGCTGGCTGAAGAATGGACTTACACCCAAACCATCAGCCATATTCAGGAGATCTTTCCCATGTTTGAGCTGACCCTCGACGGACTGGAAAAATCAGTAGCTCACTTGATGTGTAAAAATTGAACCCTCACTCGCCTGGAAGGCGAGGGGCTCCAATAGCAGAGTCGACTCGAAGTCGGCTCTGCGGTTCAATCATCACTTGTCCGTCATTCCTGCGAAAGCAGGAATCCAGATAGGACATTCCTGGATGCCCGCTTTCGCGAGCATGACAAAAAGCGGAAAATTAAATTCCAATTCCCCAATGCCTGCCTACAATACGTTTTTAGCCCATCATCTTGTTCAAGAGGGGCAAGGGGGGTCCACGAAATGTTTGTCGAGGCCCAGTTCTTCTGATTTCAAGCCGAAGGCCAATCCCATCAACTGAGTGAAGTAGATGATGGGCAGCTGAAATGTCTCTTTAAACTCCTCTTCAATCTGTTTCTGGCGAGCATCCAAATTGACATGGCAAAGCGGACAAGCCACAACGATCGAGGCAAGGCTTTTCTTTTCATGACCCAAAGGACATTGTAGGTGAGCGAATTGAGAGTCGCCACCAGGCGGCATTGGCAAAGAATCTCTTCGCCAGATCCAACGCGGTCTGTATCCCAGCAATGCCTCCACCGACCACCATGACTGAACCCACTCTCGGCTGTACCATCGCTTGTCACTCCTGAAAAAACAGGATGAAAACTATTTTATGCTGGTATTTCTATCTGCTCTGTTTGTAATTGTTCGACCTCACTGATCGGTATCTTATTCATCTTTAGTCCGAGGGTCTCAGAATTAATCCCCATACTCAGACCCAGAAGCTGAGGATAGAGAATGGAGGGAAGAGGATGGTTTAAACCCCGTTGAGAGAGAATCATCTGCTGAACGGTATCGAACTGGATTTGGCAATAGGTACAGGCAGTGCAGAGATAATCCGCGCCCGACTCTCTCCCGTTTTTTAGCTTTTTTAACGTAAGATCCGTTGATAACTCATCATGGACCCCCCAAAGAGGAGCGCCACAACATTCGAGCTTCATCGGCCAGGCGATGCTCTCAGCACCGGTAGCTTCCACCAGCTGATCAAAAATGGAGGGAGTCACCGGATCATCAAACCGGACGACCTGGCTTGGCCGCAGTGCATGACACCCGTAGTGAGCGGCAATTTTAAGCCCCTTAAAGGTCTTCGCAATCTTCTTCTTGATCGCTTCGACCCCCACCTCCTGATGAAGAACGTATAGGAGATGCTTCACCTCAACCTCTCCCTCGTATGGGAGGCCCTCTCGCTCAAGAACCGCATTCACCTCCTTTCGCAAGGAGGCATTCTCTCTCAGGAGAAAGTTCGCTTTTTTCAGGGTCCCGTAGCAACACTGGCACAAGGTCATCACATCCAGCTTCTTCTTTTCGGCCAGGGCAAGATTTCTCGCTGATGCCAGGAGAAAGGCCTTGAATTCGATGTTCCTCAAAGGGTACCCGCAACAGTTAAATTCTTCGATATCGACGAGCCCCACACCGAGTCGCTCTAAGATCGCCTTTGATGAGGTTTCGTATTGTTTCAATCGAACGGGGATTTGACAACCTAGAAATAGCGCGAACTTCATAACACCTTCTCTTTCACGTATTTGATCGCTAGATTCTTGAGCTCATAAAGCACATCGGTCACGAATACCCCTCGGGGACACTGCTCCTGACATCGATAGCAGGTGAGGCAATCCCAGAGCATATTGGAACCAAAGGCCAGATCCCTCAACCCTAATCCAGCGGCATGCATAATTTGATGGGGCAAGAGCCCCAGGGCCTCCTGAGGATTTTCATAGTTGCCCACCACAGGACAGACGGTCGTACAGGTCTGACAGCCGAAGCAAACCGAAAAGTTTTTTGCCTGAGCAGAAAGGTTCAGCCCACTTTTGAATTTTCTATCCGTGGGGGTCAAAGGCAGAACTTTATCCTTCTTCTTCATTAAATCGCATTGAGCCGCAATCGCCTCTCTTGCTTGGATCAGAGGTTTTTCGTAATCTCCTTGAGCCGTCTCCCCCTTCATCAAACCTCGATAAAATGAGAGAGGGGAGAGGACAGAAAGTTCAGGTATTCCTCTTTGAAGGAGGAGTTCCCTAACTTTAATCCAAAAATTTTGTAGATCGATCCCTACTGGACAAACCACTGTGCAACGGTAGCAATTGGTGCAGAGATAGACGCCCTCTTGAATATCCCTGAGCTCACGTTCTCCAAGCGGTCTCCCGAAGCCAGGGCCTTGATAGATGCGATTTTTTCGGAAGGGAGAATATTGATGTTTGGAATCACTTCAAAAGCGATAGCAACAGAACAACGGGAGGTGCACATTGCACAATGGGTGCAGGCGTCCAGCTCCATCAGCTGAATCATGGATAGATTCTTCCCCATCCAGCTTTGGGAAAAACGCCTGGAGTGAATAAGAGCCTTGAACCAATTTAGGACTCTACGGGAAAAGCCCAGCTTCATTTCTCCCCCACTGCAGCCTTGATCAAGAGAATGAGAGGGCTGCCCAGGATATGGAACATTTTGCTGAAGGGGAGGTAGGCAACCAGTGCTCCTGTTAGAATGGCATGGACATACCACCCATAGGGATAGACAACCTCCCAGCGGACAGAAAAGAGGCCGAGAAGGAGTGAGATGGGATAACCTATAAAAGATGGAAGTGCAGCTGAAGGAGGGAGGGCCGTAAGAAGTATCCTCATTCCTTCCACCAAAAAGCCTGTCAATAGGATAGCTCCGACAAGACCAAGGACCACATAATCCTGCCCGCCAGTGACAGCCTTTTGGGTTTTTCCCTGTACGCGCCTCATGATCGCACCAATTGTTCCAATTATAATACATAATCCCAAAAAATCGTAGGTGAAGGCGATGAAAGGATAGTTCTTATCAAGTAACACAGCCACTTGCGGACTCCTCGGAAAGGCAACGGAAAGGAGAAGAAGAATCAATCCGATCAGAAACCGAAGAAAGAAGGGAAGGTAGATGAGACTGTGGATCGTCCAGCGGCTTACGCTCTCCTTCAGGATTCTTCTGAGCAGGAGGACGTCCACAACAAAGACCTTGAGGAGAGTAAGCATCTTCTTAGAGAAGAAGACTTGCCAGGCTTTTTCTCCAATGTAGGAAAGCTTTTCATGGGTGGAAAAGGAAGGGTCAACCATCGTCCCCTGAAACCAGAAGGTGAGGGTTGCTCCAATACCAACGATAAAAAGGATGAGAGAAAACATGGAGACCGGATCATTGAGAGTCACTGAGCTGCTGTGACACCCCATGCAGATCAGACTCTTAGCCGGAAGGGCACGGATAGGAGCCCCCAGTTGATTGTTAGTGAAGTGGCACTTTTCGCACGTTTTCTTATCTCTAAAGTCGGCAAGGCGATGAGAGGTCATCTTAAGCGGAACCCCGTCCTTCACCATCCTCAGAACAATTCTCCCGGTCTTTGGATCCTTCATCACCTCCTTTGACTCATGGTGGCAGGCCTCGCAGTTGACACTTCGATGAGGGTCATGAGCCGTCCCTTCACCATGATATCCGTGGCAGGAAGCACATTCGATCGTTGAAGTTCGGTGCGGCGAGGTCGCAACCCCATCATGGCATCGGATGCAAGCGATCCTCCGATGGACCGTCTTTCCATACTCCTTCTCATCGATATAAAGGGAGACCGGCTTTTCATCCACCTTCTTTTCGACGTCCTTCTTTCCATGGCACTCCATGCAGAGAAGGATCGAAGTCGTGATCCCCTCGTTGCTGTTTAAATTAGGCTGACGATGGCACTTCCAGCAAAGTTTCTTCTCCGCCTCCATGATCTCTTCGTCGGTCAATCCTCGGGCAAAAGAGAGAGAAGGGATGAGTCCTGCAATAAAAACAACAAGAAAGAGGAGAAGGAGGTCTTGTCTCACTCTTCTTTTCTTTTTCTTCTCAGGGTATTCGTTCAAATATTCCCACTCCAATGGATGGCGCTCCATCATCTCCCTTGCATCAATCTTTCCAGTAAAGATAGATCGATCCAAAGGGAAGACACCAGCCCTGAAGTGAGCATTGTAGAGATGAACAATAAAGATAAAACCTATTGCCAAAAGTGCCTCATCGCTATGGATCGTGTAGGCAATATTGAATAAGACCCCTGGCAAAAAACGCGAGAAGAACTCAGAAAACCAGAGAACGAGACCAGAACCACCAATGAAGGCAATTCCCCAGAACACAGCCCAATAGTCAAATTTCTCCCAATAGGTGAATTTGCCAAACCTCGGAGGATCCCCTCTTCCTAAAAAGTAGGCAATATGCTGATAAAGATCTTTTAAATCCTTCCAAGAGGGAATCACGGAATCCGAACCGAAAAGGTTTCCTTTCAGAATGATTCGATAGTAGAGAACCCAGAGCAGGTGAAGAAAGAAATAGCTGAAGGTGATACCAGCAAACCACCGGTGGAAGATGCCAGCCCCTTTCACCCCTCCCCAGAGGAGAACCAATCCTCTGGCCCAGAAGGCATCGGGATATTTTATAGGAAGTCCGGTCAAGGCAAGACCAATGAATGTCACCATCATCACCAGGTGGATGAATCTGTGGAAGACATTAAACCTCCAATAAACTTCGGTTTTTGTTTCATTCATTGCCATTGCTTCATTCCCTTTTTAGCCATTCATGAACCTTCCTGAGTGTCCAGACCAATGTATGAGAATAGAAGAAGGCCAGTACTACAAATACGAGAATCCCAAAACCGACCTCGATCCAACGGATTATCCTTATTTTTTCTAATTTCTCCACATCCTCTTTCTTCACCCCTTCCTCAGAGGCGTGAATCACAAAGCCTGTAAATCGAAGCTTTGCATTAGGGTGGCACTTCTGACAGGCCTCCAGGGCATCCTCCTTCTTCTTCAAGGAGAGGCAGGTATGGGCACCATGACAGTCGGTGCAGTAAGCTGAGGCCTCGTACCTTAGTTTCACAGCAGTCTTACCATGGTAGTTCTCGAGATAAGTCCGTTTCTGGACCAGGTGGCAGGTACCGCACATCTCTGTCATCCATTTTCCCAGTTCGAGGCGGGACTGCCCGGAGAGGGCATAGTGGGTAACATGACAGTTTCCACAGGTGGGCGCATCCTTCTTTCTCTCTACTAGTGCCTTAGCGTGTGCCCCTTTAATAGATCGTTGGTATTCTTGGGGATGACACTTCTCACATTTTTTGTAATCAAAAAGGAGGGTGGACACCCTACCCAAAAGTTTTGGATCAGGATGCTTAACCCCCTTCTCCTCGATATTTGAATGGCACTCTGAACAGGAAAGGCGACCGTGAGAGGAGGATAAGAACTTTCCCATATCGATCCACCAGGATCGTTTGGGGAGAGTCTCCTTCGTAGAGGGGGAAGAAGAACACGCCGATCCAAGCAGAAAAAAAAGGAGGAAAAAAGGCAAAAGAGAGACTTTCAACATCCTTCTCTTCATAATTGGGATAATTAAAAAATCGATCTCTTTAGGTCTGTTCATGAATTATTGTAATCCTGCGGCAATTTTTGAAGCCTTTAGCAAATTCATCATTAGCATTGTCACCGTCATTGGCCCCACTCCACCGGGAACAGGGGTAATAGCACTGGCCTTCTCTTTGACCGCGTCGAAATCGACATTCCCACAGAGTTTGGTCTTCCCTTCAGGGGTCATCCCAATCCGGTGTACACCAGCATCGATCACCACAACCCCTTCCTTCACCATATCAGCAGTGATCGCTTTCGGCTTCCCCTCAGCAACAATTAGGATATCTGCCCTCCGAGTATGAAAAGCCATATCCACTGTGCCGCTGTGACAGATAGTAACTGTAGCGTTGGCACCCTTCTGTTTTTGTAAGAGAATGTTAGCAATGGGTTTTCCAACAAGGTTTGATCTCCCGATTACTACTACCTCAGCGCCATCGATCTTTATCCCGTACCGGATCAGAACTTGTTGAATGCCCGCTGCAGTACAGGGAAGATAATCGGCCTCGCCAATCACCAATTTTCCTACATTGGCCGGGTGGAACCCATCGACATCTTTCTGTGGAGTGATAGCGTAAAGGATATTGGTTTCGTTAATATGCTTAGGCAGGGGAAGCTGAATGAGAACACCGTGAATTTTGGAATCCCTATTGTATTTATCGATCAGTTTAAGCAGCTGCAATTCTGTAACGGCTTCAGGCTGAATGTCCTGAACCAAAGAAAACCCTAACTCTTTGCAGGTCTTGTGTTTTGCGATAAGGTAGCTCAGGGAGGCAGGATTTTCGCCAACCACGATGGTCACCATACTTGGGATTAGATTATATTTCTCTGTGAATTGAGAAGCTTCCCATTTCAACTCCTCCCGAATCTGTTGTGCGATCTCATTGCCTTTGATCAATTTCGCCGTCATCTTTCCCCCTGGAATCATGGATTCCCTTTTTAACCATTTGTTACTATTCCCCTAGCGGAATCCGCAGTTCGGGTCTAAAGATCTTTTGGAGGACGGTACAAGCCCTCCCTCGGCTTGACCGCTTACCGATTTCTTGATGCGATTGGTCAATGTGATAAAGGTTGACTCAACGTCCTTGAAGTCCAAGGTTAACCACTGTCTGCTTCCGAACCAATGATCGACAGACATCATTGTGGTGTCCACTGAAGTTAGACCGAATATAAATTTTTGTGAATTATTTAACTTAAACGTCCCATTCCTAAACCAAACTTCCCTTCTTGTCAAGAAAAAAAGAAGGCTTTTCAATTTATACCAAAGTAGTAAGAAATTTTTTATACAAAATAATTGACAGAAAAATTCCATATAGTTAGAATGGATCATAGAAAATTATGCGAGGAGGTAATTATGTTAGTGCGAGATGTGATGACTCATAACGTAGTCACCGTACCCGGTAATATGTCTATCTTGGAGGC
>Ga0105152_10000447_pt1 | contig 12103 bp, 11 predicted proteins | sample LakBais05cmmetaG_FD_81534 | JGI IMG/M metagenome (GOLD analysis project Ga0105152, IMG submission 81534) | Lake sediment microbial communities from Lake Baikal, Russia to study Microbial Dark Matter (Phase II) - Lake Baikal sediment 0-5 cm | ecosystem: Environmental > Aquatic > Freshwater >...
ACCATTGACCGGGCAACCGTGGGCAGGACCTGGATTCAGCGCGGCGTTAAAATCGACAACCTCGTGCAGGTTGCCCACAACTGCGTCGTCGGTGAATATTCGGTCATTGTGGCCCAGGTGGGAATATCGGGAAGCACGAAGCTGGGCAAAGGGGTCGTCCTTGGAGGGCAGGCCGGCCTGGTCGGGCATATCGAAATCGGCGACCACGCCATGGTCGGCGCCCAGTCGGGGATTCATAAGGACATCGCACCCGGCCAGATTGTCATGGGTTCGCCCCAGAGGCCGCATCGGGACTTTTTAAGAATCGAGGCCTGCGTTACCAGGCTGCCGGAGATGCGCCAGACCATCGTCGCCCTCGAGAAAAAAGTGGCGGATCTGGAAAGGATCATAGAGAAAAGCAGGAAGGTTAATCAATCATGAAAATTCATCCAACGGCGATCATCTCACCGGAGGCCGAAATCGCCGAAGACGTTGAAATCGGTGCCTACAGCATCATCGGGCCCGATGTCCATATCGGAAGACAGACGGTTGTCGGCCCCCATGTGGTCATCGAAACCCATACCGACATCGGCGAGCGGTGCCACATTTATCAATTCGCGGCCATCGGTGCGGCGCCCCAGGATCTTAAATTCAAGGGTGAGAATACCCGCGTGATCATCGGCAACGACAATACCATCCGCGAGTTCGTCACCATTCACCGGGCCACCGCCGCCGCCACCGGCACGACCGTTATGGGAGACCATAACCTGATCATGGCCTACAGCCATATCGCCCATAACTGCATCCTGGACAATCACATCATCATGGTCAACGCCGCCAACCTGGCCGGCCATATTCACGTAGAGGATTATGCCATCATCGGGGGATTGTCGGGCGTGCATCAGTTCACGCGCATCGGCGCCCACTGCATGATCGGCGGTGCATCCGCCGTCACGCGGGATGTGGCGCCTTATCTGATCGCAGCGGGCAATCATGCCACGACCCACGGGTTGAACGTGGTCGGCCTGAAGCGCCGGGGATTCGATGAGGAAACCATCAACGCCATCAAGCGGGCCTACACGCTCGTTTTTCGGTCATCGCTGCTTTTAAAAACGGCCATCGACAGGATCCGGGAAGAGGTCGATGACGTCCCGGAAGTCAGACATTTTCTTGAATTCATTGAGAAGTCAGAAAGAGGCCTCTGCCGGTAGATGCAGAAAATCAACGTGGGCGTGGTGGGGATCGGGCATTTAGGCAAATACCACCTGCAGAAATATCAGAAACTGGAAAACTGCACGATCATCGCGGCGGCGGATGTTTTTGAAGATAGTGCCAGGAGCGCCGCCGAGCTTTATCACTGCCGCGCCCTGACGGATTACCGGGAAATGATCGGTTCGGTGGATGCCGTCAGCATCGCTGTTCCCACTCGCTGCCACCACGAAGTGGCCAAGGCCTTTCTTGAAGCGGGTGTGCATGTCCTGCTCGAGAAGCCGATCACGGAAACCCTGGAGCAGGCCGATGAACTGATCGCCCTGGCCGACCGGCATGGACTCGTGCTGCAGATCGGATTCGTGGAGCGGTTTAATCCGGCGGTTGTTGCGCTCGGGAAGGTCATCCGGAAACCCCTTTTTATCGAGGCCCACCGGCTTCACCCCTTTTACGAGCGCGGCACGGACGTGGACGTCATCCTGGATCTGATGGTCCATGATCTTGACATCATTCTTCATTTTGTGAATTCCCCGCTTCAGGACGTCGATGCGTCCGGGACCGCCGTTCTGACCGACAAGGTGGATATCACCAACGCCCGGCTGCGCTTTGCCAACGGGTGCGTCGCCAATATCACGGCCAGCCGGATCAGCATGAAAACCATGCAGAAGATCCGGTTCTTTGGCCAGGAGGGATACCACGCCGTCGATTGCTCCAAACGGGATCTGCTTTCCCTGAGCAGGCAGGTCGGTCCCGAGGGGCAGATCGAAATTGTCCAGAATCATGTTGAAGTTGTTCAGAAAGACCCCCTCGAGGAGGAAATCCGCGCCTTTGTCGCGGCCGTGACGCAGAAGACAGCCCCGCCGGTTTCTGGCCGGGAGGGCCGGGAGGTACTGGCGGTCGCCCTGCGGATTCTCGAAGAGATCAGAAAGGCTCAGGAACGAATATTATGATCCCCATGGTGGATTTGCAAAGACAGTATCAGCAGTTGAAACCGGGCATCGATGCCGCCGTGCAGGAGGTCCTGAATCAGGCACAGTTCATTCTGGGACCGAACGTGGCCGCCCTCGAAAAGGAAATCGCCGCTTATCACGGCAGCGCTTTCGCGATCGGCGTCGCCAGCGGCACGGATGCGCTGCTTCTGGCGCTGCGGGCCTGTGGAATCGGTCCCGGCGACGAGGTCATTACGACGCCGTTCACCTTTATCGCCACGGCAGAAGTGGTTGCGCTGCTTGGGGCGATCCCGGTTTTTGTGGACATTGAACCCGACACCTTCAACATCGATCCGGTGAAAATCGAGCAGAAGATCACCGCCAGAACCCGTGCGATCATCCCCGTACACCTCTTCGGACATCCGGCCGCAATGACGGCCATCATGGGGCTTGCCGAAAAATACAAGCTTAAAATCATTGAGGATTGCGCCCAGGCGTTCGGTGCTGAGCATCATGGCAGGAAAGTCGGCGCGTTCGGAGACTGCGGGTGTTTCAGTTTCTTCCCGAGTAAAAATCTGGCCGGTTACGGCGACGGCGGCATGATCGTCACAAACGACGAGGAACTGGCAAAAAAAATCCGAATACTCAGAAACCACGGCAGCACCGTCAGATATTATCATTCCCTGGTCGGCTACAACAGTCGCCTGGACGAAATCCAGGCCGCCATCATCCGGGTCAAGTTCAAGCATATCGACAGCTTTAACGCATCGCGCCGAGCGAACGCGGAAATTTACCGGACGCTGTTATACGCGGGCGGAATGGCGCTGCCGACGGAGCGTCTCGGTTGCCGCCATGTCTATCATCAGTTCACGATCAGATCGGCGCGTCGGGATCGCATCATGGCCGCCCTGCAGGAAAACGGGATCGCATCCGCCGTCTATTATCCCGTTCCGCTGCACCGGCAGGAGGCCTTTGCCGGCGGCGACGCCGCGCGCGAAAGCCTCGCCTGCGCCGAAGCCTGTGCCGGGGAAGTTCTGTCGCTCCCCATGTTCCCGGAGCTCAGCCAGGATGAAATCCGCATCATCTGTGATGTTGTTAATCATGCCTAACTCGCAAAAGGTTGAAAAACGGTTGAATACCGGACATGTCGCATAATCCCAGAACCGTCATGATCGTGGCCGGTGAAACCTCCGGAGAGCTCCACGGCTCGCATCTCGTCCGGGCCATGCACGGGATATCGCCAGATCTACAATTCCGCGGCATCGGCGGCCGGCGCATGCAGGAAGCCGGCGTCGAGCTGATGGCACATGCCTCGGACATGGCGGTGGTCGGCCTGACGGAAGTCATTGTGAAATTGAGTCAGATCCGCCGGGTGCTGAACCTCATGAAGACCAGCCTGAAGACCAACAGACCGGACCTTCTGATCCTGATCGACTACCCTGATTTCAATCTCATGCTGGGAAAAGCTGCGAAGGCCTGCGGCGTCCCGGTCTTTTACTATATCAGTCCCCAGGTCTGGGCCTGGCGGCGCGGCCGCATCAAAAAGATCAGGGCGATCGTGGACAAGATGGCCGTCATCCTGCCCTTCGAGGAGCGGCTCTACCACGACGAAGACGTGGATGCGACCTATGTCGGGCACCCGCTGCTGGATACGGTCAAAACAAAATACACGCGGCAGGAAGCCCTCGAAAGATTCGGTCTTCAGGAGGGCGCAATAACGGTCGGGCTCCTGCCCGGCAGCCGGGACACGGAGATTGCCAGGTTGCTGCCCGTCATGATGAACGCGGCGGAAATCCTCGTAAAAAAAATGCCGCGCCTGCAGTTTGTCCTGCCGCTCGCGGAAACGCTGGAGCGGGGATTCGTGGAAAATATTCTGCAGCAGTCGCCCGTGCCCGTCCGCATCGTCGAGCATGATACGTACGACGCGCTTGAGCTTTCGGACATCGTCATTGTCGCCTCCGGCACGGCCACCCTGGAAACGGCGCTTCTGGGCAAGCCCATGGTCATTGTTTACAAGGTCTCTCCCGTATCCTATTATATCGGGAAAAAGATCATTAAGGTCGAGCACATCGGCCTGGCCAACATCATCGCCGGCAAGACCATTGTGCCGGAGCTGATCCAGGATGAGGCCAATCCCGAACGCATCGCGACGGAAGTCGTCAACATCCTGAACGACAAAATCAGGATGGACACAATGAGAGAAGCGTTATACAAAATCAGGGAAGCGCTGGGTCAGCCTGGCGCCGCCGAACGTGCGGCAACGCTGGCCTGCAGTATGCTTACAGATAAGAAGGACGATTCACATTGGATATCTTCAAACGCCTGATCAAAATGGCAGGTTCCCATCTGCCGAAATTCATCGTGGCCTTGTTCTGCATGCTCGTAGTGGGAACGACGACGGCGGCCCTGGCTTTTCTGATCAAGCCGGCCATGGACGATATTTTTCTCAGCAAGGACGCCGTGACGCTCAAGTGGCTTCCGATCTCCGTCATTGTGATCTACATGCTCAAGGGGACATGCAGCTACACACAGACGATGCTGATGAATTTCATCGGCCTGCGCATCGTCGCCGATCTGCGCAACCGGCTCTACCGGCAGATCCAGAACCAGTCCCTGACGTTTTTCACTAAAAATCCCACGGGCATTCTGATGTCCCGCATCACCAACGATGTGAGCCTTATCCAGGCCGCCGTTTCGGAAGCAGTGACCAGCCTGCTCAAAGACTCCTTCATGCTGATAGGACTGGTTTTTGTCATTTTCTACAGGGACTGGCAGTTGGCCGTCATCGCCATGTTCATCTTTCCGCTTGCTATTTATCCCATTGCCAAATTCGGCTCCAGGCTCAGACACTTTGCGACCCGCACCCAGGTGACCATGGGAACGCTGTCCACGCTGCTTCAGGAAACCATTTCCGGCACACGGATCGTCAAAGCTTTCGGCATGGAGGAGTATGAGAACAAACGGTTTGCCGAGGAAAACGAACGCCTCTTCAAATTGAACATGAAATCCATCTCCATCATCGGCCTCTCAAGTCCATTCATGGAATTTCTCGGCGGGCTCGGCATCGCCGCCATTATCTTTTACGGCGGGTACCAGGTTATCAACGGTAACGCCACGCCGGGGACATTCTTCTCTTTTTTAGCCGCCCTGATCATGCTCTATGAACCGGTCAAGCGACTGACGAATGTCAACAACACCATTCAGCAGGGGATTGCCGCAGCCAACCGGGTATTCGATATTCTCGATACCGTCCCCGATATCCGTAATGCCGCTCATGCCGCCGCCTTACCGAGGATTTCAAACCATATTGATGTTCAGGATGTGACTTTCAGATACGAAGAGACGCCGGTTCTCAAGCAGATCAACCTAAAGATCCGTGCCGGTGAAATCATGGCCTTCGTCGGCATGAGCGGCGGCGGAAAAACGACGCTCGTGAATCTGATCCCGAGATTTTATGACGTCAATGAAGGCAGGATTCTCATTGACGAGAAGGATATCCGGGATGTGACGATCGAGTCCCTGCGGCAACAGATCGGTATCGTGACCCAGCAGACGATCCTGTTTAACGATACGGTCAAAAACAACATCGCTTATGGCGATATCAACAAGTCGGACGCCGAGATCATCGCGGCAGCGAAAGCGGCCAATGCTCACGATTTTATTATGAACCTGCCGAAGGGATACGACACGGTCATCGGCGAGCAGGGAACAAAACTATCGGGCGGCGAGAGACAGCGCATCTCGATTGCCCGCGCCCTCCTGAAAGACGCACCCATCCTGATTCTGGACGAGGCGACCTCATCGCTTGATACGGAAGCGGAAATCGAGGTTCAGGATGCCCTGGAGACCCTCATGCAGGGCCGAACGACGCTCATTATCGCCCATCGTCTCTCCACGATCCGCAACGCCGATCGGATCATCGTTCTGGTCAGCGGTGAAATTGTCGAACAGGGGACGCACGAAGCCCTGCTTGAAAAAAGAGGCGAATATTTCAAGCTTTATCAGATGCAGTTCAAAAATGGCGACCGGGATGATTGAGGCCATCGGGGCTTTCGCGACTGCTTGAGAGATCATCATGATGGAGAGGATCTTCAGAAGGATCTGGTATGACACGCCGAAATGGCTTGGATTGAGCAGCCTTATCCTGCTGCTGGCGCCCTTTTCACTGCTTTATGGCCTGATCGTCATGCTGCGCAACAGGCTTTTCGATCGGGGTTTTGTAAAGCCTGAGAGGCTCCCCGGTCGGGTCATCAGCATCGGCAACCTCACGGTCGGCGGCACGGGCAAGACGCCGATGGTGATTCAATTGGCCGGAATGCTTCAGGATCGTGGTTACAGACCCGCTGTGCTGAGCCGCGGATACGGCGGAACGTCGAAGCATCCCGTCAATGTGGTCTCAAAAGGCGACGGGCCGCTCATGAACCATCACGAGGCCGGCGACGAGCCTGTCCTGATCGCAAAATCCCTCGCCGGCGTCCCCGTCCTGACGGGGCCGCGCAGAGTCCTCACGGGAGACTGGGCGCTGAAAAACCTGGGCGTCGATGTCCTGATCCTGGACGACGGCTTTCAACACCGGCAACTCTTCCGGGATATCAATATTGTCCTTTTCAATGCCGTCAGTCCCTTTGGAAACGGGAGTTTGTTGCCCGGCGGGCCGCTGCGTGAACCCCTCAGCGCCCTGAAGCGGGCCGACATCATCATTGCCACGGGGACGTATGACGACGTGGCCGCAGCCCGGCCGATCGCCCTGCCCGACGGCGTCCGGGCACCGGTTTTCCGGTGTTACTACGAGCCGTACAGCCTGCTGCAGGGCGAGCAGGATACGGCGTTTCCACTTGAAATCATAAAGGGGAAAAAGATCTGCGCCTTTGCCGGAATCGGCAACCCGATGGCCTTCGAAAAGACGCTGCGCTCGCTCGGCGCCGATGTCGTGGTTTTTATTCCCTTCCCCGATCATCATCGCTACACACAACAGGACGTTTGCCTCATCGATGAGAAAGCGCGGCAATGCCGGGTGGAGATGATTGTCACGACGGAAAAAGATAAAGTCAAGCTGGAAGGGTTTGATGTTTTTCTCAGCGGCATTTACGCCCTGCGTATCGAGATGGAATTTCTGTCCGCGCGCGAGGACTTTGAAAGACTCCTTATGGAAAAGATCAATGAATGCCCTGCAAGCTGACAATATTCTGATCCGGGGAACAAACTGGATCGGCGACGCCGTCATGACTCTGCCGGCAGTCGCGGCCATCCGGAACACCTTTCCCGGGGCAAGGATCACTATCCTCGTGAAACCCTGGGTCGCGGATATTTTCAGACTATGCCCGGATGTCGACGACATCATGATTTACGAGCGGCCAGGCGTTCATAACGGGCCAGCCGGCCTCCTGAGGCTGGCTGGGGAACTCCGGAAAAGAGCGTTCGATGCGGCCATTCTGCTGCAGAACGCCATCGAGGCCGCCATCATCGTCTTTCTGGCCGGCATTCCCATGCGGGCCGGATACAACAGCGACGGCAGGGGCCTGCTTTTGACCCACTCCGTCGTCCGCACAAAAGCGATCCGCCAGGTTCACCAGGTCGATTACTATCTGGAAATGGTCAAAACCCTGGGATGCCGGCCGGCCGGCCGGGACGTTCATCTTCATCCCGGCCGGCCGGAGAACCTTCTGGCCGAAACCCTGCTGAGGCGATTTGGTCTGGAGGATAGCCGCCTGCTCGTGGGCATGGCGCCGGGCGCCGCCTATGGACCGGCAAAGAAATGGTTTCCTGAGAGGTATTCATCAGTTGCGGACAGACTGGGGGACGGATTTTCCGCGCAAACCCTGCTGTTCGGAAGTTCCGAAGACCACGACACGGCCGCCACGGTGCAGGCACGGGCAAAATATCCGATAGTCGACCTGACCGGAAAAACCAGCCTGAAAGAAGCGATGGCCCTGATGAGCCGGTGTCGGATGTTCATCTCCAATGATTCCGGTCTCATGCATGTGGCGGCGGCGCTGGGTGTACCGACAGTCGCCATTTTCGGCTCCACGAATTCGGCGACAACGTCTCCGCCCGGCCGGAATAATATTATTGTCCACAAAGATGTCGCGTGCAGCCCCTGCCTCAAGACACACTGTCCGACCGATTTTCGCTGCATGGATCTCATCGGGGTTGACGACGTTTACGATGCGGCAGTCCGCATGCTTGGAGACCTTTGAAAAATGGAAATCGGGGAGGATTCTGAGGTGGGTAAGGCGGCTGCGGTTTTTCTGGACAGGGACGGGACGATCAATGCAGAGGTGGGATACATGGACAGCCTCGAAAAATTAAGGATGATTCCCGAGGCCTTTGACGCCATCCGGCTGATCAATCAGTCGGGCATGAAGGCCGTTGTGATCTCCAATCAGTCCGGTGTGGCAAGGGGATATTTTGACGAGGCTTTTGTGGAAACAGTGCATGCCAGGATCCAGGCGCTGCTGAAGGAACACGGGGCCCGGATCGATCGTTTCTATTACTGCCCGCATCACCCCACGCAGGGACCCGGCGTTTACCGGAGGGCCTGTGCGTGCCGGAAGCCCGAAGCGGGTCTGCTTCTCCAGGCCGCGCAGGAGATGGGCATAGACCTCGCCCGCTCGTACATGGTGGGGGATATGCCCAAGGATATCGAAGCCGCCGAAAAGGCCGGCGCCAAGGGCATCCTCGTGCGAACGGGATACGGCTCAGGTCAGCTGCCTTTTTCGGTGCAGCCGAATTATATCGCGGACAATATACTCGACGCGACGATATGGATCATGAAGGACCGTGAAACGTGAACATACTGATCGTCAAACTCAGCGCCATCGGCGATGTTGTCCATACCCTGCCGGCCGTTTCGGCCCTGCGGGAACACTTTTCGGACGCCCATATCACCTGGGTCGTCGAGGAGATGGCCTCGGACCTGGTCATGGATCATCCCCACCTTAACCGCGTGATTATCTCGCGCCGGAAACGCTGGATCGGCGATCTTCAGCGCGGCCGGTTCAGCAACGCCTTGAAAGAAATCAAAATATTTCTTTCAGAACTCAGAGCGCGCCGGTACGACCTGGTCATCGACTTTCACGGCCTGTTGAAAAGTGCCCTCATCGTGCGCTTGAGCGGCGGCAAAAGGAAACTCGGCTATGACAGCCTGCAGGAGTTAAGCGGTCTTTTCTACAACGAAAAAATCCCCGAAGATATGGGGAAGCACGCGGTGGACCGTTACCTCGATTTCGCCCGCCACCTGGGGGCGCATCCGGACACGCCGGAATTCACCATTGCGATCCGTCAGGAAAACGAAGACCGCGTCAAAACGCTTCTGATGGCCAACGGGATCGACCCAAACGAGCCTTTTGTGGCTGTGAGCCCCCAGGCCCTCTGGGAAACGAAGCTCTGGAGCGATCAGAAATTCGCGCAGTTAAGCGAGCGGATCATTCAGGAATTAAATACGCCTGTAGTTTTCACGGGCGGCGAGGAAAAATCCACGGAAGGTCTTCACTCGTTCATGACCCTGCCTTGCGTTGACCTGGCCGGCCGGACAACGCTCAAGGACCTGGCCTGCCTTTTCCGGGGGGCGTCGCTTCTGGTCACGACGGATTCCGGACCCATGCACCTGGCGGCGGCGATGGAAACGCCAGTGGTCGCCCTTTTCGGTCCGACGGATCCCTCGCGGACGGGGCCATACGGGAAGGGCCACGCGGTCGTACGGATGGGTTTGTCCTGCAGTCCCTGTTTTTTCAAGACATGCGATACTAAGCTATGTATGCGGGAAATTACGGTGGAGGACGTTTTTCAGGCTGTCAGAAAAAAGCTCGAAGAGAAAAGAAGTGCGTCCGGCGGGACGATCAAGGAGGGAAAAGATGACGATCAGTAAGGAATTACTCGATATTCTGGCATGCCCCAAATGCAAGGGTGAAATTCATCTGAATGAAACAAAGGACGGCTTGATCTGCGACCACTGCAGGCTGCTTTATGAAATCAGGGACGGCATTCCGATCATGCTCATCGACGAGGCAAAACCCCTGGAATAAGGGAAATAGGAGCGCAGCCCTCTATTTATTCAAGAATGCTGCGTGCGTCTTGCGGCGTGTACTCGGGCACGATTTCCTGCAGCTTTTTTTTGATGGCCTGAGAATCATGGCGAAGGGCAATGTCGCACAACCCACTCAGCTCGGAATCGAGCCACTCGCGCAGCCGCTCGCGATCACTTGAACCGTTGAACAATCCGTCGGATCGAAGCACCATGATTTTTTCATGGCCGGTGGGCACGATCCCCTCTCCGACTGTGATGAGTTCCTCGTAGAGCTTTTCGCCTTCCCGCAGGCCTGTAAAGACGACCTTGATGTCCCTGTCCGGTTCTTTTCCGGAAAGCCGGATCAGGTCCCTGGCCATATCGGCGATTCTGACGGGCGTGCCCATCCTCAAAATGAAAATTTCACCCCCCTCGCCCATGGCACCCGCCTGCATGATCATCTGGGTGGCTTCCGGGATGGTCATAAAATAGCGATTGACTTCAGGATGGGTCACTGTCACAGGCCCGCCCTGCTCGATCTGTCGCCGGAAAAGGGGAACAACAGACCCCGAAGACCCGACGACGTTTCCGAACCGCACGGCCATTAACTTAGTGCTCTTCCCCTGAAAGGATTGCAGGAGAAGCTCGGCAACGCGTTTGCTCGCCCCCATGACGTTGGTGGGCTTAACCGCCTTATCCGTGGAAACGAGGACGAATCGATCCACGCCGTGCGCAATGGCCAATTCCATGACCACGCGGCTTCCTACGATATTGTTCGTTATCGCCTCCCAGGGATTCTTTTCAAGTAACGGCACATGTTTGTAGGCGGCGGCGTGAAACACCACATCAGGGCGGAATTTATCAAAAAGGGATGTCATCAGCGGCCTGTCCTGCACGTGCCCAAGAATGCCGTGGCATCTCTGAAAACAGGATTCATGCTGAAGCTCCATCTGAATGTGAAAGAGATTCGCCTCGCTTGTGTCCACAAGCACGAGCGCGCCTGGCTGGTACTTCACGACCTGCCGGCACAGCTCCGAGCCGATGGAACCGCCGCAACCCGTGATGAGCACAGTTCGCCCTTCCAGATAGCTCCTGATGCCGGAGGTATCCAGTTCCACGGGACGCCGGCCCAGCAAATCCTCATAGCGGACGTCTCTCAACGCCTTGACGCTGACCCGTCCGTCGATGATTTCACCGATGCCGGGCATCGTTTTGTAGGAAACATTGCAATCCTTGCAGATGCCCACCACACGTCGCATCTGATCGCCGCCGGCTGAGGGGATGGCGATGAGCACCTCTTCGATTTTTTCTTTCTCGACGGCTTCGGACAGCCTATCCACAGAACACAGCACCGGCACGCCGTGAATCGTCCTGCCTATCTTATGGGGATCGTCATCGACAAACCCCAGCACATCATAATGAAGTTTGTCATTTTCTAAAATTTCCCGGAGTATCTTTTCCCCCGTGGTGCCCGCCCCGATAATCAGCACGCGCCTGCGGTGCTTTTGTTTCAGAAAAGCATCAGGCTCCTGAGCGCGATCCTTGGACATGAAATAAGACCGGATGGCCATGCGAAGCCCGCCCGCAAGAAGAAACGTCACGCCCCCGTCCAAAATGAACACAGCCCGGGAAAATCCTTCAAACCTGTAAACAACGAGAATAACGGCCATAATAAATAGTGACGACACAATACAAGCCTGTGCCAGCCGCCAGAAATCCCTGATACCCGTATAACGCCACATTCCACGGTAAAGGCCGAAACTGAGGAAAATGATAAGTTTCAGCGGGATGATCCAGAGCGGGATGGATTGAAGCTGGCTGATATAAACATGATCTAACCTGAATTCGAACCGAAACAAGTAAGCTGCCGTGATGGCAATGATGAAGAGAAGCGCATCACCCAGTATCATCAAGAAAAAATTTTGATTCTTCAGTTGCCGTTGCATAATTTATAAAATATTTTTGAAAGATTGGAGCCGAT
>Ga0105152_10000449_pt1 | contig 12066 bp, 10 predicted proteins | sample LakBais05cmmetaG_FD_81534 | JGI IMG/M metagenome (GOLD analysis project Ga0105152, IMG submission 81534) | Lake sediment microbial communities from Lake Baikal, Russia to study Microbial Dark Matter (Phase II) - Lake Baikal sediment 0-5 cm | ecosystem: Environmental > Aquatic > Freshwater >...
GCCACCTATAACGAGATTGCCGCCCGCCTGCCGCAGACATTCAGCGGTGGGGGATATACGCTGCCGCTCGACCTGAGCCAGGTGCAGAACATGGCTGCTGTGGATCTGACCGACGCCCAGCGCACACTGCTGGCCCAAAACGGATTCGTAGTGGCCGCGCCGGTGGCAGGCCAGTACCGCGAGTTTTACCAGATCTACGAACTCTCGCGCTACTCCGAAGTCCCGGTCTTCATCACCACCGACTCGGTCTACCACATTTACCACCTCATCTTTGACAAAATGCTGCGTGACCTGGAGACTGAGCACTTCATCGTTGATCTCAAGTCGCTGACCAGCGCTATGCTAACCGCCACCTATCAGCAGTACCAGACCTTACGCGGCACAGCGCTCGAAGAACCAGCCCGCCGCAACGTCGCTTACTTCGCCGTCGCCGCCCAATTGCTTGGCTTGCCAGACCCGCTGGCGGCCGAAGTGACCGACCTGGTCAGCGCCGAACTGGCGCTGATTAACGCCGCCAATAGTGAAGCCGTCTCGCCCATCTGGGACCGCCCCGACCTGCCGCCCGACCAGAAACTCATCGAGGTCTACGGCCAGTACACGCCGCGCGGCCACTATACCCGCAGCGAAGATTTGAAGGTGTATTTCAAAGCCATGATGTGGTACGGACGGCTCACCTTCCGCCTGAACGATGATTTCGAGACCCGCCGCGCCCTGCTCTTGACCCAGGCCGTACGCTCGGCCACCGCCGCGGACGGCACACCCGCCTTCACGTTGTGGGAAAATATCTATGCACCGACCGTCTTCATCGTCGGCAAAGCCGACGACCTCGGTTACCTCGAATACGGGGCTCTTTCGGACCAGTTCTTCGGTCCGAACCCCGATTTGAGCAAATTTGCCGACGAGACACTCTTCGCTCAGTTCAAGCAGGCCACAGAGTCTCTCCCGCCGCCCCAGGTCAACTCGATGTGGGTCTGGATCTGGCAGGACCAGGAACAGGTCACCAAAGGCTTCCGCTTCATGGGCCAGCGCTTCACGCTGGATGCTTACGTCTTCGGGCAAGTGCTCTGGCGCAAAGTTGGCACCCTGGCGGACCCGCGCGGCTTGCCCAAGGCGCTGGATTTCTTCGCAGCCATGGGTTCCGGTGAAGCCTATAGCATCCTGGACGGAATGGGCGAGACACACTATGCCAACTACGATACCCAGATGACCAAAGTCAAAACGGAAATCGCTGCCCTCGGCAGCGACTCCTGGACCCAGAACCTGTATTGGACCTGGCTGTATTCCTTCCAGCCGCTCATCGAGCCGAAAGGCAGCGCCTACCCGCCCTTCATGCAGACCCAGGCCTGGACGCGCAAAGACCTGCAGACCGCCCTCGGCTCCTGGACCGAACTCAAGCACGATACCATCCTGTACGCCAAGCAGGTGATGGCCGAAATGGGTGGCGGCGGCGAGGACGTTGCCCCGCCGCACGGTTATGTGGAACCCAACCCCGAGGCCTACGCCCGTCTGTTGGCCCTGGTGCAGATGACCTACGATGGTCTGGATGCCCGCAGTCTGCTCACGGACACCACGCGTGCCAACCTGGAAAACCTGACCGAGCAGTTGCAATTCCTGAAGGATATTTCCGAACGGGAACTGGCCGGTGAAGCCATCACAGACGATGAATACTGGCACATCCAGTACTGGGGCGGCATTCTCGAACAGTTCACCCTGGCCGCCGCGGACACCACCGGCGGCATGGACAGAGACCTGAGCGACCAGAAAGCCGCCCTGGTGGCCGACGTCGCCACCGGCACCAATGACTTGAACACTCTGGTGGCGCTCGAAGAAGGCGTCGGCCAGCCAACCATCATTTACGTTGTGTTGCCCGATTCTCCCTGGCGGGTTGCCACCGGCGCAGTTTACTCTTACTACGAATTCACCGTCTCCTCATCTAATCGCATGACCGACGAGGCCTGGCAGGCCCAGGTGGAGGCCGGGACGAACCCGCCCCAGCCCGATTGGACACAGATGTTCGTTGCGCCATGAAAAGATGGTTTGCCCTAGGGGCAGGCTTGAAGCCTGCCCCTAAAATTCTCTTGATTCTGCTGGCGATTTGCCTGGCAGCAGCCTGCCAGCCCAAAACGCCCACCGTTACTCTGGCCCTGCTGGGGGACCTGATGCTCGGCCGCGGCGTGGACCCGAAACCCGACTCGCTGGCGTACCTGACGCCTGACCTGTCCGCCGCGGACCTGGCCCTCGCCAACCTGGAGAGTCCGCTCGCCCCCTTCCTGCCCGCATCGGATTCTACCTACAACCTGTGCGCCTCGTCCGTCCGTGCCGACCTGCTCCCCGCCTGGGGCTTTGACCTGCTCTCCCTCGCCAACAATCACAGCTTCGATTGCGGCCCGGACGGTCCCGCCGAGACCCGCTCCGCGCTGGAGGCCGCGGGGTTCACCTCCATCGGCCCCGGCATGGAGCCGGTCTACCGGGAAGTGAACGGCCTGCAACTGGCTTTTCTCGCTTTTGAGGATGTCTCCTCGTCATTGGACGCGAACGCCGCCGTGCAAGCCATCCGCTCGGCACGCGCCACCGGCGCGGTGGTGATTGTCTCGGTCCATTGGGGAGCGGAATATCAGGGCGGCGCATCGGACCGGCAGAAATTCCTGGCACAGAAATTCGCGCAGGCGGGTGCGGCGCTGATCTGGGGGCATCATCCGCACGTGCTCCAGCCTGCCGAATGGATCGAAACTGTCCAGGGCAAAACGTTCATTCTTTACAGCCTGGGAAACGGCCTGTTCGACCAGGGCGGCCTGGCCGATACGCGCCGGTCGGCGCTGGTGGTGGTAACGTTGGATGCGGATGGCGTGATATCCATTCGTAACGTGCCATTTGAGATTGATGTCGTCAACAGTCGCGTTGTTCAACCGGATGCCGGGACAGTGGAGAAAATCCAGGATAGGTTAAACCTTCCGTAGGGGCGACGCTCGTCCTCGCCCTGGGCAGGCACGAGGCCTGTCCCTACGATATAATAAATTTATGCACCGCAACATCTTGCATCTCGACCTGGATGCCTTCTTCTGTGCAGTCGAAGAACTGCATGACCCGTCTCTGCGCGGCAAAGCCTTCGCCGTGGGCGGCCGGCCGGAGGAACGCGGCGTGGTGGCCTCCTGCTCGTACGCCGCGCGCCGGTTCGGGGTCCGCTCGGCGATGCCGATGAGCCGGGCGCTGCGTCTCTGCCCGGGGCTGCTGGTCATCTCGCACCACCACGGCAATTACGGGGAGATGTCCGTAAAAGTCATGCAGCGCCTGCATGACCTGTCCCCGCTGGTCGAACAAATCTCGATTGACGAAGCCTTTGTGGACATCAGCGACCTGCGCGAGGCCCCGGAGACAATCGCCCACCGCCTGCAAAAGTGCGTTAACGATGAACTCGGCCTGCCATGTTCGGTCGGTGTGGCAACGAACAAGCTGGTCGCCAAGATTGCAACTGAGGTTGGGAAGAAGACCGCCAAAAAGGACCAGCCGCCCAACGCCGTGACGGTCGTCCCGCCCGGCACGGAAGCAGCCTTTCTGGAGCCCCTATCGGCAAACATGCTGTGGGGCGTGGGACCCAAGACCGCCGCCCGGCTGGCCGAGTACGGCATTAAATCGATCGGTGACCTCGCCCGCCACCCCGCAGCGGACCTCATCCGCTGGTTCGGCGAAAACGGGCGTGACCTGGCGCGCCGCGCCTGCGGGGTGGATAACAGCCCCGTAACCACCGAGCACGAGGTCAAGTCCATCAGCCAGGAGACCACCTTCGCCCGCGACGTGCGCGACGACAAGCTGCTGGCCAACACGCTGCGCGAACTCTCGGCGGAAGTGGGCCGCCGCCTGCGCCAGGCAGACATCGCCGGGACAACGGTCAAGCTCAAACTGCGCTGGCCGGACTTCACCACCCTGACCCGTCAGGTCACAATGTCCCAGCCCACCGACCAGGACGAGGAGATTTATCGCCTGGCACTCGATCTGCTGGGGAAGGTGCGTGCAAAAGGGAAAGCCGTTCGCTTGATCGGCGTAGGCGTAAGTGGGCTGGGTGCGCCGCTGCGCCAGTTGGAATTATGGGGCGCGGATTCAGAGAAATCGCGCCGCTTGCAGGAGGCGCTGGATACGGTACGCGCGAAATTTGGCGAGCAATCCATCCGGCGCGGAAAGAGGATCCACAGATAAACCATCCTCGTTTATCAAAATATCTGTTTACAGTTGTGTTTATCTGTGTCTAATCAAGGAGTTCAAGATGCCTGTCAAAACCGGAAGCATTTCCCTGAACACACGCGGCAACACCGATATCGGCGACATCACAAAAGAACTGGAGCGCCTGGTCGTCGAATCCGGCCTGAAGTCCGGCACGCTGACGGTCTTCTGCCCCTCCTCCACCAGCGGGTTGACGACCGTAGAGTTCGAGCCGGGCGCGGTCGCCGACCTGAAGCGCATGTTCGAGGAACTCGCCCCATCGGGCCGCGATTACGCCCATAATGCCACCTGGGACGATGGCAACGGCCATTCGCACATGCGCGCCTCCCTGCTCGGCCCCTCGCTGACCATCCCATTCGTCGAGAAAACCCTGACGCTTGGTACCTGGCAACAAGTGGTTCATGTGGATTTTGACATCCGTCCGCGGCGCAGAGAATTGGTGGTGCAGATCGTGGGAGAATAACAGTAAGGATGACCGCTCCGATACCGAGCGCAACCGGAGTGACCTGCGATGCGCTCAATGCTTCAACGGCCAGCACACCCAGGCTGGCCGTCCCTACTCCGATGAGGTCGTGATGGATGTATTTCATGGGTGTGATTTTTCATGCAGTAAGCAACCTGTTTATCCGCTCGCACTGAGCCTGTCGAAGCTTAATACCAGGTTTAAATTCAGCCTTTGATAAGCCCGACGGGCAACCTTCTGGAGGTGTAACGGCTGCCAAACCCTCGCATCTGCTGTACGAGGCGTAATTCCAGGTCAGGGGCGGTGCCGGTATAGTACGAACTATTCGCTGCATCCGATATCAAGCGTGTGGATTTTCTTTTACCCGCTGATCCGCCTCAAAAGGGGGAAGCTTATTGCTGTTGCCTAAAATGCGAAAAGCTACGACTCCCACCAGCAGAGGGAACCAGAACGTTAACACCCGATAAATCAGCGTGATTAACACGGACGCTGCCCACGGGACCCGCAACAGGTTCAAGGCGAAAGGCAGGATGCCTTCCACTATCCCTACCCCGGACGGCGTCGGCGAAACAATCAGAAATAAACTGGCGATGCTGACCCCGCCGACCACTGACCCGACCGTGAATGGCGTTCCTACCGTCAGGAATGTAAATGCCATAACACAAATTAACAATGCTTTATTATTAAGTGAGAATAGGAATGGCCAGACAAGATGTTTGCCTTTCCCGCGGATCAGTAAAATCCCTTCGGCAACCTCCCGTGCAAACAGATGAGCATTTTCTTCTGTGAGGTAATCCCGATGGATGAACAGACGGATAAGCCGATTGACCAGTCGCGAAAACCATGCCAATACCCTACCCAGTTGCTCAGCAGATTTGTATCCCAGGTAGAGCAAGGCTGCCATGGCAAACGCAAGGATCAGCAGAATGGCCGAGGCGACCAGTTCACTTGCCTCGAGAGTATTGCGCCGGATCAGGACAACAAAGCCCAGTGCGAGAACACACAGCAACGCAGCGTAATCGTACAACACGTATAATGCCCCCACTACCATTACCCTGCCCGTGGATAGGTTCCGCCGCTTGGCGGAATCTATGAAAATTGCTACCCCCCCGATCCCGCCGCTTGGCGCGACCACATTGACGAAGTTCGCCGCAGTGGCCATTAGGAACAACTGCAGCCTCCCCTCTTTTAACTCCACCAAGTGATATAAAGCACTGAATGTGGTGGACAGGTTGTAAAGCCACAAACATTCAAAAAAAAGGGCAATACTCAAGAACACCCAATTACTCTTTTGAAGAGTATCCGCGATGTTTTGCAACTCGGATAGTCTCAAGAAAATAAAAACGACCGCCAATAACAGGACGAGGGCTACGATAAATTTACGCATGGAAATATTATTCAGGGTAGTCGGACAAAGGATTGCCCGCAAATGCCCTTCTGCGGGAAGAGTCCACCACGGCTATTTATTCCCTTTTGCCAGCCGGATGGTTTCCTGCGTGGCAGTGACGATGAAAAAAGAGAGCAGCAGCAGGGCAATCACCACGACGACCAGGTCGTAGGCGCTTAAAGTAAAGCGGCCGAAGGTCCCGACTGCGAGGACAAGGCTGTGTGGGCCGAAGATGTACATCGAGGTGTTCAACAGGATGGCGAGGACGCGGACCTCCGTCGGTCCCAGCCGGCCATAGGAGATCCTGAATTCGCCCACCACACACGTCCGCACATAGACCAGCACGGACAGGAGCAGGTAGGCAATCAAGGTCAGGCAGGCAACGTTGAATCTCACGTAGGGGGTCATCCCCAATCCCAGGAAGATCATTACCTGGCTGACGGCATCGGTGATATGGTCAATGAAGAATCCGTAGATAGGGCGTTCAATGCCCCGAAAACGGGCCAGAGTGCCGTCCAGGCTGTCGCCGAACCAGTTGACCACAAAACCCAGCGAAGCCAGCCATAGGAAATTACGGTCGAGACCGGTCAGTATATAACTGACCATAACTATAATCGAACCCAGGACGCCGATGAAGGTACATATATCTGGCGTGATCCAGGCTGGCAGGCGGGTCGCCAGCCATTTCAGAGCCGGCCTCTCCAGCGGGCCGAGCAGGATATCATTGACTCTCCTGTGCTTCCTTAAGTCTTTCATGAGCATCTCCTCAACAAACCAAGATTACTCCCGATCTGCAATCAGACGGGTGTCTGGTCCAATACCTCCGGCCAAACCGGCAGGGGAACTGACCACTGGTTGGGAGCTTGCCGGATAAAGTCCTCGCCGATGCGCAGGACTTTCTCAGCATTGCGCAGCATTTCCGTATCCGTATCCGGATGCGATTCCATCTCGATTGGATCCGAAGTGAAGATATGGTTTTTTCCATCCGGCTGCCGGATGGTCACCATGACCATCACTGGCACATGGGTTTTGGCTGCCAGGTATACGTGATGCGCGGGCAGGTCAGCCGGCCTCCCGAAGAAACGCGGACGACATTTGGGTTCCGGGATAGGACGGTCGATCCCGGTCAAAACCACCCCGCCCTGTTGCAGGTACCTGATCGCCTGCCGCAACGCGCCGAACGAGGCCGGAACCAGGTTCATACCAGTCTTCTTGCGCATCTCATATTCCACGCGCTGGCTGCCCTGTGGATCGGGAATGGTCAGGATCAGCGACCGCATTCCTCGCAGGGTAAGAGCGCGCAGGACCAGATCGAAGTTGCTGATATGCAGTCCGACCACCATCAGGCCGCGCTGATCGAATTCAGGACGTTGGATGAGTTGTTGCACAGTGGCGTTGAACACGATCAACCGTTCTATCGCGCCAGGATTTAGAATGTAATGATATAGGTCAAAAATGGAACGGGCCGAGTTGCGATATGTCTCATAGACTGCCCGGTCCAGAGCTTGCTTGTCCAGCGTTTCCCCGCTGATTACCCACTGGTTCGCACGCACTGCCCGGACCATCCTGGACCCCGGGTGCGCCACAATGCGATCCGCGGCGAAATCAGCGAGACGGTACCCGAGCCAGACGGGTATTAACCGTGCTACGGTGGAGAGCATGTTTATGCCAAAACCGCTATTGATGATCTGCTGAATGTCGTTCACCATGTATTCCTTGGTTGTTAGAAATTGTACCAGCAGCCGGTCGCCCGCGCGAACTTTTCCTTTCGCCAGCAAGAGAAATACATCCTTCAGCCTCCGACGAGCCCTTCGACGCCCCTGCTAGGTACAGGCAGGTTCAGGGTGACCTGCCACATTTTATTTTACCCTTTTGCCAGGGATAGGAATACATCCTCCAGCGTCGGCTCACCGCACTCGAGCGTGACCACCGTCAGCCCGGCGGATTTCAGCCCGAGGCGAAGGTCTTTCTCTTTCATTCCCCGCTCGGTAATCATCCGTAAATGGTCGCCTGCCAGACCCACTCGCAAGATGCCTGGACAAGTCTCGCAGGCATTCAATGCAAGTTGCAATGGCTCGGCATGTACCTCCCACACGTCACCGGGGACAACCTGCATTTTGAGCGCCGCCGGGGTATCCAGCGCCAGCAGCTTGCCATCCCGCATCATACCCACTCGCCCGCAGTATTCGGCTTCATCCATGTAATGGGTCGTAACAAAAACCGTCACACCCTCCGCCGCCAGTGCATAGATCAAGTCCCAGAAGCTGCGCCGCGCTGACGGGTCCACACCGGAGGTGGGTTCATCGAGAAAAAGTAGTTTCGGCTGGTGGACAAGCGCGATCGCCAACGCCAGCCGCTGGCGCCAGCCTGCCGAGAGCGCCCCTGCCAGTTCGGACCCGTGACCTGCCAGCCCAACCAGGGCCAGCGTCTCCTCGATGTGCTTCTTGTCGCGGATGCCATAGATGCCGCCGTAGAAAGTCAGGTTTTCCCAGACGGTCAGGTCATCGTACAGGGCAAATTTCTGTGACATATACCCGGCGCGGGCACGCACTTCCTCCGATTGACGGAAAGCATCGAAGCCGAGCACGGTGGCCTTGCCATCCGATGGCTCGTACAGCCCAAGCAACATGCGGATGGTGGTGGTTTTTCCGGAGCCGTTCGGGCCTAGATAGCCGACAATCTCCCCGGCCTCCACGGTGAAGGACACATGGTCCACCGCGACGAAATCGCCGAAGCGGCGGGTCAGGTTTTCGGTAATGACAACGGGGTCAGGCATCGTTTTTCACCATAGTCCCCATTCGGGGATGATAAAAGCACAGAGAACACAGAGAATCAAGAAGATTCAGAGAGTGAAATGAACACATCTTCCAGCGTCGGGGGGACGAGACGCGCCTCAACCCGCACACCAGCGCGGGCGGGGAAAGCCTCGGCCAGGGCCGCGCTGACGGACTCCGCTCGCCCGGAGACGACGCGCAGGTGCAGTTTGTCGCCAAAAGCGCGGACATCTTCCACGCCCTTGATTTTCTCCACAGCCTGCCGCAGGGAAGGCAGCGACCTGCCGCGCACCTCGACGATGCACCCTTCCAGCGTGGAGCGCAGTTGGGACGGCGTGCCTTCGGCGATCATCCTCCCGAGACGCATGAACCCGACGCGGTGGCAGCGGGCGGCTTCGTCCATGTAGGGCGTGGAGAGGATGACGGCAACGCCGCCCCCCTCTTGCTCTCCCCCTGCCTCAGACGGGGCGAGACGAAGGGGGGCAGACACGAGCCGGATGAGCAATTGCCAGAAATCCTGCCGCGTGACCGGGTCCACGCCGGTGGTGGGCTCGTCAAGCAGGAGCACCTTCGGGCGGGTGACGAGAGCCGAGGCCAGGCCGAGTTTCTGTTTCATCCCGCCGGAGAGCTGACCGGCGCGGCGGTCTTTGAAGGATTCAAGACCGACAAAGCTGAGGATTTCCATGCAGCGCGGCAGCCATTCCTGCCGGGAGAGGCCGCGCACTTCGGCAAAGAAACGGATGTTTTCCAGCACGGTCAGGTCTTCATAAAATGAGAAACGCTGGGACAGGTAGCCAAGTTGGGCGCGCACCTGCTCGGTCTGCTTGCCAACCGAATAGCCGCAAATGGAAGCGTCACCGGAATCAGGTTTGAGGGCGCCGACCAGCAGGCGCATGGTGGTGGTTTTGCCTGCCCCGTCTGAGCCAACCAGCCCGTAGATCTCACCGGAGGCGATGTTCAAATTCATATCGTCCACAGCGAGGGTGGCGCCGAAGGTCTTGCGCAAATGTTGAGCAACAATCGAGACGGTCATGTCATTTTCCTGGCGTTGAAATAGTTCTTTATCACAACTCCTCCACCGGTTGAATGATAACCATTGCCTCCGATGCGGCCAGTTCTTCCAACTGCTAGCGACTGGGGCGCTTCGGCAAGCCGTGCGCTTTTTGCATCAACAAACCTATCATGAACGGATGACGCTGGAGGCGGGTTTCCAGGAAATCAGCAATCTGGGCCGGGTCAGTGACGGTTTCGGCCACCCCGCGGAAGCGGCGGTTCTTTACCCGGACCTCGACCCTGCCATCCGCTTTGATGTTGCGGTACCAGTCCGACTTCGTCCCACGCGCCGAACCGAGAAAGTAATTGCCATCTATTTCCTCGTACTGCAAGGGTGTGATACGCTTCTGCCCACTCTTGCGGCCGGTGGTGGTCAGCAGGAGGATGATTTTGCCGACAATCGGCCCCAGCCCAACGGCATACAGCAATCGATGGATGCGTTGGATGTTTTTCATCCTGCTCCAGAATTTATCCTGGATCATTGCTTTCCCTTCCTGAAAAGCCACTATGGAACATCCTACTTTCCAAAAACCACATCCGCGGGCATTCCCGGCTTGAGTTTCCCGTCCGGGTCCTGGACCTGGAGCTTGATGGCGAACACGGTACTGGTGCGCCCTTCGATGGTCTGGACGTTGCGGGGAGTGAACTCAGCCTGTTCGGCGATATGACTGACCGTCGCGGTGAAGGTCTCGCCGGGGAAGGAGTCCACCGTCATGGTAGCAGACTGGCCGAGGGATATTTCGCCGTAGCGGTCTTCAGGAACGTAGACGGTAATGGTCAGGTTGTCGAGGCGGCCCAGGCTCAACGCCGAAGCGCTGGGGGCAACGATCTCGCCAGGCTGGATGGAACGCGTCAGGATGGTGCCGTCTGCCGGGGCGGTGATGGTCAACTTGGCAATCTGAGTGTCAAGCAACGCCAGGCTGGCCTCGGCCTGCGTCACGGCCTTATGAGCCTGGTCCGCAGCGGCCTGCGCCTGATGGAAAACCGCCTGCGCGGCTGCGACCTTGGGCGAGTTCTCGCCGGTCTGCAGGGCCAGCAGACGATCCTGGGCAGATTCGGCGCGCTCCTGCGCGACAGACAGGTCAACGCGGGCAGTGGTGATATTCCCGGCTGCATCGGTGTCATTCAAGCCGTCATAAGCAGCCTGGGCATCCTCCAGTTCGGTTTTCGCAGCGTCGTAAGCAGACTGGGCAGCCTCGCGCAAGTCGGTATTATTGGCAGCGTTGGCGCGCATCAGCACATCCTGGGCAACGATGGAAGCGGCACGCGCGTTGGCGAGGCGCGTCTCGGCGGCCACGAAATCCGCATTGGCCGGGTCAGACAGCAGGGTATTGAGGCTGTCCTGTGCAGCCTCGCGGGCAGACCTGGCTGCGTCCACTTCAGACTGGGAAGCGCCAATCTCGTCGGCGCGGCTGAAATACCCGCCGGGGAGGGTGTACCCGGCCGGGTTAATGGCGCGCCAGTCCGAGCTGCGGGTGGAAGCGGATTCGAGGCGGGCAGCGTTCAAGGCCAGGTCGTAGTTGGCCTGGGCAGTTGCCAGGGCGGCATCCGCCGTCGAGGCGGCAGCCCGCGTCAGGTCCAGGGAGGCCGCCGCGACAGCCCGCTGCGCCTGGAGCAGGGTGTCATCCAGTCGGAAAAGCACGTCACCAGCTTTGACCGGAGCGCCTTCATCTACCGATACTTCGGCAACTTTTCCGCCGATTTCAGGGGAGATGGTCACTTCAATGGCTTCAATAGTGCCGGAGGCGGTCAGAGCATTACTACCCTTAGTCAACAGGGCACGCATGCCGAAATATCCGCCGACCAGTACGGCCAGGACGACGATGACAATTACAGGAAATGGGGGACGGTTGTGTTTCATGAGGAACTCCTTAATCAAGACGTTTGCGAAAACGGACAGAAGCCGCGCCCATGATGGCAATGCCAAACACAGCCAGGGCCAGGATTTCACTCCAGATAGGTCCTGCCCCAACCCCCTTGATAAGCAAGGCGCGGATGATGATAAGGTAGTAACGCAATGGGATGATGTAAGAAATCCACTGCAAGAATTTCGGCATGGCTTCCAGCGGGAAGAAAAAACCGGAGAGGAAGATGCTCGGCAGGAGCGTCATCCAGACCGTCAGCATGGCCTCCTGCTGGGTGTTGGCGATGGTGGAGGCGAACAGCCCAATCCC
>Ga0105152_10000450_pt1 | contig 12057 bp, 9 predicted proteins | sample LakBais05cmmetaG_FD_81534 | JGI IMG/M metagenome (GOLD analysis project Ga0105152, IMG submission 81534) | Lake sediment microbial communities from Lake Baikal, Russia to study Microbial Dark Matter (Phase II) - Lake Baikal sediment 0-5 cm | ecosystem: Environmental > Aquatic > Freshwater > Lake...
ATCATACAGTGGCAATGAACTTGATGGGCGACAGACAAACAAAAACCGGCCGGCGGATGTGGGGACGGGACCGGCGCCGGCGCGATAGGGAGAACATATGACAAACGACACATTGAAGACTACCGAGCAGGAGGGAATTTTCACCGTCATCATCAATCGGCCCGCATCCCTCAATGCCTTGAATTCGCAATTCTTCATCGAATTCAACCGCCTGCTTGATCATATCGAAAACCGGCCAGCACTCCGGGCCCTGATCATCAGCGGCGAAGGCAAAGCCTTTATCGCCGGTGCCGATATCGAGGAAATGGCCGGAATGGATCAGGCCGCGGCGCGCACATTCTCCCGCACCGGACAGCAGACGTTCCAGCGGCTGGAAAATCTGTCCATACCGGTCATTGCCGCGGTCAACGGTTTTGCTCTCGGCGGCGGCTGCGAACTGGCTCTGGCCTGCGATATCTGCTTGGCCAGTTCCAATGCCAAATTCGCCCAGCCCGAAGTCAGCCTCGGGTTGACCCCCGGCTATGCCGGCACCCAGCGCCTGCCCAGGTTGGTCGGAGCGACAAACGCGCTGCATATGCTCCTTACCGGTGAAATGATAAGCGCCGCCGATGCCCTGCGTATCGGCCTGGTGCAAAAGGTCTGCGAACCCGAGCGCCTACTGGAAGAAGCCTGGGCCATGGCGCAGAAAATCGCGTCCAGGGGGCCGCAGGCTGTCCGCAAGGTGAAGGCGCTTGTGCGCGGTGGCCTGCAGTCCGGATTTGCGGACGCCTGCGCCCAGGAGACCGAACAATTCGCGTCGCTCTTCGAAAATGAAGGAACGGAAGGCATGCGGGCATTCCTGGAAAAGCGGCCGCCGCAATGGCAAACGCCATCCGCAGTGAAACCCGACAAGTGAGGTGGGAAATGAGCTACGCTGAACGCATGGAAAACGTTTCGGTGCTTGGCGCCGCCGGGAAAATGGGCAGCGGCATCGTATTGCTGACCGCCTTGCACATGGCCGAACTCAGGCTGCAGCCAGAAAACCAGGGCCGGCATTTTGTGCTCCATGCCATGGACATCTCCCAGCAGGCCCTTTCCGGTCTGATGGGCTATATGCGCACACAGGTGCAAAAGGAAGCCGAAAAAAGAATCGTGGCGCTGCGTAAACTGTACGAGTCCCGGGAAGATCTGATCGAGAACGGAGAGATAGTCGAACAGTATGTTGCGGATACCCTGGACATTGTCCGCCCCGTGACCTCATTGGAGCCGGCCAGGGAATCGAAGCTGATTTTCGAGGCGGTGAGCGAGAATCCGGAGCTCAAGGTGAAGCTCTTTTCCTCGATCAATCAGAACAATCCGCACGCTCCCTGGTTTTTCACCAACACCTCCTCCATTCCCATACAGGAGCTGGGCGACAAGGCGGCGCTGGACGGACGTATCGTTGGCTTTCATTTCTACAACCCGCCGGCGGTGCAAAAACTGGTTGAACTCATCCCAGGCCGAAGTACCAGCCCCGAATTGCTCGATTTCGCCCGCACCCTGGCCGCGAAACTGGGCAAACTGGTGGTGCCGGCCAACGACATCGCCGGTTTTATCGGCAATGGCCACTTCATGCGGGATATCCTGCAGGCCGTCGCGGAAGTAACCCGCCTGGCCACGGAAATCGCATGGGAAGAGGCGGTCTATGCCGCTGACCGGGTAAGCCGGGATTTCCTGCTGCGCCCGATGGGCATTTTCCAACTGGTGGATTACGTGGGCCTTGACGTCTGTCAGTGCATCCTGGCGGTAATGGCCTCCCATATCGCGAACGAGAACCTGCACAGCCCCCTCATCGATCAGCTGGTGGCCCGGGGTGTGCTGGGCGGCCAGTACGCGGACGGCTCTCAGAAAAACGGTTTCTTTCAGTACGAGAAGGGTCAGCCCCAGGCGGTCTACGTCCCGCAACGGAATGGGTACCGCCCGCTTGCTGAATTTCAAAAAGGTTGCGACGAGCGGATCGGAGCGCTCCCTGAAAAAGGGGTTTCCTGGAAGTCCATCGTCAAAAAAACCGATGCGGCGGAGACCCTGTCGCTTTTCTTCAGGAAAATGAGTGCCATGAAGACTTTCGGGGCGGAGTTGGCCATGCGCCTCGGGCGACGGTCGCGGGAAATCGGCCTGCAACTTGTCGCCGACCGGGTGGCACAGAAAGAAGAGGATGTCAACACGGTCCTGCTGACAGGGTTTTTCCACGTCTACGGTCCCATCAATCCATTTTTTTCCAGGTGACAACATGAAGAAACTTCGTCGCAAGGTGTTCCTGAGCGGGGGGTACAATACGGTTTCTTTCGGCACTGGCCGCAAGGAGTTCAATCCCAAGAAACCGCGGCCCGGCCTGGAAGACTATATTAACGAGGCCGGCCGCGGTACATTACAATTGATCGGCGGAGCCGGCAACGTCGATGAAGGTGTCATCGGCAATTTCATGGCCGCCCGTTTCAATCGTCAGGGCAACCTGGCGGCCTTCATACCGGCGATCGACGAGGGCCTGCGCTGGAAACCCTGTTGCCGCGTTGAAGGCGCCTGCGGAACAGGTGGTCTGGCCCTGGCCACGGCCATGAAGTCCGTCCTGGCCGAGACAGCTGAAGTGGTGCTGACCATCGGCGTTGAGGTTCAGAATACCGTGAAGGCCATTTACGGCGCCGATATCCTGGCCGGCGCCGGATGGTACCGTGGGGAACGGAAGCAAGGCCACGCCTATTTCTTTCCCAACCTGTTCAGCGAACGCGCCGGAGCTTACTTCGAAAAACATGGCCGCGAAAAGACACGCCGGGCATTCGCGCGCTGGTACCGCAACGCCGTGGAAAACGCCCGCCTCTGCCCCTCTGCCCAGGAGTATCACAACACCGCCACCGACCTGGAAACCATGGCCCTCAGCGAACCTGAAGCGAAGGGTTTCGTGGCTCATCTGAATATGACCGATTGCTCCAAGGTTTCCGACGGGGCAGCCGCGATCGCGGTCGTCTCCGCAGAGGGCCTGGAACGTATCGGCATCTCCAGAAAAGACTCTGTCCAGATCATGGGTTGGGCCCAGGTTGAGGCGGATATCACCTCGCCACCCGCGGACCCGACCAGATTGGAAACAACGTCCCGGGCCGTGCAGCAGGCGTTGGCGTCGGCAGGCATCCGTGCCGACCAGCTGGGCACGGTCGAATGCCACGACTGTTTCACTATTTCAGGATTGATGTCGCTCGAGGCCATCGGCCTGGCCAGGGCAGGCGAAGCCGCGGATTTCGTGCTCTCAGATCACACCTCCAGAAATGGCTCCGTCCCCTGCAATACCACCGGCGGGCTGATCGGCTGGGGCCACCCCACCGGCGCCACCGGAGTCCGCCAGGCGGTCACCATTCTGCAGCAACTGACCGGCACCTGCGCCGCCAACCAGATCGAACTCAGCACCAAACGCCCATACGCCATGTCCATCAACATGGGGGGCAATGACAAGACGGTGGTGGTCCTGATCTATCGAAGAGGTGATCTGGATTGAGCGATACGCGTGGCCGGAGGGATGATCGCGCCGTGCCGGAAAAATCGTAGCCGCGGATTTTTACTTGAACTTGTCTGCTGCAGGAATCACTGCGCTTCTTTGACGGATGGTTCCACCACGCACAGGGGATCGCCCGCAGAGACCGGCACCCCATCCCTGGCGGCCACGGAGCTGACAATGTCTTCGATTGGTCCTGGGCGCCCCGCCCCGGCGCCTGCTGCCCTGGCTGGCAGCGGGTTCGATCCTGTGGAGCGTTGTTTTTTCGATCCTGACCGCCCTGGGCAGCCATTTCCTGGGACAGTAGCCCCCAGCACTGTTCAGTGGCAGCAAAAAACCGGGGATTGTTGTGAAAGTATCGTGTCTCGCAGTCGGTAGGGAACTCTGGTTTTTCGAAGATGAGTACCTACGGTCCGATCCGTCCGGTTTGACATTTCCCGCCAGAAGCATTACTCTTTCCCGTTGACCTCGAGCGAATTTGTGAGGTATTCCATGTTTTTGCCCAAAAAGCATTTCAGGAGCATCGCGGTTTTAGAGATTGTGTCTTTTTTCTTTTTGTTGGCTGCCAAGTCGCTCCCCCTGGCCACTCGATCCGAGTTGAAAAAACCGCAGGTCACCGCGAGCATTCTCGCTTCGGTTCCCGGCTTCGTGGAACAGATTGGCAACAGTGAAACCAAGATGGATCGGAAAAGTCGTTTGCTGCCCAGCCTTCTCGGCCTGGCGGTGGCCGGCGCGGTGGTCGCGGTACTGGTACTGACGGTCTTTAAGAAAAATGGTTACCACCCCCATATCATCCCGCAGGAATTCGTCCAGGGCGTCAGCAATCCGTATTTCCCACTCTTGCCCGGGCAAACCCTGCATTATTCGGTCGCCAGCGGCGAAGACGGCCTGCAAATGACGGTCACGGCCACGGCCAACACCAAATTGATCATAGGCGTCCTTTGTGTCGGGGTCCAGGATCGCGTGCTCAACACCGAGAGGCTTTTCGAGGATACCTGGCGCTGGTATGCCCAGGACCAGGACGGCAATGTCTGGTATTTCGCCCGGGAAACCAAAAAATACGATTATGACGTCGTGACCGAGGATTGGTCCTGGGAGGCCGGGATCAATGGCGCCAAGCCCGGCATGGTCATGGTCGGCCAGCCCCAGGATTACCTGAACAAAGAGTACCGGGAGGAATATGTTGCCGGCGTGGCCGAAGACAAGGCGCAAGTTCTCAGCCTGAATGAAACGGTGACGGTCCCCTACGGAACTTTCAGCGGCTGCCTCAAGATCAAGGTCTATTCCGACCTGGAACCCGGCCGGGTCGAATACCGATACTACGCTTCCGGCATCGGCCTCATCTTGAGCGAAACGGTGCCAGAAGGCGGCCAGCGCCTGGAGCTTGTCAGCATCAGCAACGAATTGCCCCCCACGCCGGCAAGCCGCTAGTCACGGATCCATTCATCTCCAGCCCGCTGTATTCAAGGGATCAAGACCGGTTCCCCAGGCCATTTTGCATCATTTCAAATGGGAAGAAACAGAAAATTTCTCCAATAGTTTGAGAGCAAGAGGCGAGGCTCGAGCTTCTGCAGCTTTAATCTGCCCGGAGATTCTCTTTTTCCTTCTTTGGATTCTATTTACAGTTGACGGTGAAATAGGCGGTGTTCGAGCTCTTGTTCACCGGGGCGACGACGTAAACGGTCACGTGGCCAGAATAACTTTTGGTCAACTGCCAGGAATAGGAGACCGGCTGGGGCTTGCCAGCGGCGACGGAAACTTTGTAGTTCGGCGATTTTGTGCCGTCGTTGCGTCCGAAAAAGTAAGTGACCACACAGGGATATTCGGCGGTGATGAAGCCCTTGAAGTTCATCGTGACCGGGCAGGGGCCGGTGAAAGTCTCCGGGAAGACCGAGAGCGTGGCGTTGAGGTCCATGGGGCGGATGGAGAATGTTTCGTTGCTTTCGTCCCGAACTTTGCCGTCCACCGTAGAAATAACGACCTTGAACACCTTCCCTTCGTACCCGATGTTGGTCGGAACCCCATAGACCACCTTGCCGGCGTTGGGCGCAATGTTCATCGCGATCGGGAACTCGCCGCCGATGGCGACGCTGGTGGCCTTGAGGATGATGTTGACGTTCTGGGCGACGTTGACTGTCGTCCAGGTGACGATGCATATGCCCCCCTTGACAAAGGTTTCCCCGCCGTTGGGGGTCTGAACCTTGATCGACCAAAACGGTTTGGGCTGGACGACCGATTGTTGGAGATCTGTCACAGGTTTTTTGCCCGCGAACGCGAAGCTTGCCGTCAAACCAAGTACCAAAAGAACAATGGTCAATTTTCTCATTTTTAACTCCTTAGGCTTATAAATACAAATGGAAAGGAATAAATCTCATTGTTTTTTTTATTATTAATAAGAAAATCAATTTCCCGCCGTGCTGGCATTTTGAGTATAATTACAAAAAATGTCAATACTCGACAGTGAATAAGTCAGCAAATTAATATTTTTTTTAACCATTTTGTAACCATGATTCTTGAAAAATACCGTAAAAAGACCATAAAAGACCATAATCACATTTTTGTGGAAAACCTGGAGATGCTTGATAATAGAGGAAGTTAAAGTGGAGCTGAGGAGGATCGAACTCCCGACCTTCTGAATGCCATTCAGACGCGCTCCCAAACTGCGCTACAGCCCCACGGGAATATCAATATATCATAAAAGCGAGACCAAAGCAATATAGTTCGAAGTTGGAGGTTCGAAGTTGAAGAAAAGAAAAAGGTAATTGTAGGGGCGGATCCGCCGGCGTTTCGCCTGGCGGATGGCCGCCCTTCTGAAATTCCAAAATCCAAATCCCAAATTCCAAACAAATCCCAAGTTCCAAATTCCAATGTCCTAAACAAAGACATTAGATATTTTCTTCTGAAGGGAACGCAGATCTGCGTTCCCTACCCCGGGCAGAGCTCATGCAATAAAGGTTTTTTCTTTCTTCGTTTTGGTCATTTGGTCATTGTTGCTTGGTGCTTATTTGTAATTTGGTGCTTGTGATTTGGGATTTTCTTTTCTTACTTTTTACTTTTGCCTTTTACCTTTTTCCTTTTCTTTGCCGTCAACCGTACGCCGAGTTCTTTCCTATCACTCTCTGACCTCTACCATCTGTCCTCTGACCTCTAGCCTATAGCCAATTGCCTATTGTCTTTACTTATGACCCATTACCTATGACCTATCACCCATAGCCTATTGCCTTCCTACTGACTACTAACTACTGTCTACTGGCTACCTGTTTCTGTCCTTGACAAAAAACGTTTTGCTGAGTAGGATGTTCGCGTTGGCAAAGAGGTGCCGCCGAAAATGGATGAAAAAGAAAGCACGCGCGAACTGGTCGTCGTCGACGTCAAACGCTACAAAAAGGTCAAGCGCGCCCTGCAGGAGAGCGAGGAGCGCTATCGCCAGCTCTTCGAAAACGTGCCCATCGGCATCTACCGCACCACCCCCGACGGCCTCATCGTGGACGCCAATCCGGCCCTGGTCAAGATGCTGGGCTATGAATCTTTTGCCGAATTGTCTTCCAGAAACCTCGAAAAAGAATATGCGGACGCCGGCAATTCGCGCGCCGATTTTATCAAGCGCCTGAAGCGTGACGGCGAGATCAAGGGGTTGGAAGCGGTTTGGTCAAAAAAGGACGGCTCCCATATCCATGTCCGCGAAAACGCCAAGCTGACCAAAACCGCGGACGGAGAGGTCCTATTCGAAGGCACGGTCGAGGACATCACTCTGAGCAAGCAGGCCGAGGCAGCCCAAAAGATAAGGACCCAGCAACTCGAAATTCTCAACTGCATCATTTCTTCGGGCAACCTGACCGAGTCCCTGACAGATATGCTGGATTGCGTTCTGGACAATGTGCTCAAACCGCTGGCTTTCGACATGGCGGGCATCTTCATGTACGATCCTGAAGCCAACAAAGTGAAGGTAATGGCTTACCGGGGCGCGCCGAAAAGCTTCTTCATGAATGAAAAGTACATGTCGGTCGAAAATATGCCTTTTTCCCAGGTGCAGCTGCGCGGCCAATCGGTTTTTGTCGACAATATCCGGGGAGCCCTGCCCGATCTTGCAAAAAAATGGGGATGGCAGATGGCTTGCAGCATCCCCCTGGTCTCCAAGGGCAGGGTCGTCGGCGCCATGAACGTGGCCAGTCGTTGGCGTGCGGTCTTCAGCCCCGAAGAAAAAAATATCCTGGAACTGATCGGCAAAGAGGCTGGGACTTTGATCTCCAAGTTGCAGACCGAAACAGCGTTGCGCGAAAGCGAAAAATTCCACCGCACCCTGATCGATACCTCGCCGGATATCATCACCGTCGTGGACCTCAAAGGCAATCTGGTCATGATCAACCAGTGTTTTTTGCAGATCGGTGGATACTTCTATGACGAGGTCATCAGCCATAGCGTTCTCGAGTTCGTCCAGGAATTGAAGTTGAATTTTTTGCTGGAGGGAATCAAAAGATTTCTCAAAAAGAAGAAACTGGGCAGCGTGGAATACCAGATCAAGAAAAAGGACGGGTCATTTTTCCCGATGGAGATGGCGCTTTCCTTATTGACCGATGACAAAGGCAAACCATCAGGTATCATGGGCGTCGGCCGTGATATCACCCAGCGCAAGCACAACGAGGAAGTGCTGCGCCAGAGTGAAGACACGTTCCGGTGCACCTTCGAAGCCATTCCCGATCCCGCTTATATCTGGACCCGGCAGGCCGACGACCGCTTGCTCTTGAGCAAATTCAACCAGGCGGCAACGCAGATCACCAAGGGCAAGATCAAAGACTTCTTGGGGATTGAAGCGGAAAAACTCTTCGCCGATTTTCCGAATTTCGTGAAAAAAATCCGCCTGGCCATGGACAAGGGCAAGCGGCAGTTTTCCGAGGTCCTCTACAAATACCAGACCACGGACGAAAGCAAATGGCTGCAGGTGGACTACGTGAAAACGGCCGAAGACAGCGTCATGGTGATCACCAAGGACGTCAGCGAGCGCAAGGAGGCCGAAGCCAAGCTGCTGGCCTACCAGGAGCAGCTGCGGGCCCTGACCTCGGAACTGACCCTGATCGAGGAAAAGGAGCGGCGGCGCATCGCCTCCGAACTCCATGACCAGATCGGGCAAAATCTGGCCTTGTGCAAATTAAAAGTCGCGGCTTTGGAAAAAAACATGCCGGGGGCCGCCGTGAAAGTGGAGCTGGCGGCGGTCCGCCGGCTGCTGGAGTGCAGCATCCAGGACGCCCGCTCCCTGATATTCGATCTCAGCCCGCCGATACTGTACGAACTGGGCTTAAATGCCGCGCTGGAATGGCTGGCCGAAAGGATCCAGGAGCAGTACCATGTCCCGGTCGAATTCGAAAGCCGTTTCGGGGATCCGGAATTGGATGACGACCAGCAGGTGATCCTGTTCCAGGTGGTGCGCGAGCTGCTAATCAACGTGGGCAAGCATTCGCGGGCCAGCCAGGGCAAGGTCATCCTCTCGCATGAGAAACCGTTCCTCAAGATCCAGGTCAACGACGACGGGGTGGGTTTTGACGCGTCGCGGATATTCGGTCCCAGGGAGCAGAACGGCGGCTTCGGTTTCTTCAGCATGCGCGAGCGCTTGAACTACCTAGGCGGCGGTCTGGAAGTCAGATCCAGGCCCGGGCAGGGCTCGCAGATCATCCTGACGGTTCCGCAGAAAGGCAGCGGGGTTGTGCCCAAGCAGGAGAATTCATGAGCGTGAAGATCATCATCGCCGACGACCACAAGATCATGCGCGACGGCTTGCGCACCTTGCTGGAGAAGGAAAAAGGCCTCGAAGTGATCGCCGAAGCCAAGAACGGCCGCGAAACCATCCAGCTGGCCGAGCAGCTGCGCCCCGACATCATCATCATGGACATTTCCATGGATGACCTGAACGGCATGGACGCCACCCGCATCATCGTGGGCAAGGAGTGGGGCTGCCGCGTCATCGCCCTTTCCATGCACGCCGACAAGCGCTTCGTGGCCGGAATGTTCGAAGCCGGAGCCATGGGCTACTTGCTCAAGGACTGCGCCTTCGACGAACTGATCCAGGCCATCCGCCAGGTGATGCGCGGCCGGACCTACCTCTGTTCGATGATATCAGGGGTGGTGATCCGCGATTACATCCAGCGCATGCGCAAAAGCGAACCTTCGCTGCTCAGCCCGCGCGAAAAGGAGACCCTGCAACTGCTGGCTGAAGGCAGCACCACCAAGCGCATCGCCGGCCAGCTGCGCGTGTCGGTCAAGACCGTGGAAACGCATCGCCAGCACATCATGGAAAAGCTGAACATCTTCAGCATCGCCGAGCTGACCAAATACGCCATCAAAGAGGGGATCACCTCCCTGGATATCTAACCCGCAGGCCGCAATTTCCCATCAGGTTTTTCGAGCGCCCGTTTCAGGAATTTCCCGATTGTTTTGTCCCAAGTTTCGATACATAATATTGGTAATCTACTTTTTTATAGGGTCACAATGAAAGGGGGGAGAGAGGGAATTTTCGAGGAGCTTGTCTACTTTGTTCGCAAATTCTACTGAATCGTGGTATGATCGCGGTTGTAAAAACATGGGCGCCAAAAATTTTGTCAACCAGTTCAAGAACACGCGCCGCCAAGCGCGGATAGATTGGGGGAAACCTGTAAAAAATTCCGGCCGCGCCTATAAAAATCCACAGGCGAGGCAACGGCCGGTTAAAAAATATTCCGGGCCCAAGGGCAAATAAGCCAACCTGATTCCCCGCTTTGTCCGGGCGATATTGATTTCTGGTTAAATTTTTAGTACATTATAACCGTGCTAAAACGTTTATTGGGAATACACCTCATACTGGCGGCCTCCATTTCCCTGCTGGCCAGGGGGCCCGTCAAACTCCAGAACATCCGCTATTATTCTTATCCCGAATACACGCGTGTGGTTTTGGACCTGAGCGCCAACATCAAGATCGTTGAAAAAGTCATCAAGGGCAGCGAGAGCGGCCGCCTGTTTTTTGACCTGAAAAACTGCCGCTTTGCCGCGGATTACCCTTTTGAAAAGAAAAATGAGGTCAAGATCCAGGCCGGGAACCTGCAGCGGATACGCATCGGTAAGTGGAACGCCCAGACCATCCGCGTGGTCTTCGATTTCGACAAGATCGGCAAGTGCAACCGTTTTTATTTGACCTCCCCTTTCCGCATCGTCTTTGACATATACAGTCAGGCCGAATTCATCAGCCATGCCCAGCAGGCGCGTGAGCAGGAAGTTCCCGCGGTCGAAGGCAGCCCCTCCATCGCCCGCCAGCTCGGGCTGGGCGTGCACCGCATCGTCATCGATCCGGGTCATGGCGGCAAGGATCCCGGCACGGTCAACCGTCACCTGGATGTTCAGGAAAAAGACATCACCCTGGATATCGGCAAGCGCTTGAACGCCATTTTGAACGAACACAAGGAATTCGAAATAATCCTCACCCGCTGCCGCGATGATTACGTGCCCCTAGAAGAGCGGGCGGCCATCGCCAACTCCAACCAAGGCGACATCTTCGTCTCCATCCACACTAACTCGGCGCCGCACCTGACCGCCAGGGGCGTGGAATCTTATTACCTGAACATGACCGCCGATCCCCGGGCCATGGAAGTGGCCGCCCAGGAAAACGCCATGAGCAGCAAGTCCATCGCCGAGATGCGCACCATCCTGGACCAGATCCTGCAGAACAGCAAGATCTCCGAATCCAAGATCCTTTCCCAGTCGATCCAGGGGAGCATGGTCGCCAACCTGCAGCGAAAATACGATGCCATCGAAGACCTGGGGGTGAAGAAAGCGCCTTTTTATGTTCTGTTGGGAGCGCAGATGCCTTCGGCTTTGATCGAGGTCTCTTTTCTCAGCAACCGCGATGAGGCCAGGCGGCTGACCTCGCCTTCATACCGCCAGGCGGTGGCCGCCGGGCTGTACCTGGGCATCATTAATTTCATCCAGAGCCTGGGCAAATGATGAAACTTTCACAAGCTTTTTTGCGTCTTGATATTTCTAAATAAGATAAGGAGGATCGCATGAAAAAGATCGGCTTGATCGCCGGGGCCAGTTTTTTGGCCGGGGCGCTTTTTTTCGCTTTGAGTTTCGGTTTCTTGCAAAAATCAGTCAATAATGAGCCTATCATCAGCCCGGCCGTGGCCAGGGCCGAATCAGTCGCGCCTGCGCCTGCGGCCGGCAGTTTCGTTTCCATAGTCAAGAAAGTAAAACCGGCGGTGCTGAAAGTGATTTCCGAATCCATTGTGGAAAGCCGCTCCCTGTTCGGCGACGATTTCTTTGACCAGTTTTTCAATGTTCCCCAGCGCCGCGAGAAGCGGGCGGGTGAGGGTTCGGGATTTTTCATCTCCGCCGACGGCTATATCCTGACCAACAACCACGTGGTCAAGGACGCCGTCAAGGTCAAGATCTTCAACATCGACAAAGAGGAATTCACGGCCAAGATCATCGGCACCGATCCCAAAACCGACCTGGCTCTGCTGAAGATCAACGTCAAGAATGTCCCCTATATCGACCTGGGAGATTCCAATGCCGTGGAAGTGGGCGAGTGGGTCCTG
>Ga0105152_10000451_pt1 | contig 12055 bp, 9 predicted proteins | sample LakBais05cmmetaG_FD_81534 | JGI IMG/M metagenome (GOLD analysis project Ga0105152, IMG submission 81534) | Lake sediment microbial communities from Lake Baikal, Russia to study Microbial Dark Matter (Phase II) - Lake Baikal sediment 0-5 cm | ecosystem: Environmental > Aquatic > Freshwater > Lake...
ACCGGAGGACGCGGATTCAAGGTTGGGAGTACAGGCTTTTCCAGGCTTGCAGCCCTCTGCGTCTCGAATGCAATAGCCAACGCTGCCTCCTGGCACTTCTGGATATACTCCTCCAGCGTGTACTCCTTCCTCAGGTGCCAGCGCTTCAGCGCCCACATATGCTCCAGCATCAATATCTGGTAGGCCGCCAGCCCCGCGTCTGCAACTTTGAACTCCCCTGTCTTGCGCCCCTCCTCGATTATCTTCTTTATCAGTTCATTGGACTTGTATTCCTGCTCGATGAGTTGGCCGAGCTGCCTGCGCCCCATCGTCCTCGATTCCCGGTACCAGAACAGCATCATGTCCTGAATGCTGTCGATCAGGGTCAGCCCTTCCTTTATCTTGCGCTTTAACGCCTCCGTGCTGGATATCCCCGGCAACTGGCTGCGTATCTCCTCGTCGTATTCCTCGAACGCGCGGGTGGTCATCTCCACGAAAAGGTCGAAGAAGTCCTCCTTGGATTTCACGTAATAGTACAGGTTGGACTGGCTGAGGCCGCAGGCCTGAGCTATCTGCCGCGTGGTGGTCTGCGCATAGCCGTTCTTATAGAAGAGCGCCGACACCGTCCGCAGTATCTGCTGCAGGCGTTCGTCCCTATGATTCCGCTTCTTAGTGCTCACTGCCATCCACACATATTCTCATAATTTATAAACGCCCTCATCTATCTGCTTTCTGATGGCGTCCGTCAGCAGTACGTACTCCTCCGCGCCAGGCAGTAGTACGTAAACCGGGCCGCCAATTTTATCTATGTCGTAGCCTTCCTGCTTCAACTGCTCCTTCTTGAACTTCATGCTCGGCGTCTGCTCCAGCTCCTCTTTGATCCTGATGAACCGGGGGACAGCGAAATCGGCGAGTCCCCTTTTCAGCATCTCGGCTAACGACTTAAAGTCAAAATCCTCCAGCCTCGGATTCAGCAGAACAATGGCAGCCATACCTGCCCTGCCGTCAGTATTGGGGATCGTGACACCGTATACGGCTGACATATATATCTGCTGGAAAGAATCAAGCACGGACTCCACCTCGGTGGTTGAAACGTTTTCACCATGCCAGCGGTAGGTATCGCCCAGCCTGTCGACAAACTGCCGGTGGCCGTAGCCGATGTTGCGCATCAGGTCGCCGGTGTTGAACCAGCGGTCGCCCTTGACGAAGACGTCGCGCAGCAGCTTCTTCTCGGTCTCCTCCTTACTGGTGTACCCCAGCAGCGGCTCAGATGCGGATACCTCGAACAGCACCAGTCCCACGTCGCCGTAATCGCATTTCTCCATGAAGCCATCCTTATTCCGTATGGGCATGTCCTCACCGATGTCGTACTTGACCACGGCATTATTCTTCACGGCGCGGCCGATGGTACAGTCGAAGTTATACTGGTTGACGAAACCACTGGGCAGCTCCGCCGCGCCGTAAAACTCGTTGACAAAGGGGATATAAAAGCGCTTTTTAAAAGCCTTCCATATCTCCGGGCGGAGACCGTTGCCAAACATCCCTTCAACCGGGTTGGCCGCATCATCCGGCTTTTCCGGCTGGTTCATCAGGTAACGGCATAACTCTCCAACATAGCAGAACCGGGTAGCCCTGAACTTGCGGGTATCGTTCCAGAAGTGACTCGCGCTGAACTTCCGCCTGATTGCAACGGCGGCGCCGGCCAGTACCGCGGGCGGCCAGCCCGCCACCAGCGCTGTGTTATGGAAGAACGGCAGCGAGATATAGATGGTATCGCTCTTCTGCAGGTCCATCGTCATCTGGAAGGCGTGGGCGTTCTCCACAAGCGTCTTGTGCATCACGATGGCCGCCTTGGGCATGCCCCCCGTCGTGCCGGAGGTGAAGACCATGTGGCAGGGATCGTTGATGCCAACTTTGCCTGTAGTGGCGGGATTCTCTTCCGAAATATCCTGTACAGATCCCCGCAGGTCGGTCATGCCCTCTGGCGCGGGTGTAACTCCCTTATCCGATAGGTAATAGATATGCTGGCCGTCCGTTCCCTCTATTTCCGGCCTGGCCTCGTTAAATAGCTCTAAATGCTCCTCGCCCACAATGATGGCCTTGGCCGGGTTCAACTTCAGGGCGTAGGCTAACGTCTTGCCCCGCCAGCCGGTGTTCAGCATTGAGGAGATAGCTCCTATCTTGGCCACCGCTACATGCAGTTGCAGCAGCTCTGCCCGGTTGGCCAGCAGCACGCAGATGATGTCCCCCTTCTTGATACCGTTCTCAAGAAAGTAGTTGGCGTAGCGGTTGGCCCCCTCATTGAATGCACGGTACTTGATATGGGGGACAACCACCTGAGAGAGCCCTACCGGGTCGTCCCTGTCATCCCACTTCACTGCTATCCTGTCCGGATATTCCGCGGCCGCCTGCTCGTGCAGCACCCCCCAGCTCATGCCGCCGTACTGCTTGGCCTTCCTGATTACCTCAACGAAGCGCTGGTAGAAGACCTGCGGTGGATACGGTTCCATGGTGTTTATATAGTCCATCTGCCTCTGGAACTCCTCGGCAGAGATAACGTACCCTCTTTTATTATGGCCGTCGGCTATCATCTCATCTCCCTTTAGTTACCTAATTACCTGTTTCTGCCCAATTTATCGTGGCTGGTGATCCAGTCGCTGGTGCCGTCCTTATTCACGCGCATGGCGCCCATCAGCGAAAGCTCACCGGCCAGGGCGGTGGCCGCCACAATCTCGGCCAGTTTCTTGGCCTTGCCTTTGCCGTAGCAGTCCATCAGCTCGAGGCATTCGCGCTGGGTAGCCAGCCCGGTGCCTCCACCATGAGTGGCCACGATCAAGGCCGGGATAGTGATTGAAAAATAGAAATCGCCCTCCCTGGTGCACTCGCTGTAGGTTATGGCGGCTGCGCCCTCGTCTACGTTAGCCGCATCCTGCCCCGTAGCAATGAAAAGCGCAGTGATCCCATTGGCAGAATGACTCCCATTATTATTGGCGCCGGACATGTAAGCTCCCAGGCATCCGATGTTGTGATAGAGCTCCAGCCTCCTGGGAGACTGATTCAGTTGCTCCCGCATGATATTTTCCGGTATCCTGACTTCAGCGGTGACCCTTTTGCCCCTGGTCCTCAACACATTAATGGTTGAATGTTTTTTATCCGTGGAGAAGTTGCCGTCTATCATGTAGCGCCTTACCAGCGGATGCACCTTTCTTATCCACTCGCAGGCTGTGAATGTGGCCTTTCCTGTCATGTTCTGTCCGGCTGCGTCCCCGGTGGTGTAATCGAAGCGAGTAAAGACGAACCTGCCGGCGTGGTACTGCTCGATGGCGGTGAGCTTGCCCACGCTGGTGGTGCCCTCGGCCTGCTCCTTGATTTGCGCGAAGTTCTCCTTCAGCCAGATACCGAAGTCGCGGGAGTCGCGGGCATTTTCAAATATAAAAACCGGGGCGCGCTGCATGGCTTCTTCCTGGACCGTGGTAATCGCGCCACCGCACTGTTTGATTATCTTCATGCCCCGGTTATAGCTGGCAACAAGCGTCCCCTCGCTGGTTGCCATAGGCACATAGAACTCACCGCTGGCATATTCCCCGTTTACCAGCAACGGCCCGGCCAGTCCGATGGGCACCTGGGCTACGCCGATAAAATTCTCGATATTCCCCGGCAGTATGGCCGGGTCAAAGGAATATTTATTGATGTGCTTCAGCTTAACACCGGACTTATCTTCCAGGAACCGCTGACGTTCTTGAATAATATCGCTTGAATAATCATCGGTTTTTGATCTCGGTATTGTACTATCCATGGCGTTACCATCCTCCCTTAACAGGTATTAATTTCAACTGGCTGATTGTCTATTTTATCGATCGCTCGACCAAATATTATGACGGAAAGGAGATGGTTGTCAATTGGATGCACTTGTTCAGCACAAGGTTATCTTTACAATTAATCTAACAATGACTTACTATAAAGTGCTGGTGCTTGAATAAACATTATCGGTCATTTATATAAGCCTGTGATACGCGCACCGAATTACTTTAGGAAAATGAGGTTAAGGAGGAGGCTATGAGCCTGGTAATTGGCGATTTATTAAGACACAGTGTTAACAGGTACCCTGATCATCCTGCCATAATCGGTGAGGAGCTTTCCTTTACCTACAGGGAATTTAATAAAAGGGTCAACCGGCTTGCAAACAGCCTGCTCGCAAGCGGGGTGAAGAAAGGCGATAAGCTCGGAATCCTCTTGATGAACTGCTACCAGTTTCTTGAGATTATCATGGCCTGTGCCAAGGCTGGCATTGTAATGGTACCCATTAACTGGCGCTTCCAGGCCAAGGAGATAGAGTTCATAATCGGCAATTCAGACACCAGAGCTATAATACTGGGCGAGGAATTCATGCCTGTTATGCAGCAGGCAGCGCAAAATATAAGTCAAATTCCCCCGGATAAATACTGGGTGGTGGGCAATCAGAAATTTGGCAACGAGGGTAAATTCTATGAAGATCTGATCAGGCTGGGAAGCGAAAAAGAACCTGATATTAATATCACGCCGGAAGATGTCTTTTTCATTGGTTATACATCTGGCACCACCGGCTTCCCCAAGGGCGCAGTGATTCTCCATGAAACTGATGTGGAACTGGCCGTAGCAATTAATATCGAATACGAGATGGCTTCTAGGCTGGTAAACCTGATTGTAATGCCGACTTTCCATTCAAATTCAATCTGGAATACCGTGGCCTCTTTTTTAAATGGGGCAACGGTCCATATTTACCACCTGCGTGGCTTCAATGGGGAAGAGATTCTAAAAATAATTGAAAAATACAGGGTGAACATCTCCAGTATGGTGCCGACAATGTACAACATCATACTTGCCCTGCCGGCAGAAACAAGGGCCAAATACGATGTTTCCAGTGTAAAAATATTGCTGTCCTCGTCAGCGCCGATATCACCAAAAACCAAGCAGGAAATTATGGCATTTTTTAAGAATGCTCAGCTTTACGAAAGTTATGGTTCAACTGAGACCGGGCTGGTTTCCAACCTGAGACCGGAAGACCAAGAGAGGAAGATGGCTTCCGTTGGCCAGGCCGCTTTCGGTAAACAGTTAAAAATACTGGACCCTAATGGAACTGAATTGCCCTCCAGTAACATCGGCGAGATTTATACTCGGGGCATTAATATTTTTAAAGAATATTATAAGAACCCTGAGGCTACCAGGGCAGCTTTTAATGGCGATTGGTGCACGGTGGGAGACATGGGATATATGGACACTGAAGGCTATCTCCATCTGGTCGACCGTAAAAATGACATGATCATCTCCGGCGGTGAAAACATATACCCGACGGAAGTTGAAAACATTATTGCGCAAATACCTTCAGTGAGGGAGGTAGCCGTCGTAGGTGTCCCCGATGATTTCTGGGGAGAGTCAGTTAAGGCAGTAGTAATGCTCAAGGAAGGCGCTACAACAACTGAAAGCGAGGTATTGGAATTTGCTAAGAGCAAGTTGGCAGGGTATAAGCGGCCCCGGTCAGTCGATTTTGTGGCCGAACTGCCCATGACCCCAACTGGCAAGATACTCAGGCGCCTGGTCAAGGAGAAGTACTGGGCAGGTAGAGATAGAAAAATATAATCAATCAGGACACCTTCATGAATGCTTTGTGAGGCCTCTCTAACTCAAAACCGTTAAATCAGAGTTAGTGACCAACAGTCACCCTCCTTTGCAATTAGCCGCATAATGTTTTACCATTTAAAATCATCGTTTTTTCCCGCTATGATTAAATTCGAGAAAAGGGGTGCAAGATGAGCGAAACCGCGACTCCCGCCAAGACTGAACAGAAAAGGGCCATAAACCGCCTGAAGAGTGTGTACCCGCTGCGCAACATGGTACAGCAGGACTATGTAACAACGCTCCAGGCCAGCAACGAGGGCAAGCCGACCGTGTGGTCCATGCTCAATTACTGGGAGGGAGACCTCCCGCTCAAGGCCATGGGGCTAAACATCGTTTATCCGGAAAACTACGCCACGCTGCTGGCGGCCACAGGTGCAGCCGAGCCGTTCCTGGATGCCTCCGACTCCGACGGCTTCCCCACACACATGTGCGGCTACGGCAGGAGCACCATCGGCTACGCCTACCGCATGATGAAGGAAAACGGCGGCAAGATACCCCCCGATGCTCCGCTGGGCGGCATGGCCAAGCCGGCCCTGCTGCTGGGCTCCGGCATTATCTGCGACGCGCGCTTCAAGTGGTTCCAGTCGCTGGCCCGCTACTTCGACGCGCCGGAATGGTGCCTCGAGATGCCGATGATGGCCACTTACGAGGGCTCTGAACCTGAGTTGGAGGATTACCAGGTGAAGTTCCTGGTAAAAGAGCTTAAGGATTTCATCGCTTTCCTGGAAAAACTTTTCAAGCAAAAAATGGACTGGGCAAAGCTGGAAGAACTCATCGACCTGGCCGTTAAAATACATGAAACGACCTACCAGATAAGCGAGGCGCGCAAGGCAATACCGGGCCCGATGCACGCCACAGATTTCTGGAGCAGCATGCCGCCCTCCCTCTTCTTCGCCGGAGATATGAAAGTGGCGCTCAAATGCTACCAGGATATGCTGGCCGAGGTGCGGGAGCGGGTAAATAATAAAGTATCGGGCATCAACTACCCTGAGCGCTACCGGCTCATCTTCGCCGAGCTGCCGCCCTGGCACAGCCTGAAGTTCTTCGACAAACTGGCCGAAATGGGCTGGAACTTCGTCTTCGAGAGCTTCGGCTATCACGCTCCAAAGCCGCCCGACCTGAGCAAGTACAGCGACCCGTGCGAGAAACTGGCGCGCCTATCGCGCAATTTCATGTTCAATGTATTCCCCGAGGCCAAGGCAGAAGGCATCCAGAATCCCATCGTCGAGACCTACCTCAAGATCGCCCGCGGCTTTAAAGCGGACGGCTTTTTCCTGCACCCGCTCATCTCCTGCCGCGCCGCAAGCTGCAGCCTGCGTACCGTACAGCACTGGGAGCAGGAGAAACTGGATATCCCCAGCCTGTGGGTGGAAGGCGATATCATCGACAAGCGTGTCTTCAATCCGCAGGAGGTGCTGGCCAGGGCTGAGGCTTTCGAGCAGACCATGGACCACTACAGGAAGGTCAGGAAATCCAAAGGGCTCGACTGGTAGCCAATAATTATACAGGGAGAATGAAATGGTAACAGCTACTACTAAAGGGCTTTCCAGGGCACACGAGATCTACGCGGACAGGGGCAGGCGCATGCGCGAGCTGCGCAAGGCCGGCAAGAAGATAATCGGCTACATCTGCCTCTACCCACCGATTGAGATAATAACCGCGATGGGCATGGTGCCCTTTCGCATTTTCGGCGATATGAGCGAGCCTATCACAGCCGCTGACCAGGTTTCGACTACCGTGGTCTGTCCCTTCCTGCGCAGCATTATTGATCTTGGCATCAAGGGCAAATTCGATTTCCTGGACGGCGCCGTAGGCGCGCACACCTGCGATATCGGCATGACCACTATCATTGCCTGGCGCGACTATATTAAAGATGCGCCTTTCACTCACCTTATCGATGTGCCCCATACCGACCACGCGCCGGCCGTCGATTACTTCGAGGGACAAATAAATTTCTTTAAAAAGCACATCGAGGAATTAGCGGGAGAAAAGCTTGCCGAGGACAAGCTCAAGAAGGCGTGTGAGTTGCACAATAAACAACGCAAGCTGGTCAGGGATCTTTATGACCTGCGCAAATCCGACACCCCGAAGCTCACCTCCATGGAGAACCTCGAGGTCATGGTATCGCTTTTCAGCCTGCCTGTCGAAGAGGGCAACGAACTGCTGGAAGAGGTCATAAAAGACGTCAAAGAGCGCAGCATCAAGCCGTCCAGAAAGAAGGCACGACTGATGGTGTGGGGTCCTGTTTTCGACAACACGTCGCTTTACGAGCTCATAGAGAGCGCCGGAGCCGACGTTGTAGTGGATGACACCTGCGTGGGCACCAGGGCCTTCTGGGCGGACGTTAAGGCCCCTTACGACCTGCATGCGCTGGCGCAGCGATACCTGGTAGATATCAAGTGCCCGCGCACCTACCGCGATACTCAGCATCAAGAGATCGAGCGGGATTACGATAAGGACCTGGATAGCAGGTTCAACTATATCAAGAAGGCCGTTACCGATTGGCATGTGAACGGCGTGGTACTGCAGAGCGTCAAATATTGCGATACGCACGGCTACGAGGTGCCCAACCTGAGGCATTACCTCGATACGCTGGGCATACCAAGCATCTACATCGAACACGATTACAGCGAGAGGTCGCTGGCCCCAATTAAAACGAGGGTGGAGGCATTCGTGGAGACCTTGGGCTGAGGTAAAGCAGCAAGTCCCGCATGGAATACGAAGCTTCTAAACTCTTCTTCGCCGGCATCGATATCGGCTCCACCATGTCCAAGGCGGTGGTGGTGGACGATCAAGGAACGATGCGCGGCTACGTGGTCGGCCAGACCGGCGCCGAGCACCGCCGGCGCGCCAACCGGGTCATGGAGGACGTGCTCATCAAGTCCAGCATCACCCTCGATGAGGTAGCCTACATCATCTCCACAGGCTACGGCCGCGTCAATGTTCCCTTCGCCGACAGGCAGGTCACCGAGCTCACCTGTCACGCTAAAGGAGTTGCCTCCATTTTCCCTGAAGTGAGGACTGCCATCGACATCGGCGGACAAGATGCCAAGGTGCTCAAGATTAAGAACGGACGGCTGACCGACTTCCTCACCAACGATAAGTGCGCCGCCGGCACGGGCAGGTTCCTGGAGGTGGCAGCTGAGACCCTCGGGTTGGGTCTTAACGAGATGGGGCAGATATCCTTGCAGAGCGATACGCCCGTTAAGATAAACAGCCTTTGCACCATCTTCGCCCAGCAGGAGATAATCTCGCGTCTTTCCGAGGGGCAGCCGCTGCCGGACATACTGGCCGGCGTCTACATAGCCGTTACCACCCGCGTGGTCAAGCTGGCCCGGCAGCTCAAAGTTGAGCCGCCGGTCGTATTCACGGGCGGGGTGGCCAAGAACGCGGGCATGGTCAAAGCTATGGAGATCGTGCTGGGCATGCCTGTGCTGATCCCGGAAGAGCCTCTCATCACAGGCGCATTAGGCGCCGCCATACTGGCGCGTGACGAGGCCTTTAAGCTGGTGCAGGCTGGCCACTATAAAATGGAGAAAAAACAGCTCAGCGAAGCCTACATAGAATTCACGGAGAAAGACCGGTGAGCGGGTATTTCCTGGGCATAGATATCGGCGCGGCAGCCAGCAAGGCTGTAGTCATCGACGGCCAAAAGAAAATCATGGGTGCGGCCGTCATACCCTCGGGCACCAACTACGCCACCACCGCTGCGGCGGTCAAGGCCGAGGCGCTCAAGCAGGCCGGCCTTCAACTTGCTGATATCACGTCCAGCGCGGCTACCGGCATAGGGGGACGAAACGCCGGCGCAAAAAGCTATCACGGCGTGATAATCTGCGATGCCCGGGGCGTCAATCTCACCTTTCCCAGCGCCCGCACCATCATCGATATCGGCGGCCAGGGCAGCCAGGTAATAACCATGAACGGCGAGGGGCGTGTCATAAACTTCAATGTCTCGGAAATATGCGCCACCGGCAGCGCCCGCCTGCTGCAGGTCGTGGCCCGCATACTGCAGATCGGCATCGACGAGATCGGGCCGCTGTCCCTCAGGTCTGCTAAACCTTCCAGCTTCTCCACCTCCTGCACGGTGTTCCTCGAAACCGAGGTCATCACGCGCATCTCGCAGGGCGATAAACCCGAGGATATCCTGGCCGGCATCCACCATTCCATCGCCGACAAAATCAGCGGCATGTCGCGTGGTGTAACCCTGGAGAAGGACTTTGCCATCATAGGCGGCGGGGCGCTCGATATCGGCCTGGTGCAGGCCATCGAAGAAAAACTGGCCGTAAAAGCCCTGGTGCCAGAAAATCCACGGCTCATGGCGGCACTGGGCGCAGCTGCCGTTGCCCGCGGGCACCATGCCGGTAAATAGCACACTATGGCTGGTCGGCCAGCCCGTCTACTTATAGGCGGCTACAAATTCGGCGGGAGTCAGGATTTTGAGGTTCAATTTCTGAGATTTTAACCTGGTAAAGTGAAAGTGCCTGTCACCGCTTATAAAGCAGTCCACCCTTGCGCTGATGGCTGCGGCCAGGATTATTGCGTCTCCATTATCCAAATAGTCTTTCCAGATATTAATATCGTCTTCACGTGGATTTGAAGTTATTTCGGGTGGTGAATTAGATAGCAGGCGGTATAAAACAGGCAGGCCTTCCGGTTTTTTGGCTTTCAGATTTCTGATAACTTCATTAATAACCAATTGGCATACAACTATGCGTAACCTTGCTAAAGAATGAAGCCTCAATATCTTATAGGGAGCGCCAATCGGAGAATAAATACCCGAAATTAATACATTGCTGTCAAGGAAGATGCGCAATTCAGAGCTTATCCCCGTAATATTCTTTGACCAACTCCCGCCTTATGCGGCGGCCATTTTCCAGCAATTCCTTTAAAGTGATGTCCGATTCCTTAAACATCCTCTGCAATTCGTGTAATGCGTCCAGCGCAATGGTTTTATTCGGCTTCGCTACCAGCGTCCCATCTTCCACATACAGCGTCAGCTTATCCCCCGGCTCGATGCCAAGCTGCTCGCATATATCACGGGGCAGCGTTAGCTGCCTCTTATCACGAAGGACGATTTTTTTATCGGCATCTTTACTCATGATAAAACTCCTGCGTCGGAAATCAGAAATCCGACGTCCCACATTATGCTGAATCCGACGGGTAAAGTCAAACCATCGTTGTGGCAATCTCACATTCCTGATGTATAATTTCCTATTATGATCCCCTGGTTTGCCGGCTCCGTCGTCCGTTACGAAGGCAAGAAGTTCCTCAGGTTTACAGGTGACCTTGACCTTTCACGCATAGCCGCTGAAGGGGTAACGCGCAGAGACCGGGTCTCGCTCTATATCCATATCCCTTTCTGCCGCACGCTCTGCCCTTTCTGCTGCTTTAACCGCTACCTGTTCAAGGAGGACCAGGCGCGCCGCTATTTCAGGGACCTGCGCAGCGAGGTCGATATGTATGCCGCGCTGGGCTTCATGTTCAATGATTTCTACTTCGGCGGAGGCACGCCCACCGTGCTCATGGATGAACTGACGGATTTCGTCAGCCACCTGCGCTCCAAGTTTGAGGTCAGGCGCATCTCGCTGGAGACCACGCCGCGGGAACTGACAGCGGATACGATAAAGCAGCTCCAGGACATCGGCGTCAACCGGCTCTCGGTAGGCGTGCAGAGCTTCGATAACACCCTGCTCAAAGCCATGGGCAGGACACTGTTCAAGGGCGAGGATTCCATCGAGAAGCTTAAATTGGCACAGGGCAAATTCGATACAGTCAACGTTGACCTGATGTTCAATTTCCCCACGCAGACACTGGAGCAGTTCCATGCCGACGTTAAGCTATTCAAGGAACTGGGCACAGACCAGGCCACCTTCTACCCGCTCATGCCGTCCCCGCATAAGCTGGACGCCCTGACTAAAAAGTTCCGAAGGGTTGATACCTCGCATGAAAAGCAGTTCTACGACATCATCCTGCGTGAATTGCTCGATACCGGCTACAAGGCTTCCACCGCCTGGTGCTTCTCACGCGGCGACTTGATGATAGACGAGTACATCATCGACTACGACGACTATATCGGCGTGGGGGCGGGTTCGGTAAGCTTCCTGGGGGGAGATTTCCTGGTCAACTCCTTCTCGCTGGAAGGCTATCACAGGCTGGTATCTGAGGGCAGGCTGCCCATTGTGCGCATGCGCCGCCTCTCCGATACCGAGCACCGACGCTACTACATGCTGACCAGGTTCTTCGGCATGGGCTTAAATACAGCGCAGTTCAGGGAGCGCTTCGGCTCTGATATCCACGCAAAGCTGTGGGCGGAGCTGCTCTTCTTCAAAGCCGCAGATATCATCAAAGAGAAAAATGGCGTTATCACCGTCACCAGGCCTGGCATGTACACGGTGGGCAGCATGATGAAGGAGTTCTTCGC